>Ga0307507_10006710_pt1 | contig 17347 bp, 8 predicted proteins | sample 7_EM_MG_FD_207223 | JGI IMG/M metagenome (GOLD analysis project Ga0307507, IMG submission 207223) | Populus trichocarpa ectomycorrhiza microbial communities from riparian zone in the Pacific Northwest, United States - 7_EM | ecosystem: Host-associated > Plants > Roots > Unclassified | place...
TACTGTAATAGGACTAGCCCAGTTATAGTAGGAATGTCTTAGTAAAATACTTAACAGATAAATTCTAATGCTTTAATTAAATTCTGCTAAATTCTACCAAGTTAATTAAATTCTGCCAAATTCTACTAACTTAATTAATTTCCACTAGTTTCTACTAAATTCTACTAATATAATGGAATTTGGTTGAAACCTGTTAAAATCCGCGTGGGCTTATGCCTATGCGTCTACTGCCAAGACCCCAAATATTTAGTTACAAGTTTCCTGTATTCCTTTCTCTTCTTTACGTAATGTCTTATACTCTGCAAGAGCTATATACCCTTAGATTTAGATAGAATTTATATTGTTCCTTTAAATCTTCCCTAAAGCCTCTTCGCGCCCTTACACTTATAATCCTCACTTATAGCTAGTATAGTTAGTATATTAAAGGCAAACTGGGCAAGGCGTAGAAACTTAATTTATATCTACTATTAGTACTTAATTAGATTCTAGGCCAACGAGTGTTTCTTTAGTAGAGGATTAAGTAGCTTTTACTATGTATACTTATCCTCGCAAGCTATTTAGCTTAGTATTAAGGCACTAGAGTAGGCATTAATATAGCTATTATAGCTAGCAGAGGCTTGCACTCGCTTTAGAGGCGGTGCCTCTAGTTCTACTAATAAAGGTATTAAACAATCTTTATACTAAAGCTAGAGAGTTTAAAAGGCAGCGTTGCCGCTAATAATCCAATTAGGCCTATTCTTTTACGCGTTTTAGTAAAAGCGCTTAAAATAAGAATATAGAAGAACCGCTATATAATATACTAGAGTATTATTAAGCTTAAGGTAGTAGTTATTTAGCTTTACCTAAGCCGTGTTAAGATTAATTATAAAATAATACTCTATAGCTTCCTAATTTAGATAGTCCTCTATTATAGCTTTAGTAACGCAATCCTTCTTTTCTTTAAAGACTTTAAGTAGCTAATTAAACATAGGAATAACCTCCTAAATTATGCCGTATTTACTAGTCTTATCTTTACCTTCTACTAAGCTTATAGCTTCTTTAAGAGGGCTAAGGATCTCTATATATTTATTAATAATTAACTAATTATATACGTTTAAGCCGCTAATGGCAATATAGCGATAAGGCTTAGGTACCTTCTTACCTTTAAATCTAAGGGAGGCCGTTTTCTTTTTATACTTTATAATCTAGTACTAGGTAAACAAATTAAGAGGCGCTTAAAGCTTGGTAGCTATTTTAGCGGGCCTTAATAGGCTTAATAAGCTGCTTAATTTAGAAGCTTTTCTATAGAGGTATATTTTTATTAACTTAATATTGCTTAAATAGCTATATAAGCTAAGGCATGTTAATTAAATTAATAAGGTTATAAAGTATTTTAAGGGGTCCTTTTTTCTACCACTACTTTAGAAACTCTTCTTTTTCCAGTATATTTACATCTTTATTTTTACTAAATATAAGCTATTAAGTAACCAGATTTAGGATATAGTAAGCGTAATAAGAGCGTCTATGGCCTTATTAATGCTAAATTTAACTACTAAATAATCTAAATAAGTATTATTTATATGGGAGTTATTAGTAATAAAGTAGCTAAGCAACTCCTTTATAATCTTAAACATATTAAGGAGATTACTAATAACCTCTATATAGTTAATTCCTAAATGCTAGCTAAGCTACGTAGATAGAGTAAGTATATAGTTTACTATACGACCTTCCTTATTAAGGTAATATGTATATACGCTAGTAAGATTTATCTTGCTATTAGGGGCCTATTTGTAACAGTGCAAGTGTGGGAGAATTGAATAAGCGACTTTATTGTAAATCTATGGAAATCAAGTGAACTAAATACATGAAAGTAGACCCGGAACTCCGTAGTCTATGACTCAATATTTGACCGTATCCGAAACATACAAGGGTAGGGTCGATCCTGTCTCGGAGCCTCTTAGGCGACGATCTTGTGTCTCAGCGTAGTGCTGGTGAACTGTTACACTATTAGCTATTAAAGGATATATATAGGAGTAATCTAAAGGTAGTAAAAGTCTTAGTAATAGAGGGGAGGTATGCTTTATAGTCGGCTAGTATATAATCTACTACCGCTTAATAATTAAGCCAGAGTATGCGCTTATTCTTAGGATTTATAATTTATATTATATGGCGAAAAGACGAGGTTTTAAACTCTTATAGCAGGTAGTTATTTTTAGTAAGCTAATTAATAGCTAATTACTTAAATATAGAGGTATTAAAGCCGCTAATAATCGCGTTAATAGCTTCTTAAAATATATATTAGCCTAAAACCTAAAGTTACTTAAGAACGGTATACCCGCGCTTTTTTAATTTAAATATAATCTCTCTATTTTTATTATATCTATAGCTAGGAGTATTTTTTAGTAAGATGCGTTTAAGCAGTAGTATTAGTATTTAATATATTATAACAACCAGGGCCTCCATAGTTAAGAATTTTATATTAGTAGCAGTACTTATAAATAAAGATAATTTGTTCTAGCTTTACTTAACTTTAGTACTTACACCTATATTTATAAATAAAGCTAGGCGTTTACTTTAAGCTATAATAGGGGTTTTAAAGATCTAGAAGTCGTTTCTAGTTAATACTATTATAATTATTAACATTATCGTCGTCTGCAAGCTAGTTAGGCACGGCGGCTTTTAATAATAAGATTATAGGGGCTAAGGGGTTTTCTGTGGCTATCGCGCTTACATTTACGTTAGTAGGGTCCTATACCATAGTAGTAGTGGTGGCTAAGTAGGTTCTATTAAATTAGTAGAGTTAGTGGTAGATAAGGATAGAAAGGTAATTATTATTTACTATAAGCTGCGTAAGACTTTTAGTTAGTGCGGGAAAACGTTTTAAATAGGCTTGGCTATTACCTAAAAGGGCTTATTTATACCATTTATATTACCTCAGCCACCAGAAAAACACTAAAGGACTATTACTAACTACCGCTACTACTAAATTCACTATATACAAGCAATAAACAAGTAAGTAAGTAAGCCCTTCCATTACTTACTTAATTGCCCAAAATAAGGCCTCTTGCTTACTTACTATTGGTATCACTCCGGGTGATACTGCAATTGCAATATAGTTGGTTCTAGTTCTTGATTCATTCGTGTCTAAAGCAAAGGATCGTAAGAATCGCAGTACCTAAGTAGGGGGCTAATAAGTCACCATAAGGATAACTAATCAAAGACACATAACCTCTGTCCATACATTCCGACACTGGCAGTTCTTTCTTTGTGCGTAGAACAGCTATCCGGCCCCTACTGCATACGCTATGCGCCATTTATAAAAAGAAAAAAGGATAACAGGCTTTATACCAAATCATCAAATGATCTATAGAAAGGGTATAGGTAGTAGAAAAAACTATTAATCCATTTCCCTTATATAAACTGTGTGATAAAGTCAAGACATTATATAAGGAAAGAAGGTAAGAAAGTACAAAGAAGGAGTATATATTGGGAACTTGGTTGCTAGGTTAATAGGTGCTTAGGGCAGAAATCGCGGATGTCTTAGGTATTGCGAATATTACAGATATTATAGACGTTGCGGATATCGTTACGGATATTACGGATATTGTGAACATTACAGAAGGTGTTATAGGAGTATCCCATAACAGAGCGTAGTTAAAGTCAGAGCCGAAGGTATAGCGGCTTCGGAAGGTATAAAAGTTATAGAGCTGTTGCAGACCATAGGGGAAAACAGGTGGAAGGGCTAAGTCCTATCTATTATCGTCAAAATGACAGTTAAGTAAGTTAATATCAACAGTAAGGTTCTCTATATTAACGTCGTCATTATTATCATTATAGAAGTAGGTGGCGCTCTTGCCCTTATTACCAACGTCGCCACGCCTTGCTATACTAGGTTCTGTGCTACTAGGTTCTATACCACCAGGTTCTATACTACCAGTAAGGCCGTAGACAAAGGCATTGTTATTTATAGACGTAACTATATTCTTAGCGGTTTTAATTAGTATTAGCCCATTTAAAGTCATAAAGTGCTAACACTATAGTCGTTATAGAAGAAATTGCCGCTAGTAGTAGTTAAAACTATAGTTAGAGTTAATGTATTAAATGCCATAGCCGTTATATCTTTATCAAAATTATTATTAATATCATTATCTATAAGGTACTGGTAGACACGTCTCTTTAGTCCTTCTCTTGCTTTGTTATGTTCTTCTTTAGTATACCTAGTTAACCAATAGTCTCCTTTCTTACACACAAAGCACGTCCTAGTGTTGTTATTGCTGTAACAATTATTTAATGAACTTGGTCAAGACATTAATCAGTAGTAGCAACGGTTAGTAAAGAACACGTTGGTAGGCTATTTTGTAGGCTATAAGAACACATTGGCGGGTTATCCTATAGTACCATTAACCTTCCCATAGGTGACAATTGACAATTATAGGCTGTTCATAAGGCCGGTAAGTATAGTAGGCGGGTTAGAGCAAGCTACCTAGTAAGCAGCGACATCTTAACAAGCAACAATAAGCTTATTATAGAGGAAATCGTTATTGTGGAGGTTAGCGTTAAGACCATACTATAAGTGACGAAGGTTGTTAAGTAATAGCTATAGGTAGTCCTCTGTAGATTTGCCCTCGCTCTTTATTATTACTATCTTAAGAGTTATAGCGTTCTACTTTGTTAGAACTCCACGCTTGTATTCTAGTCCTTTAAAGTGGTTGCGTATAGCGTTACAGATACCATTAAAAGTAGTATAGGTTGCCTTGTTTCCATAGTAGAAATTAAAAGTAATACCATATAGCATTATCGGAAAGCCTTTAATCTTTACCTCTTGTGGTATATTAACTCTGTCACAAAGGTCGTTAAAAATCGTGAGCTTGCGGTTAAAGTTGTCATCCTTTCTACTATATTTACTTTCCTCCGTATATATCTTTACCAGGGTTGCTAAGTCTCTACCATAATTAGCGGTGACTTTAGTTTCTGTCGGTTATATATTTAGGGTATTTATAGAAGGAGCCGTAATGTTTATAGGGGGGCCGTGACGTTCGTAGGGGGAGCCGTGACGTTTGTAGGCAAGGGGAGCTTGGCCGTAGGGGAAAGGTCATTTAAGACAGCTAAAGCTGGAGTAGTAGACGACATTAAGGGGGTTAATAGACGTGATTTAAGACAACGGTTAATAACATATAAATTAAAAGGTCCTTCATTATTAATAAATAGCTTAATTTCTGCATCTAACCATTCCATAGGGTTGTCCTCGTGAGCGACGTTATATAGTGCTTGTGGTACTGACTTGCTTTTCTTGTTAAAGACCCATACTCCATTACGTTGGAGTAGTTGTTTAAGTCCCTTAATTACAGACCTGTTAGCGTCCTTAAATATCTATACTTTAAAATTATTAAAGTCTTCTTGGTATAATTCCCATAAGCTTTTATCCTTAAAGTTATACTTAGTATACTTATTAATTTTAAAGTTAATATAGTTAGTGAGATCTTCTGCGGTGGTCTTACTAGTTAAGGTAATCCCATTGCCCTAGTTCGGATGTTGGATTCCTGTGTCGGACATAATAACTGGCGTAGATCGTGGTGTAGGTCGTGATCTTATATATTAAGTAGTTGATTTGTATACTAAGACGCGTACTAGAGGGTGGTTTGCTGCTAACGCTGCTAGGTTATAGCTGCTAAGGTAGCTACTGCTGGGGTACTAACACTCAGTAAAGAGGTCATACTGGGTGTTAATTTACGTGGTAGACGCGAACCGAACAAAGCCTTGGTAGAAGTCGGTTCTTTAAGTTCCCAGGGCCTTAGTAGGAAGAGTTCTCCTTAGCAAACGCAACGTAATCAACGGGCCTTGGTAGGAGCGATCGCGTGTTGTCTCTCTTCGTAATAACACCGGACTCCTAATCTGTGATATCACTGATCAGTATTAGTATCACTCCGGGTAATACTGCAATTATAATATAGTTGGTTCTGGTTCTTAATTCATTCGTGTCTAAAGCAAAGGATCGTAAGGATCGCAGTACCTAAGTAGGGGGCTGATAAGTCACCATAAGGATAACTAATCAAAGACACATAACCTCTGTCCATACATTCCAACACTTACTTACTACTAAGATAAATAAGCAAGTAAGCAAGTAGGGTTTTGCTTGCTTATTAGCAAGTCTGCATATACTAGTAGCTAAGTAAACACTCTAGCCCGTTTTTAAATGCTAGGGGAGCTCCTAGCCTATTGGTATTTTGTTCTAATATTTTGCTTACTATTATCTAGTTTACACCAAGGAAATCGCATTAAGGAAATCCTAGCTCTTTATCTATTTCTGCCGTATTCTGCCATTCCTAGAGTAGAAAAAGCGCTCTAAAAGATAGGTTTTTAACGTAGTTTTGCATATAAGAATAAGAGAATAACATAGCTTACTAGCTTGAAAATAGTTACCAATTACCCCTATACGACTGTTTTATTCTGTACCCTATTCCTCCTTCTTGCGTGCGGTATCTCTACAAAATATGTACAAGAAAGGGTGAGTCAAACAGCGAAGATTTTGATCAACTCGTGGACGCCTTATCGTATTTGTCGTACCTTACTTTTAGTTAGTAAGCCGTATCGTCGTACCTCACATTTGGCTAGTGCGACTCCCGCGATTAAGTGGTTTTGATCATGACATAGCGGAGTTCATTCGCCACCTCATTCTATTTGCAAATTTATTAAAGCAAAAGAAGTCTAATACTTGATGGGAGGATAGGCACGATAGTCTTTTGTGAAACTTAGGCTCTTTCCAAAGCCTAAAGTTTTACTATAATTTGGCGGCGTCAGGCATCTCAATTTATAAATAGCTAATTGATACATAATTATAATTCTAGGGATTTTCTTGGGAGTAGATGGTAAATCCTGCGTTTTTAGCTTCCTTTCCGTAACAGAACAAAAATAAAGGGAAACACTATACTAGGATCTATAAAGGAGAGAGAAAAGAAATACAAAGGTATCTAGGCTCTTCTCTCTTCCTAAAAGAGTTATTTTATATAAAGAAAGGAAGAGAGGCGATTTTTCTATTTCTAGATTAGATAGAAATAGCTACTAAAAAGTAGCTAATAGCAGCAGGATCTTTAGAAGGGAGGGGAGTAACTTTAATCTGAGGGAGTAACCCCTACTAGGCTTTTAGTAAATAGATATTAGTAAGTAAAAGAATAGAAATTAATTATAAATAGGATAGGGATAGGCGTTAGGGTTTCCTATAGCCTTATCTTTTCTACTATTTTCTTACTACTTCGTAGTTGCTAGTAATCTAGTATTTTGCTAGGGAGCAGTAAACCCCTAATATAGAGGGTTATAAACTACTAAGACATAACTACTAGTATATATTAAGCTACCTAGAAAGGATTCATGTATATAGAACTATAGCACCATAGCCTAGAGGCCGCATGCGTAGTATTGTACGTAGTACAATACAATGGATATAAAATAAAAATAAAAATAAAAAGATCTCTTTCTAACTTTGATTGGATTTTTTCCTTTCCCTTCCTCACTCCGACTCATTAAAATTCCACCTGTGATTACTCAATATCCTTATCAACTGCCTTGTGCCGTTCAAGATTCTGCAATCCGGTCTTCATCTCTTCGTGGTGTTTGCTCAGCGACTTCTCTGTTATAAATATACTCATTACGATGCCCGCTGCACCAACAGCCACATACACAGTCCACATATTGCGCATACTTGCCCAGTATACATGGCGAGCAATCCTTCCCTCAACGGGGGCCAGGGATTCGACAACACCCACACTAGCTCCAGCAGAACTGCCAGAAAGAATCGACGCTGCGCTAGAACCAATATCCTGGACCAACTGTGGTAGACGTGACTGCATCCCATTCTGGAAGATGACGCCACCAATCACAATAGACATGGATATCGCTAGGCTTCGCACAAATACATATGTTGCTGTCGCCATAGCAATATCTCGTGGAGCGACCATTGCCTGGAGAGCAATAATCGGAGCTTGGAAATTTGGACCTGCTCCAATTCCAGTAACAAGTTGATATAGCACAACTCTAGGCCAGGAAATATGGTCTGGGAGGTCTATGAGTAGCCCAATTCCGAGTGTCATAAGCACGAGTCCAATTCGGAGGATTCCCAGATAACGGCCAGTAGCACTTATCATAGCACCAACCAAAAGTGATGTGAACGAAAGCGACACTGAAAATATGAGGAAGTATAACCCAGAGAGAAGAGGAGTTGCGCCAAGGACAACTTGAAAGTAAAGCGGAAGGTAGTACGCGGCCGAGATGAAGGAGAATCCGTGGGTGAAGTTAACCCCAAGCGTTGCAATGTTCGATTTGTGCTTGAATATTTGAAGAGGTAATACCGGATATTTGGCAATTTTCCATTCAACAATAACGAAGATGCCTGCCGTGACCACACTGGAAATGACAAGACAGACTACCGTGGCTGAGGACCAGGGGAACTTGACGCCACCGAACTCGAGACCGATCAGCAACATAACCGTTCCTCCAATACTCGCTGTGCAACCAAGCCAATCTACTGCTGCCAGTCCTTCAAGAAGTGGGGTTCTGGGATTGTGGATTTGCAAATACGAGAGTAAAATCACGAAGCATATGCCAGTAATGGGCACTGTCGTTCGTTAGTCCTTTAAGCACAACATTAGACAACAAGCAGGCAGTCTTACAGTTGATATAGAAGCACCATCTCCAAGAAACCTGGCCTACACTTAGCTAAATCAAACGTATGGAACCGACAACGAACCCTTTGAGTGAAAGCGCCTCCTATCACAGGTCCAATAGAACTTGCAAATGCCCAGACTATCCCAATTACCCCTATCAGGATGATCAGCTCTGCGTCGAAAGTATTGAAAAGTCGTAGAGTTACCAAAATACTTCGGTCGGGTCCGCATGGAGAAGAGATCTGAGATGCAAATGCTCACAAGAGTAAGTAGGCCCCCACCACCGGCTCCTTGAACTGCTCTACCAGCTATGATCATGCTAGAGTTGCTTGAGATGGCGCATAGTAAACTACCAATGAAGAAGAAAGAGACAGCGAGGAGAAGAATTGGTTTACGCCCCCAAATGTCACTGCTGATTGTTAGCATGAAATAGTAGGCAGCTCTAGGGTGCCAAAACCTGAATTTTCCCCAGGAAGTCGCCGAAGCAGATGTCGCAAGAAGGTAACTACCTTTCTCTCAGCTAAATCAACTTGGATGGAATATCATGGTTCTTCGTACACACTACCAATCCAAGTGTAAGTGGCCGATGAGTGGAAGTGTTCTGCGATGACAGGAAGAGCAGTCGCTATGATTGTCTGCAAATAATCAGCTGCACGTTTGATAACCGCAAAGACCGATGTCACCTGATCAAGAGCAGCAAGGAAGACACAAAACTAAGGTAGATTAGTAGCTGGATTATTAACAGAAACACACAACTAACACATAAAGTTGACATGATTATTGCTACTTTCGCTTTTCCTTCTTTTTCGAGGCCCTGTACACCTATTAAATCACTTGGCGATGTATTGTTGATTCCCGGCTTGGAAATCGACCTGACAGGAGCTACATTTCGAATGATAATATCTGCTTTCCCAAGAATAGAATTGATGTCATCATTCGGCTTACTCTTGTTCTCTGTGTTACTAGAGCCTGTCATGCTGAAAGATACTGTTTGTTCGGGTTGCGGGGCAAAATCTTCATTTGCCTCTTTTTAGAAGGGAGATTTGAAAAAATACAGAGAAGAAATGAATGCTAAAAGGGAAGCATATGGTCTGGTCTAGATTATGTTTTCCAAGGCAATGCCGTTCGAATTCTTCAATAAATATAGACAGTTATATCACCTAATGAAGAGGGCATAATATCTACCCCGCTGGTATGAAAGGAGTTCGCACTGCAGGCACCAAGAGAGGTCGAGTTTAGCGCCGTCGTTGGTGCCGGATGACTAAACAGGACATTGTACTTTCATGTTTGCGGGGAGCTGCGGGCTTAAGATAAGTCTTCGTGCCGTGCAAATAGTGCTATGACTATTCATCAATTGATTTTCTAAACCGGCACGGTGGAGGGGTACTAAAGAATGAACAGTGGGAGGCTTTTCGTATAACCGCGCTCTATGTCTGCTAATTCCAAGCTGATTGTTAGAGAACCCGCCCGGTTGTTTAATTTCAGCATTGCCACATGTACTCTCACATGGAGTTCTTACAAAGTAAAAATTGCTTACACTCAACTAAGATGGCTGCCATAAAATTCGAGAAAATAATGGGATTAATTGGGTCGCAAAGATCTAGTATAGTACTTTGGAAGCAGGCCATTTGTGAAAGACTAGGAAATCATGCATCGTTTTCTAGGCAAAAAATTGAATTCTAGATAAGAAATGAGGGATGGGTTAGTATCTTTAAAGCAATTCCTGGAATAGTAATGAAAGCTGCGGCCAATCCAGTCGTTCCTTAACCCTTCAAGACTGTGATCTTCTTGAACTGGACTGGAGTGGATCCGAGCTCAAATCCACTCCATATAGGTAAAGTTATTTAGGTAGGACTAGCACTAGTTGCGAGTTAATAGAGGCTAAGGTTCTATATATAACGGTAGGGCTAGAATACGCTAAGGAATTAGCTTAGAAGAGTAATTAGTAGAAGATTAAAGACGTATAATAAAAAGATAATAAAAGAAAAGTAAATCTTAATAAAAAATTAAGTAAAAGTCTAAAGCTAGACGAAGGTTAATAATAGAAAGTAAGGTATTAAGGAAAAGAATTAGGCTTAATAAGTAAGGTATCTTTATACTTTACCTTCTAACACCCTTCTAGTATATAGCCACAACCTTATAGATATAACTCCGTTATAATAGCGCAATTTAGAAAAAAGAAAAAATAAGTATAAGCTATTTAGCTATTACTTCCTTATAAAAACTAGTTACGCCACTAGGGGAAGGCAATTAAGATGTTAATTAAAGACGTATATAGGTTAAATTATACCTAAAAGATACTATGGTATTAAAGAATAACATTATACTAGTAGACGTTCTTAATAATTGTATAGTAGCTATAGATGCTATTACGAAGTGTTTCTCCTATTTGCTAGGTAGTAAAGCTACGCTAATTGTCACGGCTCTGGCAGAAAACGGCAGAACTTGGCTAGCAGAACTTGGCAGAACTTGCGGGTCACGTGACTAGAGGACCGCATAAAAGAACCCTACTTCGACCGGCGCTGCTCTTCTTCTCCTTTCCTTTCTCTAGCTTTAGATCCTCGTTTATAGACAATCCAATCGTATAGGCTTACGCGTCTCTTTTGCCGTGCTCGTGCCTCGATTAACTAAGTCGCTAACATTATCTAAAGCTTACACTACTCTTTCTTCCTAAAAAGGAACTTAAATATATTTATAAGGACACAGAATAGGACCTAAAGGATATTACTAGGACTAAAAGGACAGGACAGAACCCTAAAAATATAAAAGAAATATAAAAAGAACCCTAAGAACTAGACTCGCACAAACTAGAACCCCTAAAGAAATTACCTAAAATTACCTAATGCCCTTACTACTATGCTAAGAAATATAGTAGCCGGCAAAGCCGCTGTAAGACCCTTAAATACCTCTAATAGTAAAATAATTACTATTTTACCCCCCTAGGCGGAGCTTATAGCAGCTAATACTAAAATTAAACAACTATAAAAGCTACTTAAAGCTAGAGAAATCCCTATATCTAATAATAAGTTATTATTAGATACTTAGAGACTTACTATAGTCCTATAGGCCCTATTTTAGCGCCTTAGTAGATCCTCTAAGGCCTATATAGTACTGTTATAGTCTATAAAGGTTATAGACCCTCTATTACTTATAGATAGAACTAATCCTATCTTTAATAACTAAAAGCTCTAATTATAGAATAAGCTTAAAGTTAATACGGACTACTTTCCTACCCCTTAAGCTAGAATAGCCTATATCTTTAGCTATACTAGTAGGATGCCTAGACGCACCTATGCCCGTAATACGTTAAGGACTTAGTAGACCCCTTTATCTCTAAAGAAGAAATAATTAACTACTAATCTTCTATTTATAAGGACCCCTTTAAGGTATAGAATACTCGCCTTAACTATAAAGGCCTAAATATAAAAACAATAGAGACCTTTTCGGCCTTTTAGACCCGTTTTTTATACTTAGCCAGCTAGGCCTAAATCCCTTAGGAAGATTTACTACTAGACCTATTTAATAAACTTACTTTAGACCTATAGCGAGTTATACTGCTAGTCTTTACTACTATATAGACGCTAAAGGAACTAATAGACTAGTGCTTGGCTATTAATTAAGGCCTCTATTAAATTAAGGTATATATTAAGCGGTATAAAGCTAAGAACCCTTTAAACTAAACCGTAAGCAATATAAGAATAGCTAATAGTGCCCTAATACGGGCCGTAACTCCCACGGCACTAACCGTTTAGCCTGCCGTTAATTTAGTAGCTAGTTATACAGCTAGTTCTACTATAGGCCTGGTATAGACTTAGCCTATATATAGTAGCCTATAAACAAGCCCTTAGTAATTAAGGAGCTTGCTTTTTATATAGCTAAAAAAACTACTTTATAAAAGACTGCCTAATAGCGGTAAAAATAAATAAGGTTCTATTAATTTAGAAGGATAGTATAGAGTTAAGAAAAGAGAAACCCTAAAGGAAGACTTCTCTCTAGGGTTAAAAGGGATTAATATGTTATATATTAATCTTGGTCGGCTAGTTAGTAAAAGAAGCCGCACTATCCCTTATACTTTATTCTGTAATAGATATTAAGTTTTAACCTCTACTTTAGCTAACTTTAAAGTAAATACCTTTGCCTTAATAAACACCTAGTACGCTATAAAGCTAGCTAACCTTTTAAATATGCCCCTTAAAGAACTACCTAAATAAATTTCTATTTATAGGTATAATGGATAAATAGGGCTACCTATTATAACTATCCTATAAATCTACCTCTATATTAACAGATAACAATAGTATAACATCCCCTTCCTTATTATAGACCTTAAAAGCTATAATATAATCTTAAGAAGAAAATAGCTAGCCTATTTAGGCGTATAGCTTAATATATAGAATAGACGGCTTATTTAGCCTAAAACTATACCCCTAACACCTTCCTTTATAAAAGAAATTAGTACTTGGCGCCAAGCCTAGGAATATTATACGCAGCTATACACATAGGCGCCTAACGCGCGCCTCTTATTGGCTAGGCCCTTATCGATACTGTAGGACGCAAACCAACGTGCGAAGGGATACCACCTATACTAAAAGTTAAAAATTTAGCAATAAGCTAGCTAAGCCGTAGGGAGCCTAGGCCCTATACAGTTACAAAGAATAGTAAGGAATATTAAACGTTATACTAAACTAATAGACTAGAGAAATAACTTGTAAAAGATAGAATAGAAGCTAAGAAGGATTATAAACCCTAAATCGCAAAATATGGCCTAATAAAAGTCCGCAAAGAAACCTATGGACCTCCCACCGGTTAATATCTGCTATATTAGCGCCGTAGGATTTTATTAAAACTTAGTCTAACCTAATAATATTACCTTTACTACTAGCTTATATAAAATTAGTTAAATAATTAAAGAAAAGGAAAATAAGCTTAGTAAATAAGAAGGCGAGCTTATAGATAAGGAGCTAGTAGAATAGAAACTACTCTATTAATACTAGAAATTTAAGGATATATTCTCCAAGGTAGCGTCTAACTTATATACTCCTGCCTTATTAACCATATAACTATAAGATTAAGATTAAGCTAGGTAAGGAAGACATACTTAGCTATAGCCCCCTTTATTAGCAGTTTACTACTAAATTATAGGTTATAAAGCAGTACTTTATTAAGCCTAGTTAAACCTATTTTAATTTACCTATTTTCTTTACTAAAAAGCTAAATAGAGGACTTTATTTCTATATTAACTACTATAAACTTAATAATATAACCTATAAGGACCACTACCTACTGCCCTTATTTAATAAGACTTTAACCTAAATAAGTAGAGCTAAGGTTTTTACTAAGCTTAATATCCGTTAGGCCTTTTACCAGATTAGGATAAACCCTAGATTAGAAAATCTTACTATATTTTAGACTTATTACGGGGGATATAAATATAAAGTACTTTCTTTTAGAGTAACTAACGGACTAGCTATATACTAGCAATATATACATAATATACTCTTTAACTACCTTAATGACTTCTACACGGCCTACCTAGATAATATTATAATCTACTTTAAGAATAAGTTAGAATATAAGGAATATGTCTATAAAGTCCTATAATGGCTCTATAAGGCCGACCTTTAGGCCAATATTAGGAAATTAAAAATTATTATTAAGCGTATAAAGTACCTAGGGTTTATTATTAGTATAGATAGAATTAAGGCAGACCTAGAAAATATAGCTATAATTAACTAATAGATACCCCTAAGGACTGTAAAGGGGGTGTAGTTATTCTTAGGGTTCTATAACTTCTACTAATGCTTTATTAAGAACTATAGTAGGATTACCTAGCCCCTAAGCTGACTTACCTATAAGGACCGGCCCTTTTACTTTAATACTGTATATAGGCAGGCCTTTAATAAGCTTAAGAAACGACTGGTTTCTACTCCCTTACTCGCCCACTTTAACCTAAAACTGCCCTTAATACTAGAAACTAATGCCTTAGATAGTATTATAGCTAGCGTTTACTCCTAAAAGTAGATAGACGGAGAATAGCACCCTATTACTTACTATTTAAAGACTATAGTAGATACTAAGCTAAACTACCCAATTTATAATAAAGAAATGCTAGCTATTATCTCTAGCTTTTAGTACTAATAAGCCTAACTAGAAGGCACTCCTAAGTCTATCTAGGTAGTTTCTAATTATAAGGCCTTAAAATATTTTATAATAATGAAGGCCCTTATAGCCTAATAGGCGCGCTAGGCAGATACTCTATCTTAGTTTAACTTCCTAATTATATATAGGCCAAACACTACTAACCGTGCGGACGCTTTTATAAGGCGTAAATAGGATATAGATAACCAGATAGCTGCGAAGATCTTATTACAGACCTAGGCGCTACTATAACTAAATATAGACTCTTTAGACGCTAAGATATATCCTATTAACTTTATGGAACTTAACCTTATTAATAAACTACTATAGGCAAACCGTACGGCCCCTTCTCTATAGGAGTACCGCGAAAAGACAAAGGATATTACTAGTCTATAGTCCCTTAAAAATGGACTGCTTAAGTATAAGGAACGGCCAGTAGTAGCTAAAGAACAGAACTTATGGACCCGGCTTATTACGGAAGTGTATACTTGGGTTTTTACGGCCCACCCAAAAAAAAATAAGACCTATAAAATTATCGGCGACTGTTACTACTGGCCTAGAATAGTTATAGATATTAATTGCTATATACGAAACTATAATAACTACTATAGGTCTATAATTCCACAAGATAAGACTTTAGGGCTGTTAAAACCACTTCTAATACCAGAGCGCCCCTAGCAGTATATCTTTATAAATTTCTATAAGCTACCTATAGACGGTAATGGATATAATATAGCTATAGTTATAGTTAACCACTTTAGCAAGCGCCCGTTCTTAATTCCCTATTATAAGAATATTAATGCTAAAGAAGTGGCCTAATTATATATCTACTATATCTACTGCATTTACGGACTGCTAGATACTATTATATCTAGTTATAGACCGTAATTTATATTAGTCTTCTAGAACGAGTTTACCCAGATCCTAGGTATTAGGCTAAAGCTTTCTATAGTATACTACCCCTAGATAAACGGCTAGACAGAGATTATAAACTAGTATTTAAACTAGAGACTCTGACCCTTTATTAACTACTTCTAATAGACTATGCCTAGGCTACCTTACCCTATAACTCTATAGGATTTGCACCTATTTAGCTAGAAATAGGGTACTTACCCCATATAAGCTTTGACTGGAAAAGAATAGAAGGGCTATAGACTATATGCAAAAAACTATCTTATAAGAAAGCCTGGCATTATGTTAAACGCTTAAAAGAAGCCTAGAAAGTAGCCCACACGAACCTAGAAAAGGTATAGAAATTAATAGAATAGTAGGTAAATAAGTATAGGCGTAAGCCTAACTTTACTATAGGCAATATGGTCTAGGTTATAATAAAGAACTAAAAGATAGAACAGTCTAGCCGTAAGCTAGGCTATTAAATAGTAGGACTATATAAGGTCCTTAAGAAGATAGGCAACTTATATAAAGTAAAGCTCCCAGATTTAATTAAGGTCTACCCTAAATTCTCGCCAGATAAGCTATAGAAAGCTATAAATAACCTATTACCTAAATAAAAGAACAAACCTCCTCTACTAATTTAAGTTAATAGCAACAACGAATGGGAAATTAAAGAAATACTAGCTTATAGGCTAGTAAGGAGAACGCTAAAGCACCGCGTTAGTTGGAAAGGCTATATTACGGGACACCTCCGTGACACCTTATATACGTCCACCTATTCCCACCTGTTTCCACCTGTTTCCACCAACGCAGTAAGAAGAGACTAACCGTAAGATAATAATCTGATAGCAATCTGCCGCATTCTACTATATTCTGCCAAGTCCACTAAATCCTACTAAGTTCTGCCAGGACCGCTACTTAAATCCTATTCTACTCTATATATATATTAACCAGGCAACTAAACTAATAATATATACTCTTTCTTCCCATTTCCTTACCTTCTCTCCTTACACAACATCTTAACCTTATTATACAGTTTATGTATATAGCTTAATAATATCTACTTCGCTATATATTATCACCACTTATACTTACTTTGTGACACTATATAACATTAAAACCTTAAAAACCTATACTTTACCCCGCCCTATTTAAAATACAGAATAACCTTAAAGCCCCTATAATAGCCACTAATATTATATCTGCACTCTAGGAATAATTAGTAGATATACAAAAGTCCTTTATAAACGCCCTTATATAAAACTAAGCTGCTATAGCTTAATAGTAAGCTAAATAAGAAGCATAGTACTAAAAAACAATTAAGGTCCTCTAAGAAGAAATCTGCACCCTTAAGACGCCTACGCTAAGCCCTTAAGACTAATTACTATTGCTAGAAGCTAATACGCGGAACGCAAGCCCTAAACCAGTAATAGTTATCCCACTAGTAAAACTAACTACTATATTATAACAATTTAAAAAACTATTAGACCCTTTAGTATCTACTAGCAAATAATAAGAGCTTTAGTTATTCTTAAGCCGGCTTAAGAATAAGCTAACTAGTAATACTTACTATTACCTAACTAAAGCTAACTAACTCTACTACGCCCTAAGTTAACTAGGAGGAGACGTAGCTAACCTTATTAAACCTCTCTAGCCGAACTTAGTATAAAGCCTAGTTA
>Ga0307507_10006711_pt1 | contig 17340 bp, 16 predicted proteins | sample 7_EM_MG_FD_207223 | JGI IMG/M metagenome (GOLD analysis project Ga0307507, IMG submission 207223) | Populus trichocarpa ectomycorrhiza microbial communities from riparian zone in the Pacific Northwest, United States - 7_EM | ecosystem: Host-associated > Plants > Roots > Unclassified | place...
ACCTGGCGCCGATCCGTGCGCTTCTCACCAATTTTCCGGCGCTTCCGCAGGTGGCTTGCTTCGACACCGCGTTTCACCGCTCGCATAGCGCGGTGGCCGACCACTACGCGATCCCATACCAGCTTCACGCCGAGGGCGTGCGGCGCTATGGATTTCATGGGCTCTCATACGAATATATCGCCAAGACCCTGCCGCAGATTGCGCCTGCTATCGGCAACGGCAAGGTGATTGTCGCCCATCTCGGCAGCGGCGCGTCGATGTGCGCGCTGAAGGGGGGATGCAGTGCCGAGAGCACGATGGGTTTTACCGCGCTCGACGGGCTCCCGATGGGAACGCGACCGGGGCAAATCGATCCCGGCGTTGTGCTCTATCTCATCTCCGAAAAGGGAATGTCGGCTTCAAACGTACAGAATTTCCTTTATCGGGAGTGTGGATTGAAAGGGCTCTCCGGCGTCAGCAACGACATGCGTGAGCTCGAGGCGAGCGCAGATCCCAATGCGAAATTGGCGATCGAGTATTTCGTCTATCGGATCGGCCTCAATGCCGGCATGCTCGCGGCTGCGTTGCAGGGCGTCGACGCCTTCGTCTTCACGGCTGGCATCGGAGAAAATTCAGCCGGAATCCGCGCACGTGTTGCCGACCAACTGGCATGGTTCGGCGTCACGATCGATCCCGCCGAGAATGCCCGTCACGCGCGGCTGATATCGCGTTCCGACAGTCGTATTCCCGTGTACGTCGTGCCGACCGACGAGGAACTGATGATCGCGCAGCACACATTGTCGTTGTTGATGAACGCGCCATCACCCAGGCCCAGACATGAGAGGGTGTCATGATTCCCGTCTTCCCGGATACCAAGGTGGCCCTGAAGGGCAAGAAAGGCCTCATCGTCGGCATCGCCAACGACCAGTCGATCGCCTGGGGATGCGCAAGGGCCTTTCGTGCGCTGGGGGCCGACCTCGCCGTCACCTATCTCAACGACCGTGCCAAGAAGCACGTCGAGCCGCTTGCACAGGCGCTGGAGGCGCCGATCTTCATGCCGCTCGACGTGATGGTTGAGGGGCAGACTGAACAGGTGTTCGAGCGGATCGCGAAAGAATGGGGGCAGCTCGATTTCCTGCTGCACTCGATTGCCTTCTCGCCGAAGGAAGCGCTGCACGGACGCGTGGTGGATGTTGGCCGTGACGGCTTCCTGAAGACCATGGATGTCTCCTGCTGGTCGTTCATGCGGATGGCCCATCTGGCCGAGCCGTTGATGAAGAACGGCGGAACGATGTTCACGATGACTTATTACGGCAGTCAGATGGTGGTCGAGAACTACAATGTGATGGGCGTGGCGAAGGCGGCGCTTGAAGCGGCCGTCCGCTACATTGCCGCCGAATTGGGCCCGAAAGGTATCCGCGTTCACGCGATCTCGCCGGGACCGCTCGCCACGCGTGCGGCGTCGGGAATCCCCGAATTCGACGAATTGATGGACAAGGCGCAATCGAAGGCGCCGGCGCGGAGTCTCGTCAGCATCGACGACGTTGGTAACGCGACGGCATTTCTGGCGCTCGACGGCGCCAAGCTCATCACCGGCGGCGTCATGTATGTCGACGGCGGCTATCACATCATCGATTGAGCGCGAGCAGCGCGCTGGCGCCGCTCAGCGATAGTGAGCGGTCAACTCGGCGGCGCAGGCGGGGCTGCCGCGCCGAACGCGGCCCGATAGATCGCCCAGTAGAGGGCGCCGACCAAGCCAGCACCACCCACGATATTCCCGAGCGTGACCGGCACGAGATTGTGGACGATCCCGGAGATCGTAATAGGTGAGGCGTCGAAATCAGCCGGAACGTGGCCCGTCTGGCTCAGCAGCCATGCCAGCGGCAGAAAATACATGTTGGCAACGCAGTGCTCGAAGCCGGCCGCTATGAAGGCGGAGATCGGCAATATGAGAGCAACAATCTTGTCGGTAACCGATCGGCCCGCATACGCAAGCCAAACCGCCAGGCAGACGAGCAGGTTACACAGAACGCCCTTGAAGAAGAGCGTTACAGCGTCGGGCTGGATCTTTCCGACGGCGGTATTCAATACCGACAACCCAATGCGGCCACCGTTCATGTCGGGATGATGTGAAAGAAAGACCAGGGCAACGAGGCCGAGCGAGCCGACCAGGTTGCCGAAATACACGATGACCCAGTTGCGCAGCATCTCCCTCGAAGACACTTTTTCGCTCGCCCAGGCCATCACGATCAGGTTGTTGCCTGTGAACAGCTCGGCGCCCCCAACCAGGACAAGCACCAGTCCGAGCGAGAACGCCAGTCCGCCGACCACGCGAGAGATGGCGAAGCTGAGCCCTGCGTCGCTGGCGACAATGGTATAATAAAGCGCCCCGAGACCGACACTGCCGCCCGCCACCATCGCCAGCATGAACGAAGCCAGGAGTGGCAAATTCGCCTTCTTGACCCCTACCTTTTCGATCGCCTCCTTGATTTCGGCAGGGCTGTAAGCGTTCAAATTGAAGATGGGCGGTTGCGGCAAGGGCGCTCGGTCATCCATCCTTTGTCTCCTGCGAAGAGTCTTGTCGTCCAGATAGGTCTGTGATCGACGGCTGCCCTGCTTTATGGCCGCGCATGCTTCTTCATGCCCGCTTGTTCGAGCGCGAGAGGTGCTCTGACATTCGTGAACCTGGACGATTACCTGTCCCTCAGATCTGCGCCGCTACCCGGCGGTGCCGCCTATGGTCAAAAGGCCGACGATCTGTGCCGCGATGACTTTCACGAGAGTCATCGACGGGAAAATCATGGCATACCCGATGTCGGGACGCTCGGTCGGCGCCATCTTGGTCGAATAGACAAGAATGGCAGGATTTCCCGTCGCGCCAGACGCAACGCCAACGAGATCGTCGTATGGAATTTTCAGCACATAATGGCCGGCCAGCAGGACGATGAGCACCGTCGTCATCAGAACCGCGACGCCGATGAACAGCATGGTCAGTCCGGATTCCGCGACAGTGCGGACAAAAGGCTGTCCGGCGTTAACGCCGACGGTGGCGAGGAACATCGCAAGGCCGAAATTTCGAAGAACGATATTGGCCGGCAACGGTATGGTCCATAGCATGGGGCCGGTGCGGCGCAGCTTGCCGAAGATAAGAGCAACGATCAGCGGTCCGCCGCCGATACCGAGTGTGACGGTGCCAATACCCGGAATGGGAATTGGAATAAGACCAAGAAGCACGCCAAGGACCATCCCGATCCCGAGTGACACATAGCTGAATTCCGCAGCCGCCTTGACCGTGTCGCCGAAGTGACGGCGGATCTCTTCCTTTCGGTCGGGAGGCACCAGCACTCCGACGCGGTCGCCGAATTCCAGCATCAGGTCGGGCGCGGGCACCAGGTCGGCGTCGTAGCGACGAACGTGCAATAGGTGTGTGGGATAGCCGTCAGGCATCCGTAGCCGGGCAAGTGGGACGCCCACCACATTGGCCTTTCCGACAAACACCCGGATGTAGTCGAGGTCGGCCCGATCGCTTGCTAGTCGGCCAGGCGCCAGCTTCCCAAGCTGAGCGGCCGCCTTCGCGATCGCCTCTTCTCGCTCGGCAACGACGAGGACAGCGTCGCCGGCTGACAGGACAGTATCCGGCGTTGGAACGAAATTGCGTTCGCCCTTTCGGATCATGGTAACTTGCAGATCACTAAGCGCTTCGGTTGTCAGGTCACCAAGACGCCGGCCGGCAAAGCCTTCGCTCACCGCAATCTCGCCCATGTGGAAACGCTGTGTCTTTGCCGGGAATTTCGGCTTCACGACGCGTGTCATGAAGTAGATGCAGAGAATCGGACCGATGACCCCGAAGGGGTAGGCGATGGAATAGCCAATCGACGGATCCTTGCTCTTGACGACGTCAAGCGCCGCCTGGAGCGTAGCCGTGCTCGTCATCGATCCGGCATAGATGCCCAGTGTATGTCCGATCTTGATCCCGAAGATGTGCCCGAGGCCGAGTGCAACGAGCAATCCCGCTATGCAAGCGACGAATGCCAGCAGGTTGTATTTCTGCCCGACGCCCACCATCCCCTCGAAAAACTGACGGCCGTAAAGGATACCGATCCCGTATAGGAACATGATCAGTCCCGTCAGGCCGATCGGCCCTGTTATCTGGGCCTTTGGTGCAAACGCGCCTATGGCGAGGCCGACAAAGAGAACGGCGCCAACCCCGAGAGAGAAACCGCCGAGGCTGATCTGACCAACCAGGTAGCCCAATCCGATCGCAAGGAATGCCGTCAATATCGGTTGGTTCCCGATGATCTCGCGAGCAAGGTCCAACATTTTTGATCTCCCCGGATCGAGTGCGCGTCAGTTAGCGTGTTCGACAGCCTGCGGCTCGGAACTGTCCGATGACCCGGTCCACCAAGTCCCGGCTCGGTGGCGGAGTGTTGAGGTGCTTGTATTCGAGGCCCATTGCCTTCCACTTGAACGCGCCCATCTGATGAAGCGGTTGTATCTCGACCCACTCGACGTTTTTCATGGGCGCGACGAACCGAGCGATGCCCTCGACATTGGCAGGATCGTCGGTTTCGCCGGGAACGAGGGTGAACCGGATCCAAACCGGCTTCGACATTGAAGCAAGGCGTTCCGCGAAGCGCAGCGTGGGCGCTAGGTCGCGACCGGTCACTCGGCGATAGGTGTCGGGATCCGAGCTTTTGATGTCGAGCAGAACGAGGTCGATCGCCGACAGATACGACTCATCCGCACGTTCACCCAGGAATCCTGAAGTTTCGATGGCCGTATGCAGGCCCATTTCCTTGGCGCCGGCGAAAATTCGCCGGGTAAAGGCAAGCTGCACCATCGGCTCGCCGCCCGATATCGTTAGGCCGCCGCCAAGCGTTAAGAGTGCAGGCGCGAAGTCGCCCAGGCGACGGAGCACCTGATCGACCGATACGTAAGTGCCGTCCTTGAGGTGCCAAGTGTCCGGATTGTGGCAGTACGTACAGCGCAGAAGGCATCCCGAGGTGAAAATCACAACGCGCAAACCAGGTCCGTCGTACCGCGACGAGGTCTCGTAGGAATGGCAATACCCGAATGAGCCCCCTTCGTCCTTGATTTTGTCTTCATCAGGGGCGTCGGGCGAAATCCCGGCCCGGAGGTCATAACGGCTTCCGGATTCAATCGCCTGCACCGTTGACATCGCGGGCCTCCGGTCAGATTTGGCCGTGGAAAGTGCGGCTGATTACATCCCTCTGTTGTTCCGGCGTCAGGCGAACGAAGTTCACGGCATAGCCCGACACCCGGATCGTGAGCTGCGGGTACTTGTCCGGATTCCTCATCGCGTCCTCGAGCGTCTCCTTATCGATCACGTTCAGATTCATGTGGAACCCGCCCCGTTCGAAATAGAGGTCGAAAGCCTTGACAGCCTCATCCAGAAGCTGGCCTTCGGACAGGTGCGCCTTTTGAGGAGCGATGGAGACGGTGTAGCTGATGCCGTCCTGTGCGTCCTTGTAGGGAAGCTTTGCGACGGACAGGCAGGAGGCGAGCCAGCCGTGGCTGTCTCGGCCATGCATCGGATTCGCTCCTGGCCCGAACGGCTCGCCTTTCCGGCGGCCATCGGGAGTGTTTCCCGTAGCCTTGCCGTATACGACGTTCGAAGTGATGGTGAGCACGCTTTGGGTGTGGGTCGCGTTACGGTAGGTGGGGTGTTTTCTTATCTTCTCCATGAAGCTGGTAACGATGCCCGACGCGATTTGATCGACGCGGTCGTCGTTGTTGCCAAATTGCGGCGTCGTCTTGTTCCCCTCGTTCTGATAGTCGACCACCACTCCCTTCGCGTCGCGGGTGACACGGATTTTCCCGTATTTGATCGCGCTCAGACTGTCGGCGACTACCGAAAGTCCGGCTATTCCGAACGCCATCGTTCGCAGGATGTCACGATCATGAAGCGCCATCTCCAGGCGTTCGTAGAAGTACTTGTCATGCATGTAATGGATGCAGTTCATCGCATGCACGTAAGTGCGCGCCAGCCACTCCATCGTGGAGTCGAACTTGGCCATTACGTCGTCGAAGTCGAGGAATTCGCCGGCAACAGGCAGGGTCTGCGGCGCGACCTGCTCGCCCGTTATTTCGTCGCGGCCGCCGTTAATTGCGTAGAGCAGCGCTTTTGCGAGATTGACGCGGGCGCCGAAGAACTGCATCTGCTTGCCCAGGCGCATTGCCGAGACACAGCAGGCGATGCCGTAGTCGTCCCCCCAGAAGGGTCGCATCAGATCGTCGTTTTCATATTGCAGCGAGGACGTGTCGCGGCTGACCTTGACGCAGTAGCGCTTGAAGGGTGCGGGCATATGATTCGACCACAGAACCGTGATGTTCGGTTCGGGCGCCGGACCGAGATTGTGTAAGGTGTGCAGCATCCGGTAGCTGCTCCTGGTCACTAGAGCGCGCCCATCGAGATCCATGCCGCCGACGCATTCGGTCGCCCAGTAGGGATCGCCGCTGAACAGCGCATCATAGTCAGGGGTACGGAGGAACCGGACGATACGGAGCTTTTGCACCAATTGGTCCCAAAGCTCCTGCGCCCGCGCTTCGTCCAGAACACCTCCCTTCAGGTCGCGCTCGATAAAGACGTCCAGGAAGCTCGAGATGCGTCCGATGGACATTGCGGCACCGTTGGCTTCCTTGATCGCGCCGAGATAGGCGAAATAGGTCCACTGAAATGCCTCCTGCGCATTCGTGGCGGGCTTCGATATGTCGCGACCGTAAAGCTGCGCCATCGAGGCCAGGTCCTTGAGCGCGCGCATCTGCTCGGAGAGTTCCTCGCGCGACCGAATGATTTCGTCGGTCGGCCACATGTCGTCGATCTGCTCCCGCTCGGCGCGCTTGGCCTCGAGGAGTCGGTCGATCCCATAAAGAGCCACCCGCCTGTAATCGCCGATGATTCGCCCGCGCCCGTAGGAGTCTGGAAGGCCGGTAATGATCCCCGACCTTCGGCAGTTCATGATCTCCGGCGTGTAGGCATCGAATACGCCGTCGTTGTGCGATTTTCGATATTTCGTGAAAGCCTCATGAACGCGCGGATCGGGATCGAAGCCCGCGGCCTTGAGGCCTGTCTCGACCATGCGGAGCCCGCCGAAGGGGAAGATCGCCCGCTTGAAGGGCTGGTCCGTCTGCAGGCCCACAATCACTTCGTTGTCGCGATCGACATAGCCGGCCTTGTGCGCCAGCACCGTCGAGGGATTTTGAGCATCGACGGCAAGCACTCCCTTCTTCCGTTCGTCCGCGAAGTAGGGCTGCAGTTTCGCCCAAACGGCCGTTGTGCGCTGCGAAGGTCCTGTCAGGAAGTCCTCGTTTCCCATGTAGGGCGTGACGTTCCGGACGATGAAATCGCGAACATTGATGGAAGTGGTCCAGTCCCCTGGCCGAAAGGCATTCCAGCAATCGCCGGCATCGGCTTGCTTCCGTAGAGCTGAGCTTGCTTTCATGGTGCGTCTCCCGGCGATATTCGAATTGTCGCGTCGGCGTTCGCGATCTTTCCGGAACCGTCGCAATTGGTGTGCGAAGCTGTGCAATCGTTGTGGGGCCGACAGTTAGGCCATTGATCTATGTCAAGGACGGAGGCTTTTCGGCTGGTCCGTCCGACGACGCGGTCGCCGACGACTAGACGATCCCACATCAGCTCTCCGCTGAGGGCGGGTGGCTTCACATCACAGATCGAACGCGATCGACACGCTCCCGCGCGCCGCTCAGCGATAGTGCAGCGCGATCAATTCGGCGACGCAGGCGGGACGCTTGCCGCCTTCGATCTCGATCACGAGATGATAGTTCACGCGCAAGCCGTCGGGTGGGACATCCTCGGCTTCGGCGACCGTGACGCGCCCCCGCAGCCTTGAGCCCGCCGGCACCGGCGCCAGATACCGTATCCTGTCCGCACCGTAATTCAGGGTGTTGCGCAAGCCCCTCAGGCCGATCACCGATCGAATGAAGAGCGGCGCCAGCGCGAGCGACAACAGCCCGTGGGCGATGGTGATGCCGCCTGGCAACTCCTTCTTCGCGCGCTCCTGGTCAATATGGATCCATTGCTCGTCGCAGGTCGCTTCCGCAAAGCGGTTGATGCGATCCTGGGTCACCTCGAACCAGTCGCTCACGCCGATCTCGGTTCCGACGGCGGACTTGATCTCGCTGAAGTTGCTGAAAACCCGCATGATCCAGCTCCCGGTCAGATCTTCATTTCCTCAACCGCGTCCGGAATGACGAGTTCTGCCTCCGTTACCGCCATGACCTCGCCGACGCCGACGCCCGGTGCGGTTTCCAGCAGCGTCGCCTTGCCGTCGGGGAAGGCGATCACCGCCATATCGGTCACGACAAGATGCACTGGACGCACCGAGGTCAGCGGCAGGGTGCACTTCGCGACAATCTTTGATTTGCCTTTCGCGGCGTGTTGCATGGCGACGATGACCCGCTTGGCGCCGCTCACGAGGTCCATCGCGCCGCCCATGCCCGGCACCATCTTGCCGGGGATCATCCAGTTGGCGAGATGCCCGTGCGCGTCGACCTGCAGGCCGCCGAGCACGGTGACATCGACATGACCGCCACGGATCAAGCCGAACGACATCGCGCTGTCGAAGGTGCTGGCGCCAGGCAGCGCGCTGATCGGGCGGCCGCCCGCATCCGTCAGCAGGCGATGTGCCAATCCTTGCTCGGGTATCGGCCCGGTCCCGATCAATCCGTTTTCCGACTGAAAGAACACCTTCAGCTCGGGCGGAACGTAGTTGGCGACCAGCGTCGGAATGCCGATTCCCAGATTGACGAGATCGCCGGCATGGAGCTCCTGCGCGACGCGGCGGGCGATGATCTCCTGTGCGTCCATGTTTCACCCGTTCGGGTTCGTAATGAGATAGTCGACGAGCGGCGCCGGGGTCACGACGTGGTCGGGCGCAATGACGCCCACGGGCACGATGTGCTCCGCCGTCACGATCACGGTGTCGGCCGCCATCGCCATGACGGGATTGAAGTTGCGTGCGGTCAGCGCGTAGGAGAGGTTGCCGAGGTAGTCGGCGAGAAAGGCGTGGACCAGGGCGAACTGCGCCCGCAGCGCGGTCTCGAGCAGGAACGGCTTGCCGTCGACCTCGATCTGGCGCTTGCCTTCCGCCACGGACGTGCCCACGCCTGTCGGCGTGAGCACGCCGCCGAGACCGCATCCACCGGCGCGAATGCGCTCGACGAGAGTCCCTTGCGGAATGAGATCGACGTTGATCTGGTTGGCCAGCATCTGCTGCTGCGCCTTCGGATTGAGACCGATATGGCTGGCGGTCAGGCGGGAGACGAGAGTCGCATCGAACAGCTTGCCGACGCCCTTTCCGGGGACACCCGCATCATTACAGATCACCGAGAGACCGCTCTTCCTCTGCCTGACCATTTCGTCCAGCAGCCGCTCCGGTGTTCCGACACACATGAAGCCACCGACCATAATGCTTGCGCCAGCCGGGATCATCGCGACGGCTTCTTCGACGGAAACGGCCCTCATGATTGAAACTCCACTCCGCAAGCGATCGATGAAAGGGCGAAGATGATGGTGATGTTGACGACGATCACCAGCGTTCCTTTGATTTGTATCAAGGCTTTCCGTTATTCCGCGCGGAGGTTGGTCATGCCGACGCCTTCGAGCGCTTCGGTCCAAAGCTTGCGAATCTCCGCGTGACGCTTGGCAACGGCAGCGCTCACGGCGTCGCGAAAAGGCACGAGCTCCGGGCCCTTCAGGAAGAGGATTTGCGCCTGGAGCAGGCGGCCGCTTTCGAATTCGATGCGGCGCAGCGCCACCACGAAGGGATCGGTCGCATTGGCTTCCACCGGGAGCAGGGCGGCCGGCCGGATGCTGGCATGCACGGCATGCGCGAGTGCCGCGAGACCTGCCGCCAATGCCAGGGATTGAGTCGCAATCCCTTCGATCGGCGTCGGAAACCATGCCGTCTCCCATGATGCAGCCATGTAGGCCAAGGCGAGATCTGGTACCCATGAGGTGGCGCGCAACAGCAACGAGGTGATCTCCGTCTCGCGATAGAACTGCGCGTTCAATTCGGTTTGCCAGGCTGACTCGAGCCTCATCGGCAGGGCGAACGCGAACTGCCGTGCCAGTGCGCCATGGGCGGAGATCAGAAATGCGGCTACTCGCGTCTGCTGACGCGGCGGTACGCGGCCTTCGGGATCGAGTGGTCCGAAGAACTCGCTCATGTGGTCGCTTCTCCCTCGATAGGGATGGCGCGGAGATGATCGTAGCCGGCCGGAAACGGAGTAAGCGCGCCGCCCGCTTCTTCCGGGGCGATCCAGACGGCCTTGTTGCCTTGCCAGCGACCGGCCAATACGTCTTCCGCGAAACGCGCAAGCAGATCTGCCGTCAGGGCCGGTTTCTCCAGGGTAAAGGCGTGATAGGCCCTTGGAATGATCACGAGCGAGCTGTTCGGGATCATGACGCGCATGGTTTCGTGCAGGGCGCGTGGAGTCAGAAAGTCGAACTCACCGTTCAAGATCATCGTCGGAACGCCGATTGATGCCAGCTTTGGGGTCAGGGGCTGGAAATCGAGGAAGGACTCCATCAGGTTCTGCAGAGCGTAGACGTCGTTGACCAGCCAGCCCTGCCGCTTCACGCTGTCGAGCTTGTGCAACAATGGCTTAAGCCATTGGTCGGACAAGTTCATCGGCAGCAGCAGGTCCTGCAGATAGCTGGTGCCGCCGAGGATCAAGCCGGTGCGCATGGCGTTGCCGAGCAAAAGGAGCTGCGGCGTGAGCTCCGCGAAGCAGCTCATCGGCACCAGTCCCGCCAGCCGCTCGCCGTGGGCAATGGCATAGCGAAGCGCTATCAGGCCGCCGAAGCTGATGCCGCTGAGAAAGACGGGGCTGTCGCCGAGCTCGCCGATCAGCAGATGAAGCGCCGCGACCTGATCGTCCTGATTGATGAATAGAGCCGGCTTGTCGGACGTGCCCTGGCCGAGGAGATCGAATGTCGCGACGCGAAACTGCCTTGCGATGAGCGCTTCTCGATAGGCCGCCCACAGCTCGGCGTACTGCGTGAGTCCGTTGACCAGCACATAGGTCGGCGCGTTCGCCGTCCCCTCCAGCTCATAGCGTATGCGATGTGGGCCGCAACTGAGAAATGGCATCGCGGAGGTCCGGACAGTGGGAATCTGACTTGCAATCCTTTGCTCGCGAAGCGGGATTCCCTTGAGTTAGATCAACGTTCGGCTGTTGGAGCGTCCCTAGCGTTTGGAAAAACATCACCAGGAGGATCCGCCATGGCTGGGAGAAACGCCGTCAGGTGCTGTGTCTTCAGCTTGTTTTTGTTGCTGGTAGGGGCGCACCTCGCAGCTGCAGAATCCTTTACGCGACGCTCATCGCAAATGAAGTATGATGAGCTCAAGAAGACAGTCGAGATTGCCAACTTTCGCCTTGGCGGCAAATACGATCTGAGCGATCCCTCGAAATGGGAAAATGGTGGAGAGGGCGGTGTCACGCTGGAATCGCTCGGCGGCGGCAAGCTTCACACGTCCTATATCGCCGTTGGCACGCCACGGCGTAACGTCGCCGGTGAAATCACCAATGCCGTGATCATCAACTCATACTATTCCGGCGATTCCACGGACATGTATCTGCATTGGGTCGAGGGCTCTGCCCTGTCCGGTGGCGTCCCCGTCATCGGCCCCGGCCGCCCGATCGACACCGATCGCTACTACGTCGTGATGGTCGATCCGCTCGGCACCTGGGGCGCCAGCAAGCCGTCGGATGGGCTCGGCATCAAGTTCCCCCAGTACAGCTATCTCGACATGGTGCAGGCGAACTACCGCATGATCCACGATCAGCTGAAGGTCGCGCATGCCGCGCTGATCACCGGCGTCTCGATGGGCGGTACGCAGACTTATGTCTGGGGCGTAATGCATCCGGATTTCATGGGCGGTTTGATGCCGATCGGCGGCACCACGCAGTCTAATGGTGACGATCCTGTCGGCAACTGGACATTCCAGATGATGACAGCGGCGATTGAATCCGATCCGGTGTGGCAGGCCACCGGCGGCGACTATTACAAGCTCCCGAAAGAAAAGCATCCTGTTCCTGGCGTTGCATTCGGTTGGTCTATACTGGGACTCACAGGTTACGACTTCAAGTACCGGACCACCCAAAGCTTCGACGTGGTCCAGCCGGACATCTTCTATTGGGAGCCTCCGAACGAGAAAGCGGGAAGCCGACAGACGGCCCTCGCCAAGCAATACGACGCGGTCGACCTCGTCTGGCGCAACCGGGTGGGTGAGACGCACAACATCAACGCGTTGCTCGGACGGATCGAGGCCCGGACGCTGGTGATGCACATCTCCAATGACCAATGGCTGAATTACAAATTGGCCGAGCGCGCGGTTGACCGCGTGCCGGGAGCGCAGCTGATCGCTGAAGAAAGCCCCGTCGCTCACTACGGCGTGTTCTCGATCATCAACCACCGGAAGAACGATCCCAAGTTCGTCTCCTTCCTGGATGATGTCGCGGCCCTCGACCGCGCCCAGCAGTTCGTCGACAAGAACTTCCGGGTGCCGGGCGTCGCGACGAATGTAGATCCGAGCAAGTCGTTCTGGAAGGAGTACGTCACCTATCCTTATCCGGTGAAATACGCCACGGCAAAGGATGGTCACGGCACCTCCTGGCAGATCGGGTACATGGACGAGTATGCCGGCACCGACAAGAATCCGAAGGTGCTCGTCATCATCCACGGAAAGGGCGCCTTCGCGGGCCATTACGGGAACATCATCCAATATGCGCTGCGCTCTGGGCTGCGCGTGATCGCGCCCGACCTGCCACATTACGGCATGTCCGGACCGGGCAACCTCGACAAGAGCCCGGCGCGCACCATGCAGGACATGCGCGACGTCGTGCACGAACTCGTGGTCAACCAGCTCGGCGTCAAGAAGGCCTATTACCTCGGTCACTCACTGGGTGGCCAGGTAGCGATGGGCTACGCCCTGAGCTGGCCGGACGCCGTACAGGGCCTCTTGCTCGAAGCCCCTGCCGGACTGGAAGAATACCCGCGCGACATGGAACTCGCGCCGGGCAAAATGGTGAACTTGTTCGACGCCTCCTACGCGCGCGATTGGGACAAGTGGAAGCAGGCCTGGGACCAGACTGGCATCCTGCAGTCCGAGATCGCTCGTCCCGAGCAGAACATTCGCGACTTCTACTTCTTCAAGAAGCGCGATCCCAACACTGGCGTGGTGTCGGCAGCCAAGAGCGGGTACTTCTATAATGACAGTGAGTATGCCCGTTTCCACACCGAGCAGCGCGTCGGGCTCACCAAGGGCAACCCGAAGGAGTTGGAGCAATGGGCTGATGTCTTTATCTTCGACATCTACGGAATGGTGTCCGAGCTGCAGAAGGACGATCCGAAGAACCTCTATGATCGTCTGACGCAGATAAAGGCGCCCATCTTCCTGGCGTTCGGAGACAAGGAGCCGTTCATCCCTGGCACCGTCTTCAACGGACTAACGGACCTTGGTCGGGACATCATCACCCCCTTCATGTCGCGCATGACCAATGCCGGCAACCGGCCGCAGCTGAAGATCTATCCGGACACCGGACATTTCATCCACACGGATAACCCGGTGGAATATCCGGTCGACGTCGTCGACTTCGTGAACAAGGGAACGGTCGACGCCAGCTCGCCGCTGGCGACCGATCGCATGATCCACGGCGCCGTTGTATCGGCGCTGCCAGTGGCGCCGACACCGTCCGGCCCGTCGCCGACGGCCGGCCTGAACAAGTAGGCCCGGATCATGCCAAGGCTGCAGGCGGGGGAGGTCCAGCTGGGCTGGCGAGAATGGGGAGGAGGCGACGTCACCGTCGCCTTCATCCACGGCAATCTCGCCAGCAAGGACTGGATCGAGCTTGCCGCACCGCTGTTTCCCAGCGGCCTGCGCGTGATCGGGATCGACTGGCGCGGCTGCGGCGAAAGCGATCGGCCGAAACCGAATGCCGACTATTCCAATTACTCCATGCAGCAGCATGCCGAGGACTTGCTGGCGGCGCTTGACGCGCTGGGTATCGGGTTCTGTCATCTGGCCACCCATTCGACCGGTGGCATCATTGCCGCGCGGATGCTCTTGATGCAGCCGCTGCGGTTCGGGCGGGTGTTCGCGCTCGATCCGGTCACGCCGCTTGGCATGTCATTCAATGCCGATCAGATCGGTCTTTTCCGTGCGATGATGGCGAGCAAGGAGGTGACGCGATCGGTCATGGCGACTGCGGCGTCCTCGCTGTTCGTGCCGGAAAGCCTCGCGCCGAGCGCAGTCCCGCGGTTCCGCGAGGGCCTCGGAGAGATCCAGGCGCTGTTCGAGCGAATTCTGGAGCAAACGTTTGGTGTGTCCGAAGGCATCTGGATCGGTACGCCGGTCAACCTCACACGCGAGCGGGAGAGTGGTGAACTGGAGCGCCGTATGGCGCAGATCCATCATCCGCACCTCGTGCTGTGGGGCGAATGGGATGGCTGGATTCCGCCGGCCGATCTCCGGACGATGGCGGCGGCAATGCCGGATTGCCGCCTCGTCCTTGTTCCGGGCATCGGTCATTCGATGAATCTGGAACTGCCGGCGCTCTACGCTGGATATTTCGGTGCCTGGTTCGGTGGACTTACGAGGTAAGCAGGTCCATTCGGTTCTTCATCAGGAGTTAGTACGATGGCAGATATCAATTCTTCTGAGAATGTTCGCGCAATGCTGATCGAGGCCAACGGGCGGCTTCGAAAGGCCGGTGAGGAGTACTTTGAGCTACTCGAAAAGGGCCTGACTTCCTCGCCGCTGCCGATTGCCGAACAGGCCAAGCAGTTCTGCAACGACATGCATCGCAATGTCACGGCGACGTTCGACCTCGGCGACAAGTTGATTCAGGCCAAAGACATGCAGGACGCGCTCAGGGTCCAGTCCGAATTCGTCAAGGAGCAGATGCGGACGTTGACGGACCAGGCCAAAAGCATGGGTGAATCCGCCATGAAGGCAGCGACCGGCGTCTTTACCCCAAAGAGCTGAATGCCTTTGCACGGTCGCCAGAGCGGCTCGATCGCCTCTCTGCCGGTCCTATCGAGCAAGAGAGGGCGATGGCGCTTCAATTCCTCGTCGGTGGCATCGTCAGCGTCATCAACATCATGGTCCACGCGCTGGTGACCATCGGCGCGGTCGGCATTGCCCGTTCCGCGGGGTTGCGGCACACCGAGTGCCCGAGATTACACTTGATGGGCGTGATGGTCGCGACCGCCGCGATCCTGATGGTGGCGCACACGCTGGAGGTTGTCGTTTGGGCGCTCGCCTATGCGATCGTCGGCGCGGCGCCCGCCGGCAGCGATTTGCTCTATTTTGCCTTCGTCAATTACACCACGCTCGGTTACGGCGATATCACGCCCGCGCCAGCCTGGCGGCTGAATGGGCCGATGACCGCGATGAACGGTATCCTGATGTTCGGCTGGTCAACCGCCGTCCTGTTCGAGGTGCTGCGCAAGACGCTTGAACACCTCGCGTCGATCGGCGCGCCCGGGTTCAGTTCTGCAGATCGAGGCCAATGAGTTGCAGGCGGTCCAGAAGCACGATCTGGCGCTGGTTGGTACCGATAAATCCGAGGATGCCGAGTTCATGCAGCCGCGACAGCGCGCGGGACACCGTCTCCAGGGTCAGGCCGAGGTAATCGGCAATGTCGCGCCGGGACATCGGCAGCGCCATGACGTCGGCCGCCGCCAGCCGCTTGTCCATCTCGATCAGGAAGGCGGCGACCCGTTCCAGCGAAGTCTTGCGACCGAGAAGCAGCATGTGATCTTCGGCATGTTGCAGGTTGGTCGTGGTCATGCTGAGCAGGTTCCGCGAGACCATGGCATCGCTCTGGGCCACTGTCTCGAGGCTCCGCCGCTTGATCAGGCGAACCGTCGTGTTCACGATCGCTTCCGCCGTAAAACGATGCTCGCTTCCGTTTTCCAGTCCGAAGATGTCGCCGGCCAGGTGAAACGCGCCGATCTGGCGACGGCCGTCCGAAAGCAGCTTATAGCTTCGAACCGCACCGATCTTGACCTGATAGACGTATTCCGCTGGTTCTTTCTCGCCGTATATCTCGGTTCCCTTCTTGTAGGTAAATTCGCTTAAACTGACGATTGGATTTGAATTGCTCTCCATCCCGAGTGCGCCGAGAGTATTGGGACGGGCAGCCTGATCGATGTTGACGCGAACAAACATGGGCCAACTCCTGAACTGGTCGTTGAGATGGCTTTCAGCCTTCAGAAACTATTTCTTTTGCGGGGAAAGTACCGCCGATTTCTCGCTGCCGCCGTGGTTGACCTTCAATCAAGGCCGTATTCTTAACCATTGTCCCAAGGTACATTGTACCAAAGGACAGGTCTGCGGTACGGTCAGGAATGGGGGGACCCGGGTTTCTCAAGGCCCCTCTTGGCCGGCTGCAAAACGATTCTGTATACATCGCGGTACGGCGATGATTTTGACCGAGATCAAAGGCCAGCAACGTTTGGGTTGGTCATCGCCTCCAGGAGGCAATTTCGCTTGAATATTTGAAGGCGATCAAGATGCGTCCCCGGTGATGGAGTTGATCTCGCAGCGAGATCACGGCCGTATTGATTTGACGGCTAGGAGGGGAAAATGCCTGGCCTTGTTCATGTGGTCGACGACGATGCTTCGTTTCGAAGGGCGATCGAGCGTCGGCTGAAGCTTGCGGGCTATGAGGTCGAAACCTATGCGTCAGCCCAACAATTGCTGGATCACCTGCCGGGCGCCGGAGAGCCGGGATGCATCCTGCTCGACGTGCGGATACCGGGACTGAGCGGCCCCGAACTGCAGAGTCGCCTCATCGAGCTCGATTCCATCCTGCCGATCGTGTTCGTCACCGGACATGCCGATACTCCGACAACCGTTCGAGCCATCAAGGCCGGCGCCGAAGATTTCCTCACCAAGCCAGCATCGTCGGAACAACTGATCGACGCGATCGAGCGCGCCATGGCGCGCTATGAATCCGCGCATAGCCGACGAAGCAAGCTCGATTCACTTCGCGCGCGTGTTGCGACACTGACGCCGCGCGAGCGGCAGGCGTTCGATCTCATCGTCCGCGGCAAGATCAACAAGCAAATCGCCTTTGAGCTGGGAACGACCGAGCGCACCGTGAAGGCGCATCGCCATCAGGTGATGGAGAAGATGCAGGTGCATTCGCTTGCGGAATTGGTTTCGAGCGCGGAACGGCTCGGCATGCTCGATCCCGACGGCAGTTCCGGCAAATAGCCGGTGTGGTTCGCCGCTAAAGTCTCCAGGGCGATCCTGAACATAAGGACAATATGAAAGTCCCATGACTGTCTCTAGGAGACTGCATAGC
>Ga0307507_10006712_pt1 | contig 17329 bp, 19 predicted proteins | sample 7_EM_MG_FD_207223 | JGI IMG/M metagenome (GOLD analysis project Ga0307507, IMG submission 207223) | Populus trichocarpa ectomycorrhiza microbial communities from riparian zone in the Pacific Northwest, United States - 7_EM | ecosystem: Host-associated > Plants > Roots > Unclassified | place...
GACCTCGAATATTTAGTTACAAGTTTCCTATATTCCTTTCTCTTCTTCACGCAACGTCTTGTTCCTAGCAAGAGCTATATACCCTCAGATTTAGATAGAATTTATATTGTTCCTTCGAATCTTTCCCGAAGCCTCTTCGCGCCCTTACAAAGGTATTCCTATGCAAGGCCTATGCGCGCAGAGGTGTATATTGTATATAGGTTCTATTGTAGGGACAAACGTTAGATGTTTTAATGTTCACTCGCGGGCCGTATTTAAAGGAGCACCTCAACGGCGCATGGGATATTTAGTATTTAATTGCCTTATATTATAGAATTTTCAAAGAAAAGGTCAGCCCATAAAGTCCTAAGTAGATAGAAGAGAGCTAATAGAGCTAACTTCCGTAGATAATACTTAGAGTTTAGAGAGTTCGACCTACTTCTATTTATTTAAAACTCTACTTACCTACTAAAACATCGGAGGTAGTATCTCGTATACGTTAAAATTAGGTCGTTATCTCTTATTTAAAAGGAGCTAATAATTCGTTGCTGCTTAGAACTTATTTAAAGAGTTACGTAAGTTAGTTAAACTAGAATTATATACCCTAGAATAAGACCAATAGGACAAGTATCATTTACTTTCATCTACTCCATGATCTCACCAACTTGCTCTTAAACACCACCGTCTCTAAGTTCCGGTGTAAACCAATCCACTATACACAAAGCTAAAACAGGCGGACCTTAGGACAAGTCAACCACAAACCCCAAACCCCCCTCCTACCAGGTATCAGAAGGAAAGAGAAAAACACCACAATACCGAAATGCCAACATGCTAGAATGCTCAAAACGCTAAGTGGCAGTGCCGAGCCACTTACGGCTTACTCAACTGCTCCTTCCTAAAAAACGCAAAGAACCCCACACAAATCCCCATCTGCAGCACCAGCGCGACCCAGAACCAGCCCTTCCCCAGCCCCTCCAGCACGCCGGCCGAGAAATCCGGGAACACATCCCCGGGGCCAACTTTATTCGGCGCCGTCGCACGCGCCAGGATAGTCGCGATGGAGCCGAGGACCTGCGCCGCGATGAGCGTAAACGCGACGTGGATGCGCGTCAGCGTCTGCAGCAGGATCATGCCGAAGCCGACGCCTTGCACGGTATCGAGGAGGCCGAGCCACAGCCACAGCGAGCGGCCGAGCAGCGCGGACGAGATGGGCCCCCCGGCCCACGGGAGATACAGCCCGATGGACGACGTGCCCCACAGCATCTGGCACCAGCGCGGCGCGCCGAGGCCGATGGCGAAAATGGGCAGGATCCACGAGTGCGACTTGCTGAGCGCCGCGAACACCCACAGGATGGCGGCCCAGGCGAAGACGAAGAAGACGAGGACGAGTAGGAAGACGGCCCAGGCGGGCGCCACGCGCGAGCTCCATAGGTATGCCCAGTTGCGGCCGTAGGGCGCGGAGAGGAAGTAGTTCTGGATGAAGATGGCGATGAAGAACCAGGTTATTATTTTGCGGCGAGCGAGCGAGCGGTAGAAGGATGGGACGGCGCCGGGGGCTTGGCGGTAGAAATCGGGGAGGCCGATGAAGATGACTAGGCCGATGACCCACATGAGGACAGCGATGGGCGCGGCAATGGTTGTCATGATCCAGGAGGATGTAATGGCGTTGTGTGTCGTTACGCCGCTGGCAGTCGCGGTGGTCAGTTTGCTGCCCCAGTACCAGAGAGCGACGACGTAGATTTGCTGTGTGCCTTGGATGATGCACGCGCGGTAAACCCAATCTTTGACAGGGCTGCCACCCTCGTCACCGAAGTTGAGGGCGAAGAAAATAGAGCCACTTGAGGATGCTGTAGCGTAAAATCCAGTAGCTACGTTTTGCATCCATCCAGTGCCAGCTTCAGTCTTGAGAAGAGGCGCTAGGCCGATGAGAAGGAAAGCTAACCCGTAAAAAATGAATGGCACGGAGAGAACATAGATCGATTTGAAGCGGCGGAACACCATCCACCAAAGAATGGATGTGACAAGGTAGATTGTCGCAATAATATAAAGCTTTTCTGCAGACTGACCAACTTCGCCTGTGAGAAGGGTGATTTGATAAGAGTTTGCTGCGATGATTTGTCCGAATGCTAGAAGGAAGGTATATGCTGGCCAGTCGCCGATCTTGACTTGCAGATATCTAAGAATAAGGTTAGCTGCACTCAACGTGTTTGACTGCCAAGGGACTGTACTTTTTCAGCCCTGTCGGCGGCTTGTAGTTTCTGCCAAGTAAGAACTCATCATCCTCCTCATTAAACATCTCTTTAACGTCCCCATCGCTTGGTGAACTGTCTCTGTTCATACGGAAAACCGACGGAGCGGGACTCGATGTTGCCATTTTACCCAACCTAGCGTCTCGGAATCGGTCGAACCATTGCTTCTCGCTCTTGATGAGATAGTCCTCGATACACAGCTCGCTCTCCGATGTTTTGCCATCAAGTTTATCCAGTCGGTTCGAGAACGCATCATAGAACTCTCCAGTAGTATCCGTAAAGAATGGATCTACCTTCTGGAGCTTGAAGTCTTTCCGCTCTCCAACAACGGAGTCAAGGCTGAGTGTAGAAGAGTTCCCCTGCCCTAGCGAATATAATGGCGCTGGAGGAAGAAGCGAGTCTTGAACATTTGGACTGTTAGGAGTAGCCGGTGTATTTAGTGAAGGTGATTGCGGAATAAGCGATCGACCGCTAGCAAATTGCGGTATTGGCGGTGTATTCAGTGTATGTGATTCACCGGCCCTAAGCCTGCGGGCCTGTTCCATCTCCTCTTCAGTTAGTGTGTACTCATTAACGAACCTTCCAGTCACATCTTCATCATCTGTCTCGTATTCGGATACGGAAGCAATGGTAGAGGCCATAGAAATTCCCCGTCGGTTATTTCGCCTCATTGGTGGGTTCATGTGGCCTGACGCATGTCCTGGGCCGGATTTCACGCCTAGGGAAAGAGTGCGCTTCAGTCCTGGCCCAACTGGGGGACCTACACGAGGCGTCGATGGGCGAGATGTATCGAGACCACCGAATCCTGACGGAGGGCCTTCACGGGGTGTGGATGGGCGAGCAAACTCGGCGCCGTGTCCCAAGGGTATTGGAGAGCCGAAGCTTGAATTGCGGGAGTGAATCTCGAAAGGTGTATTACTACCGCTAGGCGTGTCGAAGCGCCCTGGGGTGAATGTGGGAGTTGGAGAAGAGGGTCTTCCTGGAGTTCGTGATCCTTTGCTTGCCTCCCTTTCGTGAACCTTGATGGCTGTGGTTTGTAGAGTCTCAAGGTCTTCTTTCCATTGCGCGACGGGGAAACGTTGCTTTGCGGATCGAGCTCGCATCATTGCTCGCACCTCCGTCTTAGAGGCCAGTGCGGAATCGATGGCCATTTTAAATTGATGAAGCAGATGGACTGTCGTAGTGGACTCGACTGTATACCACCATCCAGGCATCTGACCAAGACCACCAACTCTCGCACCCACACCAAGTGCACCTTTTCGACCGAACTCGACAGCTACAAGTCCAAACGGTTCGTCTCGCGATGGAATCAGAGCGAATTCAGCACCGCTGAAGATGTAGGGTGGAAGAGCAGTGAATTCGGGCTTCGAGAAGACACGGCCAGGGTACTTCTCCATCATCTTTCCCAGTTTTAGCGCAGCAAATTTTCCGTAGAGATCGATGACAGGGCCAATGCAAACTAATTGAACTTTAGGGTGTTCTTCAAGAACTTTGGGGAAAATATCGGCGATAAGGTCGACTCCTTTTTGGAGTGACCAACGGCCGACAAAGACGAAGAGCTCAGCGTCGGCTCTTTGCTCGAGACCAGCCCATTCTTGTGCTTGACGCTTTAGCTCAGCCCGACCGGCTTCAAACTCTGGATCTACTTTTATTTCATCGTCCGTGGGCAGCTTCTTGTCCCATTCCGCAATATCTGAGGGATCGGGATTTGGTAGTTTGCCCACCTTGGTTAAGCCCCAGAAGATTGGGTAACGAGCGAATGATCTCTTGCCGTACTTTTTCGACACACCAACCGCGCCGAAGCCCTTTTGATGTACACGAAGGTAGCTTGCGCCAGCGTGGAGAAGGTTGAACACGGAGCCAAATTGAATATATTCCTGGACAACGGCTTGGTCAAGGTTGAAGACTTCACAGACTTCTTTACGCTCTTTCGGTGTACGCATTGGCCAAAGACCTTGGAACTCGGCATTATGCAAAGATAGACAGCACGGAATAGTATGAGGTAATAAGTATAATGGAGCAGCAGCTCCGTGGTAATCGTTGATGTGATAGAGGTCAACCGGAAAGCGTTTGATCGTCTCAGCGATACACGCGTTCCAAGCTGAGTAGTAGATGGCACTGTCGAGATCATCCATTCGAGGCGGATAAGGTTCCGACTTCGTCTGTTTCCTAAACACAGGTGCGTCTAGGAGAACGTAGGTAATGTTCTTGAGAATATGATACTGAACTTGAACCTCGTAGGCGTTCCCTAAGATAGTAACAGTCATATGCTCGGCAGGCTGATCGGTAGGATAATCAACGCCTCCAACGCACGGTACAACCCAGATGAGATCTTGATGTTGCAGATTTTTCCCCATCAACTGGGCCATAACACCGAGGCCGCCAATTTTTATCTTGATACCCCAGTCCTCGATGTCATATTCCATCGTGGCGATTAAGACACACCGTCTAGCGGTGGCACCATTTCCTGGAAGCACGTTTCCAAACGATGAAGATCTAGATCTGGTGGAGAGAGCCATGCTCGCACCTCGGCTCTTGCTGAAATGATCGCGAGCTCGTCGCAAAGCGAGAGGGATGAAAGAAACTTTCTCGGAAATGCCAACCTCATTGAACTTTACTCCGTAAAAGGATTGCATGAACACCCAAGCGCCGAGTGCGCCAGTGAAAACTGGTAATAACCAAAGCAGAACATAAAGAGCTAACTGTTGCCACCGGTTGCCCACAGGGACAAGATCAAAACGGTAGCTACCATCATCCAGCGATAGTTGGTAAGCAAGATATGGGGAAGGTGGTGGTTCAGTGACATTAATAGCCACTTCAGCAAGTGTATTTGGCGGCAGGCGGTCAAGCACAAAATCATTATCAACGTCACCAAATACGCCAGTATGATCAGGTTGACCATCTGGATTCATGCCCCATATATTGAGCTGGAAGTTGTCGGGCCATTCGCTCATGAAATGGAACTTCCACCTGCCATCATTGTCGAGCTCTAGTTTATTCTTTAGCCCGGCATCGAAGCCAAACTGATTGAACGGGCCCTGGGCAAAGAGGTGAGGGAAACGACGTGCTGGCTCATTAAGGCGGTCGAGGTCTGCATGTTGTATCACAGAACTACTGCCGATTAACTTGCTCCAATATTGAACCATAATATGCTTATCGTCCCATTCTTGTTCTTTTGTGCCAGTCCAGTTTTGTGCTGGAAGAGTGTTGTTTCCACCAGTGTAATTGGACCAGTCGCTCCAGGTAGAACCCCAGTTAAGGGAGTATCGCCATTTATCTGCTCCAGCAGCCTTGTGTGAAATGTAAAGCGTATTATTCTCGGGGAATTCGTGAAGCAGTGCCCGAGTGTAATTGGCGACCCGCGGGAAAACAACCGGATTGTCCCACTGACCAATGCGAAGGAGGAAGCGATCGACAGAGTTGGTAAAATATCCGTCCGTCGAGGTAGCGTTATTGACCGTCACCATATGTATGCCATTAGATACCTTGTCAAGGGTGCCTTTCCAAGTCCAGATAGTAGGCAAACTACCAACGAATTGAGAAGAGTTCATTGCGGCTATGGTCGAGCAGTTGACACTCTTCACATCAAGCTGTGGAACAGTATGATCTTCGGTGGTGGAGTTGAACTCCAGAGACGCTGTCACCTTGTCGCAATCCATTTGCTTTGAAAAATGTATTTCTATTTCAAGGGACTCCTGTTTGCCGGGTCCGACCGTGGAAGGAACACGGAAATCGTGGCCCGGGAAAAACTGGGTAATCATTGGTGGAGGTGTAAGGTGTTGGTCCTTTGGAACATAGGCCTTAAACTCATAGGCTTGCATCTCCAGCTGTCCCACACATCCGTTTGAGTTTGTGGAACCATTGATTCTTAACTTCGTACTCGATTCTCCAAGGACAAGCTCATCGTATGGGTAGAACAAGTTCTTCACGGTTGTGCCCGCATCGAATGGGGAGACTAAAGAGTTGTTCGTGTTTTTGCAATCGAATTTATAGGTGACCGTGGTGTTATCATTATGATAGACAAGCCAGACCGTTTGGTTGCCTTTACCCACACCGGAAAGATCTTGAAAATCCGGAAATACGGATCTCATAACACTCCACAAGCCAGTCTCCGTTGCAGTTCCGTTACTTCCTGGGTAAAAGATTTGTCGCGTCTGGTTGGAGAGCCCTTGAAGGTAGAAACCATCATTGAAAACTGGATATGCTTCTCGCAGGAAGTACATCGCCTTAATAATATTCCTGACTGGGTGTGCAGGGTCCCGATGATCCAAGCTGACACTATCGTCGTTACACCCATTCAAGGCAGCTTCCAGAGGCATCTGATAATATTGAGCACTCCCAATTCGATAGCAGCCGTGTGTTTGCCATGCTAAGGCGGAAGAGATAGGCTGACGTCCAAAGATATAATTGCTCGCGGTATTGTCCAGAATGTAGAATGCTTGTTCCTCCCCCCAACTGAGCAAAGGTATACCCGGCATGTGCAATGTAGTGATGAAAAGCCCCAGTAACATTCTCTCGGTTCCATTCCTGATTGATGGCCAGCGAAACACGTCCTGATTGGTAACACCATACATGTGTCTTGGGTCAAAAACGCCTGTACTTGGGTTAATGAGATCGTTACTCAGCACGATTGTGTTCCAAGCTTCAACCCAATCTGTGGGCGCGTCGTAACCAGCGGCAAGATTGCCGTCCATGCCCAGAAACCGGGTAAGAGAACGGTATATCGTATAATGGAAAGCTGCGGCGTCTAAAGCATTCTTGCCAAGATCGCGGATAAAGTTGCTTGCATCTGACTTGTTGGTCATGGTCACAGCTGTCTTAAGATCTTTCGCGTATTGTTCAGGCTGTTTTCCCCGTCCCAAATAGATCGAACCAAAGGTGTTACCACCAGTGATTTCACCGGGCATGAAGAAGTTTTCTTTTCCAAGCTTTTGGACGCATTCCCGCATGTAGTCGCCAAATTCTCCTTGCGCATCTACAGTAACTTGGGTTGCCTTATCGAAACGGAAGCTATTACAAATCAGTAAGGTTTCTCTAGTGTAAAGTAGAAGGACCAATCATACCCGTCAATGTCAAGCATATTAACTGCGATACATGAGAAGTGAGATATCTTCTCTCGCACTGACGGCACCCACTCACGTAGACCTAGCCAACTATTAACAAATGTTGTGCAAGGCAAAATATGGGCAACTTACGATCTTGGACGGAGGCGAATTTTGACAGCTGACGTTGCCAATCCGGGAAAACACCGAAAGCTTCAGTATCACCGTACTTTTAGAAGTTATTAGATATGTCAGGGACTTTTGCGCGAAAGGGAAACATACGTGGTCAAACTCGCTGTCGTAACAACCCACCATCTGGTCAGTCACATCAGGACCCACTGGTTCTCCGGTCTCTAACCAGAACCTAGGATATTTACAAGTCTGGTTATAATTATCGGAGAATGAAAAGTCGAGATATGTTCGGTCAGATTTCCATTCAGCTTTATGCTCCTTGAGACTGAAAGGCGTCGTAGTATTGAGGAACCCCGTGAATCCGATGAGGTCGCCCATACTGCATCGACGGTTAGTCTTGACTATAAAGAAAAACGGCCGTTTAGAGGTTCCTACGTTGCCATGGTATTATCTAGCACAATATACATCCCCCGCCTATGGATCTCATCAATCACTGTTCGCCAGTCCTCGATTGTTCCGAAATGCGGGTCAAGAAGAGAAAAGTCCACCGGCTGTCTTGGAGTTAGCCCGCCCGCTATGTATGGAATCCATCCTGAACACCTACTGAATATGAATCGGCCTGCCATGGCTGGTTGATAAAAGGAGAACCAGCAATGTAGATAGCCTTGATACCCATACCCTGAAGATAATCCAAGGAATCCATCACTCCTAGTATATCCCCGCCATGGCGCAATTGTGTTGACATAATGTCTTGTTCGAAAACGGTTCCATTGGAATCGTCGTTCGTAGGATCGGCATTCACGAACCGATCGAGAAAGAGCGTATAGAAAGGAAACCGCCAATTTTCAGGCGATGGATGGAAGGTATGATTGTCCCACTCGCCCCAATAGTCGAGTGGGTTGACTGCGGCTTGGTTTTGATTTAGATTATAATCGACATATTGCGGATCGTATCGTAAGGCGGTTACGCTAGCCGTGAATAGGGCCAGCAGGCAAAAGAATTGGTACGTCATCTCATCAGAATGAGTGTAAGTTATCAAAACTCCATTAAGGCTATGCAGTAGTGTATAGTGAACGTGAGAGTGAAAACGAGTGTTCGTAATGCACTCTATTGGAATCTCACAAGGATAAAAGAATGTGATTTGGTATCAACAGGAAAGAAAACTCTGAAAAGAGTGACAAAGATCTGAAAAGACGTTGTTGTAAGAGTGAAGAGAGCGGCTGGGTAAGAAAAGATTGTGGTGGCTAGTATTCTGCATCAGTTTCCCCTGAGATGAGCCCCATTCTCCACAGACGAACATGCCATCCCTCTCTAGTATGCTCCCAGCCCCAAGATCCTGTTCCACAAGTAAGCAAATCGGTTAGCATCAGCCATAGTCCGTATTCATCAAGGAGAAGTTACTCATTTCGAACGTTTCCTAGATGGGCTATGTTCATACGAGCTGACATGGTCTGGCATGGTAGGCGCTTTCGTGTGAAGCTTGTTCTGCGAGCTGCATGCATTATTCGTGTATGCCGGGTGCCAACCGCCATGTTTTCGAGTGGAACATGGTGCCTAGCAAAGACAGGGAGAATAAAAGACTGCGAATCGAGCTGCGAGCAATGACGAGAACTTGGGACGTGCATGTCTGGGATAATCATGTCAATTTCTGGCTTCCTGAGTGGGTGGGAAAGATAACGGGAGCAGCGGAAGGCGGCCACGGTCATTGACAGAAGCGCGGGACCTGCATTTGCGGATGCACGTTGAAGCCTCGCAGCCACTAACATGGAGGAGCATTTTGTTGTAATATCGGTGATAGGGTTATGACGGCGATACCTTCCGCCTCACGAAAATGCTGCTAAATGGCTCAGAAGTAGCCGTTGGGATATGACGGCGTGCACAACCCAACGGCTACTTCTGAGCCATTCGGCAGTATTTTGGTGAAGGCGGTAGATCCACCGCTATCACCGACATTACGGAAGGGACGATACATTTGATAATGGTCAGGATAGAATGCACGAATCCAGCTTCAAAAGGGGAGTGAAGCATGTGCGACAGGTCAAAACGCCAAGATTTGATGTCGTGGGGGTCACAGATGCTCTCAGCCTCGTGGTTGAAGATGGTCCTTGCGCTCAGTCAACCGCATGGCGCTTCCGGTCAGATGGTCCGATTGGCAACTTCAGTAGTCTTTCGATCGTAAAGCTGGCGATGAGGCGTAAGGATTAATGCAAGCCTTAACTTACTCTGTCCTGACGCTCATCTGGCCTGTAAACTATGAGCTTCCAGTGAGCAGAAACCAAGTGGGATAGGAAATTTTTCTTAGAGGAGCAGACATCTGAAACGCGAGCATTGCTGCCTGAGAGATCGCGTAATAGCTCCAAGAAGGGAAATGTGTGATGTCTAAGAGGAGGTGAGATTCAGCCTTGCGGGGGCTAATCTTCTCGGGCCAGGCTGTCGGAAGAGTCTGTGACGATTTCCTTTCGCCAGTGGTAAATTTAGACTCTGGAAGCGCCAACTGCAGGGGGTAGGGGAGCCTTTCGATTTTTCAGCGTGGTGGGCGGTTTGACTTGGTCTTCGTGTTCTGGCAGTAGCGTTGCGTCTGCACCAATTAAAATTGTCAATTCCAGCCACAACTTATGCACCAAGATGTTTTCTTTTGCGCCTCGCCCACAAAACTCCAAGGTGTATCTGCGACCTTCGCAGCCAGGCATAGTGTTCTTTCGCGTATCTGTGGGTCTGCATGCAATGCCGCCTTCGGCTGGCCAGTTACGGTCAGCTTCGGAGTGACTTTTGCCGCTTTTGTGGTTTGGAACCGTGTTGAACCTCTCTTTTTGACAGAGTGCCTCAACCTTGGTCGCCCTTATACGAGTCAGAAATTTTTCCAGCATATCGTATTCTTGCACTCCGAGATACGAAAATCGTAATTGAAATTGTGATTATCGCTCGGTTACCTGAAGCCGTTGTATCTCGCATCCGTCCGAACAGCCGTGCAACACTTGGTGATCGTTCCTTCCTCTCTGGTAATTTTGTAGACAACCAGGTGGCTCAGCCTTAGGTTCCACACTTGGCCGTACATTGTCTTGGCAGCGTCTGCAACTGAGACGTGTGCTGTCCCAAGAGATAAAGAAATGGCCAATAGGAGAAGATTAATAAGCCCGTGGCCCTATTATTTCTGTCGACCAGATAAGCGATTTTGGGCTCAGCAGGACCTTTATCACGAGTGTATCGGCAGAAGGTAACAAGGCCCTGCCCGCTGTATATTTGTGTGACCAACTCCCACCCGGTTTTCCGGCCATTCGTGACCGAAATAAACCAAACCCTGGATGTCCATAAGTGCTCTCGATACAGAACGACACTGCACGATGGCGCTCTTATGATAAGGATAAGTGTTTTTGCTTCGACGGACATGATCTAGGACCAAAATCTCAAGCGATTACTTCTGTCTCTCACTTGTTTGTCGAATGTCTTACCCCAAACGCAGTGGATCCCTTAGCTATGTCTACTGCGAGCAGGATTTCCGAGACGGCGGCTGAATCACCTCCAGTCCAAGTCATTCCTTGCAAAACCTGACTCTCATGACAACAGGGCCAGATTTCCAGGATTTGGCTTTCGGGGCTAATGTTCCGCCAGCAAAATGGCTTGAAAAGTGTGCAAGTTGCCAGCCAAGTGAAGTAAGGAAGTTCCGCTTTCCCGGAAGCGGAGAGAAAGGGCCTGAAGAGAAGTCATGAAAATCTTAGGAGTCCCACATTGGCCATGAGCTCAACAAAGCCAGGTCTTCGTGACAGGCTCACAGGTATGTCCACTGAGAAGCGGTTAACCCTTAGCCAGAAACTATCTTCAATCATGATAATCCTTGCATGGGTGGTAGTTTTAGAATCGTACGAACCAATCCACTTTACCACCCGTCGCAGGTCAAATCAGGCGCAACCAAACAAGGCGATACTGTGCAGTCGCTGCCACGGGTTTCTAGATGAGCACCAAAAGCCCCCCCAAGACTTCTGAAGCAGTTGCGAAGGCGTAATCGGGAATCACATTGAGTGAAGGTTTGACAACGGGCGGGATTAGGTCACGACACCAATAAGTGCTGCTGGACGGAACGCGATCGGTTTGCTACAGTGTCGGCCTCCGTTCATTCCAGTATCTCCGAGATCAGCACCCTGTCACAGAACTTTGCAGGCTGGCAGGTTAACCTGACTTATAAAAATAGGCCGAAAAGCTGTCGTCTCAAGAGTTCCAGCGATCAGCGTGCTGATACCGTCGTGATTAAAGCGAGCTTTGGAGTTGGAAGGCTCCACTACGGTACCAAGCCAAGTTTAAGAAATGTCATTCGGCAGGAAATTCCAGGATATTTCCAGTAGACCTCTACATGAGGACAACTGCCAGGAAGCGTACCCCTCCAGAGAACTGTAATCCTTCGCCAACCCGCCCTTATAAACTGTAGAGTCCATGATAGGAGCCCATCGTATCCAGAAGGGGGCCAGGTCAGAGAGCGAATTGGGTTATGATTCGTATGGAAGGATGTTAGAGCACGGCATTCGAGTTGGTCCTGTGTGGGTAGAAGCTTATCTGGAGCGGAACCAGAGTTTCCGGGTGGCTTCAGAGGCTCGACTGGAGAGTCTATGGTCGTTGATCATATAGTGAAGGGGATGTTTGCCGTCACCTTTGAAATCGGCGTGAAGTTGTTCCAGAGTACACTGGGTGTCAGCATCAGGGGGAAGAATGGCGGCGGATCACGTACGCGACGCTTTGAAGTTGCCGAGGCTCGTAGAAAGGAAAAAATGTATTCAAGGCACTTCTCATATTATAAATGGACGTAAATTTTCAGCCCAGGCAGATCTGCGGGACATTTCAGCTTCTACCTAATGACAGCTGAGATAAATGCTGACACTCATAGCTGGATCCAACCATTGAGCTGCTCTCAAATAGTGCCAAGATTTTACTCCAGCAAAGGACCAATTGTCACGCTCCACATTCATTTGGCGTGCTTCTCTTCAGCTCAGAATGATCTCTAATTTGGCATTGATCACATATTCTTCATCTGCGCGGTGACAGAATTTCACAATGCCGACCTCCAACGATGCCCGTGGTGGGCGGTGGCGGAAGAAGTCTAACGCGGCGACGTACCTGATGACAATGCTGAAGATCTGATCGCAAGATAATCTAGATACCCTTGATTGTCAGTCGAGCCTCGGGCTTGCCTCTAATATGTCCAAGCAGCAGCAGCCTAATATTGCTGACTTTCCCGCCCAAGGCTTCCTTCGAATTCTACGGCCAGCGGCGGATCAAAATATCGTCTCAAGTCTGCCACTAAGGGTTCTGGCCAATGTGAGGGAGTCGCTATGGTGTGCTCTGGCATTAAAATCGCGGGAGATTTCTGTGATGTTGGGGGCATCTCAGCATCATGCTCGCACGACTGTGGCCTGACTGCAGAGGCCGTTGTGAGCTATAACGAGTAATTGTTCCCCACACCCACAAATTCACGCTCTTTACTTAAACCTACCTGGACGCTCTCTTCTTCAACCTGCCTTCTATCATTTGTCTTCACTCTCCACTCCCCACTATACACTTCTCGCTGCGCACCCAAAAGCCACGCACCCGAACACCCCGACCTGAAACGCACACAACACGGCCAGTCTCGGCTTTTCTTCGTAGCGGCAAAACTGCATCATCTGGTCATTTGGGGAAGGTCAGTCCCCCGCCGCAAGCCCTTTTCAGCTCTCGCCCACGCAGCAAGTCTTCGCGAGGCAGGAGGCTGCCAAACGGCGCTGTCACAGCAAAGCATAGCCACATTAACATTTCCACTTGTCAATTCTAACCGTGATTATATATGTGCAGCCTCCTCAACCCCACCAGCGTGCTTTACAAATCCCAACTCCTACCACAGACTGAAAGCCCTCCCTCCACGCCTCACTATCTGCATTCCCTCCCCGCTCTGAAGAACACCAGGCGACAGCAATGGCCCTCTCCACATACATCCTCCCACAGATTCGCCGCTACTCGCAGCAAATCCCCCGCGACCCACACTATCGCCTAAAAGCCTCGCTCATGACTGGCTACCTAGTCGGCGCCTTTACGCTGCCCTTCGTGCCGCCGCTGCTTGAGTCGCGGAGGACAAAAGCAGACGGTTCTTATCTAACGCGGTAAGAAGTCCTCCAACCCTCCAATGCACAAGTCAGCTTTACCCAAGAACCCCTCTAACACCACCGAATACACGCTCTCTTCCCACGCTTTCTCTACCGCTCCGCACGATCGCATCCAATCGGACCAAAGGCCCAGCTAAACCTCCTACTAACCCCTCACAGTCCACGCATAGAATTTAACCCCAGCCCGAAATTCTAGCCTCGTCCTTCTTATACGTAATCACTCTCTACAACGACTCTTTCCTTTACTCAACCACACCGCGTAGATTTCATGCATTGGGCAGACTCCCCTCGTTTTTGCCATGGCATCAGAGCACAGCCGGCGTATGGATATTAATGGGCGTATTTCATTATATGGCATCATTATGTTTTCGCGGCTGCAGTGTCTATGGACGCGGCCTGGCGTTTGGCTGGAGTAGTATGGGAATTGGCATAACCAGGGAACGGGCAGGATGCGAGGCGTTATACTTGGTAGAAGTACAGTAATTACTCCCAGGAAGAGCAGTATCAAGATTGTGGGCGAGTTCTGCGGAGGAGCTTTTATTGAAGTATGCTGTTTTATGCTTAATCGAAGCTTCTTTGGGGATTACCTGTGAAAGTGCCTCGTGCCAAAACCCGTTCTTGGCAGCCTCAGGAACCTCTAAGTCCATGAAGCCAATTAAAGCTCCCCGTTGTCATCACTACCCTATACCTACTCTTGACTCTGATTCAAGGGAACTATACGCAAACATAGACCTCACAGCATTCACAAGTCTCACTCTCATTCATCTTTCTCAGACCTGAAAACTAGAAATTTACCCATTACAACCATTAGAATAATGTCATACTGTATCATGCATCCGCGTCCGATCCCAATCTTAGCCCAGAAGCAAATTAATCACTTACTCCACCAAAAATGCATTGACCAGCCAAAAGAATGAACCTCCCCATCCGGTACACGCCCCGCCCATCGTTTACAACACAAGCCATCCCCGCTGCACCCTTACAACGCAACCGCAACCCCCAGGACGGCCGCTCCAACCGCCAAGCCAGCTCCCAACGTCCTGCCCACGGCACCGCCCGTCGCAGTCGCAGACGCCGACGCCGCAGTCGCCGAGCCACCAGCCGAGGTGGCGCTGCCGGTCGCCTGCGCAACCTTGACGCCAAACTCGGTCGTCGTAAACACAGACCCGCTGACCGTCGTGGTCACCACGCTCGTGGCCGTCGTGCTCGCCGCACACCCGGTCCACGTCGTCCACGGCGCAGCGGTGCTCCACGGCCCATCGGTCCACCCGGTCCACGTCGAATCGGGACACGCGCTGGTGCCCCACCACTTGTTCCAGGGCCCGCTCATCCAGGCGCCCGAGCTGGTCCACTGGCCCCAGGCGTTGTTCGGCCCGAACGGCCACCCGCCGGCCCATGGCCCGCCGGCTGGTCCCCGGGTTGTCGGCCACATTGTCTGAGTCGTCCAGTCGGAGTTTGAGCCCCATGGCCCCAGGCTGCTCCAGCCTGAGGGCCAGGCGCTGCCGCCGGATGTTACGGAGTAGGTCGCCTCGGGGGCGGCGGTGACGGGGCTGCCGGCGTTGGCGCAGAGCTGCGCTATTGCTAGGTACACGGCTGTGGAAGAGGTTAGTTTGGGTCTGAGGCGGGAGAGCGAGGAACGGGGAGCGGGGCGGTGGTGCGGAGTGGGGTGGAGGTGAGAGGTGTGCGGGGCTTGGTGGGGAAAGGTACGTACCAGATTTATCAGAGTCGCTGCAGGAGGACGAGGAAATGCAGGAATTGACGGTGGAGACTTTGCTGCCGTCGCACCAGGACTTCGGGTCTGAGCTAGCGCTCTGCCAGTCACCGGCGCAGTTGTTCTAAGCAGCTGGTTAGACGGTGTGGAATACATGGGATTAAGATGGTAGACGTACAGCGCAGCTCGGCCAACCGCCAAACTCGGCCATTGCGGCAGAGGCAAACAGGGTAGCTGCAGCTACCGTAGTGAATTGAGACTTCATGTTGTGGAGGTTGGCGACGTGTCGGGACTGATAAGAATATAGGCAGAAAAAGAGCCGATGAGAATAAGGTTGAAACTCTGGTCAAGGTCCTGCGGCGCTGCTTCTTGAAATGGACAGAGTGGAGCAACGCAGCTCGATATATATTGCTCAAGATGTTGCGCGGCCCCATGCATCATTGGCCGCAGCCCCCAACGGCGTCATCAGCACACAGCTCGAGCCCGGAGGGGTCCCGTGAGGCTGAGGGCACATATTTTCTCCCCTCAAGACCAAAACCCGGGGAAAGGCAGAGCGCTGACGCGTCAGAACGGTTGTGGGTTGCGGCAGCAGTGCGCCGTGGCAGCGCACAACCGCGCTAGCTTGCACCGCAGCTCTGAAATCAACCGCAGGATCCTCAACCTTACAGTGGCTTAGGAACTATGCGCCAATCGGTAGCAGTGGGGCGGTCGGCACTTGGCACGCCTGAACCAGCTGCCAGAAACAGCCTTCGGAGAATAGGGTGGGGAGAAAAGGCGGAGGGTTTGCTGACCGCCAGTGTGCATGCGTCACCCTTTTTTAGCCTCTCAGCGAATGCGAGGGCTCGTATGGAATATCTGCTTGACGATTCACATCTGCTGGGTTAATTGGGTAGATCTAGAGAATTATTTCAGTCTAGAGGCAAGCTGAGGTTGATGGATGATCAAAGCGGGGGCCGAGCCGAACGACGATCATCTTAGTAGGAAACGAAATTCAAACCTGTGCACTCAAACCGTATTACTAACGTTGAGACTGGGACTATCCATGACACAGTTAATCACCTACCATAATATTAACATTAACAATGTCATAACCTCTGGTGGAGGCTCATTTCTGACTTCGAGAATGAGCATCTCCAATGAGGATTACGCCAACATGAACTGGATCTAATCGCTGCGATCTGACATAGCTTAGTCGCCTACCATTATTGGAGCGGGTTTCATTCATCAGTCAGCTTAGTCACTGCTATTAGTGGAGCGCATCTCATTCATCCTTCGCCAACCTCTCCCAAGCTTGGGGCACAGAAGACAGGCATATTAGGCATGTCATACAGGACGCGTAACTCATATAAAGCGCCGAATGTATGCCAATGTTGTCTTTTCTTCTTGGCCACTACTAGTTGCACACCCCCCACTAAACAGGCTTAGATTCTTCCTCCTCAGGTTAGAACGTCACGTGTGTTTGACTTGTTTACATCTGCATCAGTGCCTGACGGTCGCGCGCCCATACCCAAATCAACACCTCGCATTTGCATTACTTTTCTCTACATTTACTATGGCTCTCAACCCACTTCCGTTGAGGCTGTACAGTTGCGCAAACTTTGCCCTTGATAATAACAGCGAGATCGCCAAAGGGCGGGCTATGCGGTGCGGGCGTGGGCGCAGAGGCAGTGCGCAGACCTCAAGCAGGGGCGGTAGCAGCCAAATCAGTTCAAGTGCTGCCTTACAGATCACTGCACAATCCACTCAATCGAATTAGGAGCAAGTGGGTGGTATTACAGGTGGTATTACAGGTGGTGAGAATAGTGGTGGAAGTCAAGATGCCTCTGCATTTCACAGGCTTACAGCCGCCGTGGGGCCTTACTCTTTTAGCACGACTTTACTGAAGGGTCCTTAGGTGTATTCCAGCTTTAATTTAAACTCTATAAGTTATATTATAGTTAAAATCAAGACTTGATTCTAGTAGTATGGTATCCCTTACACCGATAATTATGTGTTCGGAGCTGTGGCCCGTGCGCAACCAGCCAGGAACACCAACTTGAAGCCGTAAACTCTTGTCGATTTTGGTGTTGCTGTGCACGGGCCACAACTCCGAAC
>Ga0307507_10006713_pt1 | contig 17329 bp, 16 predicted proteins | sample 7_EM_MG_FD_207223 | JGI IMG/M metagenome (GOLD analysis project Ga0307507, IMG submission 207223) | Populus trichocarpa ectomycorrhiza microbial communities from riparian zone in the Pacific Northwest, United States - 7_EM | ecosystem: Host-associated > Plants > Roots > Unclassified | place...
GATGAGACACTCGATGAGACATACGAGGAGACATACGAGGTAAGGAGCGGGGTATTGAGACATAGGGTTCTAGACTTGAAGCCAGTATCAAGATGGTGGTAAGGAAATCCGATCCAGTTCGACAATAGCCTCAATCCGTGCGTTGTTATCTAGTTTGGGGTCGTAATACCAAGGTGAAAGGACCGATAAGGACTGCCACTCTGCCGGGGGCATGTGTTTCCACTTGTATCGATTCCATAATTGAGCACGCTCAGAACACCCGATTACAAAATTTGGTTTGCCGGCACGTTTTCCGAGCGCAGTTGCCCGGTAGCTTCATGCCAAACTTCGAGTAAATTGGACCACGATAACTTCGGAAATTGGGGAATCCCATTTTCTGACTCGACAATGGAAATCCTTAGCTGCCTCAAATGTTCCCAGATGCAATGCAGCATCACAACGACGACTCGTTTTGAGACGTAATGCGAGAGGCGCATACGACGAATAGCGAGAGACTGGGGTGGCTCCTCTGTCGTTTGGTCAGTTTACCGCAGAAGATTCTCATCTTCGAAAGGACTTCCTTACCTTGAATGTGGTCCCAAACGTCCCGGGCAAGTATAGCGAATATCAGAACTGGGCCTTTTCGGCTTATCAACGATTCGGTGCGCACAGGTAGATCATTCTTGCTAAGGGTAATATCTCCGAGGACCAATGCCTTTAGCTCCATGAACGTTTGAGGTCCGTTCTCAAGCCCTGGAATATGATAGCGATCGTCTTTGTCGTCCTTTGGAGGCCGTATGAGTTTGAGGCTCTCAAAACACCGTTTGATCTGGTAAACCTCCTTCCAGCGATGCTTGAATCCCATCACCCGCGCGCCCAATACGTCATTTGTAGGATCAGCGGCAAGGGCAGAGTGTAGTGCCTTGAGATGAGCGTGGAATTTATCAACTCCTTGCTTTCGCAACTTCTCTTTAATAAAATCCCAATGAATTCGTCCCGCTCGGTAGACTTCAAACTCACAATTCTTCAGTATTTCGATGAATTTTCTCGCCTCATCTGAGGTCTAGAGCGTTAGACAGCTTGTATTGCATCTGATCGGTTGGTTGGTAGGGAGTGCGCGGTTCGTTGGTTCCATATCATGCTTGGGCATGTCCAATGGCCGGAGGCTCAAACCCCAGTTGACCCCTGGGTCGGATTCACCTTTCTCGGGACAGAGAGTGTCCAGGAATACCATGTCGATGGTCTCTGCCAAGTTGAGTAGGGAAGAGCAATGATGCAGAGGCTGGCGTTATCCGTGAAAGGCGGTAATACCGAGAGAATGCAATAGAATACTTCGCTGATATCCTCATGGGATAAGCGACCATGCACATGGAGTCTGCCCGATTTGCGGTCTTTTCTTTTTTTATTGTCGCCTTGAACCTCCCTTTGGTTCTCCCTTCTCCCTTCACCAGCACTGAGGCTGTATCTTCGTGCTCGACACCTTCGCTACTCTCAAACGCCCAATGATGCGCCCATGGTTGCCAAGTCTTTTCGCTGCCCCGCGACCTTCGCCGTCCTTTTGGACTGCTCTTCCGGCCGCTTGGCCAACATAGACTATGTCTTGGTGCAGTCCATTTGCATTCACATGACATCTTCCATTAAGAAAGTATACCACAGCGACATTTGGTGCTGTTGTCTCGAGCTGTTCGAAAGGTAGGTCGGCATACAACGATGACCAGTTACGACGTCCTAGAGCTGCCCGAACTTGAAGGGACCGTAATGAGGATGAAGTAGAAGGTTCGTGATTCTCTGGCGATTCTCTGGCGATGAGTCCGCCAAAAGCCACTTATAGAATGGAATGCTGAACTTTCCATCTACTTCAATCGTCTCGAAATTCGGCAACGTCGCGGCGTCAAAAAATGCCATTCAAGATTGACATGTACCATTGGTCACTTCGGATAACTCGGCGTTGGAGGTAGGAGGGGACTGCTCAAGGTTTCGTACTCAGATCGGATGTGAGGTGCAAGGGTGCTAATTACGGGCTTTCACTGGCGGGATGCTCCATGAACGCTTCGAAGTGATGCTGTTGAAAGGACAAGAGTGCAATATCGTGTTCGCGTAGCTTCGTGCAGTCTGGGGTGCCGTCGCTGGCTTCTTGCATGATCGGGTACTGAGCGAATGCACCGGGTTCGGTATAGTCATCTTCTTTTTCGTTGCCCGAGACTCCATCAATTTCCAACGGCTCCGCTATAGCTTCACTCTCGAAGTCCGGAATCATATTTCTCGCGGATTGTAGCAGCCCGTGGTCCAAAGGCTGCCACTCGCTAATGTGCCGACGTGTTTTTCGTGGTTTCTCTAGCTGTGTTGACCAGATTGCTCGTTTCTTGGTTGCAGGGCCAACGAGGAAATCTGGCATCTTGGTGCCCCATGCTCGCTTGGGAGGCGAACGGGGGTTGGATGAAGAGGCCATGGCAAAGTATGTGGACATGGCTGTGGAGGCACAAAGGTATAAATTGAATGATTGTTGCGATGTAACTGGAATGCCTGTTCACATGCTCTTACTTCAACAAGCTCAGTAGAACGTCACCAGGGGAAGGAATAATTCGAATAAGTAGACGCATCTGGTGTCGAGTAAGCTTTTCGGGCTGTCCGGGTCTTAGTAGGGATTCGAACGTGGTTTTCCATCGATTGATTGTATCGTAAACAGTCGATCGATTTACGCGATACTCTGCGGCGATTTCAGGCATTAATACTCCAGCTTCCGCAGCAGCAATAATTCCAGCTCTTGCTTCTAAAAGCTCAGATCCAGGCCTTCTATTGTGGTGGGGTTGGAATTTTGACGATTGCGATTGTGTTCCTGTCGGGAGACTAATGTCTTGGCACTGTACTCTACTCGTACGGGTTTAATGGAAGATGTAGGAGTACGTGTTCATTTCTTAGCCGTCGCCGAGTTTGATGTCTCCAAGTAAAACCAAGTCGTTGAGGCATCGTAATGGCGCCGTTGCCAAGTCATTGCTGGAATGGGTTACCAGTTAACGGAGGAAATTGCAGATCAGCTGTTGCAGGTAGTGAGACCTTGCTTCTGGACGGTTGAAAATAGAGGGGCAAATTGGCTGTCTTGTTTCAGGAGGGTGCGGGAGGTGGAGAGAGACAAGCTGACTTTCAGGGGACGCGCTTGATTGGCGATCCACCCAAAATGGCGCAGCGGCTTCTTTTGGTGCTCCGCTTGGCTAACATTGGTACAAGCCCCTTATCTTCCAGCACCACCCCAGCACGACATCCAGTCCTTCATTCATCACAGATTTGACCTCTTACAAGTTTCTTCCACTCTACTCTATCTAATTGATATTTCTCTGAAGGCCTCTCACTCGTTCGGGGCTTTCAATTCTTGGGTTTTCATTATCCAATTTCGTGACTCTCGCTCTTCCAAACCTTCTTGTCTGCTTTCTTCGTCTACACTAACTTTGGATCCTCCAACTATCTCGCCATTATGAAGACTATCAGTGCATTCGTTGCCTTATTAGCGGCGCTTTCTACACCAGTCCTCGCCAACCCAGCCAATATCGCTGCGCGTGCAACAGCTACGAGCTCCAGCACGCTACCTGCAGTTAGCGTTAAAGGCAATGGTATATAAATACGTGACATCTTCATAATAGAAAGTAGTAAAGCTGACATTTCGGATAGCTTTTTTCGCCGGAAATGACCGATTTTATATTCGGGGAGTCGATTACCAGCCCGGTAAGCCAAGCTCAGACGTTCACTGAATAAAGCTTATGACATGTACAGGTGGATCTTCTCAGGCGGAGGACCCGATTGCCAATGCGGCAAACTGTAAACGGGATGTTGCAGAGTTTAAGAAGCTAGGGCTGAACACAATTCGTGTCTACACTGTCGACAATACGGCCAACCACGATGAATGCATGGCCGCACTTGCTGATGCTGGAATTTACCTTGCTTTGGACGTCAACACACCTCTATACTCGATTAATCGTGCGCAACCGGCAGAATCTTACAACGATGTCTATCTGCAGAGTGTTTTTGCTACGATTGATGCATTCGTAAACTATAGTAATACCTTATTGTTCTTTTCGGGCAATGAAGTCATTAATGACGACTCAACGACATCCTGTGCACCGTATGTCAAAGCTGTCACTCGTGACATGAGACAATACATTGGCAGTCGTGGATACCGTCAAATTCCTGTTGGTTACTCAGCCGCCGATGTTGATTCGAATCGGTTTGAGATGGCCCAATATATGAACTGCGGGACGGACGACGAGCGTAGCGATTTTTTCGCATTTAATGATTACTCCTGGTGTGACCCTTCCTCATTCCAGATCTCTGGCTGGGATAAAAAGGTCCAGCAGTACAGTAACTATAGTCTCCCCCTTTTGTAAGTTAGGCAACTTCCCTGCCACCAGAGCAAAAAGGTTGCTAACCGTTGTGAAGCCTCTCGGAATACGGCTGTAATAAAAATACTCGTAAATTCGAAGAAGTCGCAGCATTGTACGACACTGAAATGACTGCCGTGTATTCGGGCGGTCTTGTTTACGAATACTCTGAGGAAGGTTCCAAATACGGATTGGTCCAAATAAACGGCGATAGCGTTAAGGAACTGGCAGATTTTACTGCTCTTCAAACAGCTCTTCAGAAAACCCAGGCTCCGTCCGGCACCGGTGGCTACAAATCCTCGGGCGGTGCCTCACAGTGTCCAGCGCAATCTAGCACGTGGAATGTCACAGGTGATGGCCTCCCAGCTATTCCTGTACCAGCAAAGAAATACATGACCCAAGGCGCTGGTAAGGGTCCAGGTCTCACTGGTGCTGGCTCGCAGAATGCAGGTACTGCCAGCACTGGCACTGCTTCCGCTGGCTCAGGCCAGATCTCAGCCACTAGTACAGCTAAAGCTTCTGGTGCTGGCTCTCTCCACACTCCGGAGCTCGGTTTTGCTCCATTTGTTTGCGGTTTTATTATTCTGGCATCTACCCTCTTCGGAGCAACATTGTTGTAGATATGGGGCGGTTGTGCGCTTGTTCTTTAACAGTTGTAATCCAAGTATGTCTTAATTGGCCTGCAGCTGGATCTGTTGATTGGACCCACGGTTGGGTTTAACGTTCGCATAGACGGATTTCCTTTTGGTAGTGTTCTGCCTCTTGCAATACTCAGGAGGTTTTGGTTTAACAATTATGAATATACTCCCTAGACAGTACAAATTCTGACTCCTGCGTAAATATTTGATATGCATGTGCGATATAATTTTGACTCACGCAATGGGAATTTCTCAATTGCCGTGACTGACCGCCCAATGTCAACCCACATCTATCGATAACAAATGTGCGCCAGCATTTGATACAAGGTACACCAAAGCCACTTCTATGCAAATCAAGGAGCGAAACGGACATCGTTCTGCTTAATCGTTCCTAATTCTCTACAGCCTTTCACTCCGCCATGCCTCGAGATCCCCTAATTGGCCTTGTCGGCAAGCCCTCGTCGGGAAAATCGACCACACTCAACAGGTGCGCTCGCTTCTCCACTCACTTCCGCATGGAACGACGCTCTGAGGCATAGCGTGGCAGTTTGACGGATGCATCGTCAAAAGTGGGTTAGTTGACTCTATCTATTGCCAATTCTCTCAGCATACTGACACACTCACTCAGGGAATTTCCCGTGAGGCTTTTCCGAGCAGAGAACTTGATGAAGTGCTGCTGTCTAATGACCTCTATCTAGCTTTACAACTATAGACCCGCAACGAGCAATTGGGTATCTCCAGATCCCTTGCGCATGCTTGCGCTTTGGCCTTTCAGACCGATGTAAACCTAATTATGGGTCCTGCGTTGATGGCAGGCGTAGCGTCCCTATCGAGCTACTGGATGTAGCGGGTTTAGTCCCTGGCGCTCATTTAGGAAGAGGATTAGGAAATAAGTTTTTGGATGATCTAAGGCATGCTGATGCGTTGGTACATGTGGTGGATGTGAGCGGGACTACGGACGCGGAGGGTGAGTGTTTCAATTATTGCTGAACTTCCACCGGATATCTCACCTTTAGAGGGTTGAACCAAAATAAGAGAGGAAGGCGCTAGGAATCTGTCTGATAGATAATTCTGAGGTCGAGGCTGATAACGTCATAATACTTATAGGGAAGGCAACAAGGGGTTATGATCCCTCGCAGGACATAGTATGGTTAAGGTCCGAGATCGTTCGATGGATACAGGGAAACCTTATGGAGAAATGGTGAGTCCTCTTATCATGAATGTATGTACTTCTTTGGACCGTAGATTTTGTGTTTATATTTTCTGAACAGGGGTTCCATTAAACGGCGTCATGTTGCTGTGAGTGAGTCAACTCTTGTCCTATTAGCTCTATTACATCACTTACAGAACGCCCAACCTCAGAGGCTACCGCGGTTGAAACATTACAAAATCAATTTTCGGGATACGGTAGCACAGCAACTGTCGTAGCCCGCTGCCTTGACAAATTAGGACTGAAAGAGCCGCTACAAGATTGGTCTGATGAGACGATCGGAAAAGTTGTTAACGCGTTCACGGACGAGAAGTTCCCGACAGTGATAGCATTGAATAAAATTGATCATCCGGATGCTGACAAAGTAAGGATTGTTCACATTATTAATACTTTAGATTACTACGTAACGGGACCACTACAAATGGGGGATCAAGTACAAGCAAATCAGCAACTCTGTATAGCAAATGAGTCTTCTGAGATAGCTCTAATTTGTGTGCTGCCTAGAATATTGCAAAAATAGCAAAGTCCCACGATCCAGAATCCCTCGTGCTTACTTCAGCTATCAGCGAAGTGTTTCTACGCCGACTAGCCAAGCAAGGCTTCGTGAAATATACAGAAGGTAGTGAATTCGTTGATACGCGAGACGATCTGATCGAAGCTGGCGATCCAGACGGAGGGGGCTTAAAGGAGATGGATGAGAAATTGAAGAAGTAAGAAAATTGTGTTTTGATGACTGACTCATTGAACTCTCGTAATTTATTTAAATTAGCTTTCGACTCACTGCTTTCCCCAAATCAGGATAAGATGCTAACTGAAATTGCACTTGGTAGTCGAATCGAAAACCTGAAGGATATGGTCCTCTATCGCTTTGGTAGTACAGGTGTTGTGCAAGTGCTCTCTCGAGCGGCCGAGCTTCTTGGTCTCGTACCCATTTTCCCTGTACGCAACGTAAATACCTTTAGTTCGGGTTCTGCTGGTAGCAGTTCGGTGTTTAGAGATTGCGTTCTCGTAAAGAAGTGAGTTCCGTTGTCTTTTTTATGCGTTGAAATATATTGATGATAGGTTACTAGGGGCTCCACTGTTGGTGACGTATATCGTAAAGTAATGGGAGACGCTCCGTTGGCGTATGTAGAAACGACCGGTGGGGTTAGGGTCGCGGAAGATAATGTAGTCGCTGTGGGAAAGAATGATGTAAGTTCATTTCTGTAGATAGGCCTCTTTAACCTTATGCCAGCCCTTTCTTGTGGTTTGTGGCTCAGACGAGTCTTGTAATAATGGACGCCCACTAATACATTCTGATATAGGTCCTTTCGTTTAAGGTAGGTCGAGCTTAATGTGTTGGCGGTGTGTTTCAGCCTACCCTCTGCTGGCTACCATTGTAATATCGTGGTGTAAGACAGGCGTGATCTCGTTAGGTTTCGCGTAAAAGATGCCAAGGACCCTAGGTAGGGGTGTTGCGATGGAGAGCGTCATCAGATCTAGCATCCTGCCTGCTCGGGGGGCTGCGTTACCATATTAGGAAATTAACTGTCTCCAGTGTTCCCTATGGCCATCCGCTCTACAACTCGAACCCATCTTCGCCTCCTCCACTCTCCTTTCTTACCTAAACCGTTACCTTCTTCCCATGTCCTCTCCACTGGCTTCTCCTTGCCCTTCCCCTTATATTTGCTATGCTTTGGACTTGCAGGTCCGCCTTCTTCCATGCCTTCTTCGTCATAAAGGATATCAGTGACCCATCTTTCCCCCTCAGTTTCAACTTCTACCCCCGTCACACACCTTTCTTCGACCCATTCCCTGCTTAATAGATCCAGTGTCCATTTTTTGTCTCCCCACCGCCAGCCCTTGGGCGCTTGCACATCCTCGAAAAAACGTGTTCCACGTGGCCGATCTCCAGCAATGCGCGCGGGGGAAAGCGGAGTGTAGGGTGAAGGACTGAAAAGGAATGGCTCGTGTTCAGCATTTTCAGTATGCATAGCTCGGTACTGTAGCTCAAATATTTCCACCTCTCGCGTTTCTGGTGCGGATGAGAGCGTCATATCTGAGTTAGAGAGATGTAGTAGCCAAGATCGAGCTGTAGCCTCTTGGTCTTGAATGAGCGTGTCTGCATGCGTGGTGTGCATCAGGGACTGAATTGCCGGGTGACCAGCACATGTGGCGCTCCAACCGGACACGAGGAAGATAGCCCGCCAGGGAAGGAGATGTGAAGTTATGAAGAGCAAGCAGGCTGTTGCACTAAGTATGAGGAACAGGACTGAGGAGAGAGCTTCGTTTGAAAAATTCGTTGGTGGGGCAAGGAAAGTTACAAGGCTGTCGTGAAGGCGGCTGAAGTCTTCCATGCTATTCTGCAGGTCACGCATGTTGCGGAAAAAGTCTTTGCTCAACTCTGGTGCCGGCTTTATGTTCGGTGCAGGAGCAAGAGCGGGGCCAGCAAGCGGGTAGAGGTCTGTTGGGTGGTTGCTAGGCGGTGGTGGATGTCTTGTGAGGAATGCTGGAACCATTATGAAAAATAGACAAAGAGCAAGAGGAAGTACTGCTAGAAGCGTAGGTTCGAGGCAGAGAAATGTATAGACAGCAAGGAAAGAGAGTGTTTGGGCGGGGAATTTCCAGCTGAACAGACGTATCATGCGGTTTTGGAAGATAAACGCGACTCCAATTCTACAGATGAAGTTAGACTGAGGGAAGCTGCGGTAGGAAGGAGGAGTACATGCCTTGCATTGAAGCGCCGAAAGTTGTTTGACATGACGGGCAAACTGAAGCCTGGGCGGTCAACATACTTCCTAGACCGTCTATCTTTAATAGAAGAGCCTTCCGGGATATCTTGTGAGGGTAAGACCTGCTGGAGGAGCCTGAGTATTGAAGTTAGCACCGTGTTTGGCCCGGATCATAGGTGATATCTATACATTGTGAAGAGACGGTTAGGCATGGTGTTGGGCGACTCTGGCCTCTCAGCTTCGCTACTCAGGCTTTCCAGTTTTTCTTTAAGTCTCCCAGTAGGGAGTGCTTGCCTCAAAACGTCGCGCTTGCTAGGCGGTCGCCCACCGGCTTCGGGCGTGGGCACATAATCCTCGGGCCCGGTGATGGAAACGATAGGTATTGCTTCGTTGCGGTTCACCAAAGGCTCCGAAGCTTGACCATCCATGGCGTTGGAGAACCAAGCATGAGGTCGAGGTTGTGGTGGACCCAGGTAGGGTGTGACTGACGACATGTGGACGGGCGGTGGTGTGGCGTCCGGTAGTGCGCTTTGTTGGAGAAGACCAAATGCCGATCTGCGCGCGTTCCTAGCATATTCCTGTTATTGTGCAAAACTGTGGACTGCTGTACATAAGTGAACATATCCAGTCTAGTATGCTCTGTGTGCATAAGGCACTCGACATAACGGGCTTGTTTGGATGACTGCCACCCACACCAGTTTCTACATTTGTCTTTCCTACACTGTGGCAAGAACTATGAAATACTGCTGCTCATTAAGGATGCGCACAAACCAAAGCTCGAAAGCCATAGGATTAGAGCAATCCTCTAGCAAGCTCCAAGCCGAAACTATAAACGCCTGTCTGCTTGTATCTGTCATAGTGCCCGTTCCAGCGGCCCCTCGTTCCTTGATGAGCGTGTTTATGCGGTGTAGATTTCCACGCGTTGACAGCAGAGTACTTGTCAACGCTCTGCCTAAAGTAATTACCCTCAAGTAGTGGCGTATGTTAGGCGATGATAAAGTCCTGTGGTGACAGGACAATTCATCTCCTCCGCATGTCCGGTCGCTCTGAGCGGTTCCCCGGTGAGCCTGTTGTTGTGTATATACCACGCCGAATTATCGAGCGCATTGTCCCTTTCCGGGGTCAAGGGAACCAAAGACATCGCAGCAGCTAGCCGGCGCCGCGCTCCCAAGCCTTTCCGGTAGCTTCACGACTACTCCCAGCTCCTCGCAATCTTCGCATACTCCTTGATAATTCCGGACCACCCCGTTGTCAGATGCCGCAGTGCTGACGCCCTGCCAACTGTATTTTCTGCTCCCCTATCGCCTTCGTCACCTTGCTCTTGAACAACGACATGCAATCGCACCCGTAGCCTCAACTCCAAGCCTCGAGCTTGGAGAATCAACGTCGGCCAGAAGAGAGACTTTTGGGACCGTGGAGAGCGCTTTGATCCTACTGCTGGCTCCATTGAGGCTCTCTAGCTCGGGTAAACCGCTGCGAGCCATCTCTTACGCCTCGAAAAACCATGACCGCCCAGCTACATCGAGCAATGGACACTGCCCTTCCTGTACCCAGGACCGATACTGCTGAGGAATCGAGTGGATCAGGAGGTAAGCATTCCTCCTAGACGGGTACTTGCAGGACAATACCGATGCCTTAAATCATAGAAGACAAAGGAGCTAACGCATCACAGCGGAAGGGCGTGTCCGGCGGAAATTCCAAAGGGCGACGAGTCAACATGAGAGTGGTCTGCGAAAGCAGAGTGGCCCCATTTCTACGTCTACTACTCGAGTGCCTGTAGAATCAAAATCTAGCTTCGCAGTGAGACGCCGATCTGTAAGAGAACATAAGGCGCCTTTAGGGCCCCGACCACTTGATCATTCTTCTAAAAGGTAAATAAATGCTATGTGGAAATCTGAGCACCTCCTTATATACCGAGAAAGCATGAGAAAGCTAATAGACGGCAGGGTCATCAGTGACGCGAGCGTCCCTTCCAACAACGCCTCATCCACCCGTTCCTTCCTCCCTACTTCCACCAGTGAGCCCTTTTTGAACAATTCTTTGAGAGGGACAAATCCCCGCTTCAGCTTTGGAAAGTCTTCTGATGGCTCCAAAGACCACACCGACATCAGTGGCTCCTATGACTTCCTCCCCTCGGTTAATTTTGACGATTTTCACGCCAGCATATCTTCATACGAACCTGAATTGAGTGACTTTCCGGCCCCTGGAGGAGATGGAGGTATAATTACCAACACATCGGCGGGTAATAAGATCATTGGAACCATGGGGAATGGTGCAAAGAGCGAGAGCACCGACTCTCGGGTTACGAGAAGCACATCTCTTATACGTCGGTTGAGTAACGCAAGACGACCGACTGCTCAACCGTCCGTAGTTTCCACAAACTCGACATCAATGCCCCCACCAAGTGCTCCATTGTCGGTTAGGACCCGTCGTCAGAGTCAGTTCCCTGCTCCTGCGCCCACGAATCCGGCAGCCCGACCGCCTCGGAAATCAGTTGGCCCTGGAGTCATTACTGCAAATATAGAGACACGAGATAGCCGTCACGATTCATCAAAAATGGCATCAGATAATAATCAAAGTAGCCTCGGCCGCACATCATCAATCGGAAATGCCAACCGTCGTGGAACTCTTTCTGCAAGCCTTGGTGCGGGCGCTGAAGTTCCGAGACTGCCAAGCACAGCTCGAAATGTCAAAGCAAAATCACTCCAACCCCCATCACGGCAAACGCCAGTGCATCTTACTACTCCATCAATGACTCCAGATCACGGCCGTGGCGTGTCCATAGGCCAGGCCCGTTCGCCAGGCAGATCACCTGGACAGAGGAATCCCACTCCCTCTTCCTCAGCAGGTAAAAGACAATCAACTGCACATGCACATATGAGCGGCCTAGGTGCGCGAACTATCAGCCCAACTGATGCTCGAAGGCTGAAGCGTTTGTCTATGCTGCCAAATTCTCCATGTGTCCCACAAACACCTCCAACACCTCAACCGGACCTCCTACCTGATAATAGATCCGTAAATCACTCACCCGCAATGGTTTTCAGAAAAAGCGTTACCCCGTCTTCAGCACGTGCTACTCCTGACCATAATCGTAAATCATTTGGCTCAGTCCTTTCTCTGTCATCGAGTTCAAGCTTCAACTCTTTGCGCACAGGGAATGGCCCCTTGCAGCCCCGAACAAGTCACATCCTCTCTACATCTCGCTTACCAACTCCAAAACCAAGGAACGTTCATAGCTCTGCTGGTGGTGATGGAGAAGAAGTTCCACCTGTCCCTGCAATCCCGAAAGCCTACGAATCTCCGAAGGACCCTGAGAATAGCAACTTCGCGTCTTTAAGACTTCCATTGCCATCTGGAGATGAGAGTGTCAGTCCAGTTTTTACTGAGAACATCAACCAACGCGAGCCAACTGCCCTTGAGGGAATTGGCTCTGAAAGTTCTTATGCAGATAACCGGACAACACGAGGAACCATCCGGCACCGTCGAGGCCTAACAGTAGGGTCTGGCTCGGATGCCGATAAGACCCCTGTAATGCAAAATTCGAGTAAGAAGAATTTGCAACCAATCCGACTTCCTCCGTTGAACCTTCTTCCACTTGGGACACCATTCAACTCGAAAATTGCATCGTTTCCGGTTCCATCTGCTGAGGTGGACCAACGTCATGCAACGCCTCCTCCAAAACGAGGCAACACTAAAACTCCTAGTACACCAATGACTGCGTCAAAAGCAACTTTCTTCTCGAAAAGCCACCATGGAGATGAGCAACGTACTTTCAACACACATCTTCGGAGCAGCAGTTCAGCCTACAATTTACGTTCTGATGGATCTACCCTTCTTCAGTCACATGGTTCCTCGACTATGCCAATACCAATTTCCACCGGCAACAGTCGGCAGATTACAACTCCTTTTGCATCTGCTTCATTGCCAAAAAATAGTGGCGATTTTAGTCACTTGCGATCGAGACCTAGCGGCGAATACAAGCCCGGCGATACGGACACAGAGACTCACAGTTCAAAGCTGACCGGACCCCGGGTGTTAACTAAAAAGGATAGCTCCTCGGCGCATACCTCGACTTCCACAGAACCGGAGACCCCTTCTTCTGGATCTTCACTAAGGCGAAAGCTTAGCCTAGGCGGGTGGAGGAGAAGCTCATCCAAAGCGTCTCATACATCGCATGCATCACAATCTCACATCTCTGTACAGAAAGGTGATGATCAACCACTTCAACCGCCAAAGCACAATGATATGCCGCCCCCAAGGCTACCAGCATCTGCCACATGGAATGGCTCTAATGGAACTAGTCCTAGTCCTTCTCATAGGCCTCGGCCTTCGTTGGAGTTTAGACGGCGGAAGCCTTCTACCGCTACTGTAATGAGTGACACTGAAACGGAAAAATCATATAGTCATAAGCATAGCGCCAGTACTAATACACAAGCGCCACCGGCTTACTCCGAACAAGCGACTATTGCACCCAGTTCGAAATCTAGTTCCTCAATTCTTACGCCCATGCAACGGATGCTTGGTTCAAAACCCTCTCAAAGTGCCTTGAAAGCTCGCAATCTAGACCCTAATCTGGATCGAGATGATTCGGCTGCGGACGAAGAGATGAGGAAGCTAGCATCAAAACGAAAAGATTTCGAGGCCGCAGCTAAGGATGTTGATGACCTCCGCAAGAGAGCCAAGCCACAGGATCGCGTGTCCCCAGCTCAGGCTCTTCAAATGGTGAATCTCAATATCTTTGAACGCGGTGAGATCATTGACTACAAGGAAATATATTTTTGTGGTACGAAAAGCGCCAAAAAACATGTCGGCGATCTCCATGCACAGACAGCAAATTTCGGCTATGACGATGATCGAGGAGATTATAACATCGTTCTCGGTGATCACCTCGCATATCGATATGAAGTTGTGGATTTACTTGGCAAAGGAAGTTTTGGACAAGTTGTGAGATGTGTCGATCACAAAACAGGCCAACTGGTTGCCATCAAGATAATTCGGAATAAGAAACGATTCCACCAGCAGGCCTTGGTGGAAGTGAATATTTTGCAGAGGCTGCGCGAGTGGGTGAGTTTATCCCTTGTTAAGAATGGCGTATGTCAAATGGAATTAACAGAAGCCATGCAGGACCCTGAAAATAAGCATAGCATGATAAATTTCACACAAAGCTTCTACTTCCGGGGGCATCTTTGCATATCCACTGAGCTTCTTGGCATGAATCTCTACGAGTTTATTAAGGCTCATGAGTTCAAAGGATTCTCATTAAGGCTTATCCGCCGATTCTGCAAGCAGATGCTTAGCTCGTTGGTACTCTTGAAGAGCCATCGAGTCATCCACTGTGACTTGAAGCCTGAGAATATCCTTCTCGCTCATCCACTTCACTCTGAAATCAAGGTCATCGATTTCGGTTCTAGCTGCTTCGAAAACGAAAAGGTCTACACGTATATCCAGTCCCGCTTTTACAGATCGCCGGAGGTAATTCTCGGAATGAGCTATGGCATGCCAATCGACATGTGGAGCTTAGGGTGTATACTTGCTGAACTTCTCACCGGATACCCAATTTTCCCTGGCGAGAATGAGCAAGAGCAGTTAGCCTGCATCATGGAGATATTCGGTCCACCGGAAAAGCACTTGATCGAGAAGAGTAGTCGGAAAAAGTTATTTTTTGACTCGCTCGGAAAGCCGCGTGTTACAGTCTCTTCCAAAGGTCGGCGGCGACGACCAAGCTCGAAGACCTTGCAGCAGGCTCTGAAATGTGATGATGAGGCTTTTCTAGACTTTATCTCACGATGTCTTCGGTGGGACCCGGATCGAAGGATGAAGCCAGATGAAGCCGTGTTACACGAGTTCGTGACAGGAGCAAAGCGAACTGTGCGGCCACGACCGCAAACTAACGGCAGCTCTGCTCTTGCGTCACCGGTGAAACGTTATAATATAGTCCAGACACCACAGCGTACTCGACCGTTACCGGAGCCTCCTGCGACTAGTTTTAAAAACGGAACTGCTGTTACTACGAGTCGAGACATTCCAAGCAGCTCCCCGGTCAAGGGCGCTCCGAGACGACACTCTACCGTTCAAGGCTTACAGCCTGGTGCTGGGGTAAAGCGGGCAGCAAACGGAGCCCCTTTGAGTGCTACGAGCAGTCTTCCTCGGGTTGCTCAGAGGAGTGTGTCTGGGAAACCCGATTTGGCTTCTGCGGCTGCAATTGCTAGTCTGGTAAGTCGGTACGGAATTCCTGCATTGGGGCCAGCAACACTAACGTCACCGCAGAGGTCGCGGTGATTTGGTTGGTTCATTAATGTGTCTGGCGTTATCGGCGGAGCTGTGCTCCTTGGACGAGAACGTAGCTATATGACATTTTTACTCAAAGACTTTTCCCAATCGTAATTTTAATTCTGCATATATCGGGGTGTTTTTATTGTCATCGTCAACAGTCACTCTTATACCCGCTTGCTGCTGGTTGCACGGCTTGCTCGGTGACTTGTACTTGCGTTCATCTGAGGGTGGGCTTGTGTCTTCGTTACTTTGCGGTTAGATAAGAAGTGCAGCATGGTTGCAACTCTATAGTTGTAAGAGACATGCTAGTGTGCTTCGATGGCGTCAATGTGTCATGCTTTTTGTGCCGATGTGGGAAAGAGCTGGTTTGCTTTTTTTTAGGCTGTCATATGCCTGTTGGGCTTATATGAGAGCACGGAAAAGGACGTAGCAGGAGATGGAATCAACTCAAGTGACGACAATTGGGAACCTAGAGTATTCATTTTAAGCCGCCTTGGTGTGTGCAAAACGCGAAGGAGTGACGTGTAGCTCTCGTTCTCAGTTAGCCTTTCTTATGAGCCTCTTCTGGTCAGTCCTCCGCAATACCGGTTTTCTGCGTAGCTCGTGGTAGGTCTGCAGGAGGCTTTTCATGTAAAAAAAAATACTGATTTTATAGCTTTTGAACTACGTACTTCAATTAGCTACAACACTTGATCTTCTGCCCGGGCTGCATGTTGGGTAACTCAAACCACCGGTTGTGGAAGGACATTGCATGTACAACTTCTTTCTGACACTTCACCCCGGCTTTGAATTGATTGCTATCCTACGCGCTACTAATATTTTGGAGAAGCTTTTAGGTGACTGGCAACAAAACCTGCGGCAACGCGTTACGAATTCGACTCGATTTACCGTAAATTGTTCAATCATGGTGTCACTGATAGACAATTATATGAAAAACAGTCTATTTGGTACGAAAATGCTGGACATCCTTTTATCTACATGCAATGCAACCTACGCCGATACTCTGCTCGATTCAAGGAGCGTATAAGTGAGTATGTACAGTCGAAAACAGGAAAATATGCAATAAAATATCATCTCAACATAAGAAAGCCCTTGCCGCACTCGCTTGCGAAGTTTGCCCAGCAGCTGCCTGTCTACTCGGCTTCAGGCTTGCCCAAGACGCCCCGGGCCATATGGCGCATGCCAGGGTTGTACTCGATGGCCCGCCCCCTGGCCGCTGCGCTCTGAGTGAAAGCTGCCGAGCTGCCGAAAGGGCCCGCTAGAGCGCTGTTCTGGAGACGGACAATGCAGACGTTGCTTGCCACCGACGGAGCCCGAGCAGGTCATGCCCGCTGGCATCTGGACCTTTACCGGGAATTCGGTGGTTGTAGCGTCAGAAAGGCCACCGACACCAATACCTAGGACGTTTTGGGTGACTTGAGCGGTCTGGAAAGCAGCTGGATCAGCGCCTCTGGATGTGGGGTCGACTGCAGCTGTCAGGGGGCCGGCTCCGCCTTGGTTTACTTGGTGAGAGGTCATAGTGATGATTCCATCGTCGGCACAGGTGGGTAGGCCGAAGATGGCACCAATACCTGCTGTTTTGGCAACACCATCTTCAGTTGTGCCCTTTGGAGTCTTTGTTCCACCGGACGTGGCACCGCCAGCAGCGGCGCCTCCGCCAGTTTTACCACCACCACTAAGGGCATTGAGAAGACCTCGCTCCTTGTCAGCAGAAACATTTCCGCTGCCGCCCATGAACGCTGCAATAGCCTTCGCGGCATCAACTGCTCCACCGCCGTTCGTTCGGCCCAGTGAGGTTATCTATATTCAATATTGATTAACTATTATTGAATATTGAATATTTTATATATATATGGTAGTATCTTACCGTTTTACATAGTCATATACATAAAATTAGGGTATACTATAGGTCGCAGTATAGATAATAGGTAGAAAATAGGCAAAAGACATATAGGGGAGGGAAAAGAGGTAGGGGGAAGGGGGGAGCATTGTGTCTAAATGCCTGTGCACGGCTGTACACGCCTGTGCACGGCTGTACACTCCTGTGCACGGATCCTACTTTATCACGTGTTTCAATTTTGTATGGAGGCTTGGCTCAATATTCAATATTCAATAAAATGTTCAATATAGGTTGGCGGTTCAATATCA
>Ga0307507_10006714_pt1 | contig 17328 bp, 17 predicted proteins | sample 7_EM_MG_FD_207223 | JGI IMG/M metagenome (GOLD analysis project Ga0307507, IMG submission 207223) | Populus trichocarpa ectomycorrhiza microbial communities from riparian zone in the Pacific Northwest, United States - 7_EM | ecosystem: Host-associated > Plants > Roots > Unclassified | place...
GTTTTCAGCTCTTGTATATAAGATAAGATAAGATAAGAAATATTCTCTTTTTTTTCGCTTTTTTCCTCTTTTTATTTTATTTTATTTTATTTTTTCTGTAGCAGCTACAAACACCAGTACCCTGCCCAAAATTTAAAAGTCCATCGCGTCATGGAGTCAAGAATGCAGCAAAGTTATTAAGTGTGCGGCACCACACCGACGAGGCTGTCCCACTGAAAGTCCAGTGTATTCATTTTTCATATTTTTATTCGACGCAAATAACGGTCACTGGTCAGATTACTATCATTACAGGGCGGCGTGGATCATCATTGACTACAACCCCACAACGTGCACACCTTCTTTCACTGTCGATGCTAAGAGGCGGTCAAGCGACAAAAATGAAAATCCTGCGTTGTACACACCATAGACATATCAATCCTATGGGAAAACAGAGCTATAAGACTACAGTAAGGATGCTGTTAACATAAAGAATAATTGCAAGTACTGACGATTGCGGTGATAATTCCACAGAGGCCATACCTTCTTATTGGGTCATGATTGCCGTCCGCACACTGAGCAAAGACTAGAAAGATATTAGTGTCCACATGTCGGGATGGAAAGGGGCCAAAATACGGACGTTCTTGACGGTACCGCTCTCCTCTTTCCGCATCGGAAAGCGGATGATTTGTGGATGGCGGAGCTTGGCTCGGCAGAGGCAGAGCCGCCTGAGACGGTGGAACCTGCGATGGATCAGCCTGCGATGGCAAAGGTTCAGACATCGGATTGTAGGAAGGCGGGCCAATGAGTTCGCTGGAGCGCTGAAGGTCAATCGATTTGGGCTCAATGGGCTGGGAGGAACTCATGTTGGATGGTACAGAGGAAGGGCATGGCAATTTATGTCTTCTGCGTTTATGAACAGAACGGGACCAGACACAATCCAGACCCCTTTACTTGAAGCAGTTCGTGAATAATAAATTTATACTTTGCTATGAGTAATGCCAGTGAAAACCTACTCTGGGGGGTCTGGAAATAAGTATCCGTGTGAAGCCGGCCCCACCTGGACCTCCAGAAATCGTCCAGTTTTTGTCCGATCTCCAGAAAATATCTGGATAGTATTTCTGGGAAATTTTCTGGGTGCTGCTGGCTCCAACTGGGCTGTGCTGGTGTATGTATGGCCCAACTGTTTTGGATCAATAGCCACGTATTTCTAGATCTATCTGGCGGTATCTGGGGCCTACCGAGGCTATCTAGGCTATGGGTATCCGTGCTGTGGTATCTATTACTTCGGATCGCCACAAGCAAACCTCCTCGCTGATGCCTCCTCTGATCAGCGGCGTGAGGGACCTGGACGAGAGGCGGTGGGATGATCAGTTGGTGCTACAATCAAGAAAGCAAAGAGACATACAATGTGTCCGCCTCATCAACACTGCCACCTGAGGGCTCCTCTGGCTATCTGGCTAGACCCAGTCCTTCCGACTATATACACTCTAAATTCTCCCCTCCATTGGCCACCTATCGCTGCGGTGCGATACAAATGGGGCTCAGCATCGCCATCCAGCACCCTGATAATTCCACAGAGGCCATACCTTCTTATTGGGTATGATTGCCGTCCGCACACTGGGCAAAGACGAGGGGATTATTAGTGCGAGATAAAGGGGCCAAAGTACGGACGTTCTTGACGGTACCGCTCTCCTCTTTCCGCATCCAAAAGCGGATGATTGGTGGAATTGGAAAACCGAAGCTTGGTTCGGCAGAGGCTGGGATGGCAGAGCCGGCTAAGATGGCGGAACCTGCGATGGCAAAGGTTCAGACATCGAATTGTAGGAAGGCGGCAGAGAGTACGCTGGAGTCCTGAAGTTCATTCGATTTGGGCTCAATTGGGAGGAAGTCATGTTGGATGGTACAGACTCCAGAGGAAGGGCATGGCAATGAACAGAACGGGACCAGACATAATCCAGACCCCACTTGACTTGAAATTTGCCACAGTCACATGAGTGTAACGTCCGTCATCTATAGTCACGCGACTTTCAACACAAAGTTCAAGCTACTCGGAATTCTAACCTCTACAGGTACGACATCCTCATTCCCTCAAAAGACACAAATTTGATAGTCTGGTTATGGGAGACTGCCGCCTATTGCTTGACTTTGGTCCATATATGGTTTCATCGGTTGCTGAGCAAACCAACCCAAGATCGTCCGACCGCTTGTGGACCTCCATCCCTTCCTTGCACCTACAGAGTTCTATCCAAGATCCTATGGAGGCGGGTATTGAGACAAGTCCTTCTCTACACTAGCTTCAGGATAAATTGCTAGTGCTGGACCTGTCCACAAAATTTGAAAGTCCATCGCATCATGGAGTCAAGAATGCAGCAGAGCTATTAAGTACATCGACGAGTCTGCCCCACTGAAAGTCCAGTGTGTTCATTCTTCATATTTTTTATTCAACGCAAACAACGGTCACCGATCAGACTAGAGAGCGGGGGGATCATACTACAACCCCACAACGTGAACACCTTCTTTCGCTGTCGATGCTAAGAGGCGGTCAAGCGACAAAACACGAAAATGCTGTGTTTTACACACCATAGGCATATCAACCCTATGGGGAAACAGACCTATAAGACTACAGTAAGGATGCTTTTAACATAAAGAACAATTGCAAGTACTGACGATTGCGGTGATAATTCCACAGATGCCAAACTTTGTTGTTGGGTCATGATTGCCGTTCGCACACTGGGCAAAGACTGGGGGGATATTAGTGTTTACATGTCGATATAGAAATGGGCCAAAATACGGACGTTCTTGACGATACCGCTCTCCTTTTTCCGCATCGGAAAGCGGATGATTTGTGGATGGCGGGGAGGAAGTCATGTTTGGATGGTACAGAGGAAGCGCATGGCAATTTATGTCTTCTGTGTTTATGAACAGAACGGGACCAGACACGATCCAGACTCCTTTACTTGACTTGAAGCAGTGTGATTACAACATGAGCGTGTTACTGTACCATGTTGGTCAACCTCTGGATTGAACCTCCAGCTGGTTATTTGTGCAGTAGATTGCTCTAGACTGTGGCTTCATTGCCAAACCCAACCATACAAACTCGTACTGCTCCAAGGTCATATATCCATCTAATCGAATGAGGGTGAAGAGAGTTCGAAACCTTATATAGATGTAAATAGGCAAACACAGAGTTCTCCAGGCGCGCCGGGTGCCGACACCCCGGGACCAGACTGTTACCAAACCCAACCATACAAATTCGCAAACATTTGCAAAACAGGGTCAATGATAGTATGCAAAGCGCCGTACAGTGGACTCCTTGCGCCTCCTTATGCCCATCGTTTTGCGCCGTCAACTTCAATCATCACATCAGCATTCAGACTCTTTTGCGAAGGTGTCGGTCCTTGGGAACAACCATGCGGAAGTAGGCTTGCCACGTAGGAGAATCGAAACCTGAAGTGCACCCTGGCACGAACTTCCTTTGGCTGTATAGATCTCTCGGCAAAAAACTGAGTCAGTTGTGCATTACTTCTCAAGCGCTCAAGGTCGATCGAAGGCAATATATATGTATAAAATACCAGGGGACCGTGACGCACGTCACCACGTTCCATTCCTCGAATTCCGTGCCGTTCTGGTCTCCATTGCCGTATACCCTGGGGGAGGATCATCCGACAAGCCCAGGGCCCAGGCCGACCTCCGCTGTTCCCTTAAGAGCTGGATCTGCTCCCTCATCAGTCGAACCTCTGCCCTCATATCGGATACTGACAAGTTTGCTTCCCCTGGAGTGGCCCCCAACGTGCGGTATCTCCTCAACGTCACCGACCCCCTTGGACCAGTCGTCATCCGCTCTACCGCCTGCTGCACCATCCTTAATCTGTTATCGAGCTCTTCTTGGCGTGCACGACGGATCTGCGCTCGCGTCAGTTCTGGAGCGTTTGGACGAGAGTCATCAAGGTCGCTCCGTGGCATGCCACCAGCAGTGCTGTCTTTACCAACGTCCGAAGCCTCAAGCGGCAATGCAGGTAATTCTTTCTGCTGCAAATGCCTCGAACCTCCCGGAGCATGATAGCCAAAGTTTTGACCCGTCCGGTTAGCTGGCTGCAGGAAGGCTTTCGAATGGACCGGAGATTGAACATATGAAATTCCGGGGGGGTAGCCCGTTTGTTTTGGTGATTGGGGAGTAACAAGCAAGGCTTTGGAATGGACTTGGGATTCAGGAAACGAGAATCCAGGGTTAAAGTTTGATTCTGTGACAAGGGAGGCTTTCGAATGGACTGGGAATTGGACAGCAAACATTCCAGGCGTGTAACCTGCTTGGTTTTCCGATGGGGGCGTGACGAGGGGGAGTTCTGAACGGAGTGGTGATTGGGCGCATGACATTCCAGGGGCACAACCTATTTGGATTGCCGATTGCAAGGGTGTGACTACCGAGACACTCGAATGGACTGAGGATTGGGAACATGACATGCCAAGGGTTGACAGCGCCGATGGGGTTTCTTCTTCAAGGTCGAACTTTATGATCACAGGCACAGAGACCCGATTGCCCCTGTTCGTCTGATCTCGTCGACGATTCCAGAAGAATAGAAGGAAGAGGACGAAGACGAACATCACAACCCCACCTGCTATACCGCCGACCTTGGCTCCCACTGGAGTCCTTGAACTACCGGCTGTCGATCCTTGTTGTACTGCACTACTGGTTGCACTTTGTTGCGCAATAGTTATAGTTGATGATTTCTGGGGTGTAGTACCGTCGTCATGACTTTGAAAAGCACAAAAACCAGAAAACTTAAACGGGGGTAACTTAGCATTGAAACTAGCAGACTTACGTGTATATGGCATAGTCAAAGTTGACATAGACACTCGCATTACCCATAGTTGTGATGTTCAGGATGTGGGGAGTATTGGAGAGGTTGGTTTTGGAAAAAACCAATGCTTTGTAAATGAAAATTGTTGTCGGGGCAGGGGCAGGTGTATACGTGGATGGCACGGGCACCTCTCCGTCGACTGTGAAGTTGACACTAGTCAGAGTTGTGACGGCGTCATTTCGGTAGTTCGCAAGGGTAAAAAACACATAAACCGCAGTTCCTGTTGGACGGTGGCCAAGATCCGAGTTGGTGAGTCGTCTAACGCTGGGTTTAAAAAGAGCCTACCAGTGAAATTCATGCTAATCCCCACTGATCCCATAGAGGGATAATATGTTGTTGCAGAATACGTCCCATTGTACACCTGGGTGACATCAGGCTTGAGAGCATAGTACCCACTGCTGGTCTGGTTTGCCCATGGACTAGGCCAAAAGACGGGCACGCGACCTGTCAAAGAATCTCCGAACTGATCGTCAATAGTCTGATTAACGAGGTAGGGCGTGGCACGGGGACACTGGTAGAGGATTATGAGCATCGTGTAGAGAAATTTCGAGATTAAGTCTGTCAACTTCATTGTATGACAAGACAGCAGAAAGGGAAGATTGGAGTGACTCGTAATCCGAGAACATCATCTCTAACTTGAAATTCTCAGCAGCTATTTCGCTATGTGGGTTGGATGAGAATTCGAACATACGTATTTTCACCGAGTCGCGGCGGATTGTGAGCGTAGGAGCTTGGCCACTAGCACCGAATAAGCGCCGAGCCCTCTCCGGAAAACTAAGCATTATGCGTTCGCCATTGGGCAGAGCAGTTGAGAAGCTCGTTGGAGAATCGCTCAGGTTGTGATGACTTGTCACTGATGCGGTCACGATCAATTTGCCGCTTCGCTGGAGTATTTACTCCTCAGGCCCTTTAGCCTTTATGTAGGGCGTGACATATTTCGACCATCTCTTCACCACTTCAACATCCAAGGTTATCCCGAACAACGTTGGTGGGACAATTCTCGTTATAAAGGGTATGGTTTACGTAGCTACGAGCGCTCGAAAAACAGCTATTTTAGAATATGACTCATGAGAAAAATGCCGGTGTGATGCGTGACATCATCCTCACACTCTTCCTCCTCTGTGATGCGTGATGCGCTGGGTTGGTCGTAGTAGCATAGTACACCAACCAATTCAACTCAATTCAATTGGCTATTCCATCGTTCAAATTGCTACCTGTCACGTCTTCTACCGATGCTTGGGAATTGAGGCGTATGAACACCAGTGGTGGAGGAGAAGCAAAGACCAGATGCACAAGCTCAAGGACTCGGAGTCTCGGGCTCTTGCGCACGTAACGTCAGTTTCTTTGACTTCGATCAGGCGGAAACCCAGGTTGCAATGCTGCCTCTGTCATTGTTTTTCCGTGCTGCAATGAATGCTCACTCTCAGTAAAGGCGGAGTTGCGGATTCAGCTCAGTGCTCCGGACGCCGTCCACCATGGAATCCTGCCTGCGAATGGTGCCTATCCTTCTTCTTTTTCCTCATGATGAAGTTCGGGTTCTATTGTAAGCATGTATCGCCTCACGAGTCACGTAAGTGGGATCGAGGAATTTTCTTTTTTTGCAAAGTTCATCTCTTTTTTTTGGACTTTAGAGATTTACGTGCAACAATCAAGGTTGTCCTATTATGCTGCCCGTAGATGCGACGACTCCTTTGCATCACGGAGTCGGGAATTACAGCCGAATATGTAAGTTGCATAATACCATAAAAACAAACCTGTTTCATTGAACAAATTCCGTATGTGCATCGGATTCAGTTGAGCATCTATACCCATTCATCATATTCGACTTTTGAAGAACGGATAACAGACCCACTGGTATAATGAGGGGATCATTTTGCAATAAAATCCCGCAACGCGAACACCTTCGTTCACTGTCCGTGCTAAGAGTGTGGCCAGTCAACGTTGCGAAATATAAAAATTCTGCAATATACAAACCGTAGACATATCAATCCGACGGGAAAACAGAGCTACGGGAACAACTTGAAGGTAAGGTCGAACGTAATAAACAATTGAAGCACTGACGACAGCGGTGATAATTCCGCAGGGACCAAACTTTGTAATGGGGTCATGTTCACCGTCTGCACATCGAGCGAACACTGGGAGAAAAAATAGGGTCGCGAAGCAATGGCGGAAGGTATCAAAATACGAACGTTCTTGACGATACCGCTCTCCTCTTGCGGCAACAGAAAGAGGCTGGGTTGGCGGAACCTGGGTTGGCAGAGGTTGAGACGGCAGAGGCTGGGACGACGAAAGTTGGGATCGAGGAATTTTGGACCGTGAAGGTTGAGATGGTGGAGGCTCGGACAGCGAACTGTAGGGTGGCGGCGCAGTGAGCACAGTGAAGCCCCTTTGCTCGAGTTCGGTGGGTAGGGAGAGTGTCATGATGACGGCAGTAGAACTGGAGGCAACTTAAACCATGCACCAGAGTAACTACTTGCGCAAAATTGAATTATCGGACAGTGATAAATGATCCGTGAATAGAGAAACTTCCGCAGCATAACTCAAACGTTGTTGGAGTTTCTAGTTCACCCTCCCACCTTCGTTCTTCACTCCCTTACAACCATTGCCCAGGCTTGTATTGATTCTGCCATGTCCATATCAGCATTCGGACACCTGTGAAGATGTCGAGGCTAGGAACCTTGTGAGTTGCCACCTTTGGCTTACAATACGTACGAAGTCTATGGATCCAGAGACTCGAAGGCATTAGTACTCGGCAGCTGGGCTAGGCCGCAGCAACGGTAAACTCAATTCGTTTCCGTCTCTGTCGGCGTATACTGTAGCAGAAGATCGTCCGATATACACCGACCACCCCCGCTCCCTTAAATTTGGTATCAAGCACCGATGTATCAAAGGCCTTTGCCTCCCAAACAACCGCCTCCTATATGGCACCCATATCCCAGGACTTGAGCTCAACCCCCGCAATTCTAGCATCTTCTACCGAGCCCTCCTCACTCCCCCAAGGCTGACAATGCCAATAGAGCGTAATGAAGATGACGAGCACAAGTGCCGCAATGCCAGCCGCTATAGCGCCGGCTATGGCTCCCACTGAAATTCTCGCACTAGTAGTCAATGTTGCACCATCTAGCACTGCATTGTCTGTGGATGATTTCTGGGGCACAGATGTCGCCGGAGAAAGAATCTTTTCATGGCTGGGCGAAAAAAGTATAAAGGTCAAGAAGCAGAGTGAAAACAGTAAACTAGCGTACTCACGTGTAGATTGCATAGTCGAAGTTGACGTACATGTCCATAGACACCATGATGGTAATGTTCAGTGTATGTAGAGTATTAGAGAGGTTTGTTTGAGAAAAAACCAAGGCATCATGCTGGAAGGTGGTGGTCGATAGTTTAGGTGTGTGTATAAAGGGTGTTGGTGCGCCGCCGTCGATCGTAAAATTGACATTTGTGATGGATGTGAGGCCTTCTCCCCGATTATTTGCAAGGATGAAGAAAACATAAATGGCGGTTCCTAACGGATGTTGCAGTATCAGGTTCCAAAAATCAGAGTCTTATGCGACAAAGACGGAAGACGAACCGTTGAACTGCATGCTAATCCCCATTGATGTCAAGTCTGGACTGTACGTCGCAGCAAGGTATGTCCCCATGAATGCTTGGGAGACGTCGACCTTGGCAGTACATTTAATGCAAGCCTGGGTGTCCCACACATCCCTCGTGGGCGAGTAAATGGGTAGAAGACCAGTAACAGAGTCGCCCAATTGGTCGTCGATTGTCCGGTTGACAGTAGTGGAGGCAACCTGGGGGAACCACAAGTAGACAGATACAAGGGCGTAACCTAGCGCACCCAGACTAGTCAGCCTCATGAGGATAAGGAAGGAAGATGAAAACAAACAACCAGCCGACTGACACCGGTACGATTCCCTTTGATTGAATAGACCGGGAAAGCATCTCCTAAATTGGGTGGTATTCCGTTGAATGTACCGAGCAACCGGAAGGGCATTTTGTTTCTCCCCGACAATGGCGGCCTGCCAGGTGGAGCGGTATCCGCAATCTCTTCTCAGAGATTAAAAAAAGACTGCAAAGACTCGGGTGGGGAAGCACCTCACTGATTCTTCTAGTAGTTCCGAACGTTAAGCACGGTAGCCATCGTGCACCGTGCTATATTTCTGCGTGAAGCTGGAGCACAATGGGTTAGCTGTCAATATTCAATGTCGCTTTGATTGAGTCCAGCCCGATAGTCAAGTAAATGCTGCAAGGAACATTGGAGGAGAGTTCTCGTCACGTGTTGTTTTCACTGACGTTTGACTAAATCAGAAGGCCCCGGAGGGGCCCTTTCGCTTTGCATCTCAAGTTGAGGCCAGCCATTTTGAATAAGTTACAGGAATAGGAATACAAGGTATACAAAACAACACCAAAGCCGTAGAAGGCAATACCCATGACGAAGTCGGTGTCAACTTCATCCCTCAGACTGTGGCAAGTGTGTCTTCATACACATTGAAACCCGTGCTGGACGGTTGGCTGAATTCCTGCAGCTGTTCCCTCAAGATACGGATCTGCTCCTGGAAGGACCAAATTGCCTCAGGCGCCCACATATCCTCCTCTTTTAGGTCCTTTACTTCCTCCAATGACCGCCGTATCAATGACAATGGTCTCCCTGGAGCTAAGCTCGACTCCTGCAACTGTAGCGCGTTCCGTAGCTCTCCCATCCTTAGCTGGTAATCGATCTCCTCTTGTCGTGTATGGCGGATCAGTTCCTGGTTTGCTCCGACATTCAGAGGGGTTAGTGCTTGAGAAGACGAACAGGGGTCGTCGCCAGTGTCAGGTTGGCTTGAGCTCGAGATTGAAAAGGCTAAAGCTACCACTGGAGGAGGTGGTGGGTGTGTAGGGCTTGGAGGGCATAGAACGATCTGTCCTGTAGAGGAGGTTCGGTGGTCATTGCTCGTGTTCAGCTGGTAATCAGGATCGAAAGACCCTGACGTAACATCCCCGTAGGACATTCCATGGTCATCCCAGTGGACGACGTGAGGTTCTTGAGCACCGTTTGGCAGTGCTGAAAGAGGTCGTTTCAAGGGCCCCCCACCTTTGGCGGAATCACTGGAGTTGCAATCAGCCGTTTCACTTGCTAGCCGCACCGCTGTGTCTGTAGTTGTCGAGGAGTTTGTCGAATAGACTGAGGGTTGGGAATCTGACGCTCCAAGAGCTGATACTGCTGAAGGATTTGCCCTGCCATTGACATACCTGGGAAAGGTATCGTGATCCTCCCCGAACCCTGTTGCCAGAGGCATGTCCCCATTCCCCTGAGGGGCATGACGGCCTCCACAACGGTGACAACGGAACAAAAGGAAGATGACGAAAACAAATATCGCAATACCACCCAGTACACCTCCGACGATAGCTCCAATTAGAGTCTTCTTGTCGATTGCTGTTGTACTGTGTAAGGCTGCACCGCTGGTTGACGCTTTATGAGACGCAGCTGTCACCGCAGACAGCGACAGCGATGAACCAGTGGTTGGTAATTCCTGAGTAGACGTCATTGCAGACGCCGACAGTGATGAAGTGGTTGGAATGGTATCGTCATAGCTGAGCAAAAAAAATTAAAAGGTAGAAGGCAGGAACGAAACGGTAATTTGGCCTTACGTGTAGATTGCGTAGTCGAAGTTGACGTATATGCTTGCAGAACCAGTGGTAGCAATCTTCAGCGTATGGAGAGTGTTCGAGAGGTTAGTTTGGGAGAAAACCAAAGCATTATACTGGAATAAAGCGGGTGGTACAACGGGTGCATGTGTGAAGAGTACTGGCGCCTCGTCATCAACTGTGAAGTTGGCGCTGGTGAACGTTGTGACGCCGTCTTCCTGGAAGTTTGCAAGGATGAAAAACACATAAATCGCAGTCCCTGTTGAGCGTCGATCAGGATATAAAGTGAACAAACCTTATAATGCCTACCCTTAAACTGCATGGTGATTCGCATTGACCCCATACCGGGGTAATATGTCCCCGCAGTGTATGTCTTGCGGAACGCTTGGGTCACATTGGGACTGATGAAACAATTGTTACCGCTACATGTTCCGTTTTGGTTATCCCATGCGTTGTGTGTAGAAAGGTAAGTGGGTCGGAGGCCCGTTACAGAGTCGCCGAGGTGATCGTCGATTGTTCGATTGACGATGACGGCGGCAACCTTGGGGGGCCACCACAAGTAAACGTTAATGAGAGCGTAGCCTAGCGTGCCCAGATGAGCCAACTTCATGAGTGAGGATAAGGCAAAGAGGATTCCAGAAGATTGGAAAGAGGACAGCATCTTTAAGCAAGTCCATCACTACATGGCTCACACCGAGGCAGTTCTGGTTATGGTTTTGATGAAGAGGAAACAGAATACAGGCGGAAGTTTTGTGGTGTTCACTGAGAAGAAGACGACAAACTTCGTAGCAAACATCATCGCGACCGTGATGCCGCGAACTGCTGTTGTCCAACCTCTTTCCCATGCCCTGCTTCGAATCATGATTCATCATGAACGGTGTTTGTCTGAGGGTTGAAACCTGATGTTAGCAGCGATCACGAAGATAATGACTAAATCTCACGCCAGCAACGCTTGCCTGCCCTAGCCGCTTCCTCATCCACGACTCCTCCCTGACTTCTGATTCCTAATCCCTAATCAATATGCAGTCTACCCAATGGGTGCATGTGGTCCTAAGGACAAAAGGTTCAACGGATTTCTATCATGCCGACACTTGTGAATGGACTTCCGCAGAATCCAGAGGTAAGTAGTGGCGGTACTGCTGAACCCACTAAGCTCGCCCACAGAGTGCGTTCTGGGAAAGGTTTTTGTGCAAGGAGTGAGAGATGAGGGACCACCGGCACTAGCGGTTCATTTCATACCTTGAAAAGGAATGTTTCAGCACTAAGTAGTAAGCTTGAAAGGAAGCAAAAACCATATGCTCCCAACTCACCTTCGTTGAGCCGTGAATTTGCACCGTTGTTGACATGTTTCTCCTTGACAAAGGCGTACCCGGAGACGAATGTCCGCTGTGGGGAGAAGAGAAGTGCACGAAGCCTTGGATTGGCGAAGGTATCTCTGGTAGTTCTGGATTGAATGACGGGTCCGGGTCAAGATGGGAAGGTATCCATGCATTCGTTTCTGTAGGCTGTGGCGTGCAGTACCATCGCTCTGTCGGTTGTATTGTACCTTACCCAGTAATCCTGCTGCATCCACGACGCCGGGCGCTGAGAAGATCATCCATTCAAAGGATCCTCTTCGAAGGCGAGATTCCTGACACGCGGCTCAAAATCTCCAACATCCTCGAAAAATACCCATGCTCACCTGGACTCGCAAAGATCCCCTTCAAATCACTCTCGTTCACCCATCCGTCGTCGTCATCGTCGATCAATTGGAATGCTTCTTTGATTGCCGTATCTGCAGCGCATGGAACAACGATGATACTCCAGATGGCTCGTGTCGTGCATGCGACGTTTGGTCTTGCGTGACTGCGTCGGAGTGGTTGAGAGGCAGCCTGGGTAGTTTGACACAGGGGAAACACACAATGAACGATGGGAGCTGCCCTGCTCAAACCAAATTTGGGGCTCTGTCATTCACTCCCCCTTATGAACCAGCTTCCTCGATTACTGTTTCCACAACAGACAGAATACGAAGCCTTTAGACGACAACTTGAAGATGCAAAATAGCCAAGCACGTCTGCCTATCTCCGAGTCGGTAGTGAGTTTTGAAGTGCTTTCTATGAGCAGGTTCACGATGGGACCTGTTCAAACGTGAGCCAAGTGCCGAAGCCGGGATAAGGATCCCAAGCGCCGACAATAATCACCCTGCATTGTTCACGACAGCGTCAATCTTCCGTTCGACCTCAGCGATACGGTTGAGCAAGCTTCTTGACTGAAAAATTGTTCAAGTCGGCAATGGCCTCCACTCTACGGGAGGTTGTGTAGACTCAGGATCCTTGGCATGCAGACTCTTCGTACCTAGTCATCATTGTTAAGAATGTTCGCCAAACGTTAATTCTTTAGCAGACCCACGAAGAGTATCCTGCAACCCGTCACCAAAACAACTTGAGCTATCGAACAGCAAAGCGCGGAACGTGACCTGGGTGGAGACGTGGAAGTCACAATAAGTCACTCCGGACCTCTAAGGATTGGCGGGAGATCAACTTTACCATGTTTCTGACGATTATGAATGAGCGACTATTTGAGGGGTATTTGCCTGCCCAAGGTGGCGTTAAGTGAGAGGTTGAATCGCTCATAGGTCATTAGATGATTGTTTGCCGTATTGCCAAACTACTGGATTTGCCCTCGTAGGACATTCTGACCAAGATTCAAGGAGTAGAAGACGACCGGAACAACCGAAATCCAGTGGTGGTTGCTTTTATACCTTGAAAGGGATGAATTAGCACAAGATGATGAAAATACTTAGGAATAAAGTACCTGCATCGAACCTCTCATTGGTGACTTGTTTCTCCTAACAATGTGCTTTCATCACGCGCTACCCATGAAGAAATATCGGTGGCCTCTACTTGGAGGGAGTGGAAGAGACGGGGTGAAGCTGAACGCTTTTCATCACGTGTCCCATACAGCCACTGACGACTCTTCTCTTCTCTAAGTAATATATAATACCATTCACAGTGTGTCTTTACGCTCTTAGCATCAGATCAAGGTCATAGCAAATCACTTGAACGTTCAACGTTCAACGTTTGTTTTCCTTTCAATAAAACTACGGATTACAATGGTGAGCACGTTTTACACATAACGAACAATCGCAAACCCAAAATTCCACAGGAATCATATTTCATCGAGATGCAGGATTGCTCGAGAGCCATGATTCAACGGGGAGGCTTAAAGGCGGGTCACTGCGACAATTCCTCTGTTGAGCTGTGCAGAGTCCTCATTGCCATTGGCGTATACCCTGGCGGAGGATCGTCCGACAGTCCCTGAGCCCACGCCGACTGCTGCTGCTCCTTCAAGACCCGTATCTGCTCCCTCAACAACCGAATCACCTCTTTCATATCCGGTACCGACATATCCGCTTCCTCTTCATTGACCCTTGACTTGCGCAAAGTCCGCCGCCTCAACGACACCGATCTCACAGAACATGCCCTTGACTCTTCCAACTGTATTATGTTATGCTGAACCATCCTTAACTGGTTATCGAGCTCTTCTTGTCGTGCACGGCTGATCTCCAGTATTTCTGTCCCAATAATCGAAGGGGTTGGTAGTGGAGTAGAGGCACTGCGGTCTGGGTTGTTGCTAGTGCCACGTGCGCTTGTGTTGGAGGTTGAAGAAGCTGAAGCCTTTTCCACAGGGTACGGAAGCCGCTCAGAGCATGGGGGGTTTAGAACGACCTCTCCTGAATGGAAAGCTTGGTCGTTGTTATGTACGTTCGACTGGGGGTCAGTATCGACGGAGTCCGGTGCGTAGGACATTCTAAGCACATTCCGGGTGCCTTCATCTCTTTCAGCACTGTTTGGTACTGCTGGAAATCTAGGGTGTGGATGTCGCCTGGAGGACCGCCCGCGTCCTTCAGTGGGATACCAAGAATCGAAAATATGGATCCCCAATTGCGGTGCGGCCATTGAGGCTTCCGGGCCGACTGCGGGGGGTTCCGTATCTGGCATTCCAGGGGCTGGCACCGTTAAACCGCTTGCCCGACCATTGGATTCTGTTACTAGAGGCGTGGGGATCGTATTCGCCCGACTTCTCTGAAGAAAACCATGACCTCCTCGATGATGCCAACGAAACAAAAGGAAGATGACGAAGAGAAATACGACGCCACCCACTATGCCACCAATTATAGCTCCCACTTGAGCCTTTACACTGATTGTTAATCTCTGTAGGTCTAGACCGCTGGTCGATGATATAGCTATCATCTGAGTAGGCGTCATTGCGGACGCCGGCAGTGGGGAAGTGGCTGAATCGTTGTAGCTGAGCGGGAAAAAAAGGTAAAATCAGAGGCAGAATTAAAACGGTAAATCAGCCTTACGTGTAGATTGCGTAGTCGAAGTTGAGGTATACGCTTGCGGAACCCGTGGCAGCGATCTTCAGCGTATGGAGAGTATTCGAGAGCTTACTTTGAGAGAAAACCAAAGCATTATATTGGAAAGAAGTGGGCTGTAGAACGGATTTATGTGCGAAGGGTACTGGTGCCTCCCCATCAACTGTGAAGTTGGCGCTGGTTACAGTTGTGACGCCGTCTCCCTGATAGTTTGGAAGGATGAAAAACACATAAATCGCAGTTCCTATTGAGCGTCGATCGGAATGTGGATTGAGCAAAACTGATAAGGCCTACCAGTAAACTGCATGCTGATTCCCATTGACCCCATCACAGGGTGATATGTACCCGCAGTATATGTCCCATGAAATGCTTGAGTCATATCGGGTTTAATGGGACATCGAGTGCCGCTACACGTTTGGTTGTTCCATATGTTCCCTGCAGGGGAATAAATGGGCAAGAGGCCTGTCGTAGAGTCACCAAATTGGTCGTCGATTGTCCGATTGACGATGGCGGCAGTAACCTTGGCAGGCCACAAGTGCAGGTTTATGAGAGCGTAACCTAGCGCGCCCAGGCGAGCCAACTTCATGAGATGAAACTAAGGGGAAAAGGATTCAGGAAGATTGGAAGGCGGAAATAAGTCTCTCACTAGCTGGCTTGCACCGGGTCAGTTCCGGTTACTCTTTGTTGAAGTAAGGAAGAAATAGAATAAAGTCGGGAGTTTTGTCGCACTGTTCACCAAAAATATTTATAACAATCTGGGTAGCAAGCATCATCGCGATCAATGAGCATGTTGTGAACTGTGTCGTCCAGTTTCGTTCCCATGGCCAACTTCGAATCGTGATTCGTCAGGGATAGTCATACTGTAGTATCAAGAGCTTATGAGCCCACCTCACGCCAGTGACGCTTGCTCACCGCTCGGTTCCTCATCCTCAACTCCTCCTCCCCGGTTTCTCATCCATCATTACAATAGTCCGCCTGTGTCCATTTGATGTGCAAATTGGATCCGAAGGACAAAAAAAAATTAGATGTAGGTCAGAGAATTGCGACCCCTGGGCATCCGCCTACCCAAGTTGGAATTTGGTTGGAATTGAATGACAGGACGGAAGTTGTTCATAGATCACAGTGCTTTCCTTCTGTATTGCCGAACCCTTTGGAGGACGTTCTGACCAAGTTTCAGTCCCAACTTGAAGAGGTGGGAAAAGGAGCTCGGAAGAATCAAGAGTCAGGCTGGTTGATGCCGCACTTGAAACGAATGAGGCAATGAGATGAGAACAAGCATTACGAGACGAGGTGGACATACTTACGCTTCCAAATTCGTAATCTGGTAATAATGTATTCAGCATTGCCCACAGAACTTTGATTGATCCTAAGATGTAGGTCTGCATACTGCGGTGGCACCCGAGGCGGAAGAAATGTCGCGGAGTCGGGAAGCTAGAGAGGAAGGGGAATTTGGATATTTCTGAAGTGTCAGGTGGAAGTTCCGAAGACACATCGCGAGTCCAGTGGACTCCTGAGATCATAACTTGAAGTATATCAGAGAGGATAGAACTCGGTCAGCGGCCTCACTTACCTCAGTGTCGTATTAAATAAAGAGAGCAAACCTCGGAGGAACTGGCACTGGCAAGTAGCAGCTGTGAGTGTTTGAAGTAGCCTCAGTTGACTTACTGTCGAGGACGGCAGACGCAACAAGTTAAGTTCATGTGACTAGGACGCACCGTCAACAACCAACCTTGTCATCAGGCCGCTTGACTCTTCGTCGCCGAACCATACTCTCCCTCAGTGGCACCTCTTTCTCTAGAGTATAACCAAATCAACGGCAGGCTTGGAGGCTCTTGCAAGTCACCCGCGTTTCCGGGGCCCCGACGGAAGAGGACCCTGATATACTCTGAGGTATGTCCGATCCGTATGCGGACGGAAATGGGTGCCAAAAGTGGCTTATGTCCGATCCCTTTGCGGACGGAAAGCGTGAAATTTGGCCAGAGGTCCGATCCATTTTGGGTCCATAAATGGCCAGTCAGTAGCAAGGTCCGATCCCATATGCGTACGTTTGTGGCTGTTGACCAGAGCTTCAGAAACTTTATCTCGAAATTTTTTACCAGTGGGCGCGCCGTTTGTCCCCCTCAACGATGACCATGATAACCCTTTAGAATAGCGCAGCTCACCAGCCACACTTTAAATTTAATTGCCAGGGTGTCTTTTTGCGGCGTCGTGCGATCAATGGTCCAGTAATTCTGAAATATGCTGGAGGCAAGTCTCTCACATCAGGAAAAAAAGATTTGGCCGATAGATCGCCGGTTAGATCAGTAGGTGATCGCACCTGTTGTAGTCCTCAATAGCTTGGCACATTTCATCATTGTGCTAATTGTTGTCTGATAGGTCATCGATCCGTCGCATTGTGTAATAGGGCCGACAGAGGTGCCGCCGCATCTATCCTCGGATCTGTAGCTGTTGCCACAAACTACAGTGGCTATCAGCACTACAAAGGCTATTGTAGACAGTCTACTT
>Ga0307507_10006715_pt1 | contig 17325 bp, 5 predicted proteins | sample 7_EM_MG_FD_207223 | JGI IMG/M metagenome (GOLD analysis project Ga0307507, IMG submission 207223) | Populus trichocarpa ectomycorrhiza microbial communities from riparian zone in the Pacific Northwest, United States - 7_EM | ecosystem: Host-associated > Plants > Roots > Unclassified | place...
GTTGCTATATAAGCCTTATAGAACTAGTATTAATTAGCTCTCTGCCTTATATAAGTAATATAGATTACTTATAGTTATAGTTAGAGATCTATAGCTCTAAATTAGAATTATATTTATATATAAGGGCTTCCCTATCTATATCTACTTCTCTAATATATCCCTACTTAAGCCTCTATATTAATTATTAGTAAAACTTCTACCCTCTTCTACTTATTTTAAAAGTAGTTAGTTATATAGGTATTATATAAAGAGAAGATTTTACTTATAGTCTAGTAATATTATTAAAGAACCTCTTATATAATAGGGCGAGAAGTATATTAGATAATTATATTTCCTAATTCCTAATTCCTAATAATATTAGTAGAATTTAAGCTTATAATCTATTATATTTAAAGTTAGTATATATTTATATAAAGTGTAAGAGTATATATATTAGATCCTGCCGCGTTTATAATAAGTTTATAAGTACTTACTGTCTTTTTAGCTATATAGTAATATAGGGGCGGGACACGTTATATAAAGGCGAGGAGATATATTATAGGGTTTTCTTAAATAGAGTTTTCTCCCTATATATATAAAGAGTAATCTATATAGGCCTAATAGGGATCTAAATTAAACGTTAAGTAATAAATAATTATATATATTTATACACGCTACCTATATGTTTTTATATAAGCATTTTCTTCCTTTATTACTATATAAGTATATTTATAAATTAAGGAGACTTATTTTAAGATCTATATAAAGGCTTAGTTAAAAGAATAAGGATCTATTAGTAGCTAGTAAACTAGAATTTTAAAATAAGGACTAGAAGAAGGTTAAGGAAAGGATATATCTATATATATAGCGCCAAGGCTTATCCAAGCCCCTAACTAGGGTCTATAATAGTGCCGTAATAATCTATATTATATAAGTAGTTAAGATTAAACTAATATTAGCTTTAGTCTTAACGCCGCTTAAAAGGGTAGAAAATATATTAACTTTAAGGAAATTATTATTGTTAAAGTTTTTAGGGTAAATTTTACTAATACTAGCTATATTTATAGCGTTGTACAATATAGGGTAAAGACTTAGTTTATCCTTTCTTATAAAAGTAGATATATTAGATCCCGCCGCGCTTATAATAAGTTCGCAAACACTTAATATCTTTTTAGCTATATAGCGACGTAAGGTAGGATACGTTATATTTCCCCTAGTATATTTTATCCTACTATTATTAATAAGGGCTAGCTAATAGAATTAATAAAATTAAGGCTCTATAGCTATACGCATACTTTTAATTTTAGTATTTATAAACGGTTTAACTCTTACGGGACGCTACTAGGGGAAGGGATAGTTAAAATTTTGCGGATATTTAGATATTATCTGGATATTATCTGATATCCGGACTATCCTTGGATAGGATTATTATCCGCCCGACCGGATAGGATAATTTATCCTCCGCAGGTCTGGCACCTACCTAAGATAGTGCATGGGCCTCCCAGGAAAATCAAAATCAAAATATTAAAATACTCCTCTACTATACCACCACTATGTCTTCTACTACCCCTTAATTGCTGTCGCTTAACCAAGAAGATTAAATGCAAATTGTTCTTTAATTATTGGAAGCCAATCCTAATTAATCTAGCCGTTTGCTTGCCTAAATATACAGTCTATTACCCTCTTTTATTTACCATCGTCGCAATAGCTGCTAATTGAGCAAAGAGTATCACCAAAAGCTTTAAGAGCTCTTAGTTATTAAGGAGGACTCCTTAGTTAAATGGATTAATATAATAGGAGCCTAGGGTTGGCCACCTTGAATTTAATACCTTGAATTTATAGCCAAAAGTATCCTTGTTGCAAAAAAGCGTCCTTTAGAGCTTAGCCAATACTGGTATAAAAACTTCCTTACCTAACACTTAGAGCTTAAAGTTTAATTTACCTAAGGCCTTAATTAAAAGTAAAAGGACACTAAGGATCTAGAGATTATTAAAGAGTGGTTTAATCTCTACGAAGCTACTATTACTAAATATATAATTCCCCTAGGCGATTAATATAATATAGATAAGAAAGAAATTGTAATGGGGTTAGACGATAAAGTTAAGGTGCTTATTCCTTAATTAGAGGCTTAAGCCTTTATCATAGAGCTGGGCAATTATAATTGGGTATCTATTATTAAGTGCATATTAGGAAGTTAATATTGATTACCTCCCTACCTTATCTTTTAGGGGAAGTAAATATAACGATCTTAGATATTACCTAGACTTAATCGTAAGATAGTAATTTAAATAAGCAATTTAGGGTGGACAAATTCGGATATTGTAGTTAATTAGTTAAAATACTTTAACCAATATATAGAGCTACGCCTTTAAGGAATCTACTGCTTATTAATTCTTAATGGACACAAGAGCCACGTATTAATGCAGTTTGTTAAGTATTGCGAGGCTTATAAGATTGTCCCTCTCTATCTACTACCTTATTTAACGCACCTACTTCAGCCCCTAAATGTTGGTATATTTAGCCCCTTATTAAAAGCCTATTAAAAGCGCCTTTATAACTTCGCCTTCTATAAAGCTGTTATTATTACTAAGCCTAAGTTCCTTAAGTATTACTAAGCTGCATAATACAAAGCTATATTATTAACTAATATAGCAAGTGCATGGCGGGTAACTGGCCTTCTACCATTTAATCCTTTAGTTATTTTAGAAAAGATTTAGCCAACGACTCCTTTCTGTATAAGCTTTATAGACAAGAATGGCCACCAATTTAATATACCCGTGTCTCCTTCTATAGAGGAGAGACTGTCAGATAATCTGCATTCTCTAAAGGCGTGGGTCACGTGCACTGTAAAATCTCTTCGTAGCTCGCAGCCCTAGGGCCCCAAGACAATTGATATCAATCAACGATCAAGTTAAGATCATCAATCAATTAACCCATTTCATCAATGAACAGTTCTATACGAACTTTGTGACAGTTATGAGCCCGGTCCGCCGACTTAAGAAGCTATTCAGCTATTACTCAATCATTTGAAGAAATTCTACCTCATCGTCAGACTCTGACACCTCATCGTCCTCATCGTCTAAGGACGCAGACTCTGACAGAAATCCTACCTCAATTGTCACAGGACGATTGCGACACGAGATTCCACGAGATTCCACGAGATTCCACCTCAATCGTCACAGGACGACCCTGATGACAAGGACGATCCTAACGATAAAAATACCATCTCAATTCCTCCTTTGCCTATCAGACAAATGACTCCACCATTAAGTTCGTTAACTACGATCATCCTCAATAAGCTAGAAGACTGGGAACAATGGCTATGGCAACTCCGAGCCCTTATGGATTAGCGAATTTGGGCCCACGTTAACCTAGACAATGCAGCACCTTAATAAGGTCTACTACAAGAACCAGCCTATTTAGAAGTTATAGATTTTAATAAGAATGCAACCTTATATGCACAGCTCTTGACGAATTAACAGCAAGCATATAAGAATAGTAGACGATACTACAACCAGGATATAAAGTATTTTCTAAAACAAGAGGAGCACCTTTAATAGATCCGTACCTAAATTACGTCTATAATATTAATTTAGAAGAAGCTACTACTTAACCCTTTATTAACAGTTAAAGAATAGCTATTTTAATTAAAGGAGAACATGGAACCTATCTTATTATTTATTAAGAAGAAGGTATGACACTAGTACACGGAAGCCCTTAAGGGGTTTAAATAGTTATTAAAATTAAACTAATGGCTAGATTAATGGGAATACGTAATATCCCTAGAAGAGAAGTATAAGATCCCTTAAATATCCAATGGAATCTAGCTTTAAGATTTAGCAGAAGTTATTTAACCTTTTAGCAACACCTACTATATAAAGTATACTACTAAGTTAAATAACCCTTAGAAGTTAAGATCTTCTAAATACTATAGAGTAGTAAAGGAGCTGCAAGAAGGACTTAGAATACCCTTAAAGAAAGCTAATGCTACTATAAAAGGAAGTACCTTTAATACAAACTTTGCAGAGTAAGCTATTAAAGATTACTCTAATACTACTAAAGGTTTATAGAGAGGAAGAACCTTAGTATATAATAGACGCTTAAAGAAAGCTGGGATACTAGTAAATAAGGAGACGTTTTATAAGAAGCTAATACCTAAGTGCTTAGCATGCGGAATATAAGGACACTCTCTTTAAGACTGTTAGTGTTTATTTAAAGATAAGAGACCTATAGGAGTTATAATAAGAGATATGTGCATTAATAGGGCACTAAAAAAGGTAGAAAAGAATAAAAAAATTGCTAACTAAGTTATAAAGATCAGACTTAAAGAATAGGAAGATAAGGCTTAATAATAACAGAATAAGAGCTAGGAAGCTAAGATTAAGGAAGAAGCTAATATAATATTCCTAGAATTGTATTATACCGGTTAACTCTATCTACTAAAGCTATTAACTATTCTTAACTTAGGAACTACTCTCTATATCTTTAATAACCTCTCTTATTTTTATAATTTTAGAAAAGCTTTAAGATATAAATATATTATCGTTGGTAGCTTAGAAGTGCCTATACTAGGCTATGGTAATATTACTATCTAAGTTATAAAACTAAATAAGAGTAAGGGAATCCTATATCTTAAGGACGTTGCTTTTTATATGGAGTTTAATATAAACCTAATATTATTCCGTTTACTTTAAAAATAAGGGTACTACTAGGATAATAAAGGAGATAATAATCTTCTAGTTTAGAAGGATAATACAATCCTATATTAAATGGAAGAATATTATAGATAATAGACTATTAAATACGTCTAACTAAGAAGTCTATTAGTGTTTAATATAAGCTAACTACTACGCCGCTAATAGAAACGTAGAGTATTATTAAGAGACATTTATTTATATGCGAAAGGTAATATATAACTATAGTATCTGTGTTTAGGTTATCTAGGACCTATAAGCCTTTATTATCTAAGTCTTAACGCCTTAAGAGTTAAGCTTTAAGGCCTAAAGATAACGGAATATTAACATTACAGTCTTGCTAAAATTAAGCATTAGGTTATAAGAAGGTTCTTAAAACAGAATATTAATAAACTTTGTCTTAACCTCTATATTAACTAGACTAGCCTTAAGAAAGCATATACTAGATTTATATAAGTTATATTTATCTATAATACCTTCTTAAAAAGAACCTTCCCGTATTTTATAATAACGCATAGTAAAGAGAAGGAGACACTCTAAGTACTTAAAGATTTTATTTAATAGATTCGTCTAAGATATAACCTTAAGGTTAATACTATTAGATTAAATAACAAGCTAGGGAGAAGGAGAACCCTTAAATGGCTACAGACCTAAGGGATTATATTTAAGCCTTTGGCGCCTTATACCTAAGCTTAAAATAGTATCGCTAAACGCTTAGGGGGTATAATTATTAAGAGAGCACGTATAATAAGAATTACTACTAATCTACTACACGATCTATGGAATAAGATAGTTAACTATACAGTTTACCTTTAAGATTAAACGCCACTGGAAAGCAATAGTTGGAAATTGCTATATAAGAGATTCTATACCTTCCTAGCTAATAAAAGATTAAAAAAGCTGTAACTGGCGCACCTAAAAGCCTACGGCTATAGGGCGTACGTAATGACGTTAAACGCCTAGCTAAAGAAGAAAAGGCTAAGCAAACTAGATTTATAAGCCCATATTAGCTACCTTGTTAGCTATAACTCTACTAATATCTATAGGATCTAGATCCTATATAAAGGTATTATTATCTCTACTAGGGATGTTATCTTTAATAAAAAGACGTTCTTTAACGGTAAGTAAATAGACATCTTAAAGGACCTATGTACTGAATTAGATATACTAATTAAGAAGATTTAACTTCCTAATACCCTAACTAAGAATAAGGTCCTTTTAGAAAATAATAAAAAAGTATTTAAACGGTTAATTAAAGAGGAAGACGATAATATTAATAAGTTAGCAGATCTTAAGCTTATAAGAGCTCTTAAAGATATATATTATACGCTACCTCTAATAAAAGAAGACAAAGAATCTCTATATACCTTTTACGTTAAGTATTCTATAAAGTTAGATGTATAAGGTACTAATTAAGACGTCGCTTATTAAACAGGAGATGCGTTTAATACTTAGGGGGTATTTAATAACTTGGTTAAAGACTTATTTAAGGAAGCCTATAATAATAGGTTTAAAGACTTTATTACTAAAAGGATTACTTTAGCCTATTACAGCGCCTTTTTAGCAGGAAGGAAGTTTAACCTTAATAGTTAACTTAATAATAGTAAGCTAAAATTAGGCAGAATATGCGATGTTAGATTATATAGGAAGAACTTACTTCTACTACCTTAGTTAATTTAGGACCTTAATATATACCCTCTTCGAGATTAATTCTAAAAGGCTTAATAAGCCCATCTCTAATCTTATTATTTAATAAGGTTATTTTAAGAAATAAATAAGAAGCATATAAAGGGATAGTAGGTCCTTAGCTTAATATAGGTGTTTGTCTATAAGATAAACAAGTATAGATTTCTTTAGAAGTATAAGGCACGCTTAATAGTATGTGGAAATTAATAGGCCCTAGGAGACCTACCTATAAGAGCTACTATATTAGCTAGTACGACCTTTTAAACCCTTATAGCGATTACCGCAAAATTTAACCTAAAGATGATATAGATAGATATAGTTAACGCGTTTATCTATTGCGATTTTAATAAGGTTGTTTATATAAAGCTACCGCCAGGGTTTAATAAAGGAAAGATAAATAAAGTACTACGCTTAAGAAAAGCCCTCTATAGACTATAATAATCCCCTCTATTATGGCAAAAGAATCTTATAAGCTTATTAAATAAATTAGGTTTTAAAGAGGTTCCCTAGGAGTTATGTATTATACTAAAAGGAGAAATAGTCGTCTTCTTTTATATTAATAATATTGTCTTTTACTACTAAAAGATAGATAAGAAGAAAGCTTAAAAAATAACTAAGGAGCTAAGCAAGGAATACTAGATAAATACCCTTAGTAAGCTAAAATAGTTTCTAAGAATCTACGTGCTATATAATTGTAGCTAGAGGCTCCTATAGCTATCCTAGGAAGCCTATATTAAGAGGATAGCTAACTAGTATAAGATAGATCTTAAAGGGGGTCTTCTAGATACTCCTATAGCTAAGTTAAAACTCCTCCCTACTAATCACCGATTAATCTATTTAATATATCTATCCCCTAATACAGACCTATTAGTCCATCCTATATCCCTACTAGCTTCTATAATACTATATTAGAGAAAAATGGGTTTAGTACTCTATATAGCCACTATAACGCGTCCGGATATTACCTTTATAGTATTATAGCTGGTAAGGTTTAATTAGAACCTAGGCTAAGAGCACTATTAAGTGGTAGATAGAGTTATCTAGTACTTATATAGCACAAGGAGTAGAGCAATCTACTATGGAGGGGATAAGGAAGGAATAAATGGTAAAGGGAGAGATAAAGGAATACGCGACTAAGGATGAGATAATAGAGACGGTAGAAGTAAAGCGCAATTATTTATCTATGCCAGCAACGCATTATTTACGGACAACTCCATTAATAGAAAGAGCTTATAAGAATATATTATAAAGCTATTTAGGGGGCTAATTGCCTAAAGTAGGGTATGGTTATAACGTTAAGCACAGAAGCTAAGTTGTTAGCTCTATTATAGACAGTAAAGGAAGCTATCTTTATTAGTAGGCTGTTTAAAGCAATAATATTAAGGCTAAACGAGCCCTTAATTATTAAATGCGATAATACCTAGACGCTTTAACTAATTATAGAAGATACGGCAAAGCTAATTATAAAGCTCCGATATATTAACATCTATTAATACTAGCTATATTAGGAATACGTAATAAAATAAGTATAATTTTAATAGATAGTAATAAAGGAGATAATTACTAATAGACTTACGAAGGCCCTACCTAAGTAGAGGTTTTAAAGCTTTATTAATATAATCGGAATAGTAAATATTAAGGAGCGGCTAAATAAGGAGAAGTAACTAAAGGACCTAAGGGATAGTATTAAAGCAAGACGGAAGGATTTAGATGAGATTACAGTTTAATTAACTTATTAACAGATATAAGAAGGTGGTTAGCTTTGACCTTAAAGAGCTTAAAGCTAAGGAGGTGTGTTAGATAATCTGCATTCTCTAAAGGCGTAGGTCACGTACACGAGTCACGTGCACTGTAAAATCTCTTTATAGCTCGCAGCCCTAGGGCCCCAAGACAATTGATATTAATTAACGATTAAGTTAAGATTATTAATTAATTAACCTATTTTATTAATAAACAGTTCTACACAAACTTCGTGACAGAGACTTACTAAAATATTTTGGTAGCTCTTATAAGGTGCATTACCCTTACGTTCTTAAGTTGTGCATAATATTTGGTAGTTTATATTAAGTACGGTTGCTAATAATATAATCCTTAAGCGAATAAATTAGGAGCTTCTTAAAAGATAGAAGAAGGAGCGTATTAGTAAGACAAAAGCTGCCTATAGGAAGGTATGAGTTTTATTAGTAGTAAAGGCATAAAAGAAGAATAAGGAAAAGCTTTAAAAGGAGTAGGAAGAGAAGAGGGTAAAGAAAAGGAAGGCTATATTATAGGGGGTTATTACCTTTATAAAGAAGGTGTAGAAGGAACTACTAATAGATTATAGTGTATTTATATAATAGGGTAGATTTGGGTTGATTTAGGTTGACTTTAGGGTTAATTTTAAGGTTAAATTAATTTTGATTTTCCTAGGAGGCCCATACACTGTCTTAGGTGGGTGGCTGTCTCGTCTGGGTGGCTAAGACGTTATATTATTATTGCTTATACTTACTCCGTGATAAGTACTAGATATATATTTTCTTTTGTCCTAAACAGCTTAACCTATATATCCTTAAGGAACTAAGCTCTAAATAAAATAAGCTAGTACTTATAAAAGGAGAGATCCTAGATAAACTAATAGGACTTATTAACCGCATCCTAATTATAAACCGTATAGCCGAATTTTTAAAAGCCCTCTGCAATTAAGCTATAGAAAGTAACACTAATTTAGAAATAGAAGACGGACTACTTTTATATTATAAATGGCTTATAGTTCTAGATATTAATGACCTATAAATAGAGCTAATCCGTAAAGCCCACTATTAAGTCTCTACGGCGTACCCTAGTTAAGATAAGACCTACTAATTATTAGCACCTTATTACTACTGGCGGGGACTCCTATCTAATATAGAACGATTTATTAGAAACTATTATACTTATAAACGTGTAGATACCCCTAGGGATTAAACTCCTAAATAGCTATAACTACTACTAGTCCCTAAACGTCCTTAGCAATATATTATAATAGACTTTAAATTATTCCTAAAGAACAAACATGGCTATAATATAGCTTTTATAGTAGTTAACCGACTAAGTAAGTAAGCCATTTCCCTTCCTTGCTTTAAGACTACAACTATAAAAGATATGGCTCGTATATATATTAATAATATTTACCGGATCTATAGCGCTCCTAAGTTAATTATCTTTAACCATAGACCCTAATTTATATTAGACTTTTAGGATAAATTCTACTATATTCTCAGGATTAAAATTAAGCTCTTTACTATATTCTACCCTTAGACTAATGGCTAAACTAAGATTATAAATTAGTACCTTAACCAGCGACTCTGTTATGGCGCTAGTAGAAAACGGTAGATTGTGGCGGACAATCGCAAACAGTTTCTTACTGTTTTAGATAGTCGCAGTTATATAACCAGATGATTATATAAAACCTCAAGCGGCGCTACCCTTCTTCTCTTTTCCTTTTCTCTAGCTTTAGATCCTTGTTTATAGATATTCCAATTATATAGGCTTGCGCGTCCCTCTTACCATGCTCGTGCCTTAATTAACCAAGTCACTAACAGACTCCGCCCCTTTATTAACTACTACTAGAATAACTAGTTAGAACTACTGCCTATAATAGACTATATATAGCTTATACTCCCTTATAATAGTATAGGAATATCGCCATTTAAATTACTCTGCGGATACAAACCATAAATGTCCTTTAATTAGGATAGACCTATAGGACCTATAACAGCCCGCAAACGCCTTAGCTATAAAGAGGCCCAGGCATTTACTAAAAGAATATATAGAGCCTAGGAGACCGCTTAAGTAATTATAAAGAGAGTATAAGAAAAGAAGGAGGCTAACGTAAACTAATATTGCTGTAAGGTAGACTTCTAAGTAGAAGATAAGGTATAGGTATTAATAAAAAACTAAAAGACCTAGAGGCTAAGCTATAAACTAGACTACTAAATGGCTGGCCCCTATAAGATTATTAAAAAGGTAGGGCACTCTTTTAGGGCTAAGCTATTAGAGTTAATAAAGATCCACCCTATCTTCTCTTTAGACTAACTATGGGAGGCCGTAGACAACCCATTGCCTAGATAGTATAATAACCCCCTACCACTAATCCAGATTGCAAAGGATAAGAAAAAGGAAGTTAAAGAGATTTTAGTAGCTAAAAAGGACCATAGTACCTTAAAGTACCATATAAGCTAGGTAGGCTATAATAAAGATCTAGAATAGTACCCTGTATTTAATTTTAAGTACTCTCCCTATAAGCTACAAGACTTTTACCTAGCCTACCTAGACCTCCCTAAACTACTATATAAACTAAACAGCTAGATTAAATGCTAGGAAGAGGGGTTAGACAACTATAATAATTTAAACAACAATAAAGAACTTAGATAAAGCCTAAGGACAGGCTTTTTTAAAAGGGGGGGTTAATATAATGGTGCTAGAGCGCGTTACCTACTATATTGCCGTTTCTAGGGCAATGTGCCGCTTTTTAGGCAATTTGCCAAATTCTGCTATATTCTGCTAGTACTATTTATAAAGCTAACTAATTAGGATTTTCCATGCCCGGTATAGAAAATCGCTATTAGCTCGCTTACTACTAGTGCCTTAATGACCTTTTATATCTTGCTAGTCTCTACTAGTCTTCTTCTTCTCCTTATTACAGACGCTTTAAGTACAATATTACGACTACTTAGAGAAGAGTTGGAAGAAGCTAGTTGGTTAATACAGGCACGATCTAGAATAGATCTAGTGGAACCATATAACGAAGAGTGATAAGCATGTTATATAATGTTATACGCAGTATACATAGTGTACGCAGTGTATGTTATGTACAACATGTACATTATATACTTTATGTACAAGGAGAGTTTCTTAGGAGTATAGATGTGTATTTAAGGACCCACAGTCCCTACCTAGATAGTTCCTTTCCTTATAGTAAATCTTAGAATATAATTAGAGTTAATCTATTGGGTAACCACTCCACCAGTTATTATTTATTACTGTTATATTATTAACTTCTTATTTACCTACATACCTAGCCTAATAATAAGTCCATTATGGTATTTCCCATAAGGCTTTGTTACACATTTACTATTAAGGTTATAGTATTAATAAAGTCAAATAATATGCCACCAAAAGTACCAGTTATAACGCCGTTAAAGGCATAAACTATAACACCATCTACAGTAGCTATAACCTTAGGTACTAGTGGAGATACCAGTATGGTTAATACTGATTTGCAGTTAGTTACGGTAGGTTAGCTATAGGAAATAGTTAATTATATAACAAATAACAATTAAATACTTAAAGAAAGACTTAATGGAATTAGAGCAGCAAAGATTAAGTTACCCTTAATTAAACAATTCTTAGGAGAGAAGTTAAAACTTAAAGGATTCCTTATATAAATGCACTTTAAGGTTATATAAGAAGGGGTAAAGTTAGCAACACCCATAGACCAAGTAGCGTATATAGGATTGTTCTTAACTGGAAGAGTACTTAAATAGTTTAAACCTTACCTTACTAAAATCCAGGTAAACAGAATAACAACTACTAATTAAGATGTACGGTTTATGTTTGCTAATTAGAACGGGTTTACAGAAAGACTTACGTAGATATTTAGAGACCTAGAAGCAATAACTACAACAAAAAAAAAGCTTTAAAACCTAGTATAACGCACTTTAGTAATTGAGTATATAACGCAGTTTTATACACTTACAATGCAGGTTAAGTGGAATAATAAGGCGCTTATGGCATAGTACAAATAGGGACTTAAAGCTAAAGTCTAGGATGTAATTATCCTAATAAAAGATACAGAAACTCTAAGAGAGTTAATAAACTAGTTAATTAAGATTAATAATAGGATCTATTAGAGGGAACAAGCCAAAAAAGGGCAAGATAGAGTTCTATAGTTATATAAGGCGCAGAGTACGCATTAGTAGATATAGAGTTATAAACTATAGAATGGTAGACCAGAGCCAATGGACTTAAGTGGTACTAAAGAATTTAGGAGATGGAGTAAGAAACCATAGAAACCTAGAAGTTAAGGATTAAGTAATTATAGGACTAAGGAGCAGAGGCTAAACTAGGGATCTTATTAATAGAAAACATTTAAGCGGACTCTATAGCAAGAAAAATAGTTTAAAAAAGGAGCTTATATAAATTGCGGAAAGTAGGGTTATTTTGCTAGAGACTGTAGAGGTAGTTAAGGAAACTACGTAGTAAAGGGCACCAGATTATTAGAGTATAATAATATAGATATAGAGATGTTGCGCGGGACTAAGGAGTATTTAATTAAGCACTTTGCGTTTTGTTATAACAACATATACTAAATTTATAAGGACGCTAAGTATGGCGCAAGCTATTGGCCATAGGAGCTAGAGTTAAGAAGACTTAAGGGAACCATAGAGTTAGATAAAGAGTAAGATTAACTCTATAAGCTGGATTAAGATGTTACAGCAACATGTAGATAAAGATTAGTAATAATAATAATAGAGTTGGAGTACTTATTAATTAACAGTGATAAGGAAAAAAAAGAGGCCAGCTAGGGGCACTTAAACCTTAATAACGCAATAGAAGTAGAGACTGAGACCACCACAGAACGCGGTTTAGTAATAGGTATTATAACACTATTAGATACGGTATCTATTGCTTTATAAGACGGAAGGAGTAATACCTAAAAACGGTTAAGCAAGTAGATAACTGCTAGTGCTAGCTCACTACTTAATAAAGGTAAAAGGCTATAGGCTTAAGATTCTTAGGATGAGATAAGAGAGGCTTAAAATTCTTAGGATGAGATAAGACACACCTAAGAACCTATAACGGACGATAACTAATAAAAAAGGGCAGCAGCTTAGTTTAAAGATAAATAAATAAGCTTGGGATGACAATTCCTAGGGAACTAAGATTTTAAAGAATAAATAAGGTCCATAGCAGTTCTAGGTAAACGTAGTGTTTAGCCTAAAGGTTAAAAAGTTAATATAGTGATTAAGAAGCAAGACGACTTTAAGGATCCTTTTAGAAGATAAAAACTAAAAGAAAGCATGAATGAGTTTAGATAATAAATTATTATATAGCAGGAACAAAAGCTAGATAAGAGATTAGCTATGCTAGGATATATAAGGGACAGAGTACCTATATAAAAAGTTATAAATAGGCCAAGGGTAGGAATGCTAAGAGCTAAGTAGTTAGATGAATTGGAACAAGAAGAGGATCTAGGGATTTTAACTAGATTCGCAGAATAATATACTAAAGGTTGTAACAATATAGTAGTAAAGAGATACTTCCTTATAGATAGATTGTATACACTTACTAAGCTATATTGAAAGTGGTATAAGTAAAAAGAAAATAATAAGTAGGAAGACTTCTGCATATAGCTAGACAAGAAAGTCATACTAGACTAGCCAATATTAGAAAAATAGATGAATTATATTAAGGGAGTCTTAATTATAACATTAAAGAACCTAAAGGAGTAGGCTGAAGACTGGAGGGAAACTAAAGGAATAATAGTACTAGCAAACAAAACAGCCCTATTTAGGTTATTATGAGAAAGGTTTAAACTTAAAGATAAAAATAAACTAAGAGTTAATCTAAAGCATCTGGCGTATTACATATTAGCGTGGATTGCATATGTGGATAATATATACGACATGTATAGGACACTGAAAGATAAGCATCGCAAGTATCTAATAAGAATGTATTAGATGATAGATAAAAAAAGGTTTAGGAATGCCAAGTATATATACAGCTAGCATTTAATAGAAGAATGAGAGTTAGGAAGTTTAATACTTTAACTAAGAAGGTTTCTTATAGAAGAGTGCCTAGATGGATAATAGTAGTGGGAGTGTTCTAAGAATACTTGCCTATGGTATGTAGAGGAAAAAAAGTAAATTAAGTATTGGCCACAGAGGGACTAAGTATAGTTAAGGTTAGATAGCTAACAGTTAGGAAAAGCGGAGGCCTATAGGACTAAAGGGAGCTAGTAGTAGAGCCTTAGACCCTTAAGGGAATCATAGGAAGACACCTAAATTTATAAGTTAGTTAGTAAGGTCAGAAATTTAAAGTGTTAGTGGATAGTAGAGCAATAAGAAACTATATATTATTAGTAGCAGTTAAAAGGATAGGGTTACTATATAGACAGAAAGAACACTTATACTTATTAATAATAATTTTAGGAGATCTGATAGCCTATAAAGGAGGCATTATTAATCTTAAAACAGGACTAATTTAGTTAACTATTAAAGGAAGACCAGTTAAAATATCTTTTAATATCATACTATTAGGAAAGGATAAGGCAATATTAGGAATGCCTTAGTTATAGGAATATAATTTAAGAATTGATTGGGTTATAGGACAAGTTGATATTAGAGACATATAATAACATAAGATATAATAACGGACTAAGATAGTATAGTACTAAGTTGGAGCAACTTATGAGGAAACTAAGTAAGGCTTAAGTTATATACTAAAAAGACACTATAAGTACGGTAAAAGACTATGGAGCCTAAAAAGTAAAAAGTTGTTAGAACATATAGCGTGGGACTATAAGATAGAGTTAGAACCAGGAATAAGTCTAAAGTTCTTTCCAATTTATAAGCTTACTAAAACTAAGTCAGTAGCACTTAAGGAGTTTATCTAGAAGAACTTATAAAAGGGATATATTAGACCGTTATAGTTATTAGTAGGGTATCCAGTGTTATTCGTCCCAAAGAAAAACAGAAAACTTAGGATGTGCATTAACTATAGGCAGTTAAACAGTATTATAAGGAAGGATAGGTATTCTTTACCCTTAATTAGCAAAATCTAAGACAGGATAGGCAATGTATAGATCTTTATAAAGATAGACCTGTAATAGGCGTACCATTAAATCAGAATTAAAGAAGGCGATAAATGGAAGGCAGCCTTTAGGTCAAAGGAAGGACTATATAAGCTATTAGTAATACAGTTTGGGCTTATAAATGCACCAGTAACGTTTTAAAAGAAAATTAATAGTGTGCTAGGAGAACACCTTAATAAGTTTGTTATAGTATACTTTAATAATGTTATTATCTACTTAATAAGTGAGGAAGAGCATGGAGAATATGTTAAATGGGTCTTAAAGAGACTATAAGAAGAAAGGATGTTAGTAGCAATTAAAAAGTGTAAGTTCTTTACCAGGAAGACTAATTTTATTAGATTTATTATTAAACTAGGCAAGATTAGTATGGACCTAAAGAAAGTTAAAGCTATAGTAAGTTGGCAGGAGCTAGAGAATATTATGCAGTTAAGATTATTCCTAGGGTTTTATAATTACTATAGAAGGTTTATAGCACAGTAGTTAAAGAATATTAAGCCGTTTATAAGACTTATAAAAAAGGAGGAATTAAAGATATAGGGAAGTAAATAAAGGAAACTGTTTAAGGAACTTAAGGAGTTGTTTACCTAAGGTCTAATCCTTAAAATCTACTAGCCCAGGTTAGATATAGTTGTGGAAACAGATGCATTAGACTTTATATTAGGAGTATGCCTACTATAGAAGCATTTAGATAGATGGCATCTAGTAGCGTATTATAGTTAAAAAATAATACTACTAGAGTTAAACTACGATATCTATAATAAGGAGTTATTAGGTATAGTTATAGTACTTAAGGAATAGAGAGCATTCTTATAAGGCATAGAGAAACTATTTATAGTTAAAATGGACTATAAGAACCTAACAGGGTTCCTAATAATAAAGGAACTTAATTGCAGATAGGTTAGATAGGCAGAGATGCTTATAGAATATTATTTCAAAATCCAGCATACTAAGGGCACTAAAAACATAAGAGTAGATATACTTAGTAGGAAGGCAGAGTTGTAAAATAATAAAAAGCCATTAGGCGCTATGCTAAGAAAAGACAAAGATAGATTAATTAGGTATAATTATCTAAAACTAGCAGCCATAACAGAAAGACTAGAATAGGTTTATAAGATGCCAAAAAGCAAATAGATAAAAAGGATTTAAGAAGCATAAAATAAGGATTAAGAGTTAGAGTAATATAAGCACTAAGAGGCTATATATGTGCCAAAAACAGTTGCAGAAGAGTTTATAAAAGACTTTTATAAAGGAATAACTTAGGGACACAACAGAGCTATAGGCTTAGTGTTAAGACTTTAAGAGGAGTATATTATTTAAGGAATCTGGGGACTAGCAAGATAAGTTATAAAGGAATGTTCAGATTGCTAAAGGAATAAACTAATAAGGTATAAGCTATATGGAGGGCTATAACCAGTTAAAATACTAGAAAAACCGTAGGAAATTATATTATGGAACTTTATCGCAAAGTTACTAAAGTTAAGAGATCCTATTACCGGATAAGATTATAATATAATCTTAGTAATAGTAGACAAGCTAACTAAGTGGGGCTATTTTATAGCGTGTATAGAAGAAATATCAGCAGAAGATATAGCTAGAATTTATATTAAAGAAGTGTTTATAAGACACGGAGCACTAATAAAGATTATATTAAATAGAGATCTAAGATTTATAGCAGTATTTTAGAAGGTATTCTTAGCAAAGTAAGGAGTTTAAGCAGTAACATTAATAGCGTATTACCTATAAATAGATGGTTAAACAGAGAGACTAAACTAAACATTAGAATAATATCTAAGATATTATATTAACCACGCACAGAACAACTAGGTATTATTATTATTATTCATTACTTAACGTCCGATTCGGATCCCTGTTGGGCCCACGCGGACTACTCCTTATATACATATAGGGAGAAAACTCTATTTAAGAAAACCCCGTAATCCATCTCCCTGCCTTTTGGGGCTCGCTTATAAGTCGCCTGCGAGTTACCAGTGGTGCTCTACTACCTTACTTTTTAACCTCCTTGGGAACCACTGCTGCCGTAACAAACCTACGGACGCGCTAGTATTACACACTATACTCTACTCCTATAGAGTTATTAGGGGGCGCCTATTACTTGCCCCTTTACCTTCTATT
>Ga0307507_10006716_pt1 | contig 17324 bp, 11 predicted proteins | sample 7_EM_MG_FD_207223 | JGI IMG/M metagenome (GOLD analysis project Ga0307507, IMG submission 207223) | Populus trichocarpa ectomycorrhiza microbial communities from riparian zone in the Pacific Northwest, United States - 7_EM | ecosystem: Host-associated > Plants > Roots > Unclassified | place...
TGGTATGGTATGGTATGAGGTCAAATGGTATGGTATAAGGTGACATGGTATGGTATGGCGACATGGTATTGGAATGAGTGGGTATGGTATGGGTTTTCCATTCCATGGTACCATGGTATTGGTATGATGCTCATATACCACCCTGGAATGGGTACCACTGAGGTACCCCTAAATCAAAGAATTCATAGACCTCACAGGTACCCAAAAATGGGTGACTGAAGTGCCTTGAGCAGCAGTGACAATGTGGCACACAACTGCCCTCAACTCCCACCACCACTATGGCACACCAACAACACCAGCAATGATGAAAATGACACCATGAGACCATGAGACCAGCCACAGCAAATGAATGAGTGCCAGCTGGCTCAATGCCATGTCACAGTGACAATGTGGCACATCAATGGTCCTGTTTGGATGTTCCACAATGTCTGATGATGGTGATGCATAGACTTGCAAGCCATTCGTTCTGAGGGTTCTTCCATGTGGTGATTTGTTTGTCATTTGTTGTGGCTTTGTTGTGGGTCAAACATCAAGCAGACTGTGAAAAATAAGAACACCTCAGAACGACTGGGACAAACAAACATTGTTTGGCAGGGACCCCCATGTGTGACGCTGACTTGGTGAAATTTCTGCAAAACGTCCACACATCACAAAAATAAGTTTTCCTGGCCACACTTTTAAACATATTATTTGGTTCAAATAATGCAATTAGAATAAAGTTGAAAAAATAGTTTTTCTTGACAAAATTTGAACTCCATTATGCAGAAAATTGCATTGGGTAAGACCGGCGGCTGTGACATCAATGTTTGTCAGACTTGAGTGTGATGTCATTGGTCTGACCGAAACTCTATCTGCAACATTGACCGCTTTGCTGCCCTCTTCTGCTTCTGCTTTGGCATGTAATCAACAAGTAAAGAGCTTCATCTTGATCAAGTTCCAGAAGCTGCAGAGCATATTCAAGTTCTCGCTGGTGACCAGCTGTCCATCAATCGACTACGCACTCTCAAGCCGATCCAGGCTGGCCATGAAAGTGGAAGGAATGCAATGTTCTGGGGCACATGGATCCCAGGACTCTTTCATGCCAAGATTGCAGACGCTCTAGGTACTCTCTTGACACATTTCAGAAAACCTGACACTGGTGCACGCAATCCCAATTCATCGTGGTATGAGAATACACGTTTGGACCGACTACCAATAACTGTTACCTCTTTGCCACCCTTCCACAAATGCTGTGATCTTCTTTTCATATCGCTCTATGCGCGCATCCTCCATTGCTTGCTTCTTGTGTCGGGATGCAATAGTCTGGAAGAATATCTAATCAAATTCACCAATTGGGACGATTTGATGACACACGCAACAATGATTTTCGAGCAGTTCGCGAATTCATTGCGAGTACAGGAATTGCGGGGCCAAGAAGGGGAGGGAGATACGGTGTTCGAAAATGCCATTCTCTTCATGCGTGATGCCCTAGTTTCCCAGGAATTTACTGATGCTGTGAAAGCTGGTGATTCGGGGAGGGTTGTGCTCGTTCTGAAGACATGGGCTTTGAGTTACCGAGGAAATGGACAAACAAAGTATGCTTACAAGATGCTCCATTTGATCCACCATCTCTCGAAAATCTGGCCCAAAGGGATACGCGATATTGTCTTGAAGAACTGGTTGCTGAATACTACTGGCCACGCAAATAGTTTTGTTGAGATAGACCTTGTACAGGAGCATCTAAATTTCTGGATCAAAGTAAGTCTCATAATGGAGTTATTGAATGAACTTACAGGGAGAATCCAGACCGCATACAAGGCCCATGGCTCGAATGCATCATGGGATTGGCTGGATACACTTGCACCAACAATTGAGGTCTTGAGGAATACTGCTTGAAATTTCAATGATACTCTCAGTGCTGATCAAGGGACTCGACACACACCTCCCAACCTGACAAATGACATTGCAACGTTGATGGACAGCCTCAATGTAAACAACGTTTATTGCCTTCAAAAAGGAAGAGTCTTGGGAGAGGATACGGGTGGCGCTGTTAAAGACGTCATATTAGTGGGGTTACACAGCCTTACTGAGGGCGAAAAAACCCCACTTACCGAATACAACAAAGCTGTCCAGCGTCTACAACGCAGGCACAGCATGATGTCTGTCGCTGAGCAGAAATCGTGGTTCCGGCCACCACCTGAGCCGTCAGCTCCTGCAACTCCCAATCCCCCAACTAATCCGAGTCCACCCCTTGAAAATCCAGCAGCGGCCCCAGGTGAAGATGACGGTGAAGGCATGTTGGTGGATGAGAGTGTTGAAAGAGAGCCCGAGGAAGCATCCGAAGAACCAAATGAGATCGAGAGGATTCTTGATGAACTTGCTGATGGAATTCCAGAACCAACTCTCATAAGGTTGAGTGAAGAAGATGTTGCTTTAGATATGGATGAGGTAATGGTGGATGTTATTGATGAAGAATCTTCTGATGGTGATGAAGACTCAGATGAAAGTGGCGAGTAGTGGTCTAGTTGCGCTGTTGTTGTAATTGTACAGGTGTAAATCACTGAAATTTCACTAAGTGCCGCATCACAAAAGCATGACCCTGCCAAAGGGTGTTCGTTTGTCCCAGCCGTTTCTGAATGTAGCCTGCGGAGTTTGAAGAAACGGTTGGTCACGAGCCTAGGTGATGCATGCTGTTGTCACAGTCCACAACAGCAACAATGACAGACAATGATGGCTTGGGAAGCAAGGGAGGAAGGGTCACCAGGTAAGCCCCCCACCCCCCCTCTCTCCTTACTGACTGCTACAGAATACCTGCCCAGCTGCTGTTGCCACAACACACACCAATCACTGCCATGTCACCCCCTCCCCCCCAGGTAGACAGAGGGAATGGCAATGGTAACCCTGCCATTCCACTCTGCCACTTTAGGGGGTGGTGTGATGATGACAATGACACAACTCAACAATGACATATGATGACAATGCTAGTATTGCAACAACACATGACTGACCCAATGGAATGACCATGATGTCATGAGCACCAATGCCAACAACCCATAATGACCCCCATAGGTTGAATGACAATGGCTGCCATCATGTCACCCATCCAACGGCAGAAGGGGAACAGCAACAGTAGACCCCCTTCCTGCCACCCTTGGCAAGCAATGAATGATGAGAACCACAACATGCTGATGACAGACAATGATGATGGCATTGTATTTCATTACTTACAGTAATTAGTGGGGTTATTAGTCCACTTATACCAGTTATTAGCATAGTTACAGTAGTAGTTAATGTACTTATTAGATGTAAATATATTTTTTATCAATGTCTTGAATAAGTCCAATGTGGTATTTATTTCTTGTCTATTCCACTGGGATGAAGTCTCCATTCAGCTCTTGGCTCCATTCCTGCAGGAATCAGTGGGGCATGGTGAAGTACTGCTACAAACCATTTATGGCAAATTCCACATATTCATTAGTATGATGTGTCAGGTAGCCACAAGCAAAAAACACTACAAAATCTTAAAAGAAGTCAACTCAGTTGCTTTGCACTTCAGTCACCCACTGACTACTAACTATTAGTCATGCAAACTCTACATGTCTTACATGGCTATTAGTGGCACTGTATTTATTCATTAGACTGAATATATCTAAAATCTTTACTCTTTCTATTTTGTACTTCTAGCGTTAAATAAATCTTTTTAGTGCCAAGACTCTGGAGACTACAAAACTTTGTAATCTACTTTTCTGATGTTTTGTAGTGTCCATGACTATATGGGATCATGGGGATATGGTTGAAGGTTTGAGATGAGTTGACTATTTTGCATCATTAGTTTTGGTGTCATGCCTAAAGTTGTCTTTCTCATTAGTGGAGCCTGTCCTGTGTATTCATATCAGTAGTCACTGTTTTATCTACAACCATAGTCAACCTGCCCCAGCCCTTCACTCCAGGGTACTAAGAGTGACTGACAAAAAGCTGGTTGGATCTCTATTTTTCTCAATGCCCACCTAGGATACAGGTCAAGTATAACCATTCCTATCTTCAATCAATGGGTGATACAACCTTCAATTTGGTTGACCTGTTCCATGATGACCTGACTTTGGTGGTGATTATGATGAGACCCTCAAGGATGAATTAGCCCATTATCCATCCAGTCTTGTACCCTTCAGAGCAAATAGGTTAAGGTAAACTATGCTTGAAGATAAAAAAGGTTGACCCAATGCATGGTTGTACAGTGTACTTGACCTTTATCCTAGATGGACATTGAGAAAAAGGGAGAACCAACCAGAGTAGAAAAAAATGAGGATGGTGCTCACTGTTGGTGATGATATTTGGCCACTCTTTCATGATCCAGGATAAACTTCCAAATGTAAAAACCATTCTGAAAATAGTCAAAAAAAAATGCAAAAAAATTAGATGGTTCTTACTGTTGGCACTGATGTTTGGCCACTCTTTTCAGGGTCCAGAATAGACTTCCAAACATGAAACTATCCTGAAAATAGTCAAAAACTCAGAAGAAGAAAAAAAGAAAAGTAGGGATGTTAGTGATGATGTTGAGACACTATTTACAGGGTCCAGACTGGACTTCCAAATGTGGAAACTATTCAGAAAATGATTAAAAATTCAGCATGAAAATAGAAAAGAAATGGATTGTGCTCATTGTTAGTGATGATGTTGAGATACTGTTTTCAGGTTCCAAGGTGGATTTTCAACATTATAAATGTTTGCATTTCTTGATGGAGAATACTTATAAAATCTAGAAAAATATTACAATAAATATAGGAATGGTTGTTAGTATCATTGGGTGCTGTTTTCAGGGTCCATGATAGATGTCCAAAAGAGAAAATTTGAGTATATCTAATTGAAGAAATAGCAAAAGAAAAATAGGAATGGAGACACTGCTTTCAGGGTCCATGTCAAGATTCACTGTGTATATTCCAAAAAGTGAAATAAAACAAGATAATGCCTGCTACTTTAGTAGTGGGTTTTATCACCCAGCATCACTCAGGGATTCTTGGTTCATCACATGATGTTCTCACCATCACTAGCTGAATACCCTACATTAGTAGTGGGTATAGTCATACTTCATTCTTGCTTCATTCCATCTGTTGCCAGTTATGAGATTTTTAAGAATACTTGTTGTGCTCACTTGCACCTACAGCCAGGGGTAGAGGTCTGCCTAGATGCATACTGCACTCAGCCACCAGTTGAAGAGATGAGGGTCAATGTGTAAAAGTAATTCAGACTCAGATGATGAAGACTCTGAAGAAGATTAGTGTGGCTGACAAACACATGATGATTAGACTTTGTACATTTACAACAAGCAGACAATATATATATATATATATATGGATGTTGGTTATAAAACTGGCCAAAAGTTCACAAGACATCATAGCAGGCTTTGCACCTGCAGGTACACTACTTGGTTATGTAACATGTAAGAGTCCATCTGATGGGTTGTCAGGAGGGTAGTCACATTACCAATTTCCTAAAATGGTAAGAAGACAAAAATTATAGCCCTGTACTGTAGCTTTCTAAATATATTTGAATTATATCACTTGAGTTCTCATATTATAGAGATATGAGGCTTTTTTGGGCTTTTTCTGTTTTCTCCATGAAAACAACATCAAATAACATGATTTCAACATATCTAGAAAGCTAAAAGAAGTAGATACAATTATCATGTTGTGGGAAATTTGACCAAAAAAGGAAGATATGTACCTTAAAAATAATATTAATATGGTAGATCACTAATGGACTACAAAAGATTACTCAATGTCAGACATAGGTAGTGCTTGAAAGTCCAGTCCAGTATTTTGGCCCAAAATGAGAAGGCCAAGACCAAGACCAGTCTACACATTTCCTAAAACCTCAAAAGACCAGACCAGGACCAGAAAAGACCAAGACTGCAGTCTTTTTCAGTCTTTGGACTGGTCTTAGTCCAAACTGATTACAACTGGTTCAAGACTGGTTTTTCAACTAGATATGCAAAAGTTTTGCAATTGTGAGCAACTAAATCTATTGCCATGCTTCTTAGCTTTTAAACAAGTGCAAGAACATTAAGTTACATAGAGAATTGATGTATATACAAAAATACTCTGGTACATCTACCATTTTCACAAAATCTTTTATGGTTTTGTATATATCTTTGTCAATTTTTGGCCTAAAAATATGATCTTAGGTGCATTTTGAAGGGTTATTAGGTAGGTACAAAACACCAGTCTTAACCAACAAGGCTGGTCCACCATAACCAGTCTTTTTGCGGTCTTGTAATCTTAAAGCTGAAAGACTGAGACTGCTGGTCTGGTTTTTTGCAGTCTTGGTCCAGTCCAGTTGTGGTCTTTTTTCAGGCTTGGGACTGGACTTCCAAGCACTAGACATAGGCTATGAACTCTACAAAAGTTAGCCATAGAAACACTCAAATTTATTTTTTGGACATCTATCATGGACCTCAAAAATAGTCAACAACAGTAGGCACCATTTCTATTTTTTCCTAATTTCTTTTTTTGTTTTCAGATTTTATGAATATTTTTGTGTAGGTTTTCTTATCTAGAAGTCTAATATGGACACAGCACCCAACATTGTCACCAACAGTTAGCACCATCCATATTTTTTTCCCCAGATTTTGCTGCTATTTTTCATTTAGAAAAGTGCTTGTTTTCATATTTGGAAGCATGCTCTAGACCCTAAAAACAGTGCCCAGCATTGTACACAACAAAAAGCTCATTATTGCAAGCAGCAGGCCCCCCTACAGTCCCAGGAAAACATCTATAAATAAAGGGAAAATGACCAAGCATACCTCCAATGTTCTAAAAATAACAAGTTTTTTAAAAAAACTAGGACCCCAGACACCCCTAGTAGTCCAAGAAGATACATTCTGAGTCAAAATAGATTTAGTAGTGTGACAGGCAATTTTGTGACATTTTAAGATCTTGGCATCAAAAAGATTTATTTAACCTAAAAAATAGATTTAGTAGAATGACAGGCAAGTTTGTGACATTTAGACCAAAAAGATTTATTCAGTAGTGAAACCATGAAATATATTTAATTCAGGGTCTTGGGACCAAAGAGATTTAGTACAATGAATAAATACAGTGCTACTAATAGTACAACATGTAGAGTGTGCATGACTAATGGTCAGTAGTCAGGGGGTGACTGAAGTGTTGCTTTGCAAACAAATTTACCACTTTGTTTCTTATAAAAACAAGTTCATAAATGTAATACAGGCTATGAGACATGATGCAAATATGTAAGGCCACAAGTTAGAGGTCTGAGGTTCTAGGTTTACAGTGTGCAGTTCAAGGTGCATGGTTTGTAGCACCTCTCTCCCAGTCAATTAGACTTTCTGTGAAGGTCTTTACCTTATTTCCTTCTACTCTCTACTCCTGAGTTGATCTCTTTCTCTTCCTCACCCACTTGTCTATTGCAACATGTTTATAGCTTCACTGGGGCTCCAGAAATTTTCCTGACAAATATTTGCCTCATGGCTTTGCTTCAATATATTTCTCATATCTCTGGGACCATGTCTTACACCAAGGTTTCTTTCTATTCTAAAGTATTACATATATAGCTATGTAGTACATCTAATTGAAGACTCAAAGCTCTGCATACAATTGAAATATAGATATATTAAGATTTTTTTGATGTATCAGATGAAGAAACAAGGTAAGATACAAGTCATGTCCCACTCTATCTGGCTGCAATTCTGGTGTTTTAAAAAGCCAAGGGCCACACTAACTGTGGCTAAATTTGTAAAACACTGGAAACCTCCTATGAAAGAATCTTGCACAAGTGCCAGCTAGTCCCAGATACAGACTGATCAAAAGCAAGCTTTGTAGAATGGGTTGCAATGACAAGTTCTTGTCTTGATTGCCATTGAAGGCCTGATTGGTGCCAAGGTGGTATCCAAAGTAATAGATCCCCTATCTGTGTGCAGAGCCATCCAGTGGGTGTATGGTGGGAATGGTTAAGAATAGAAGGATCTAAAAATGTAAATTTAAATGATACATTATAATATTGAACTGGGTGGAAACAGACCATTTATATCAGAAGCATTCTTCCAAATTTGATTGATGTCATCTTTTAATTCTGAATCTGAGACAAGCTTTCTTGCCTGTACATCCCAAATTCTGATAGTCTTGTCATTTGATCCAGAAACTATGTATTTTCCTTCAGGTGAAAATGCAACAGAGGAGACAGAGTATGTGTGGCCTTCAAATGGATTTGAGACAAGCTTTCCTGTCTGTACATCCCACATTCTGATAGTGTTGTCCCATGACCCTGAAACAATATATTTTCCATCAGGTGAGAATGCAACAGATGTGACAATCTCTGTGTGGCCTTCAAATGGATCTGAGACAAGCTTTCCTGTCTGTGCATCCCAAAATCTGATAGTGTTGTCCCATGACCCTGAAACTATATATTTTCCATTAGGTGAGAATGCAACAGACTCAACAGAATCTGTGTGGCCTTCAAATGGGTTGAAGACAAGCTTTCCTGTCTGTGCATCCCATAATCTGATAGTGTTGTCCCATGACCCTGAAACTATATATTTTCCATTTGGTGAGAATGCAACAGAGGCAACACAATGTGTGTGACCTTTAAATGGATTGAAGACAAGCTTTCCTGTCTGTGCATCCCACATTCTGATAGTTTTGTCACGTGACCCTGAAACAATGTATTTTCCATCAGGTGAGAATGCAACAGAGAAGACAGGGTCTTTGTGGCCTTCAAATGAATCTGAGACAAGCTTTCCTGTCTGTGCATCCCATATTCTGATAGTTTTGTCATGTGACCCTGAAACAATGTATTTTCCATCTGGTGAGAATGCAACAGACTCAACAATATTTGTGTGGCCTTCAAATGGATCTAAGACAAGCTTTCCTGTCTTTGCATCCCACATTCTGATAGTTTTATCATGTGATCCTGAAACTATGTATTTTCCATCAGGTGAGAATGCAGCAGAGGTGACACATTTTCCATGGCCTTCAAATTGTTCTGAGGCAAGCTCTTCTGTCTGTACATCCCACATTCTGATAGTTCTGTCATGTGACCCTGAAATAATGTATTTTCCATCAGGTGAGAATGCAACAGACTGGACAGAGGATGTGTGGCCTTCAAATGGATCTGAGACAAGTATTCCTGTCTGTACATCCCACATTCTAATGGTAGTATCTAATGACCCTGAAACAATGTATTTTCCATCAGATGAGAATGCAACAGAGTTTACAAGGTCTGTGTGGCCTTGAAATAGATCTGAGACAAGCTTTCCTGTCTGTGCATCCCATAATCTGATAGTGTTGTCCCATGACCCTGAAACTATGTGCTTTCCATCAGGTGAGAATGCAACAGAAGTGACACAGCCTATGTAGCCCTCAAATGGACCTAAGACAAGGTTTCCTGTCTGTGCATCCCACATTCTGATAGTCATGTCATATGACCCTGAAACAATGTATTTTCTGTCAGGTGAGAATGCAACAGAGATGACAGCATCTGTGTGTCCTTTAAATGGATCTGAGACAAGCTTTCCTGTCTGTACATCCCACATTCTGATAGTTTTATCAGATGACCCTGAAATAATGTATTTTCCATCAGATGAGAATGCAACAGAGATGACAGAATCTGTGTGGCCTTCAAATGGATCTGAGACAATATTTCCTGTCTGTGCATCCCACATTCTGATAGTATTGTCAATTGACCCTGAAATGATATATTTTCCATCAGGTGAGAATGCAACAGATCTGACAACCTCTCTGTGGCCTTTAAATGGATCTAAGAGAAGCTTTCTTGCCTGTACATCCCACAATCTGACAGTTCCATCACATGAACCTGAAACAATGTATTTTGCATCAGGTGAGAATGCAACAGACATAACTTCTCCAACATGGCCTTGCAAAATACTGCTGATGGATGGCCATGATTTCTGTTTCCCCCTTGTCACAGAGACAAGCTGAGTAAAGTGGCAACAATACATTTTTGCAATCAGAGAAGTGCTTGGTGACATGGGTAGAGCAGATATATATATATGAGGTGCACTATGAGCTATAGGCTCAAAAAAAGTGGTGACAAATTTTATAGCATCCTCAATGAACATTCTAGCATTTACATCTGTCTGCAAATAGGTTAGACAATCTATAGAGGTGTTAACAGAGCAACTGCACCTTTTTCCAGTTTAATAATGAGAACAGTATGCCATGTGCAATATTTACTTTACTTGTAACACTCAACACTTCTAACCAATAGAGAAATTGGTTATGTAGAAAGTAGTGAATATTTTCCAGAACTTCACTACTAGTTGTCACCCAGAAAAGATGGGCTGCAAAAAAACAGCATGCATAGATCAGTTGGGATGACACTTTGTCTTTAACTCGTTGTGGTAGATTGATTTCAGGATCATCATTTGCTTTATATGATGTAGGCAGTTGACACATGTTAAAGTGAAGCTCTGTTCTAAGTATGTGTAGACTGGCAATAGCAAATTCTTTCTCAGCATCATCAATACTGATAAAGAATTCCCCACTTCTTGTATGGCATGTCAGATAGTCATGAAAGGAGCTGTGTAGTGGCTTGATAGCAATGTCATTCCTATTGATACCAGAAAGCAAACAACCCAATGGCCCAATTATTGCTTTAATCTCATCCATCCAGACTGGATTGTTTATATGTATATTTGACAAAGTTGATAAAGGTAGTGGTTCTTTTGCTGTTAAAATTCTTCCCATAACAGATTTGTATCTGTTCATGACTTTGGAATCATATTTTTGAAAAGCTTGGTTGAGAACTCCACAATACAGATTATCTAAGCCATGTCCTGTGCCAAGAGAAGATTCAAGACGCTCATATGGAAGCTTGCCTCCATATGGATCCATAATATAATGACATGTAACAGCTGCCCATTGAAAGAGACCTTCTGAATGTTCAACAAGCAGACTGCACCATTCACCATTTGGCCATCTTCTTTCAAGCCCAGAAATGTTTGATAGCTTAGATTTAATGTACAGAGAAAGATCAAGCTCACTAAGCTGATTCTTCATTTCTGCAGCATCAACATGTTTATGCTTGATATATGGATGTTGGTGTACCAGGTGAAGAGCCTCAGTAACATCAATCTCAGGACGTGTTGTTATCAGAATTCGAAAGTTTTTAGGCAACTCCACAGCTCTTTCAATAAGCATATCCAGAAGTGGTTTTCTTTCAATATAACTGCCACTCTCATCCAGAGCATCAATTACAATAACAATAGGCCCAACAGTAGTCAAAGCTGCAGCAGGTTTTACTATAAAGTTGTCAAACTGCTCTTTCATTGCCTGAGTAGTGCACAAAGAACGATCTCCAGTAACAACAGCACATAGAGTAGATTTCCAGCCAGGATCCAAATCAGAAAGATCCAGAGAGATAGTGCTAAATAGATATTTTATGCTTCGATTTGTCTGATCAGCTTGGTCAAAACAGTATGAAGACCCCAGACGACCAAGATTATGAAAATACTGAGCAATTGTGTGAGCAATGGCTGATTTTCCAAAGCCTGCAGCAGCACTGAAGAAGAGCACACATGGTGTATCCTCACCATCTGGGCTATTTATCCAGTCCATCAGTTCACCAAGCAGAGCTATGCGAGTTCCAGGAAGACACTGCTTATCACAATTAAACCGAGCATTTTTAGCATAATGCATGTACTTGAGATCTACATCTGCATCTAAAACTCATCATTAATTGCAGCATTCTAAAAAAAGTAATTTGATTTACCCAGTTTTTTCACAGCATTGGAAGTTTGCAGAACTAGAAGTTGAATCTCACAAACAGCATGCTGAGTAAAAGCTAATTTCAACTTCTTGAATTGATCCTGGAAGTTTTGAATTTTCTGGTCTGTATCCAAAATTAAATTCTTTCCAGTTCGTTTCCCTGTGAGAGGACAAGTAAACAAGAATTAATATGATAAAATAAAATAAAGCTTACAAAAGTTGGGATCAGTGTATTCACGAATGAAGTAGGCACATTCTATTGTCTGCTGGGCTAAAGATGTGACAATCTTGTTCTGTGGCCTATCATACTTAGATGGATCTGTTCCTTTAAGAAATGCATACAGAGCTTGCATATCTTGAACAAGATCAGTAATTTTACCATCACGTTCAATCTGGTCCAAAATAGTCTAACAAATTGATAAGATTAAATAAATGAAAGATCACTTCACCAATTAACAAACCTTGGGAATTGCAGACAGTATACCCCATGCAGCCTTAATATATGGGTGAAACTAGATTGAGATTAATCATTGAGATCATATAATATAAGAAATATTGACAACTTACCTCCAATAACTTGTCTGCAATTCCAATAAAAGTTTGAACATGCTCAACAAGAAGCCCATAGCTTGTAGAGAAAGAGTCAGAAGCAATTATATCAACACCACTTTTAAGAGCAGAAGCAGTATGCTGAGGGCCAGTTTGCATCTTCATATGTGCAGCTTCAGCCAACTCTAAAGCAGGACTGATATCCAAGATAGCTTGAGTTGTAGGATCAGCAGGCATAGAAAGCTTTCAGGCTGTTAGATAATTTTTACAAAGAAAGCATAGACTTCTTACAACTGGGCTCAAGACTGGAATGGCATGTTCCAATGTAGATATAGAGAACTGAATGGTGGTGTTTCCCAATGGCAAGCCTGGGTCACTTGGCTTATTCAAAGGTTGAATAATTTCTAGATGTATCGACAGAAATTTGAGAAACAAAGTGTACAATGAGACAACAAAGACAAACCTCTAGAGGAAGCTCCCCTGAGCAGCAAGGCAATTTCTTCTTCCATTGTCCCTATAAGTTCAATGCCATGATTAAAGGCCCGGCCAATCTGACGGGGAGTCTTGTGGACCCAAACAATTAGATTGGATGATTGTGAGGTATTGCTTGGTAATATTAACAACTCCAATGCAACATGAAGTGAAGGAAATACACACAATGAAAGCGTCTCTGACCACACTGGATTTGCCGACATGTCGCTCTTTCCCGTTTCCTGTGTATCTCCACCAATGGTAAACTGCACATAATGCTTGTGTTGACGAAGCAGTCCTTGAGGTATATTGTTGACTGTTATATCTATAATGCGGGACGGCGATTCAGTCGAGGTCTATCCGAGTTAGCGGTCCACCATGCCTTTGATCTCAATCGCGATCCTGGGATCGGAGGATGCAACACTGGAATGGGTTGTCAAATGTTGGTGAAGATGTAATGCGGAACAGGAATAGAGGTACTAACGTAAGATCAGTGTTCGCGTTCGAAGTTGTATTCATCGTTTCAATTCTGCAAGATGAAGGTTGGAAGCAAGTTTGCTAGGCGCTCGAAGGAAACGTGTGGTTTGTTTGTTTGTTTCATGGCTTTGAAGTAAACAACATCCTCTTACCTTTTTCGGACTTGAATTCACACACTCCTCCATTACGGTTTGGATACGGTGGATTGATCAACACTCCGTCAAGACACAGCATGCGTAGTCCTTCCAGTGGAAAAGTTCGAATCAAGTTATCAAGTACTAGGACGCCTAAAGGGTGGTAGGTGGTTTTGGGCCTGGCCGTTGGTAAGCCTTTGTGCTTAGTACGCTGGCTTCAATTGACACGCTGTCAAGGTAGGATAGTCTCAACCTCCTCTGCAGGATACACTACGCAGGTTTTGGATCATGTCCACTCAAAGCTCCAATTCTCATGCCGTGATCGGCAGATGAGCGGACGCTCGTATGTTTCACCGATAACCCTCGACAGATCTTGGAACGTGGGTATCGGAGGGGGCGACGACGGAACTCGTGGTTTCTCTTGGTGCGTCGAATCCTCGTCATCTCTCCGGTTTTAGTCGAACACCACATATGCTAGGGTTTCACTGGCGTTTTCGTCTAAAAGTTGAAGGCGACTCATAAGACTCTCTGCGGCGCCGTTCTTTTCTGGCGGAAGATCACATGGACTTCCTAGATCCACTCGGAACAGCAGTGGAGGACCTCTCTAGGCACTCAGTCACGTTCGTCGTTCTCAATAAAGCCAGCCTAGGACCGTAAGCATCAGAGCTCGAAAAGCCACGGTGGGGTTGTACTTAGCGGCCTGCCAGTGCGTATGGAATTCTATTGACAAACTGTTGCCTAATGTCTCTGTTCAGTTCAGGTCTTCACGGTTCACGGTTTACCAATGGATACTGGACGCCGCTCACCAAACTATCCGTCTACGGCGAGGATGTCTCCACCACGTCAAGGCTGAGTCACAAACCACCACAAGCGTTCTCAATACTACCCATATATCTTTCCGCCATGGCTTCGCCCAAATTCCTTCCTCATCCAGTCCCTTCTCATAAGCTCCCCCCGATCCTGAAGGACCATACGTGCGCATCTTCTCGGAGTGTCTCACCCCACCCGGATGTCTAGGCGTTGGATAAGACTGCTCGATAATGAAATTCCCGCTGCAACTGCAAACTCTATTCCGATAACCCAGGGGGTCACGGGATGCGGCGGCCGATAGATTCACTTCTCGTGCGAGGACGACGGTGTTACATCATCCTATTTGCGGCTCTGCTACAAGAGGTCACTACACTCACCTTTGTGCCCGATCTTTGGCTCATTCCTTAGTTATTCGCCACCAGGCACAAAGGGGAAATGAAAGACTAGCCATTCAACCGGCACCTTGATTACCTTCGCAAGTACGTTAACGTTCAACGTTGACTTGCAAATCATGGTGCGTTGCCAACCGGAGTCCCCTCGATTGACCTAACCCCATTCTAGACGAAGCCTGGGATGAACTTGACGACGCAGACACTCTAAACTGATTCCGCAAATGAGTTAGGCTTCGCCCTATGCAGTGCTCCGAGAAGTTCCGATTTCTGTACAAGTTGAGGGTTGACTTGCCAAAGTTCCATCAAGCACATAGGGGAACTCAAGAAGACAGGTTTTGCTATTGAAGCAGGCTTCTCATTCAGCCTTCAGACAAATCAGCTAGAGGGATCGTTTCTTCTGGACGACGACGTAAGCTCAGGAAGTCTCCTTGTGCTCCCCCTTTGCGTTCTTACCATCCTCGTTCAGAGTCTTTCCCGCCTCGTCCAGATAGGGCTCCTTTCACCAGCCCTCCATATCAAGGCAGGAGGGTTCTTCGACGTGAAGCATTGGGGGGACCCTCGTGGTGGTGGAGTCATGCGAGTTTGCGAAGACATGTTGAAGGTCAATCAACTCCTGTATTCGAACCTTTACCCTTTTCTGACACTGCAATAGGGCATCGGGATCGTCGAATATCAAAGACCTATCGATATCGAGAGTGTCAAGAACATACACTTCGAATGTACCTTCCACTCCCTGTTTACATGGGTCGATGAGGGTCCTCCGGCTATTCTTGCCACAGCCATCTTTCCTTTCCGGCAGGACGGTGTCTCCAGTTACTACGACGACGACGAATACAACTCGGAGAAAATGACCATTGTGCGATTCTGTGACTTCTGGAGGGTTGCTGATCAAAAGGATGGGAGCGAGACTGGCTCTTTTCGATGTGTGTGTCCTTCCCCTTAGGGTATAGCAAGTACTAACGGACCTCAAGTGCAGAACCACGTAGCCCTTGGATGCACTCCGTATCGCCTGCCGCCTGATATCACGTCTTGTTTGGGGGGAACTCATCCATTTAGGGTAAGTCGCCAGGTACTCTCATCCCACCGAACGTTCACTAAGAGTGGTGGTTTAGGACGATAACGAGCGAGTAGGCCGCCTTCCTTCTTCGATCCCATTGCTCAAGTGTGGACCCATGTTGGCATCATGGGTAGCACTTCATTGGACACCGCAAAGAAGGGAGTATGTCTCTTGACATTTTCCTCTAGTTCGCGTAAGGGTCAAGTCGGTTCTAGTTTCCGTTCGTAGGCCGCCTTCTTTCCTCAATTTCATTGGTCAAGTGGACTTCCTCCCATAAACAACGATATGGGACGCCTCTCTTTCAGGTAAGGGTCAAGTCGGTCCCTTGTTTTCGTTCCTCACTTCAACCACCTCAGGGACAGAGCGACGTCACTCATGGAGGTGTCTTTGGAAGTGATGCGCGAATCCTTAGCGGACATCCCAATGAACAAATTGTGTTGTTAAGGAAGGACTTTAGTTGAGAACCTTTGATCGGAGGGGGGGATACGCGTGCGGGTCGTGAAGTTGGTTCTTTGTCTTACAGGATAGTATGCTTGCGAGAACGATGGGGAAGATGAATCGGGTTATTACTCGTACTAGTAGCAAGTTATGTACGCAATTCTGCCAGCTGTACTTAGTACCAGCGAATACATGATCTGGGATAACGCGAACGGAAAGTCCTGCATTTCCTTGTTTTTGGTTATGTGAAGAACTTGACCACTTGAGTGTGCTGCGGGGAAGAAACATGTTCGCCCAGTTATACCATACTAAATGTATGTATAGGCAGTTGGGAGATCCGAGAATGGGGCGGGCGCTCACAACTACGAAGGAAAAGGTTGAATCGTGAGTAAGTCTTCCTATCACGCATTCTGACATGCGAAACCACAACCCAGGTTGAAGTCGACGCGTACTTGCACTCGAAAGCGCCTCCAGTGCATAAGTATGCTGGAAGCCTGCGCGGATGCTCCTGTTAAGGTGTGGGCCTGGCCAGAACATAGTCATACGACCAAAAAGGAGCGAGCGGTGGCAATCAAGCGCCAATGTCAGCTTGCAATAGATAACAGTGTTGTGACTCCGAGATGTTTCTTTGGTCGATTTTTGTATGCGTATTTTGCGTCGGGATAAGTTACATGTTGCCAGTGTCTTCTGGATTAGCGCTATCACGCAGTTATCGAGTCGAGTGACTGAGCGAATCTTACTTACTTTGGTTAACGCGATGATATCAGAGGAGGTGTAGAAGTGACTGGGTAATGAGGGGGACGTCAACCACTTCCTTCGGCGTGGTTGGTGACCGTTGGTCTTCAAAATGTCAAGATCTGGTTTGGATCTGGTAAGATTCTTCAGAGGGACCGCGCGCCAATTGGTCGCTTGGGACGCGTGGTTAATTATTTTTCGTTGGCGCACTGACTTCTCCAGCCTATGTGTCGGGACAATTGAATTGTAATCGTTCTAGATTCCACTGCCGAGGCCGTAGTACACGGTGCACCCTGATAGCGTGCACATAAATATGAGGGAAGAATTAAATGAGAGGAAGAACTTACGTGTTCGTGAAATATTTCAGCCGCTTGCCTATCTATTTGACAGGGAGTCAATGTCGTAGCATACATAATCGATTTCGTCAAAGGCACTCACTCCCATCAGTAAATTTGGGAAATCCCGATTTAGCCAGATAGCATCTATGAACCCATTACCACATTAAATTGCGTCGACATCAGGTTATAACCTAAGAAATACA
>Ga0307507_10006717_pt1 | contig 17321 bp, 4 predicted proteins | sample 7_EM_MG_FD_207223 | JGI IMG/M metagenome (GOLD analysis project Ga0307507, IMG submission 207223) | Populus trichocarpa ectomycorrhiza microbial communities from riparian zone in the Pacific Northwest, United States - 7_EM | ecosystem: Host-associated > Plants > Roots > Unclassified | place...
CTCTACCTGTTTTCCTAATATATCTTCCCTACTTTGGGGTTGTTGGTTTCTTCTCCTATAGGGCACCCTAGGGTCCCTCCATAGTTTGTTTAGGCGTGTCTTGATATACTTTATAACATTAGAGTTGCGTTCCTTTTGCACCCTTTATATTGCATGGGCTTCAATATATAGTTATAGGGGGGGAATATTGGCTTCCTTCTCGAGTAGTGCTATGGCCGTTTGCTTATACCCGCCTATTATACTCCTAAGGCAGGCTGTTTAGACCTTTTGGAGTGGTTTAAGGAGTAATTTAGGGGGGCCTTTTTTAGTTTCTCTAGTGGCCCAAATGCTAGATCTATACGTTATGGTTGGCCAGACAACTGCTATATATAGTAGGCGTAACCTCTGGAAGCATAGACCCTATATAGAATTAACGATCCTGGATATAGTAATATACTATACTTAGCCCTTATAGGCCGCTTACGCCGTATATACGCTCTACTAGAGCTTGCTGTCTACCCACACTCCTAATACCCTTAGGCCTTGAACCAGTTAACCCCTAAAGCCTTAAATGTGGATTATATGCTAAAGATCTACAGATTGGTTACATTTTCTTATAAAATGGATTAGCTGGTATTTCTCTAGTAAGAATTAGACTCTATATTATCTTGCCTATTCTATATAGGTGTTATGGGCTTTCTCTAGTGTCCTATAGTTCTCTGCGGCTGTTGGCCCATATATAATTAGGTTTATATTATCAACAAAGCCTATCCCCTGGGTTGCCCCTTTCTTAAAGGTGTTAAGCAGGTTGCTTACAAAGAAGAGGAAGAGTATAGGCGACAGAGGTGATCCTTATAGTATTCCTATTATAACTGCGATAGGGGGGCTCTAGTATCCGCTAAAGACTAGTAATGTTTCTTTCTAGCCTATAAATTCTTAAACAAATTAAATAATCTATTCTAGGAAGCCCTTTGCCCTAAGGATATATAGGAGACGCTTATAGGGTATATTGTTATAGGCGCCGCTAATATCTAGGCTAAGTATTAATACTATAAAGTCCTTTCGCATAGCCCATACAGTTTTAATAGTAGTAGCGAGTAGTGTAAGTGCTAATAGCGTTAAGCGATTCTTTCTTGCCCCCATTTAGCTTTGTGGTAGTAGGGCGTGTTCCTCTGCCGTATCTACTATATAGTCCGCTATAACCTTTTCTAAGATCTTGCTTAGGGTGTTTTCTAAGGCAATAGGGCGGTAGCTTCCTAGGATTAAGTAGTCTGCTTTACCTTCTTTTTATAAGACAACCGTCGTTATGGATCTTCTGAGTCGCGGGTAGTAGCCTATTGCAAAGCATATTTTAGCTACGTCTGTAAGCCAAGGTGCTATAAGTGGTCCACAGGTCTTTAGGGCTTTGTTTAGGATCCCATCTAGTCCTAGTACTATGTTGTTTAAGAGGCGGCTAATGGTTCTAGCCATCCAGGATACATTTATATTATAGAGCTATAAGAGTTATATACAAAGCAGAATTACGGAGGCCCTCTTGCCAGGGCCCTCTACTATAGTTTTCCACTTTAGACGCCCACACGTCTGTCTGCTTCCACAGTAGCCAGCTAACCAAAACTAGCCACTGCCTATATGCACCTAATTTGCTCCATAAGCCTATCCTTACAGCCTGCCCCTACCTAAATAGACCGACACGCGCGTCCGTCCTTTTAGGCTATACAGACAGTGTTGTTAATAAGGTATTAATCCTTCCTTTAAGATAGGTCCACCAGGAGTTAGAGCCTAGTAAAGGGGTAAGGTTCCTAGAGTTGTCTATTACTGCCAGAATATATATGCATTATAAAACTACTATATACAGCAAGTTTGCCTGAACTGCTTGCCCAGTTTCTTGCCATGGTTAACACAGTAGCTAGTGGACAAAGCTAGCTCCTACCTATATGCACCTAATTTGCTCCATAAGCCTATCCCTACAGCCTGCCCCTGCCTAAATAGACCGACACGCGCATCCGTCCTTTCGGGCTATACAGACAGTGTTGTTGATAAGGTATTGATCCTTCCTCCAAGACAGGTCCACTAGGAGTTAGAGCCTAGTAAAGGGGTAAAGTTTCTAGAGTCGTCTATCGCTGCCATTATATACTACGCCCCACAGCCGTTGGCTGCTTCGCGTTACCTATAACGCTCTTACAACAATAGGCCGACTGTGTCTTATAGGCGTGGGCCTATAATAACTTAACGCCGCGCAGCTACCGTCCCTCAGCCGCCTACTAATTAAACTTATTGTCCTCCTATCTTAACCAATACCTGTATTTAAGTCCGTTCCAGCCTGCCTATATAGGTTCGTCCTAGCTCTTTCTTGGTCCGTTTTAGATTAACATCGCCGCCTAGAGAAGGGTGCCCCCAACTCTTTTTTAGTCCGTTCTAGATTAACATCGCCGCCTAGAGAAAGGTTAACGCCGCTACATAGAAAGGGAGGATTAATGTCGCTAAATATAGTTAACGGTGTTAAGATTCTTCCTGTGCCCTCACTATAGGTATAGTCTCAGAGCGGAATAAGTATAGAGGTGCCCTATCGTCTCCTTAGATTCCTATCGCTTCCACTAGCAAATGCAAGCGCTGGCTTGTAGCCCTAGGTCGGCGCCTAGGTAGAGAGACGTTGGGTAGTTTTTAAGACCATTCCTCTGTTCTTAATAAGTTGCCTTATGTTATTAACAAGCGCCAAGACCCGCGAAAACTCTACTGTTTTAATAGCGTCAAGGATAACGCATTTGAAAGCGCCCTCTAGCTATAACATAACGCTGCTGTATTAGTAATAGACGAGATCCTTATTCTTAGCTTGACCATACGGACAAGATAAGACGGAAAGGAACCCCTATAGGACAGTATAGGTCGGATCTCGCCAGGATACATTTATATTATAGAGCTATAAGAGTTATATACAAAGTAGAGTTACAGAGGCCCTCTTGCCAGGGCCCTCTACTATAGTTTTCCACTTTGGACGCCCACACGTCTGTCTGCTTCCACAGCAGCCAGCTGACTAAAACTAGCCACTGCCTATGTGCACCTAATTTGCTCTATAAGCCTATCCTTGCAGCCTGCCCCTGCCTAAATAGACCGATACGCGCGTCCGTCCTTTCAGGCTATACAGACAGTGTCGTTAATAAGGTGTTGATCCTTCCTCTAAGACAGGTCCACCAGGAGTTAGAGCCTAGTAAAGGGGTAAGGTTCCTAGAGTCGTCCGTCACTGCTATTATATACCACGCCCCACAGCTATCGCTGCTTCGCGTTACCTGTGACGCTTTTACGATAATAGGCCGACCGTGTCTTGTAGGCGTGGGCCTATAATAACTCGACGCCGCGCAGCTATTGTCCCTTAGCCGCCTACTAACTAAACTTGTTATCCTCCTATTTTAACTAATACCTGCATCTAAGTCCGTTCTAGCCTATTCTATAGGTCCGTTCCAGGTCCGTTCTAGGTCCATTCCAGAGGATTAACGTCGTAGGATTAATGTTATAGGATTAACGTCACCTCGTTAATAGGTGGATTAACGTCGCTAAATATGGTTAACGGTGTTAAGATTCTTCCTGTGCCCTCGCTACCGTAGTAGTCTTAGAGCGGAACAAGTACAGAGGTGCCCTGTTATCCCCTTAGACCTATCGCTTCTGCCAGCAAGTACAAGCGCTGGCTTATGGCCCTAGATCGGTCGTCTAGGTAGAGAGACGTCGGGTAGTTTTTAAAACGATTCCTCTGTTCTTCTGTGGTGTTTTTCGAGTCTTGGCACGCCAAGACCCGCGAAAACTCTGCTGTTCTAATGGCGTCAAGGACTAAGCATTCGAAAGCGCCCTCTAGCCACGACGTAACGCCGCTGCATTAGTAATAGACGAGATCCTCACTCTTAGCTTAACCGTGCGGACAAGATAAGACGGAAAAGAACCCCTATAAAACAGTATAGGTCGGATCTCGATTTTGGTGTTCTTTTTCTTAGAGAAGAACTAGCTCCCTTTATAATCTTTCTAAGACACTAGTAAAACCCTTTATCCCTTATTTATCTAACTATGTCTCCTTTAGGACATTAGTGGGATATTAGTAAAACCTTAATCTGTCTTATTTAATATATACCTTTTAGAAACGCCTATTACAATTACCTCCCCTTTAAGGGTCTTAGTCCTCTAAGACTTTACCTCTTAATAAACTCTTATAGAGTTCCAACTAAAACTGTAACGGGACTAGCCTAGTTACAGTAGGAATGTCTTAGTAAAACACTCGACAGATAGAACTTAAAGCTTTGACCAAATTCTACCGAATTTTGCCAGCTTAATCGACTTCTGCCAAGTTCTGCTAGATTAATCAAATACTACCAAAGTCCGTCCGCATGCGTATGTGCGCACGCATCGACCAAGACCCCTAAACTATTTAATTGCAAGATTCTCTCGCTATTCCTTTCTTTTCTTTACGCAACGTCTTGTTCCTAGCAAGAGCTATATACCCTTAGATTTAGATAGAATTTATATTATTCCTTTAAATCTTTCCCAAAGCCTCTTCGCGCTCTTACATTACGTTGCGTTAAAAATAACTACTATTAAAATGGTAAACGACCTTAAATCCCACGCGTTAACTATAAGCATTATAACCCTAGTTAGGGAACAGTTAACTGCAATATAAGAAGCCTTTACAGATGCTTTAGCTTAGTAGCGGGCTGCACTAAAAGCCCAGCATTAGCAATTAATGGAAACACTCCGTGAAGAACTCCGCAATATTAATATACTTACGATAGAGACCCTAATAGTAATACCTATAAATAAAATTAAGATAACCATATATAAACCTAGCCCGTTAAATGCAAACCCTAAACTAGTAATAGTAGCTTAACCTATACCTGTAACAAACCTAGTACCTACTATAAAATCAGAAAAGCTTCCTAACCCTCTAATATTTAATGGAAATTAAAATAACCTACGTCTCTTTATAACTAAGCTCCGCCTTAAACTTTTAATAAACTATAACCAATACCCTACTAAAGCTAGCAAGATTAGCTATGGGATGTCTTAATTAAGCAAAGACGCTGCATAAACTATAGACCCATTCTTCTATAATGGCACCTTCGTTAATTTCGAAATCTTTGTCTCTTTATTAGAACGAACATATAATAACGCTAGCCGTGAATATACCGCTATTACTAAACTTAAAAACCTATAATAATGGAATCAAGACTTTACCAGCTTCTTTTTAGAATTTTTAGGCCTTATTAGCAAACTAGATTGGAATAAAGCCGCTAAAGTTGCTACTCTTCGACGAGCTATTTTGGATAAAATTAGAGTATAGTTAGTAGGTAGGGAACTGCCAAAGAACCTACCTAAATTTGCTATAATGTGTTAATGAATTAATAAGGATCTTTGATATAATAAACAAACTTATTCTCTAAAGCCAACTACGCCTCGCGTTTAAGACTCTATAAAACCAATATATACCCTAAAGCGCGACCCTTTTTTGAAACCTACGCACGACCCTATGGACCTTGACGCCACTTAATCCTATATACCCTTAGGAACCGACGAACAAAGAACTCAAGCCATAAATAGAGAATGCTTTAGATGTGGCAGAAAAGGATATATTTAAAGGAATTGCCGAACTTACCCTTTTAAAAAAGTCCACTGTAGTTCCTTTTAGTTTTTAAATTGCACCCACTCCTTAAATTACACTCGTTCTTTAAGCCGTACTCGCTCCTTAACTTATACTTATTCTATAAATCATACCTAGTTGTTATAAAGCATCTTATACTTAGCTAACTTGGAAAACGAATTGTCCTAGGGCCAAGTCGCGCCTTAGAATAAGAAGTGGAAGAGTATAAGTATCTAGGCTCTTCTAGCGCTGATATATAATATAACTCCCTTAATATACTTAGTGAAATTTAAATACTTAGAAAATGGAAGGAGGTACAAATCCTTATAGACAGCGGAGCTACTAGTATGGGCTTTATTAATATGAACTATATAAAAACCTAACACCTAAATTTAAAGAAACTTAATAAGCCCTAAGGCCTATAAGGCTTTAACGGCAAACCCTTAATATATAGCGAATTAACGTACTACGCTCTTGTGAAAATGCGGATAGGCGAATACCTTAAATACGTTTCTCTATTTGTAATACCCCTAAAGCAATATAAGATGATACTTAGACATAGATAGCTAAAACGGCACGACCCTTTAATTAGCTAGGTTAAAGAAATACTAAAATTCCGCACAACCTATTGCCGAAGTTATTGTTTAAAACACCACCTGCCCTATAAATATGTATAAGACTATTCGAATTTAATATAATATAAATTGCCCTTACTATAAACCTTAAACTAATACGATAAAACTACGACTACTGATTGCAGTAAAGAATATAAAGATAATACATCGAAACCCCTTAAAATTTATATAATATAAGCCGCACCTTTTATTTTGTTAGCAAGAAAACGAGACCACGAAATCTTCGCTGTAATAATAGAAGACATTAAGAAGGCGCTAGAACTAAAGTAGTATATTAACCCTTAACCTCTTATACCTAAGGAGTACTACGATCTAATTAACAAGTTTAAAAAACGATTTGCAGACTAGCTGCCCCCGCATTAAAATAAATATGATTTTAAGATAGAACTTGAACCTAGTACAACACTAAAGTTTGGTCCGCTATACGGTATGTTATAAGAAGAACTGCTTATAATATAATAATACCTTAACAAGCATCTAGAAAAAGGATTTATTCGCCCTAGTTAATCTCTGTTGGGAATAAGGCAAATTGCCGCCATATGCGGCAAGTTGCCGTTATGTGAGGCAAGTTGCCATCACGTGTCGTTGCGGCACTAGTATAGTAAGGAACCTTAAGTTCCTCACCCTCCCCTATCTAGAAAATCAACCTTTTCTATCACTGTATCTACTTGAGTAGTATTGGTGATTTGCCCTGTGTTTCCAATACTGATTAGTGGTTGAATACACAGTCAACTATAGAGCAGCTAGGTTTTCAAATAGAAGAGACAGTCTCGTGCAGGGGTGCCATATGCGCTCATATGGAATGGATCCTGGCGATACTGTGCTACCTTAGACTTGCGGAAAACTAGTAATAGAAGTGTTACTGAGTACTAGGAGATACCAAGTTGCGTCTATTATGCAGAATAACCGCGTTTACGAAGACTTGGTTAAGTACTTTAGGTCAGAAGTGTTACTGAACCTAGGGTCCTAAGTTAACGTCCGAAACGCGTTAAATGATGTCCAAAACGCGTCGAACAACATCTTGAATTGCCTACCTCTTGATAGTAAACCTACGAGATCCTATAAAACCGAAAATCCTACCTACCTTCGACGTACGACACCCCGTCAATTCTACACCTACTATGGCGTTAACCTACCCGAAGAAGTATGAGGAAGATATTAACCCAAAGATATAAAACAAAGCCATAATTGACCTTGCAAACGCTAATGAATAAGACTTAAATGGATTTTTATTATACCGTATAGCACATTACAAGGACAGTGAATACAACGATACCGCGCTATGGGAATGTATGAAGGAGGACTTTATTAGATAGACAAAGGAAACATGGGCCCCCGTGAACAAGGATATCGTATAGGACTTCCGTAACTTCCTTTGGGAGAATGGAGTATTTGTCCCTAAGGACGGGGGTACTATTAGAGACAATATTTAGGAGCAGGTTATTGACGCAAAAGAAGAATATAAATAGACTCCATAAGAGATTAAGCACCAACTACGCACTATAAGGAAGCTTAACTTATAATAGAACCCAAGTAATACACCTCTAGAGACAAACCTACCTTTACTTTTAACTCCTCTGTATCCAATTTAACCCATAACCTTAACGTTGGATACTATACCCTAATGAGAGCAGGCACAGGATCCCATTACTTCGCGATTTAACGACCTTTGGACTCTATTAACTAGACCTACGTCCCCACTATAGCCTACAATGCAACCCCCACCTCCTCCATCTTAATTTTAAATCGGAGGCAGTTTAAAATTGCTTATAGAGCTTGTGAAGCTCTATTCGGATTAGGAGAAGAAGTTTAGTAGGGAATTATATAATATTCTTAATTCGAAACTACGTATCTTCTACGACTGTTGCTAGAAGGTGGGAATAGAGTCTAATTAATACTATAACGCCTATTCCGTTATGCTTAAGGGCCGAGCTAGTACCTTCTATTATGATCGTTTAGCAGGAAAAGGATACGATTTTAACCGAATAATATATAAAATAAGATGCCACTTTAAAACAGAGGAGAATAAGCAGCAGTATATATTAGAGTAGAGAGAGACTACCTTCCTAAGAATTATTGCTATAAACCTAGGTGTCCCTTGGCTTGATTGTCTTTAAAAGCTCTTTAATCAACTTTAGATAATTTAGCGTAGTTTATCCGAATTATATTAAGAGGATTTCAGCCTACGTGATTAAGTTATTAGCGTATGCTAAGGTATTAAAGAATATAACCTTACTCTCTTTAATCCTACAAATACTTATAAAGGAGAGTGTGCTTAATTAAGATCTTTTGTTAGCACCGCTCTACGCTCTTAAGAAGTATAGTAATTTAATGCCTAACTTTAACCTACTTTAATCGACCCGGCTGACTAATATAATTATAACTGGACTGATCAAATATATGGTGGTTGTGGTAGGGGATATGGTAGAGGGTATAATTAACGTTAACTATAAAGCAATTGTGGAGGTCCTCGTGGAGGTTTATTTCGTAATAATTAGCAGAAGAAATGCTATGTTTGTAAGAAGCTAAATTGCTAGTTAACTAGACACCCCCTTGATAGACAAAAGGAGGTATATAATAAGTTTCGCTAGAGCATATAAAATGTTAAAAACTAAGAAGTTACTATAGCCTACTTCTAAAGCTTTCTGGTTTAATATGAAGGCGAAGAAGATCTTAAGGGTGAGGTTAATGAGGCCGAACAGCTTCTTATGGATATAGAAATTAAGGACTACTCTCCTAACCAATACTTTACTGAGTATGGTGAGGTAGATGGTATATAAACTATTATTGTTCTTAATAACCAATCTACGCTCTATGCTATTACGAAGTTAGACATCTTTAATAAGCTAAAGGAGAGTTCCACATTCTCCTTTAATAATAGATACTTGGCGAATGTCTTCTATAGTATTATACTAGATACTAGAGCCGCAGGAGTATCTATAGTAGGAGAACCTTAAGTTTGAGCTCTTTAGTAGCTTAATAGCTCTGTTTAGATTGACTAATTAACGGCAGGCTAATATACAATTTGTTTTAGTAAGGGTACTGTGATCTCTCTTAGTATAATTAGAGTCCAAACCCCCTTAGGGTATATTACTTTTTATATTATTTCTATAAACACCCTATTTCTATTTTATATTAGAGATATGGATAAATTAGGCGTTAAGCTTAATAACCTTAAGAATATACTTATTTAGGGAGATAACCGGGTGCCCATTATACGCAAGTAGGGTTACCCTTGGTTGCTCCTTTATTAACTAGAAAAGAGTATTGCTTAGAGCCACCTAACTAAGTTAGAGTTACGTTAACTACACTGTTAATTTAGCCACCTATCTATTTATTAATTGCTTAGGGTTCTTTAGCGAGCAGGCTATAAAGTTGAGGTTAAGGCAATTAAGCATCTTATAAAGTACTACTATTACTGCTAAATAAACCAGAAGTCCCCTGGCCGATTTAAGTTCACTCTTAAAGATAACTATAACTTTAACTTTTATATTATCGTTAACGTTATGTATCTTAGCGGCAAGCTAGTACTCTAAGTTGTTAACTTCTTAACCTCCTTCTAAGCCACACGTTTCTTAAAGGATATGTTAGCTAGGAACGCATAGGATACCCTTTAATTATACTAGATTAATGTTTACCTAGAACCCCCTAATTAAATCGTCTATAATATAGGAAAGAACTTCTTATCTATAGAGTTTTAACAATAGATAAAGGCAATAGTAATTGAGGTTAAGGAAGTCCCTATTAAGGCATATAATAGTGTTGGAAAAGTAGAGCGGTATTACGCGCTATTATGCCGCGTATATAAGATTATCTTTTTAGAACTAAAGGACGCTAGCGAAGAACTTACCTTATAAATGGCTGTTAAAGCTGTTAACGATTCCGCTGGCCTGGATGGACTTGTACCTATATTACTAGTCTTTGGCGCCTACCCTTAAATAACTGATAATTCTCTACTATCTCCCTCCGTTGTGTAACGAGCTGAGGCTATTTATAAGGCAATAAAGGAGGTCCGACGTCTCTACGCCATACATCAGGTTAATAATGTACTAGGAATAAGAAATGGCCTAAATACCTTAACTACGCTTGATCTGCCACTCCAGTCTAAGGTACGCGTATGGTATAAAAAGGGAGGGTGGTTAGGCCCACATCAACTTATTACAATTAATGGTTAAACTTGCACTATTTAGATACCTTATGGACCCACTTAATTCCGTTCAACTGTTATTAAGCCTTACTATAAAGATAACAGTTCTGAACCTTTGTAGGATACTATAGAAGATGCCCTAGAGGAGAGCCATAATTAATAAGCTCTAGAAGGCGACCACGATTCTAATATAATTGTAGTAGATACGCCATAATTATGACGCGGTAGAGGTCGCCTAAAAGGATTATAAAATTGCTAATATCTTGTTAATTTTAAAGAGCAATTCGTTGCCGCTATTAAGAATAGAGTTAAGCTATTAATGGCCTTTATAATAGCTAAGGAGAAGGCTGACTTTGAACTTATAAAACAGCTCTAAAAGGAAGGTTATATTATAACTTTAGGAGCTCCTTTCTAAGCATCTAATAAGCAGGAGATTGATGGTCTTATTATAAGAGAAGTCTTTAAATTTAAGAAGTATAACCCTACCAAGTTTAATAGAGTTTGTATCTTTAAGTTAAGAATAGTTAATAAGATTAAGGGCAAAGCTACTAATACCCCATTTAAGAAGTTAAGACTGGGCATTTAAGGTTATAACAATAATAGTAAGGAAGTGATTTTTATATAATCCCCTATAATTTAACGAGCTAGTTAGTGAGTTATTATTGCGCTAGCTCCCTCCTTAATAAAGAATAGAATGGCGGTTTATTTATAAGATATTACTTAGGCCTATACCCAATTAGAAACGCGCCTTTAGCGCTTAATACTAGCATACCTTTTAGAGTAAATTCGCTACCAATATTCCGAAGATACAATTATAGTTGTACTTAAGCCATTATATGGAATTACAGAGGCAGGAACTTATTGGTAGGCTACTTATAGTAAGCACTATAAAGAGAAGCTTTTAATAACTACTTCTATATTTAATCCCTGCTTCCTTATTACAACTACGGGAACTCTATTCGGAATTGTCGGTATATAAACCAATAATATAATTATCTTAGGTGACGACCAGTTCTCAGCCCTTAAAGAGAACGCGCTAGTGAAGGCAAAACTTATAGCAAAGCTAAAGGAAAGACTTGACTTAACAACACTATTGCTCTTTAATAGATGCATCCTCTCCCTAAATAAGGACTCCATTGCTTTGCGCTAGAAGGGTTAAGGTAGGAAGATTAATATTATTAACGTTAATTCTCTAAAACAAGGATATATGGAGTAACGCGCTTGTGGAGCTTATGTTGCTTCTATCTATTAACCTAAGGCTTTATTTAATCTCTTTATTGCCGCCCAACACTAGGAACTAACTAAGGATGATGTTCTTGCCCTAAATAAGCGTCTTTCCTGGCAAATGAACTATCTTAATTAGGGACTACTCTACGTACCTATTAATCTTCCTACCGCCAAGCTCTTTGTATTTGTTAATAGATCGTTTATAAATAACAAAGATTTTAGCTCCTAGCTAGGATATAAGATTATTATTACAAACAAATCTACTAGAGAGAATGACTTTATAATCTATAGTAATCTTATCTATTAGAGCTTAACTAAGAGTAAGTACATCACTCGGAGCGTTCTAGCGTTAGAGATATATAGAATAGTTAACAGAGTTAATATAGTAATTGCAATTGGAACTACCCTAAAGATAATTATAGATCGACTCAAACTTCCTACTATTCCTATAATTGTGTGTACAGACTTATATTCCCTCTATAAGTATTTAGTCAAGCTTAGTACTATAAAGGAGAAGCGTCTTATGATTAATATTATGGCACTTTAATAATCCTACAAGTGTTAAAAACTCTTTAAGATTTAATGGATTAATAGCCAAGATAACCCGGCAGATATAATAACGAAGGTAAACCCAAATAAGGCACTAGAGACGTTCGTTAATATAAATACTCTGCGTATACGAGTTAAAGGATGGGTTAAGAGGGAGTAGAAGATATAATAATTTAAGAGCAGCCAATCAGGATTTTCTATGCTTGGTATGGAAAATCGCTATTGGCTTGCTTACTACTAGCGCCTTAGCGGTTACTCTGTATTTACGTTAACCCCTAATACCCTTCCTTATCTCCTTCTCCTTAGGCTTTGTCTCTTTGTATAAGTAGCAACCTATAAGTGTATATAGCTGGCAACTACAAAAAGAAGAATTGCCAGTGTTGGGAATAAGGCAAGTTGCCATCACGTATTATTGCGGCACTAGTATAGTAAGGAACCTTAAGTTCCTTACCCTCCCCTATCTAGAAAATTAACCTTTTCCATCACTATATCTACTCGAGTAGTATTGGTGATTTGCCCTGTGTTTCCAACAATCTCCATTTGCCTTACCTATATTATTTGTTAAAAAGCTAGGAGGAGGCTTAAGATTCTATATTAATTACCAAGCCTTAAACGTAATTACGATTTAAAACTAATATCCAATCCCCTTAATCTAAGAGACGCTTAACCACCTAGTAAAGGCACGATATTTTATAAAGCTTAATATAGTCGCTACCTTCAATCGAATTCGTATCTAAGAAGGAGATGAGAAGTATATAGCCTTTTATATATAATAGGGACTCTTTAAATACCTAGTAATGCTATTTGGTGTAAAGAACGGTCCTAGTACGTTTTAGCAATACGTTAACGATACGCTCTGTGAATTCCTTAATGTATTTGTTACCGCGTATATTAATAATATTCTAATCTACTCATCTTTGCTTTCTAAGTATTAAAAACACGTCTAAATGGTCTTTAAACGTTTGCGAGATACGGGTTTATAATGTGATATTAAGAAATGTAAGTTCTACGCATCTAAAGTTACGTACCTAGGCCTAATTATATCCCGCAATGGAATTAAAATAGACCCTAAAAAGGTCGCTGCGATTATAAACTAGGGAAGCCCTAGTAATATATAAGACATTTAAGGATTCTTAAGATTTGTAAATTTCTACCACTGATTTATTAACTAGTTCTTGAAAATTGCCCAACTATTAGTAAACCTAATAAGAAAGAATATAAAATTTAAATGGACTACTAGATATGAACAAGCTTTTAATAACTTAAAATAATGCTTTATAACTACTCTAATTCTTGCCTACTTTAACCCTAACCTTAAATGTGTTGTCGAAATAGACTCGTCTAATTATGCCCTAGGGGGAGTATTATCGCAATATAATAAGGACGGTAAGCTACGTCTAGTAGCCTTTCTCTCTTAAAAGCTTGCCCCTACTAAATTAAACTACAAGATATACGATAAGGAACTACTTGCAATTATTAGATGCTTTAAATAATGGCGTCCAGAACTTAAAGGATTATTGTTTCCGATACGCGTATTAACAGACTATAAAAACCTGCAGTACTTTATAACTATAAAGCAGTTAACGCAGCGCCAAATTTATTAGGCCGAATACCTCTTATAATTTGACTTTAAGATTACGTACTAACTGGGCAAACTTAATTAGAAGCCTAATGTATTAATATAATAATTATAAGATTTACCTATAAACGCCTTAGATAAACGGATTACAAATTAATTATAGATCTTATTACCCCCTAAACGCTTTAAGAAACTACGTCCTATATTCCTAGATACGGAACTTGATAGAAATGAAATAGAAATTAATAAATAGGAAATAGAAATTAATAAGCTAATGGAATACAAATACAAGAACGACGTATGGATAGTAGATATAATAAAAGCGATTTAAACAGGAAAACGATAGTATAAAGATATTACACTCACCGAATGCGAAATTCGTAATGATTGACTATACTATTAATAGAAGATGGTAGTTCCGAATTCTAAACCCTTATAATTTAAGATACTCGAATTCGTATATAATTCCCCTATAGTAGGATATCCTGGCCGTGCGAAGACTTATAAGATTATTCAACGAGTATACTACTGGCCTATAATGCACAACTATGTATAAAAATACGTTCGAGCCTGTAGAACGTGCGTGCGTGGGAAGACCTCTTATATAAAGAAGTAAGGAGTACTTCAACTGTTGCCAATTCCAATGCAAAGATGGCGAGATATCTTGATTAACTTTATAGTTAACTTGCCTAACAGTAACGGGTTTACAAATATTATAGTAGTCGTTAACCGTTTTATAAAAATGCGACATATAATTCCTATGGACTTAATTAATGCGATATTAGTAGCCGAATGTTTTATTAAGTATATCTTTAAGCTAAATGGACTTCCTAATTCGATAATATCTAACTATAGAAGCTAGTTCGTTTTAGACTTCTAATAAGCTCTATATAAACGATTAAGCATTTAAACACGACTCTTAACTATATTTTATCCGGAGACAGATGGTTAAACCGAAATTGCGAACGCGATTATAGAATAATACCTATAAATATACTGCTCCTACCTGCAAGATGACTGGGAAAAATGGCTACCTTTGGCTAAGTTTACTGTAAACAATATAATAAACGTATTAATAGGCATAACGCCGTTCTACGCAACCTACGGATAAGACCCCTAACTTAGATTTGAACTATAACCCAAAATTAATATAATAGGACCTACAATTAAACGGATTTAGTTAATTGACGCGCATAACTTCGCTAATTAAATAAAGTAGTTAACGGAACTATTACAAGGTGAATTAACATACGCTTAAACGGTATAGGAATGGCATGCGAACAAAGGACGAGCCCCTACATAGGACTTTAAGGAAGGTGATATGGTTTACCTAAAGACTTAACGGCCCTTAAAGAAACTTAATTAGAAGTTTGCGGGCCTATACCAAATTAAGAAGAAATTAAGCCTATATACTTATAAGCTTAAACTGCTAACTAAGATAAAAATACATCTAACGTTTTACGTAAGCTTGCTGTAACCCTTAAAAGACAAACCTATGACTTGTGAAGTGCCGCTGCCACCTCCCGTAATTGTTAACAACGGTAACGGTTCTTACTTTATTAACTCAATTAATAATATGCGATAGAAAATATAATCTAAACGATTTAAACTTCTTATTAAGTAGAAAGGATACGAAATACAAACCTAGGAGCTCTATAAGTAAGTTAAGACCGATACGCCTTCCCTAGTAAAAGAATTCTATAAGGACCATCCTTCGCGGCCTACTCTGGCTAGATGGACACAATATAAAGGCAAATAACTGCCACCTAACATAAATATATAAAACACGATAGCAGGAAACTCAAAATTAAAAAGAGCTTAAAGAATACCATAACGCTTATAACACGGTTATATGACGCGCAAGATATTAAGGAACTTTAACCGGCGGTTAAAGTTATCTAATTAGTTAGATTTACCTTGCCAAGACCTACTATAAAGATATTAGTTTAGCTTACCGCCTTTACCAAACTAATAGCGATTTTCTATCCCGGGGATAGAAAATCCTAATTGGTCTGTTTAATAATTAGAACTGGTAAAACTCTACACCACTACCCAACGTAAAATACGATATAATAAAATTGTATTATTTTAGACCTTTGGCCAAAGGGGGGGTACTGTAACGGGACTAGCCTAGTTACAGTAGGAATGTCTTAGTAAAACACTTAATAGATAGAACTTAAAGCTTTAACCAAATTCTACTAAATTCTACTAGCTTGATTAACTTCTGCCAAGTTCTGCTAGATTAATTAAATACTACCAAAGTCCGTCTGCATGTGTATGTGCGCACGCATTGACCAAGACCCCTAAACTGTTTAATTATAAGATTCTCTCGCTATTCCTTTCTCTTCTTTACGTAACGTCTTGTTCCTAGCAAGAGCTATATACCCTCAGATTTAGATAGAATTTAGATTGTTCCTTTAAATCTTTCCTAAAGCCTCTTCGCGCTCTTACAAAAACTACTAGTGTTATGGGACACTTCCATAATACCTTATATACGTCCACCTATTTCTACTGACTCGTCCACCTGTTTCCACCAACTTAGTAAAAAGAGACTGACCGCAATCTATAGCAATCTGACGGCGTTCTGCTATATTCTACTAAGTCTACCAAATTCTGCTAAGTTCTGCCAGGACTATGACCCGAAGCCTATTCTGCCCCATATATATATTAACCAAGCAACTAAGTTAACAATATATACCCCTTTCTTCTCGTTTCCTTACCTTCTCTCCTTACGTAACGTCTTAATCTTATTACACAGTTTATATATATAGCTTAATAATATCTACTTCGCTATATATTATTACCACTTATACTCGCTCTGTAATACTACATTGCGTTAAAAACCTATACTCCGCCCTACCCCGCCCTATCTAAAATGCAGAACAACCTTAAATCCCCTACAATAGCCGCTAATATTATATCTACACTCTAAAAACAATTGGCAAATATATAGAAGTCTTTTATAGACGCCCTCGTATAGAATAAGGCCGCTATAGCTAAATAATAAGCTAAACAAGAAGTACGGCACTAGGAATTAATGGAAGCACTTTAAGAAGAAGTCCGTACCCTTAAGGCACTTGCGTTAGGGCCCTAAAACCAAATACTAGCCTAAGAGGCTAATAATACGCCACCTATAAATAAGATAAAAATAACCGAATCTAAACCTAGCTTATTGGGTATAAACCTTAAGCTAGCTGTAGATGTTTATCCCATAAATCCGTCTACTATACTATAACAATCTAAAAAACTACTAGACCCCCTAGTATTTACCAGTAAATAATAAGAGCTTTAATTATTCTTAAGCCGACTTAAGAATAAGCTAACTAGTAATGCTAACTATTACCTAACTAAAGCTAACTAACTATACTACGCCCTAAGTCGACTAGGAGGAGACGTAGCTAACCTTATTAAACCTCTTCAGCCGAACTTAGTACAGAGCCTAGTTGTACTTCTTAAAGCTATATATATTATTATTATTCATTGCTTAACGTCCGATTCGGATCCCTGTTGGGCCCACGCGGACTACTCCTTATATACATGTGGGGAGAAAACTCTATTTGAGAAAACCCCGTGATCCGTCTCCCCGCCTTT
>Ga0307507_10006718_pt1 | contig 17318 bp, 10 predicted proteins | sample 7_EM_MG_FD_207223 | JGI IMG/M metagenome (GOLD analysis project Ga0307507, IMG submission 207223) | Populus trichocarpa ectomycorrhiza microbial communities from riparian zone in the Pacific Northwest, United States - 7_EM | ecosystem: Host-associated > Plants > Roots > Unclassified | place...
GGCGGGGAGACGGATCACGGGGTTTTCTCAAATAGAGTTTTCTCCCCACATGTATATAAGGAGTAGTCCGCGTGGGCCCAACAGGGATCCGAATCGGACGTTAAGCAATGAATAATAATAATAATTTATCCATATTATATCCACATTCTAATATTTGCGGTTATAGAAAAGTATAGCAACAACCATAAAATTATAAACTAGTGTTAATATAAGCAATATATATATATTGCATCTGGAATAAATCCATATTATAGTAAAATGGATAATAATATATTCTCTATAATTATAAAGAATATAAACGCTGTTAAATGCTTCTATTTTTAAGCAAATAATCTAGGGCGTTAATTAAGCCTTCTCGCCGCTATTTTAATGTTTGTATATCTATTATATCCGTTATATAGTATTATAATAATAGATTTAGTGGGTAGAGAATTAATATTTTTAATTATAAAGTGTAGAAGGCGTATAATTAGCATAAAATTTTATATACGTCGCGAACTATATCTGTTATTAAAAGAATGGCTCTTACAGAGAAGCGTAAATATATGGCTTTATTATGGCTTTAACGTGGATATATTGCTAATATAATCTGCTATAGTTTAACGAGGTTTAAAAGAGCTAGAAAAATTAAGAAAATAGGCCTATACTAGTAAAGGAAAAGCTAATGCTATATCTATAAGTATTAAAGAGGATAAAGATTTTAATTTTAATAATATTATATTAGATATATCATCTTCTAGAACTAATATACGCCTATAGTCACAATTACGAAGTTTGTGAGGCGTATAATTAAAATCTTACTTATAATCTATTGCCTCTATTCGCTCTAGTATATTATATTCTAGATTTTACTAAGTTCTATAAAGCTAATATCTTTTAGTCTTCTCTATTATAATATTAAATAATAGTTAGGTTTTGCTCTTTCCTAGACCTATTTTACTATTAAGTAAGATTATCTAGATATATCCTTAATATATCTAGCTTATAGTCTTTACTTTATATAACAGTTACTTAACAAGCTTAATTCTTATAATAGTTAACGCTACAGCAATCCTAATTAAATATTTATGAATAAGAGGCTAGGGTTCTATATATAGAAGCTAAAGCAAAGGCAATTAAACTATAAAATTAGAAGCTAGAGTTAGAGCTAAGAAAATTAGAATAAGAACTTAGTTAATATAAAATTTTATATTTATAAGCATAAGGAGCAGAGGTTATATTAAGGTTATTACCTAGATATAAGGACATTGTAATATCTAAGAAAGCCTAACCTATATGCTCTACACTATGCTCCATACCCGCGCTTAATGCTTTAGTATTTATAATAGAACTAGGATAGAACCAGGATACATCTAAGATATATAAACGCTATAACCTATTTAACCTATATAGCGTAGTCCTCTTTAGTATTAAATGTCTCCCTATTATTAAAGTCATCTATAACCCCTAGCAGCGTTGTCCCGGGTAAAATAAAGTTCTATTTATAGTTAAATTATAAATATATTAGTAATATAATTAAAGACTATAAGTATACCTTATTAAACCATATACATATAGCCCAGTTAGATAAGTATGCTATTTACGTTAGATCTAAGATATATTAGAAATATAACTAACAAACCTACTCTTACTACTAGTCCTACATAAAGAACACTTCTGCTTATTAGACTTGCTAATAACCTTAAACATTATAATGCGGTTAGGCTATATTAAGGTTAGATTATAGTTAGATTATAGTTATATAGTAATTAGAACTACCTAAACTTACCTTACCCTTAAGTGTTAATAGAATTCTAAAATAGAATATAATACGCATTTACTTAACTGGCTCCTCTATATATTCTAGTTAGATCTATAATATAATAAGATTATAAATAATAACATACCTAGATCTGCTAAAGTTGCTTTACATTTTCCACAACCTTTAGCCATTAAGGGTGCATTTTTAGCTAGGGGCGCTAAAATATATTAGCAATATATCCTAGATAGAAGAACAATAGTTTATACCATTATAATATATTCTAGCCTTTCTTACTACTTTACTAATAGGGTATATAACCTGCAGTTTCTCTTCTGTATAAATAGCTCTATAAAGTGTCTTCCAAGCCGCTAAAATAGGTTAGATCTAGGATATAATATAGATATATAGACAACCATACTATCCAAATTATCTAATTCTAGCTCTTTTTGACATCCGGGCTTTATACTTCTAATTATATAGCCTACGCCTTTCTTTATTTTAAGATTAGAAAAAGGTTATAACGTGGATATAATATAGATACATCTAGGATCTTACTAGGAAATGCGACTTAATATGCTTAATTAATCCTCCACAACTATTTGCGAATTTTTTTTCCTAAGCGTAAACAGTATGCTTGGCATTTAGATCCTATTATAGTTAGATTTAGGATATAACAAAGATATATAGCACAATCCTATCTATAGAAAATCTCCTCTAGCAGAATATAGATGAGGAAATATTCGCTATAGGGCTATATTTAGGTTACATCTTAGATATAAGCTAGATATATGCTAGATATTACCTTAATATAAAAAAACGGAACCCACCTTAGGCGCTTATTAAGTCTAAGGTACTATGCCTTAGTATATTAGCTAGGGGCACCAGAAACGCGCCCCTTTATAATATTTGGCCAAGGAGTAGTATTATAAGTGCTAGAACCCTCGCCCTCACCACTATCTAAGTCTAGATTAGAATATGGCCTGGAAGCTACTGCCCTATTCGCCGGAGTGCTATATATAGCCATTATAGTAGCATCTAGATCTTAGATAGAGCTGCTAGGGCTACTAAGGACTTTATTAATAATCTATTAAGGTTAGATTATAGATATAACGTAGTTTTATCTAAAATATAACTTATATCTTATACGACCTCTATCCTATTAAAAGCATTCACCTACCTATTTTAGAGAAAATTTTCGGTTTATATTCTAATTAAATCCTTTTTATAACTACTAGAAGTTACTTTACCTTATTACAAAATTGGGTGTTTAGACTATTAAGTAGTGTCTATTCTATATTAGATTATAGATATAACCTAGATATATACCTATAGTACTTATATAAGAGTTATTACAGTTATTCTCTAGGGGCTAGAAGGGATTTAGCAGTAATTAATATAGTTAGGTTAAATTAAGATAATAATATAGATAGAATATTAATAAATACCTCTCTAGACTGCTAGTTCTCTAGGGTCTATAACTATATTAGATTCTTAATAAAACCTTAATATAACCTTAATATAACCTCCCAAAACTTATATTATCCATTTTATTACTAATATCTTTTAAAATTGTAATAAATGGTAGGAAGTATTTAATTAAAGGTTCCAAATAGCTATATTAACGTTATAATTAAAATATAATTATGTTATTGCCTCTAAACGTAATTCAATAAAAGTTTAAATTATGTACCAAGTGAAGCTGGGTCGGTGTCAGAATATCAACACTAGCCGAGGTTTTAGTGCCTTGGCGAGCACTCCCGGAGCTTTCGGCAACACTGGCCGAGCTTCAGACTCGTTAAGCCATCACGACGAACTCCTTAGCCCTCCGTAGCCCTCCATAGCTATTGAAGATTTGAAGGAATGCATGGTTTGCGAAGGGGCATCGCTTGAACGCCATTGACCAGGTTGCAGTGAAGAGGTCGGGACTAGGCTTTGGTAAGGAGGAAACTCCGTAGAGGTGCATATCTTGGGTTCGACGGGCTTTTTAGCAAGCGACGCGGTGGTAGTGATGCGGCTGCTACTGGCTTAGGCTGCGTTCGGTTGCAAAACTTCAGATCAGATCAGAACTGAAAGTCCGGCAGAAAAGGACGCGTTCCTTCCTCATTTGGTACACGTTTGTGGCTTTATAAAAGCACGGGCATGTGCAAGCTGGAGGCTTCAGATTGCAACTGGATGGGGTCTGGAACTCAGACCTCTAGATTAAACTGACGCCAAGACCTTCAGTTCAGAAGCCGTATACGGTAAAGTTGCCAACTTTTTAGTAACTTTTAGCGTGTTTTTTGGGCGGTCAGAGGAACACCAACAATTTATAGCTAAGGTTAAGTTGAGCTGGAATTCAACCGAACAGTCGCCTCAGAATCAGATTGGAGCTCCAGATCAACTCCATTCTGAAGCCCTCATTCTGATCTGAACTTGCAACCGAACGCACCCTTAGGCTTACGGAGGGACGCTGGCGCGACTCCATTCGAAAATTTTAATTCCTAGGGAGCAGCCACCGCGGGGAAGATGCCAAAACTGATCCCCTTGCCTAGAGATCCCGCGCCCAACCCGCCACCGTACCGCTCCATCCTCTACTCCACCACTGCTCCCATCATCTTACCCGCGAACCTATACGAGCTGGCTTGTGCAACTGTCGGCGTCCGCTCGAGACCTATGAGGATACAGTGCCTAGACATTAGTTTCCCAACATTTCCAAAATTACACCAAAACTTACCCTTTTTAACCTTAATTTTCTCTACTACTACAATATAATAAATTATAAAATTCAATATATATATAAATAAATACTATTTTTAAAGTAATTAAAAGTCATTTTTAAAAAAAATAAAGTTATTAAAAAGTTATTTACACTAGAAGTTAAACAACATTATTTTTTTTAGGTTTTATTAAGAAATTTCTTAGCAAGAGGGTAGAAAATCAAAGTTGTTTAAGGGGGTGTTCGGTTGCAATCTAGAGGCTTTAGATTCAGTTCAGAATCCATTAATTTGGAGTGATTTTGCCTACACAGCCTTAAAAATTTAATGTTCCTCTCACCGCTCAAAGAATGCCAGAATTGCACGCTAAAAGAACACTAAAAATTGGCAACTTTACCGTATAAAGCTTCTGAACTAAAGGTCTTGGCGTTAGTTTAATCTAGAGGTCTGTGTCCTAGGTTTAGATTTAGTTTCAATCTAAAGCCTCCAGATTGCACACGCCTGTGCTTTTATAAAGCCACAAACGCGTATCGAATTAGGGAGGAACGCGTCCTTTTCTGCCGGACTTTTAGTTTAGATCTGATCTAAAGTTTTGCAACCGAACACCCCCTAACTTCTAGCTTAAATAACTTTTTAATTTCTTAAGTTTTTTTAAAATAACTTTTAATTATTTTAAAGATAGTATTTATTTATATATAGATTAAATTTTATAATTTATTATAGTATAGAGGTAGAGAAAATTAAAGTTAAAAAGGGCGAGTTTTGGTGTAATTTTGGAAATGTCGGGAAACTAATGTCCAGGCATTGTACCTCCTGGAAATGCTAGAGGTGACGCGCGGCGCGTATGGTTCCATATCGCTGACCCGTACGATTGGAGTCAACTGCCAACGCCGCAAAAAATTGCCCAGAGTTCATACGTACCCTGTTTCTTCTTTACAGTACCATCGCCTCGTTGAAACCCAGCGTTTTCCTTGCGAACTCAAATAATTGTTATTAGCCGCCTAGTCGTGTTTAAAATCAGGATGTGACTCCTAATGTGTTCTTGGCAGGCCTCCCGCTGAACCTCCTCAGTGCAGGCATCATTGAAGATCCCGTGCGGATCCCGAGCACTTCCCTCCTTGTTAATCTACAACCCAGCTGCACTAATTTACGCTTTTCGAGCGGTGGTGTCGCTTTTCGAGCGGTGGGGTAGCTCTTAGGGATGGCCCCAGACAATCAATTTACTTTGTTGAGTCTATAAAGAATGAGCCTCCTACGTTCTCCGAGGCTTGGCTGCACCTCAACTTCCACTCCGCAGCCTGTAGTTGGGAGCACATACAGGTTCAAACCCTCATCTTGGCACAAAGCTTATTAAAATGCTCCTAGCGTGGCAAGGCTCTGTTTTAGCTTTACTGACGAGCTGCCTGACGGCAGTTGAGGCGATTCCAAGTCCAAGGAGCACATGCAGCAAGCTCTCTGTAAGGAAGGAGTGGTAAGCGAACTATCTCAAACACATCTAGCGAGTGTCTGACAGATACCATGCAGGAGAACCCTAAGCAAGGCTGATAAGCTGTCCTACATTGCTGCTGTCAAGTGTCTTCAGTCCAAACCACCAACAACTGTTTCAGACTTTGATGGTGTGCGCAGCCGTTATGATGATTTTGTAGCTACCCACATCAACAACACAGACTACATTCATTTTGTGGTAGGTGGATAGTCCTCTTGCTGCTACACTATATGTTCCTGTCTACAATTTGATACCCAACCTGGGACACGAACCTTGAAAGGAGTCAAAGCCCGCCATACCTAGTTCAGGACTTACTCAATAACTAACACTACCTTAGGGCCATTTCCAACCGTACATATCCCTCAATATACTTGGTAATACTTTCGGTCAGCTGACTTCCCTTGCAGATGGCACCGATGGTTCGTTGCCCAGTACGAGAAAGCGCTTCAAACCACATGCGGTTACACCGGAGCTCAACCGTGAGTAACCTTTCCCTCCATAATGTGTGAAGTCATTACTGAGAAAGGAAAACAGATACTGGGGTTAGTAACTAGTGGCGCTTCTACTTCTTGGAAAGTAGCAACTGACATGATTGCGTAGATTGGACTCAAGACGCGACTGAAGCGTTGTTCCCAAAGGCGCCCGTTTTTGATCCGACATGCGGTTTTGGTGGCAACGGACCATATATCAACTCCACCAATGATCCATCTGTTCACCTACATATCCCGGGTAAAACTGGCGGTGGTAGGCTTCCTGACCCGCTCCTTCAAGATACATAGCTTAATCATTTTCCCTTTGTAGGTTGTGTACAAGATGGCCCTTTCAAAAACATCAAGCTCAACATAGGACCAAGTAAGTCTTCTGGTGCATCACTAGATTTTTTACTTCGCTAATAGTAATAGACTCTAACTTGACATACAACCCTCACTGCTTGACCCGTGATTTCAGTCCATATCTTGCGTCCCAAACATTGAACTCATCTGTGGTCGCTTCCGCGCTTGCCGGAAAGACCTTCAAAGACTTCGATATCGTTGTTCAAGGCAGGACTGATGTTGCCGGAATAACGTATCATGGCGGGGGCCATCTTAGCGTTGGTGGGGATCTCGGTGTGGTTAGCAGCCTGTGGCGCCGATACAAACTCCCGAAGGTCGTTTACTAATACTTTCTATAGATTGGAGACATTTACGCCAGTCCGGGTGGTAAGCATTCATGCCGGTGAAAATCACTGATAGCACTGTTACTGATGTTCTCGTTGCAGATCCTCTGTTTTACCTCCATCATGCCAACTTGGATCGTCTCTGGTGGGAATGGGAGTCAGCTGGTACGTGATAAAATTTGTGACGAATCGTTGCTCCAACTAACAGTTTCTAGACCCTAGCAAGCGCGAAACCGACATCTCCGGTCCAGACACACAGTTCGCATATCCATTTGACTTCTTCGGTGAAATTCCATATAAAAACATCACCCTCAACTACAACATGTTCTTCGGTAATCTCACTCCTGGGACAACATGGGTTCCTATCAAAAATGTCATGGATATTAGTGCAGGACCCCTATGCTACACATACTCATAAATATAGGCATATTTCTAGTGTTAGGGAAGTTTAAGCTTACATTTAACCTTGGAAAAAACTGGGGTATCCATAGATATTTAAATTGAATTTTATAATACGTATAATACTGGACTTCGTCCGCTGATCATCCAGAGTGTCTCAAGGGTGAGTAACATGGTGCCCATCGGATGTGGCTACCGCTGGCTTTCCCACGTTGCCAATCCACAATCGGACCGTTCATCCGCTGCGGCGCAATCCACTTGCTGATCAAAGATCTACCAAAATACCCGCATATTACTCTAACGTTCACCGTATCCCTTCCAACGTTAAAATTCGTCCTACCGTTATCGATAAGAGCTAGCCAATAGAATCAATGGGATCAAGGCTCCGTGGCCATACGCGCGCTTTTGATTCTGGTGTTCGCGCACGGGCCATCTCTCGTAGGACACTGACGTTGGAAGGGATAGATACCAACACGCTATCCACTTAATCATTGCCTCAACATATGCATTTGGCGCAAAGAACTTTATAGCCGAATACACAGAGTAGCTTTTGCAGCTTCTTGATAAAGTCTTCACCTACTTATAGGTCTACCATTATCCATTATAGCTTTTGCTGCGCGACTTGAAGCCCTTCACGAGGGCATAACGAGAAGCGGTAGGAAATCTGGCTGGAAGACGTGCGCCTCGTGCCAATATCTTTTCTACCTATCGTCATTTATTAGCCTAGCTGCGCAATTTTAACTTCTACACCACCTCGGCGCATCTCGTTGTAAGTGCGTGCCGATCGTGCCGATCAAACAGCGCGGAATTCTACCCTTTCTGTATAGAATTATGCCTAAAATAGATAGTTTAGTCGCCAAGATCAATAGGCACTGACAACGAGATGTAAGGAGGGTGTATGCAGTCCTGGCGGGTCCACTGATAAAACTGCGCGAGACCTGGTTGTCGCGCGGAGAATCCTTGTGGTGGCTCATCTCCCCGTGCTCGTGGCCTGGTCGCTGCCACAAATGCCGCCACTCTGATTAGGGCTAAGAAGCTTGCCGCACGACTGTCATTTCTCCATTGTTACGTGATTGACATACGGCTCAGATGATATGGACGACCCACGACGCGAGAGAAGCTTGTAGTCGCGAAAATAGCACTCAGGAGAGCGTGGCGCGTAGGAATCTCAGCTACGCCCTTAGCTTGGCATGCTAGGCTGTTCTTGGAAAATTTATCTAAATGCCCCTGACATCTATCCATTTCTGACCCGCCTCTTCTCTTTCTAGAGAAAACACCAGAAACAGGGACCACAACAAGAACGCATAAAAGCCACAGGCTCCACGCGAGGAGCACCACAGCCCAGTTCAACAGCCACAATTATCAGGGCGCTCTCGCCTACTTTAGTAACACGGGATTCTCTCGTTCGTCAATGCGATAGGCCACAGGAACTGTTTTGACCTGGCTATCGTCGGCCCACATAGGGGATCTATCCATACGCTTCTCCATGAGAATATGTAGTAGCGCACGCCTTGTTCTAGGTTGCTTCAGAGGGTTGATTCAAACCGAGACTTTCTAAATTCAGTTCGCCGGAACCGCCAGCATACCCTTCAGCGCCGTCCTTAAGGTTGTAAACAATCTCCACAGGGCTAGTTCGGGTGTGGTTTTAGACCCGCGATGACGGGATGAAGCCAACATGCCTTGGTTGGTGACGAGTCTGCATTGAGCCGTGTAGCTTCCCCAGGCCACCATCGCTCTAGCCGCTTTACCTTCACATATAATGAGTCTGCGCCCAGCTGGGTCTCTAGGTTCGCATCGCATAGTCCAATCCTTAATATCGCAGCTTCCTCAAGGCTGCCTCACTGTCATTTCTCGCTGTCACATTCTCCCTATCAGTCGTTCTTTCCGTCTCTCGTTAACGATGCGTTATATCAACGTCATCGCGCTCTTCGGGGCCTTTTCATTCATTCACGCCTCTCCTCAAGACATTGATTTCGGGTTGGTTGACGAAACTCCCGATCCTACTTATACTATAGACGACTCTGCTACTGCTCAGACTGTTACCTATAACCCTGTTGCAGTGGCGGCTTCTATAGTTGCCGATATTAATTCTGGTGATCTTCCAGCGCACGCAAAGTTGATGAAAAGGACCAATGGAACATGCACTTCAAAACCCCTTGGAGCTGGCCCGGTCCCAGTTCCTGATACTGCCCCTAACTTTGCGAGCGATCCCGACTTTGCCGCCGCCGCTTCGGCCGCGCCTACTCCAAGTGGCTATACAAACACTTTCACTAATTTGAATGCATCGAGTAACGCATATGGCTATATGGGTTTCACAACTCTATCCAGCTACGACAGCAATGCCTGCGCAGCGAAGTGCAACGCAATCACTGATTGCATAGCTATCAACATCTTCTTTGAACGCGATGCTACGCTTGATGTGGGCCCGGCATGCCCTAACCCCCCGAGTACAACCAACATCAAGTGCGTCTTTTGGGGTGGTCCAGTTAGCGCATCCAACGCCAACAACTACGGCTATACCGACAACCAGTTCCAAGTCCTAATTGCTGGTTCCAATGGATATGTGAGCACCACAGTTGCGCCTGTTACAGGCTATACTGGACCGGATTGCCTAGGAAATGCTGCCATCAACGCCCCACTTGATTGTAATGGCACCGTGGATACTTATCTTGGGGCCAAGATCTTCACCGCCGGGCCCTTCGACCCATCATTGTGTGCTGCCGCTTGCTCGGCCACTAGTGCCTATAACCTCAGGCACCCACCAGCGACTGGCTCTCCAAAGACTTGCCAATTCTACAATACGTGAGTGCTAGGCTAATTAACCCAAAGTTGATGTACTAACATTTACTAAGATATCTGCTGCTGTTGAATGGCACAAATCAAGGACAGTGAGTATAACTACTGTCCAGTGTTTAAATTGCGTAACTAACGAGATTTGTAGATATTGCGCCATGTATACTCGTGCCTGGGATGACAGCTATGCCACGAACTTTGGTCAGTACCGTGGCTACGATCATTACACTGTAGAGTATAGTGTTTCGTACTCTAATACGACAAGTTTCGGCCAAGCTTGTCCTGTTTCGTCAGCGTCTTCGTCTTTCTCGTCTATTTCATACGCAAGCAGTTCTAGTTCCTCTACACTAGTCACAACAATTGTGTCATCCGGTTCAGATATATCATCATCTACTTCAACCTGGGTACCATCGACAACGACAGCCTCGAATTCTACCTCTAGCAGCCCATATTCTAGCACTTCAACGGCTAACTCGACTTCACCGACACCGTCCGCAGCGCCGAGCTCCTCTGCATCGGCTCCAAGCAGTAGTAGCACACCCATCAGCAGCTCGTCTACCGAAGCACCAGTCAGCTCAACTTCGGTTGATACTTCGACTAGCTCCTCGACGGAGGCGCCGTACAGCAGTTTCGCGCCTAGCTCATCGTGGAGTAGCACTGTAGACAGCAATTCTAGTAGCTCTCTACCTGTCACTTCAAGTTCTTCCGAATCATCCAGCGTTGCTTCATCCACTATTTCATCGACATCTTCCTCATGGTCAAGCATTTCCAAATCGGACTCGGTTACTCCTGCCTCGTCCACCAGTTCATGGTCATCATCGGTCTCTTCAACTTCAGCCAGCACATCTGCTTCTTCCTTTAGCAGCCCATCATCCCCATCTCTGCCAAGCTCCTCCTCCACTGTTGGAGTAGCTTCAAGTTCAACTCGTCGCACCACTTCATCAAGCTCATCGATAAAAAGTACATCTTCCAGCGAAACAATCCCGTCAAAACCAGCAACCACCCCTTACCCCAGCACCCTAGCAACCAAAACCAGCATAAGCTCCAAGACCTCCTCGACCAGCAGCATATGCACTTGCGCGGCATCCGCTACCGCACGCGCCAAACCAATCGGCAGCTGCGGGCTCAGCGGCTACAACTGGTCCAAATCACCTGTCAACACGTACTCTGGATCGCACTCATGCCCAACGCGCGAGATATGTGCGTGGAAGTGCCTCCAGGAAGACGACTGCAACTCCATCAGCTACTCCGCAAGCTCCCAGATCTGCATGTTGTACGGCGGCACGACGGGCGGGTCGCTGCGGCCGCTGGGCGATTTCGTCTCGCATGATGTCAGCTGCTTTAACTACGACTGCAGCCATGGCGGCTGTGGGACCTATAAGCCGACCGGGAAACTTTTGCCGTTTTTGGGCCAGTGCAACAGTGACAGTCAGTGTTCGTGTGGCAGGTGCTTGATATTTGGGAAAACTGGATTCTGTTTGTAAGGGATGTGAAAAGGGACGGAGTGATATATAGGTGGTTAATTTGTAATGTTCGTCATGAAAGGAAGACCTAGAGCATTTGGGGGTTTGGAGAGGCCGTAATGAATAACATTTAAATAGGACTGAACTTGTGATTGCAGTGTACCTTGCGGCGCGGAATGTTGAATCGTTGTCTGTCAGCTTTCCTTCATTTTCTCGTGAATAACTTCGGGCCGTTTAGCAAAGTAGAATAGTAATGTCTTAGAGATGCTTTTACTCGACTAAAATTTCTTATAGTTGCTAAGAATGTACTATATATAATTAGGAAGCCACGTAAAGAGAACTGAGCACGTGTATCAGCGCCTTCACGGGCTACACGCACCTTACAGGTAGTACAGCCGCGTCAATAAGCTCATGACCGAGAAACACAACTAAATTTAATGCGCCCTGCAAACGGGCTGCAAATAATTTGTTTTGAGAAATGAAAATCTCCGGCTGCTTGCAAGCTCCAGGGTCCATGCTTTTTGACAATCCAATTGTCCCTCAGGTGACCAATATGCGCGTTCTTGGCACTGTTTGTGCCGTTGTGGCGCTCATTCTTTCGTTGCCTAGCCCTTGAGTGCCGCTGCCGTCAAAACCACGAGCGATTTGATTATTGGTCATACAGCGCCGAACCGAACGGCCGTTACTGAGTTCTTAAGTTCAGTATGGCCAAGCTCTAGTGGGAAACTTGAGATTCGCGGTGCCTCAGCGCAGTGATCTATTTGGACTGGCGTGGCGTGGATCCGAGGTCAAATCCACTCCAATGCTCCAGTCCAAATCCAATACACCATACCTAAATAGGAACAATGGTTACCTATATAGGCTAGCCCACCATTTTGGATCCAATTGGCGCGAGTGTTCGCGCCGGTCCAAATAGATCACTGGCTGAGGGCCCTAGAATCAATTCTTGGACCATCACTGATGCGGGGTTTCACAGGCACCGTATGTCGAAGCGTCTATTCCAGAATATGCCGAAATGTCCATTAATATGTTTGGTGACTGTCTAGCGAACATTCCACCATACAGCACGTTCCCTCTTCACGCAGAACGGCTTCCGTATTTGGAGTCTCTTCACCACGCACACCAGCAATCCTCACGACGAAGACTGCCTGAAACCCAACATCTGGACCAAGACACCGAAGGCGAAGGCGAAGAAGCCCGTGCTCATCTGGTTTCATGGCGGAAGTAAGATAGAGGTAGCTCCTATTCCGGAACCGCACTTAGGATTCACCATACCTGGCTCATACAGCCCCTTCTACAACGGCCAGTATCTTTCTAACACCGAAGATGTTGTAGTGGTCACGCCCAAGTAAATTTCTTCTCCAAATTCACTCTCGCATCTACCCATCTGACTTCTTTAGCTATCGCTCAGGCATATTTGGTTTCTCTGGTTCCCCGGGTATAGAGCAAAATGCCGCGCTACTCAACCATTACTCCGTCGTGGAGTGGGTGCGCGACAACACCGTAGGCACCAGCGCTAATCCTTTTCGGATCGTTGTATTCGGACAAAGCGCAGGAGGAACAGCAGTAGACCACTACTCTTATGCCTGAAAGTCCGATCCCATCGTCGCAGGGTTAATATCTCACTCAGGCACAGCTCTGAGCTTCAACTCAAACAATACAACGTACGCCTCGTCCATCTTCTACAACGTTTCCAGGACACTCGAGTGCGGTGGTGCAAGCGATGATCCTGCTACCGTCGTGCTGACGGCCGAGGCGAAGGCGCCTGATCTTCCAACAAAGGCATTGGAACACGCGGCTTTCCATTCCTACCATCGATAATATAGTAGTGTTTGACAATCATAAGGCAATGTCTATAAATTGCTCGTTCTTAAAGACACCGTACCTCCTAGCAAATGCAGATTATGAACGTGGCTGGTACAAACTCTCCGCCCACGCCGCGAAGATCAATTTAACAGACTCCCAATGGGATTCATTTAATCAGCGTGCGTTTACATGCCCCACTGGCGAGGAGTCGAAATAAAGAGTCAAGTATGAGGTACCGACTTAGCGGTATAGATACCATGGCGACTAGGACAACCTCAGGCTGTATAACGGCAGTGCAGGGTTGGGTTCCAGACGCAGCAGCGTGTACCATGGAACAGATCTCGACATGGTGTTTGGCACAGCTTATAGCGTAAGTGGGTAGATAAATACAGCCGAGGAAGACGCGACGAGCGAGTACATGGTGGGTGCTTGGGCAGCTTTTGCGAGGGATCCATTGGCCAAGTAAGGGTGGCCGTCGTATAGCGAGAATAGTGAGTGTGCCTTTTTTCTGATTCCCTGGTAAAATTCAACGGGGTGAAGGTCAGAGCGGAGTTAACGATTGGCAGGCGCGAGTCTGGTGCAGTTAGCGTATAATAACTCAGCGAAGCCCAATTTCGTCAATCCGGCAGTGTATGAGGGCGAGTGTCCTGCAAAGAGCGATTTTTCCCCTGGCCAAGGCGCATTCTAAACAGATATGGAGGCGAGCATTATCATGGCTATACGGGAAGTCATTCATTTAGTCTTCGCCACGCTATGCAAGTTCCAGATAAACCATTGGGGGAACTTAGAACGTGGCCCGGGCTTGTACGTGTATAAGTATTGTTTTCTTAAGCGTCCGAGGTCGTTTATAGGGGTATGACAAGGCCGTCGAGGTTTAATGTAAGTTTCAAAGGCACGTTGATATGAAAATGAAGAGGATATATTTAAAGTTCCCATTTCAAACCAGATTCACACGGAAATAAAATCCACCAAATTTGCTGTACAGGTAGTTTAAACGCCCCTGCTCCCTCTCGCTCCGGAAGAAACGCTTCTAGATGTTGTCAGTTGCGACAGTGTTCTCGATGGCCCAGGTCCGGATATTATCATAATTCCTGCACACGTGCTTCGTGCTGAAATCTGGCCACAGTCCGTCGTACCCGGGCATCTCGTGGAAAGTGATAACACCAACATCACTTGAGCACATAAGATTAAGTCGTAGAATCTCGATACAATGATCTGTTGCAAGTTAGGAGTTTTCTAATTATTCCGGATGGGTAGTCGCTGATGTCTTACCAAGATGTATCCGAAGCTTCTTTGGTGGGTCTGCTAGATCGCCGCCTAGAGGGTCATAGTGTTCCTTGTATGTTATCTTCCGGAGCAAGTTTAAGCAGTGGAGCTGAGAGGACATTAGCTACACTGTTCTATGGTAAAAATGCACTGGGGATGACTCACTTGGTGGAAGATCTCCAGCCCGATTCGGAAACCGTGCTCACCAGTCTTCGGATTGGTCACCCCTAATGAATCCATAGGCTTCCCTAAAGTTTTCATCTGTTCGTGAGAGATCATTTGATCGCCAACTAAAGATCATCATATTAGCAAGTGCGATATTAGCTTGATATATCAACTCTACATACTATCAAATGCGAGGGCATTCCATGCAGCATCGACAGCATCATTGGCTCCAGTGTAGATAGGTGACCCCATCCGGCTAACGTTGTACTGTACCGTTGAGTACTCGACTGCCTTTAATGCCGGTGCTATTTTTAAGATGTCAGTATCCTCAGTCCCGGGTAAGGTACGTCTGTATCTGGGAAGACCACTTACACCATGATGCAAATTTCTGAACGAAGGCCTCATTCGTCGGCTGCCCGAACCAACTTGATACGAATAAGGCTGCCGATATCGAGAATAGTGCGGCGTTTGTGTACCACATCCACCTTGGCGTTTTCCGCATATTGAGTATCCGTGCCTCCTCTCCCAGTCCGTCCTCCAGTAATGTGGCCGTTGAGTCACTCGACAGGCTGACCCTCTTCTCGTCTTCCAGGATCTCATATCCTATCTTGTCGAGTCCGGGCTTCATGTTGGCTGCTGGTAGTTGTTGTCACGTGGGCGAATTACTGGAGGTAGGTGAGGGAGTAAAACGACTGCCAGCAGTGGCAATTGAAAGTCTGGGCAGCAGCAGCATATTATGGAAGTTGGTTTCGGTCCGTGCGAACAGGCTGTAAGGGTTGAATGATGTTAGGCTAAGTTTGATTGTCTTTGAAGTTTCAAAAACTGTAGGAGATGAAGGGAGGGCGCTGTCAAATCCCATCGGATGGACAATACGGTAATGCTACTTTGGAAAGAAAAATACATCAAACCGTGCATTGTCGGGCTAGGAAGATTGCCTAGCCTCCTCCTCCAGCTCTTGTACCAAATACTACCATTTCAGCTTGATGACGCAGCAAAAAAACGGGTAACAAGCCCAAAAGCATGGCTTGCCATAACGCTTTACACCCAACGTACGTGAGGAATCAAGGAGCAATGTTCCAAGACTGTCACCGGCGCCGTTGCAGCCAAGCAATTGCCAACAATGCTAAGACAGCTTGGGTCTCTCCATCCGCTACCTCCTGCCGTCTCCACCGCTCAAGCATCCTTGGTCGCAGCTGACGACAGTTGTAGCGAATGCTTTGCGTGGTTTTATCCTGTTGGACCCGTGAAGGCCTTCTCTCTGCGGCGGCCGTTTGGGTGTTATTGCACGGGACGTCGCAGCTCTCAAGCGAAATCGTCATGCGAAACAGTTCTTGGCTCATCAGGGTGGGGCCTCCTCTTTATCTCAGTAAGCGACTCAGACGGCAAGGGCAGAGCTTAAGGCCGACTCACTAATACCAAAGTGTCACTAGTCTCCATCTAAAAAACGCCACCCCTTTTTAACCAATTAGCTGTCTACTAGCCTTAAGTCTGCCCTGCCGTCTAAGGGCCTATAGTGCGAGTTTTGGTGAGGCTCGACTTAAATTATCGCGATTTTATATAGGAGACCCTTTCTTATATATATTTCACTACTTAACAATATTAATTTAATCTAATAAGTTAATAAAGTAAGTTATCTTAGTCTCTTCTATAATTGATTAGATTTTTATTAAAATATAAAGCCGTTAGCTATGTAAAATTTTGCAACAAAATCGCGCCTAGGCGAGGCTCTGGGAATATAGCATTAAAATTACCTTTTTCACTACCGTATCTTAACCCTTTTATAACGTCTAGTTATTATAAAAATACTATAAGGTAGAAGCTCTTTAGCTTCTCTATCTATTACACTAAATAATAATATCGTGGCTATATTATATAAAATATTAGATATAGGCAGTCGGTCACATTTTATTAAAAATGTTAGCAACTCAGTCAATCAAGGCACGAGCACGGGAAGAAGGACGCGCAAGCCTGTACGATTGGATTGTCTACAAACGAGGATCCAAAGCTAGAGAAAGGAAGGAGAAGAATAGCAGCGCCACTCGATATTTATGCGGTCCTCGAGTCACGTGACTCGCGTCTACCATAATCCACGTCTGCCAAGATCCACCGTTTTCCACCAGCGCCGTAACAAAAAATATACCAAAATTACCTTTTTTACTGCCGTACCTTAACCCTTTTATAACGTTAAGTTATTATAAAAATACTATAAGGTAGGAGCTCTTTAGCTTCTCTATCTATTGTTTCAGCCAGGCAGGTATCAAGACAAATGACATAAGCTAGCTGATAGGTAGAGACACAGAATTGTACAAGTGATCTGTTTTATTCAAGGTGGCTCTAAGAGCCCTAATAT
>Ga0307507_10006719_pt1 | contig 17316 bp, 5 predicted proteins | sample 7_EM_MG_FD_207223 | JGI IMG/M metagenome (GOLD analysis project Ga0307507, IMG submission 207223) | Populus trichocarpa ectomycorrhiza microbial communities from riparian zone in the Pacific Northwest, United States - 7_EM | ecosystem: Host-associated > Plants > Roots > Unclassified | place...
TATTTCATGTTAAAAACCATTTTTTTTAATCAAAATAATATTTTATTTCAAAAAATTAATTCTGTAAAAAAAAGAGTCTTGTCTTGGCTCCCCTCGAGGGGGAGGGGTCACCGAGAGAGTGTTCTTGTTAATTTCGAAGGAGGCAGGGTTGGCACGCCATAGCCATCTCTATTATTCTAATGCCATTACAGGGTGCTATATCTTGATGGTAATCTTCAACTTGTGTTCTTCTGTGGCGAAAACAGAGGGCTCTTCGCATCACTTCCCATGCGTTTGATTTGGTTATGTACTGAGACTTGGATCGAGAAAAAATCAAGGCACGAAAAGGATGCATCTATCTCCTGTTTAATCCCATTTATTTTGTTTAATTAGTCAAATACAAGACGAGTTGTGAAGTCAAAAGATAGCATGAATATGGAGATAAATTATATTAAGATTGAAAAAAATACACTTGCTGGCTATTATTTTATTTGGTGTTCTTGTAAAAAATACATTAATTTAAAGGTTTTTCATTCTCAATTTATTATATCTCGATGAAATAGCATTAGAAAGTTATTGAAATATTTGCGAGCATAGTAAAAAAAATTTTCGCTTGAAAATATATTAATGTAATGTTTTTTATTTTTTAAAATTTATTTTTAATATCTACACATTAAGATTATTAAAAAATATATAAAAAATAATTCAGAGCAAAAATAATAATATTTTGTTTTAAAAAATACCTCCCAAAGTGCAAAAACCATGTTATCCGAGGGCATGGGGCGGCTGGTGAAATGGGTTGTGGACAAGTGTGCATTTTTCATGTGGTGAGAGAGAAGGACAGCACAACAGCCCAGCAAGCCCAACAGTTTGTGGATAACTTCCCCTGACAATGACCCCGTGAATCAAGGAAACAAAATATTAGTTTTTTTTATTAACAGATTTAAATTGGATAATGTCTTGCTTTTTCCTTCTTGATTTTGATAATCAGACAATTCTTCTCTTCTTCTTCTTTGAATGGATGGATAAGAGGATTTATCTGGTTTACACGTGTGCTGCACGCGCATCAATTTACAGAATTTAGCTGTAAGATATCCATCCATTAACGTAGGAGGTGGTGGTGTTCAAAATCAAGACATTTTAAGGATTAGAGCTAAACATGGAGCATCCATTGTCCTCTTCACTCGTCTTTTTCTTTTAATTTAATTGTAGAGATTTCAAATTTCATTTATATAAAGAGAACTTGAAAATAGACAATTGAATAGAGTAATCAATGTGTCTTTTTTTAAAATTAAAAAAAAAAAAAAACAAATTTGAAATAACCCTCAACCAAGAGTATGAATGCACCAATAAATTTAAAAAAATAAATAAGTATTTCTCTGATAAAAATAATAAGAACATTTGCGCTTATATCTTCATTTCCTTCCATCAACACCATGTTTCGGTTTGTCTGTCACGTTTCCAGCATCAGCGGCCTTGAGAGGGACAGTGGAAAGAACAATTACGATTGCATTAGGAGTCTGAAGCTTGTGAAGAAGAAAATAATATACACCTACACGGTGGTTAGGCAGGAGATGGAGACCACAAATGCTGAAACAGATTTTTGCCCTGTTCTTTTCAAGGTGAAGCAGCCCCAGCGAAGCCTCCTGATGAGGAAAATTTAGAAACTACCTATACAGGGATCAACTCACAGTAAAAAGTCAAGAGCACATTCCCCATGATTATTGGTTTCATTGTTTCGGCCAATTGAACTTGTGACCTGTGCAGGATATCTTCTCCCTATAAGTTGCTAGAATTCTATATAAACCTGCAGAAATGAAAGAAAAAAAGAACAGAACATGTACAGAACTCACAACAAAAAAGGTGAAATGATGAAAAAAAATAACTTGATCATTTACAATCACAAGAATTTAGATCCTAATTGTTATAATTGTTAAAATTGTGGCACACTGTTCTGCTACTCTTCTCTCTGGACTCGGTCTTCACTTTTCCATATTATTTCTGTCAACCTCCATCGATTGACGAGAAGATGTTGGCTGCTGCTCTGCAGAGGGACCTGCTTGACCAGGCCTTTTGAATTGCACCAAGATCATGCTCATGTTGTCACATCCCTCACCACCATTGGTATTGGGTGCCAAACACCTGTTGAAAACTCTCTCGCATATCACTGAAAGCTTGGTTTCCTGCATAGATTTGGACAGAAATATCGTTGCCTACATGTTTGCATGTATTCAGATTCAGAACTTTAACCAAAAGTCTACAGAACTTACAGTGTTTAACTGTTCATGCACATAGTCCACTAGCTGTTGACTTGACATGCAATCCCTATGGAATACGTGGGAATTTATCAGAAATAGTAAATTCCAAAATCAAAACAAATGAGAGACCCAAACAAATGCTTTCAGGCTCACCAGGAGTGATCAAAGGGGTGAAGAGGAAAACCAGAAATAGAAATACAACCGAGCACCACTTAAGTTTCCAGTGTATATGTTACAAAATAAATGTGCTTCCTCTAAAGGCTCTAACTCATATGTGAATGGAAAATATCATCCTCCATGAAGAGCTCATATAAAAGTGTTGCTTTCAGGTTACCTTGCATCTTGGAGTGAGTAGCATGCAAATACTAGTTGTGCACTTGGATCAAACTGAGTTATTTTAGCCAAAAGAAAAGGTGCAGGACTTCTAAATCACACCAGTCTTCACATCATCTTAAGACTATACAAATTATTTATCATCCCATTGTTGTTAGACCCGATTGACTAATTTCCAACACAAGTTGACACTAAGGCCACTTCCATCTCAAAAGATAGTTGAGTTCCCAAGAAACTAGAGTTTTTTTGAAGTTGCTTGAGGTGAAGACGTGGTTCAGTTATGAAGTTGTGTCAACTAATGCAGACAACTTTAAAAGATACTTTCCAATCATATTTCCTTGTTTTAGAGCCTAGAATTCCCAGTAGCATGTAAGTTCAACTTGTTGAAGGTATCCATAGAAAATCTATATTACATTTCAAGAGGAAAGGAAAAGTGGAGAAAAACAGTTGTGCATAAGAAGTTCTTTCATGGAAATGAGCACATACTTATTTTAAGAGAAAAGGAAACTAACTCACCAAATTCCGTCACAAGCAAGAACAAGAAACTCATCATCGTCACAGAGATCAACCTGTTCAAGTGCAATGACAAATTATACCAGAATCCCATAAAAGAAAAATAAATGCATAACAGTAACATATAGCAATCATGTGATACTGGCAAAGGCAGTCTTAAATCCTACAGGTAGACAATTCATAAATGGATAATCTACACACTTGAATATGGATGGGTGTTAAAGTAACTGAACTTATACAATACCAGCAGTTACCCTTTTTTTTTTTTTTGGGTGTCATAAAGTATTCAAATTTAACATCTAGTAGCCCATGTAAAACTATTTACCACAAGTGCTCTCAAAAAAATAAAACACTGAGGAAAGAAAGATTGACAGCAACAAGCATTCTGGAATAATGCAAATGCACCAACACCACTTACAGTCTTTATGTCTGGATTGGCAGTAACAATTTGCTGCTCAGCGGGCAGTTTTTTGTTCTGCTTGAACTCTGTGTCTCCTGCAACAAAGAGATCAACAGCATAAGATGTAATTGGCCCAGACAGGTAAAATTATGAAGCCTCGAGCCTCCTTGTCTTGGAATTATGGGGGAGGGGGGGGTGTCAAGTACCGATTGCCCTAGACAAGTTTAAAGTTCCATTAACACGTCCAACTACTATAAAACCACCGGCATTACGAATCCTTTCTCTCTCAACCTCAAGACCGGGCTTGTGATCTTTAGACATGTCATATGCCTGCAAGAAAGGACTTGCATAAGACACTTCACATGTAAAATCTTGCAAAAGATATGCTATTCATTCATTAAAGAGGCATAATTCCATGAAAGACCCATTCACTTATTGTCTTACCAAATGTTACATGGACTTGGGTATGACAGTAGGAGGTGGATAAAGATCTAAGCTCATAAGGTTAAAACAAAAGGATGTATCAGCTTATCATTTGGGTCCTGATTTAAATTCATCAATTCACTTAGGCAAAATAAAGCACCATAGGGGAAAGGTAACATTCTTGATTGGGTATGCTAGCAGGGTCCGCCCCTTTTTAGACAACTAACACCCTTCCTCACGGCTAGTTTAGGGAAGAGGGTTAAAGGATTCTTGGCTTTTCCCATTCTTCATTTAATAGCTCTAAGAGGCAAGACTGTCACCCCTGAGAAAAGGAAGCTTAACAATACAAATCTGCAATATTTACTTCTTTCTTCTCCCATCAAGAGTTTGATATTTAGTCAAGGGTGATGATGATGCCACCCATCAATTTATGGGACTCCAGTAACAGTGAGACAAATGATGATGCCACTCCATCGATTTATGGGACTCCAAACAGAACAAAATAAGGTGCATGTTTGCTCCAGTAATATATACGCACAGACCCATAACAGGCAAGGAAGCATACACACACACACACACCGAACACCAAGATCATTTTCTATTCATCGGTTGGGAAACATCAAGGAACAAACAATCAATTCCTTTTACCAAATATAGGGGAAAGAAGAAAGCTGAAAGCTTATTAAACAAGAGGGAACAAGAATACCTGACCCTTCCTGGATATAACACAACGAGAATCACCAGCATTTGCAACAACAAGTTGGTTGTTTCGAATAATTGCAACGCATGCAGTGCTTCCACAATTCGGTCCATCAAAGCCAGAATGAGGCCCCTGAGTTTTTGCATAATAAGATTTACTTTTCCTAAACTTATTAAAATGTTATTAGCATACCATTTCAAAACTAGTAATATTAACAACAGCCAGTATGCAAAAGTTATTGACAAGTCAAGTGATAATCAATATTTAAGGGTGGGAGTTTATATGATCACTGAAACAACACAAACACCTGTCCTAAACATGGTTAATTATACAACTAGCTGCACGTGAATAATTGAATTAAATAGTCGTTTCTATAAAGGGAATAGCCATTTCTATAAAAGGGAATTTCCCACTAGTTATATTGAAATTGCAAGAGCAAATTTCTAAATCTGAACGGCCAAAGAAAGAAAACCACCATCAAAAACAAATAAAAAGGTAGTTTAAATAGGAATTAACTGCCATTGAGTTTGTCTTGCAACTAGCACCCATTTCCCTCATCTTCCCGAGAGGTCTTGGATTTTAGCCTTTCCTTTGTAAAAAATAATAAAAGGAATAAGCTAAAGAAAACTAGTGGGATATGCATTAAGCAATCGAGAACTTTCAGGGGTCTTAAAACTCTAAAATTTCAACTCCATAACAACTAAAATATCAAGCCTAAATTAGACCTTTGAAGCTAAATGTAAGCTGAAATTCTCCAAAACAAATATCCCTCCAACAGTAATCAAGAAGATACCAAACAGCCAAAACCACTGCCCTGTTTACACACACTCCTGTTCAATATGAGTATACTAGTGCACTTCAGTGTTGGTTGCTCCAGGGTTGCATTAATTGACAATGGCAATTAGCATAGCAAGGAAATATTATTCTGCCATTAGCTACAAGCAATTGAAAAAACATTATATAAACACGATGGAGAACCTCCTCATCAAGCCAATCATCAAAATGGCCATTGACTTGACCACTTCTAGGTGACCATATCAATCCTTCTATCATACCAGAAACCTTTTCCATGTTATCACCCAATCTAGATAGTTCTCTCCATCCCCTCTGCCCACGCATCATCTCATCCATTCTGCATCAACAATACAGTTAGGATACATAAAACTTACCATTGCATGGTTTTGAAAGGATTAGAAACTTATGTCAACTATGACAAAAACCAATACAGTTATCTTATAAACTGACCAAAACCATTACTGCATACTATTGCATTCACCATCATCATGGTAGCAATGATTTAATATGGGTACAATTTTTTCACTCTGATAAAATCGATACACTAATAACATATAAATGGCATCACCACTGTCAAATTAGACCACTATCAAAGAACAGCTCATGCAAGCCTTGGTCGCGAACTATTGGGCTTGGTTATAAATGGGATCCTTTTCCTCCGTTCTATTTTTAATGAGCTAAACCTTCTATAAGCTACTGTGATAATAAAGTAAGACATCATACCAAAGAGAGCATTAACATATCCGTAACACAGTTCAAATATGAGTCTAGGTCAATAACGTACAACTCAAAGGCACAACCAAAACTGATAGCAAGGGAATAATTACATATATCAGCATGTTAAACAAAGTAAATAGTAAACAAGTGAAATAACCTGAGAAAAGCTTTCTGTAAAGAAGTGCCTAAATCACCAGACAGATAACTTTCATGTTTGAGCACTTGTTCGTGAAGATATTTAGCACAGAACTTAGCCACTGCTTGGCCTGCAAAACAATAGAAATTGATAAGAATGACACAGACTGCATTTTACTAGCCCAGGAAATGATTACAAGCATTGCATTAGACAACTATGATAATCACCATAACCAATAACTAAAATGATGAACCTTGCTCAATATGAAGGGTAAGTTGATGCATGCTTGAGGAGCCACCAGCACAAGAATAATTGATTATGAATCGACCCTGATGCTACCACTAGTTCCACCCTACCAGCATCCATCTCATCTGATTCTTCTAAATATTTTGAATATGTTATAAATGGATCTTTACACCTTACAGTATTTGTAGCTGGCAGAAATCCAGCAATATACCTCTTGAATCCTTCTTTGAAATTTTAAAACAAATTCCAATTTCAATCAATCCACCAATTCTAATCCCTTTCAACATGCTCAAAGTATTAATCCTTGTTTCTAAAGCCCTGACTCACCACATAAGCATACACTTCAGGTCATAAATAGTCTCCCTAACCTAGCCCCTTTAACAAATAAGAAAAAGAAATGCTTATATCTAATTCAAACCTCCTATTTTTAAAGGGTCAGGTATACCATTGTCGTAAAGAAAGTGAAAAAATATTATAAAATATTAGCATCTGGAAAGGGAACAAAACTAGAAGGTTATCACAAAATAATGACAGATATCAGAAAAGATATTAATATACATAACAGCATTCAATGCTAACCTCCATGGCCATCATAAACACCGAAGAAAGATGTTGAACTGTCCAAATCTGGATAAGCTGCATGCTGCCAAACACCTTTTATAAGTTCATATGCAACAAGGAACACCCCGTAACATCAAGACAATATAAGTCCCACCAAAATGGACAAAACTTTATCCTCTAAAGTTGATACATGCTTGAAAGGCTCTGTATCTAATTCCCAGTGCGATGATACCTAAGATGCAAACTAATTCCTAATCTCTCAACTATACTCTTTGAAATTGTTTCATGAATTCATCTCAGGAATCATAATGCTTTCAATATGCATCTGTGACTCTGCCCATGCTATTTGACTGAATAAGATCATATTCTATCTATTCAACAAAGGCTCAACATTTCATTAAATGTCCACTTTGACATGTATTATAGAAAGCGCTCCCTTTTGCAACGATACACTTGCCAGATGTAATATCACAAAAATTCAACGAGTTATGATCATTCTACTTCATAACTCTACATCCAATTGAAATCTGCACTAGTTTTCTCCAGTTTTAACACAGTAAACACCTATAGGAAACTACATAGTTCATCACGAACCATCTTTAAAGAACCAGGCAAATTCTGGTTCTTTCGTTCTATTTGCCCTTAAAATTGTTGCTATTTTTTGGGCAGGACACAGGGCATAGAAACATTAAATTCAATACTTTTCCTGCGAGTTAATGACACATGAAAAAACAGCAATAACAATACCCATGGGAAGTCGATCTCTTTTAAAATCAACATCTAACCTAAACATTCAATTTTAAAAAACCATAAAGAGTACTCACGGCATCTTCCATGGTTGTACGCCAGCCTTGCATGGAGGACAAGCCATATCGAAGTTTATCATTTTCACCATCTTGTGAAGCCTTGTCAGTTTTAGGGGAGCTCAAATACACCCCCATTTCTTGCTGAAACAAAATCAAAAGCAATCAGTAACAAAACAAACCATTTTTCTTGCATTCAAATCATCCATAACGCCCAAACAAATCCGAAATCATCCCAATATCTCCATCCAAGGGACCTACAGATACCCCAATGCTCATAAATAAATAAATAACATGTATAAATACACACACAATTACCCAGATAGAATTTCAACGAATAAGCAAAACCAGGATATAATCACACACATACACTTTCCAATAAGTAATATACTTTACCCCTTTTTTTCGATTTTTCTACATTTTCTTGGGAACCAAACAGATAGAGGAATAAAGAAACAGAGAATCAAATGAATACCTAAATAATTGGAAAAGATGGAGTGCTAGAGAAACAGAGTAGAGAGGGCAGAAACAATCTCCGAGGTTTAGTGTTGTTGTGTTAGGATTGATACTCACTATTGAGCTGTTATTGCAGACGGATCAAGAGATGTAGAATTGCCTGGTTAAAACTTAAAGGTTGTCTTTTGAGCTTAAACTGGATCGGTGGCACGCGTCATGCACGTGTGTTGGCTAAGAGGAACAAGTAGATAAGATATGAGCCTGACGTGATGTGCAATTAATATTTTTTTGTCCAATAATGTGGAATAATCAACTTATTTTTGTCCCATAGTATGGAAGAAATTATTTTATTATTATTTTTATTTGCATGTAAGCAAAAACAATTTTAAAAAAAAATACTTTACTTTCCCTCCTAAAATATTATTTATATTTATTTTTCATTTATATTTTTTTAATTTTAATTTTATTCTTAACTTTATAATTTTTTTCATTTTATTTTTTATTTTTAATGAGATTGTCACAATTTTACGATCGAAACTATAAATTTCACAGGTTAATTCAATTGACTTCGGGTTTTTTTTTCATTTTTTTAATTAATTTTTTTAAAATTTTATTTTTTAACATTTAGGTTGATTAAGAATTAGATTTTATTATTTATTTTGATTTGCTTTCTAAGAGATTATCTTCATCTCATTACTCGAGTCGCGATATAACAGCTTAACCAGGATTAACTTGAGTTGGTTTTTTGTATCCATTTTTAATCGACTTTTCAATTTCTATTTCATTATTCAATATTAGATTTATTAGTTATTGGGGCTTCGAGATTTTTTTTCAATTTACTTGTTATTTGCTATGAACTTATCTTAATCTCATGACCTGAACTGTTAATTTGACGAGTTAACTTAATTGACTCGATTTATTTTTCTAGCTAATTTTTTTTTCAATTTCATCATTCAATACTAGGTTGATTGAGAATTAAACTTTATAATTTTTTTCAGTTTACTTTTTATGAGATTATCCTCGTCTTATGATTCAAATCACGAGTTTGACAAGTTAACCCCAGTTGACTCAAGTTTTTTTTATGTTTTTTTAATTCCATCTTTCAACACTAAGTTGATTGAGAATTCAGTTTTATAAATTTTTTTATGATATATTATCCTAATCTTATGATCTGAGTTATAAGTTTGGTAAGTTAATTATAGTTGATTTTAGTTATTTTTTATTAATATTTAATTTATTATAAATTGAATTTTATAATTTACTGGAGGGCGTTTTGCATAGTTGACAATAACGAAAGATTCAACGGTGCGTTCCTCTAGTTTAGATTAAAGATACAGTGACTAAATAAAAGTTAATCAAATGATTCGGTCACTCGAGAATCTTCAACCTCCGGTGCCCGCCGTCAAACCTGAGGACAAATTTTGATGCTGTAATGTTTTGATCTCATTCCTTGAAAATTGGCATTTACTTCTAATTTTTATTTAGTAGGATGATTAAAAAATATATTAAAATAGAATAGTCTTACTCTTATCTTCTCCAAGGGTATTTTTTCGTACAATAACCGATAATTATTTTATTTCTCTTCTGTACAATTGTTAAACCATGATTAATTTTTAATCAACTTGCTAATAGATTATTCTTCTTCATTTTTAAAAATTTAATTTGAACATACTTATTCTTTAACTAGATCATTGTCTCTGGCTATGCCACGGGCTTGATGACTATTTTTTAATGTAAAATAAAATATTTAATTATTGCTAACATAATTTATAATAAAAATAAAAATAAAAAAATATTGAGTCAATCTAGGTTAACCTGTTAAACTTGTGACTCGCGTTGTGAGATCGGAATAACCTCATAGAAAAAGTTAAAAAAATATGAAACTCGATTTTCAACTAATTCAGTGTTGAGTGACGAAATAAAAAAAATCAATTAAAAAAACTTAAATAAACTCGGGTTAACTTGTTATATAAACCAATAAAAAGAAAAAAAAACAACCTGGAAGCACAATCCTAAAAACAACATAATATTGAAAAATATGATTGAAATAAATAAATAAATAACTAAATATAAAAAGAAGATTGAGTTGTTGGAAGGTAAGATTGAAAAACAAATCTTTTTAAAAAACACTATTGTAGTAAATGGTATTTTCATGAGTGTGGCTATAATGATTTAGCCATCCATTTTATTTTTTTAATTTAATTTGATATAATATTAATAATGTTAATTTAAAGGAAAAAAAATAAAAAATCACCACACATCAACCAATGACTTGTAAAAAAAATATTCACGTGATCACAACACATATCATAAGTGTATAAATTTTTCTATAACTTGAAAATACCAAGTCATCATTGAAAAGGTATTTTTAGGGGTGTTTGAGATTACATGTAAAATATTAATTTAATTTTTTTTCAAGATAAAAATAATTTTAAAAAACATTAAAAAATAAAAATAAAAATTGTTTCAAACACCCCAAAATAACTTCAAATTCTTAAATTCCTAGTCCAATCCCTTCTAACAAAGCCCCCCTTCCCTTTGTATTTTCGTACTCCCATGGTACTAGCTGGACCTTCGGCCCAATAACAAATCCATGGGCTAAGCTGGCAACTTTAGGGCCGTCCTCTATTGGATTTAGGCCATGTTTATTTTTACAAGTCCCATAACATTTTCGAATGTATCCAAAATGGAGGTCGCCGCCGTAGATAATCCCGGGGATGCTGTTCAGCGCAAGCACATAGAGAGGAAGCTGAATTCCTTTCTGCAAGAGTTAACTCAACACCGACGCCAGTCCTCCATTTATAGGAAATTCTATAAGCATTTCACTGATGAAGACCTACGTCACTTGTGCGGCCCGCCTTTACCGTGAAATAAACGACGCTGTTCAAAACTCAATTCCACAAATTTTGCTCTTTTCTTGTGCTCAAAATCCAAATACATTCCCTCTTATATGTTTTTTCCCTCTTTTAAAATGATAAGAAATTATTTTAAAACTGTTTTAAAAATAAATTCATTTTACTTTTTTATTTTTACCTCTCAAATAAAATAATTTTTTATTTTTTTATCATACATCAGAATGATTTTTTAAAAAAAATTAATTTTAATATTTATACATGAACATAATAATAAATATTTAAATTTTGCGGCACGTGGAGACATAGCCAACTCAGTCTCGACCAATATTTTTTTTTTAGTTTAATGCGGGTATCTGGATCAGCTTGCATGTACCTCGACTAATCTCACGGGCCTTGAAGTTAACGACCATGTAAGCCTCCAGTAACCATCATATGAGCAACCACATGGCTCGAACCTGAGATCACAGAAGGAGCAAATATTTTGATCCCAAACTCTTACCATTGGGCCACCACTTAGATGGTTAGTCTCGACCAACCTTGCTTCCCCTAGAGATGCTTACACGTGTCCCAAAAAACCACGATGACTTCATGCCTCACCAACCTTGTGCACGTACGATGTCAGAAGCTGAAGGACTCGGGGGGTATTTTTAGAAATATATAAAAAAACGAGCTGCACGGCGACCAAGAACTCATCAGTCAAGAGGGCTCACCACACCATAGATGATGTTCGGCTAAGGACGGGGAGGAGGGCTCCTCCAAAAACTTGCAGCAGGTCACCATCTCACCAACCTCCCGCCTGACTCCGCGTCTATTATAGTTTCTTGGCGGATGACAACGGTGATATTGGTCTGTTTGTTTTAAAAATATTTTAAAAAATATTTAAAATTGTTTTATTTTTTATTTTAAATTAATATTTTTTTATATTTTCAGATCATTTTGATACGTTAATGTAAACAATAATTTTTAAAAAATAAAAAAATATTATTTTAATATATTTTCGATTAAAAAACAACCATAAACATATTTCTAATACCCTACTGTAAAGTTGAAGCTTACTTCCCCAAGATAAAATATCTACTAAAAGTCTAAAATGGTGAGTAGGGTTAAGGATAAGATCTGAATCTTGAAGTGGATGAGTTTTTTAATCTATCGAACAACCTAACCATGTCAATAAATGGTGAATAGGATTTGGCTCGTGTTTTGTGTCTATCCTGACTGGTTCTTGACACCTTCTGGGGGCAGTGAGATTGCTTTCATTAAAAAAACTAAATTAGTGTTTTCATATATTAATATAAAAAAAATTAAAAAATAATTTCAATCAACTAATATGACCGGATTAATCTAAAATAATACCGATTTGTTTGAGTTCGATAAGTTATCAAGAAATTAGAAAGATTTTAGCCCAGTGGCAATGATCTTGTGTATTGATTGAATATCTCACCTAACAAGATGATATAATCAACAACCTCATCCCATCGTAATACAATTATTGCTGGGTCATGCAAGGTCTAAACTTGTGGCAGTTTTTGCTTTTTAATTATTTATTTTTTGTTAAAAAAACATTAAATTAATGGGTTTTTGAGGTTTTTTTTTTAATGATTTTGACGTGTTAGTATTAAAAGAATATATATTTTATTATATTTTTAATTGAAAAATATCTTACACGCAACACCAAACACACAATATTGCTGACCTGACTTGCTACCTGTTTTGAAAAACTACAATTATAATTACAGAGACAATTAAAGAAATGAGAAGAACATTATAACCTTGGGAGCTGAAGGCTTCAGATAAATTTTCAAATTTTATTAGAGGGCAATTTAAATTTGAACCATAGCTTAAAGACACGATAAAATGACAAGGACCAAGCTTAAAACTTAAAAAAAAAAAACACAATGGCTCGTCTAAGATTTGCACTGAAAAGTTCAATTCTGTCCACGTATTCTCCACCAACTCCTCTTTTGACTTTTAGTCTACTTAGTTTTAGCATTTTGTGTTTTGATTTTGAACATTTTTTTTATGATTTAGTCATTGATTTTAAGAGAAGAAAGTGAAGATTGCAGAAAAAATAAATTTTATCTGACAAAAAAAAATTATTGAGATATTTTTTACCCTTCATCATGGTGTAAAATGTAGATCTTAGTTCATATTTCTTTTAATCTTGGATGATTTTTTGTTTTTTGTTTTACGAGGTAAAGGATTGCATAGGTTATATATGGTTTCATTGAGGTTTTAGGGGGGGGTTTTTAGGTGAAAAAAATTTAAAAATTAGGTTTTTAGGTCCAAGAGGTTGGACTCGCCAGGGGCGGAGCTAGGTATATTTTATAGGGGAGATCAAAATTAATATAATAATATATATTATTAAAAAACTTATTTATTTAAATTAAAAATATTAAATAAAAAAAATTTAAAATATTTTGTAGGGGCCGGCCCCTGCTTGCCACCCCTGGCTCCGTCCCTGGACCTGGCCTTCCACCCGCTTTAGGTGTCTGAAAAGCTTATCGGTAGATGATGTATTATTTATTTTTTTTATAAAAAAAACCATCCGACCTTTTAAATAAAAAGGATGGCCATGCTCGCTAGCTTGAGCTTCGTTGTCATGGGTCAGAGGTGATTGCTTATCCAAACCCAGTTGTTTGATTTCTTTTTGTTAAGGTTTTTATGCTTTTTTTCTTGTATTTTTAATGAATTTTCATTAAAATAAATTAATAAAAAAAAATATTAAGGATATTATTTTATTAAATACAGTACTATTTTTACTTGATTTTCAAATAATATCATGGTGTTTTATTTATTTATAATACATGGAGAGTTCTTTTTATGCATCTTTTCTTGATTTATTTTCTTCTATTTGCTGGCTTTACTATGTATGTCTATTTTTATCATTGCATAGTTGGATAAAAAATAAACTAAAAAGTTCCCTGCCACACCCTCCATGAAGTCTATTTTTTAAATATATTTTCGTGATTATTTTTTTTTTAATTAAAGCTTATTTTTATTACTACAATAAGCTCTTGTTAAAATAAATATTCAGCTAGAAAACTAAAAAAGATACTAATAAAATAAACAAGCTTCAATTAAATAAATATTTTTTTTATTTTTTTCAAATCATTTAAAATTTTTTATGTTTATTCTAATTACTTTCCGTTCTTATCAAGAAAACACGTAGCATGAAAAATATTTTTTTTGTATAAAAAATAGATTAATAAAAAAGGGAAGAATTACACCATCAAATTATTTTGTTTTTATGTAATTTAAATTATTTTTTTCTTATAAGAATTATCGGCATGGAATTGAATAAAAAAATTGAGTAGTTCTCTTAAGATTAAATATTTCAATCAATATGCATGCTTCTCGATTTGACCATTAACAAACACTAATAATTTTTTTTTAATATTTATTTATACATATAATTAATGATTCATTTAATTAAATATTCATGTCAACTTTTCATTTAAGAATTAGTAATTTGACTTATTAGTTATTACATAATTAATTCTTCTCATGAGTGTGACTACAGTTATTAATAATCAACCCAGTAGGAGCACTTATGACGAGGAGGCATTATTCCCCCAGCAATCCTCTTGAATTTATTAAACCATGCAGTAATAAAAAAATATTAGATTGAAGAAATCGTCGAAGAAATAAATAGAAAGTTAGACGAACTGAAACGACCAGATTAATCTAAAAAAATACCAATTGGTTTGGATTCGATACTTATCAAGTACATATTTTGGAAATGTGATGAATTTTGATTTTAGATGTTTTTTAATAATTTGTTTGTTTTTTTTAAATATTAAATTTATATTTTTTAATGATTTTGAAATATTTATTTCAAAAATTAAAAAAATATTTTGATATACATATATATATATATATATATATATATTAAAAAATATTCTATATTACAATATTAAATAAGAGAAAAATCATAATTTGGTGAGGTATCATCACATCAATCTTGTTAATTTATTGAATATCCCTCCAAACAAATTGATGATCACCTAACTAATTGCGTGTTTAAAAATATAGTAATGATTATTTTTTAAAATAATTTTTATATTAAAATATATTAAATTTTTTTTTTTTTATGTTTTAAAAATTAATTTTGATATCAGTATATTAAAATGATATGAAAATATAAAAAAATTATTATTTTGAAGTAAAAATAAAAGATAAAAAAAAATTAAATGTTTTTAAATAAATTCTTAAAACGGAATGTCAAGCACATATTTCCATCGTAATATTATTATTGCTGGGTAATTTAATTACCTGACATCTTCCATCAAAGAGCCACATCAATTAGTTGATCATGCAATGCTGTTGGCTTACATTTAAAATAGTTGACTTGACTTCGTACCTTTTTGTAAAATTAATAGAAATTAAAAGAGGAGGTAAATCCACCTCCTCGTGAATTATAGTTAGTTAGAATAATTTTTTTTTAATATTAAGTTTATTAGGTCTGAATTTTATAACTTATTTTGATGTTATTTTTTTGAGTTTTTTCGATCTTATAATCTAAGTTGTTTGGGTTGACTCAAATTTATTTTGGGTTTTTTTCCAATTGAATTATTTTTTTATTTTTTTATTTAATTTTGAATTGATTAGAATATAATATTTATATTTGTTTTATTTTTTTATAAAATTATTTCAGTTTTATAATTTAATTCATGAGTTTAATAAATTAATTTAATTTTTTTTAATCACTAATAGTTTTGGCTTCTAATCACCATTTCTTTTCTGGACATATATGCTTGAAATTAAAAAGCTAAACATAAGGGATGGTTTGGAATCCAGTCTAATCTATTTTAAAAAATTTAAAAATTTTATTTTGTTTAAAATTAATATATTTTTAGTGTTTTTGAATCGTTTTGATGTGCTAATGTTAAAAATATTTTTTTAAAAATAATAAAAATATTATTTTGATAAATTTTTAAATAAAAAATACTTAAAAAACAATCACAACCATACTCACAAACACCTTTACCTAAACCGCTGCCAACCCGATGGGTGACAGCGGTGCCATATAATTAAAGCAGGAAACATGGCTGGCTCTGAAGTCAAAAAAATAGAATGGGACGTTACGTTAGTGCATTCTATCTTTCTTTTTGCTAAATAGAATGGTCCCATTCATATATAATTAATACCCTGTTTTAAAAGGGTTTTTTTAATTTTTTTTATTTATTTTCAAATCTTTGTAATATGATGATGGTAAAAATAATTTTTTTAAAATAAAAAATACTATTTTAATACATTTTAAAATAAAAAATACTTTAAAAAACAATCGTCATCATATTCCCAAATACCCCTTAAATCTACCAAATAAACCGCCTCAACTTTAAGTCATTTTAATATCTAATTTCACACAGACTCGTATATATAAAATAAAAACCATAAAATTATGTGTAAAAAAGACACAAACAAATCGTCCAAATTATTGGGTTGTGAATCAACTATTGATAATGTATACAATATTAAACCTAAATCATTTCATATGTGTTGATCTTGGTTAGTTATTGGAATATATATTTGAAATTGATTAAAAGATAATTGAAATTCAAATCCTAAAAGCAATTTGATTTTTTTTTGACCAAGTCTCGTCGGGTTTTAGTTGAATTAATTGATTTTTAACATGATTAACATACAGGTGATTTAATATAAATTTAACATGAATTAGTTCTCAAACCCTTGAATTTTTAGATCAATCAATCAGATAGAATCGAACCTAACAATTCTTGCTTAAGGTATTGATAAATAGAATATTTTAATGAATTAATCCTTGTTGTGTTTGAATATATTCGTTCTCATGTGCAATTCATTTCACATGGTCCATGATCTATATATACATATGTATGTACATGTTTCGATCATTTGAGAGTATTAATCTTGCAAACAATGCACGCTTCTTGCTTTCAATGATTGCTCGTATGAAATTTCATCTGCAAACATCCCTTTGAATGTTTTTATAATTCTTTCTATAAAAATTATAATACAGGTTAATTATATATTTTTTTATTATTATTAACGTGGGTGTCCGGGTTAGCTTGCGTGTAACTTGACTAATCCCACGGGCCCTGAAGTTAACGACCACGTAAGCCTCCAGTGGCCATCATATTAACAACCACAAAGCTCGAACCTGAT
>Ga0307507_10006720_pt1 | contig 17314 bp, 16 predicted proteins | sample 7_EM_MG_FD_207223 | JGI IMG/M metagenome (GOLD analysis project Ga0307507, IMG submission 207223) | Populus trichocarpa ectomycorrhiza microbial communities from riparian zone in the Pacific Northwest, United States - 7_EM | ecosystem: Host-associated > Plants > Roots > Unclassified | place...
TATACAGCACCTTTCTAGCAGTCTTTGATGATCTGACATCTGTTCATCCTCCGATGGTATTTCTCCATTAGTTTTAGGAACATGCTGCCAAAAACAGATGATAAATTTAGGATACTCAATTCTTCATTTTTGAAAGGATATCAATCACTCAAGTTTGGAAGGAATAATATCTTAATCTTCATTGCAGTGTGTAGTTTCAGAAGTCATACTTACCAGGCCAGTGCTGCGTAATAATTAATTCTTGTTCAGTGTTACTTACCCCAGATCCTTCTGCAGCAGCAATCCTTGAAAGTTCTTCTTGGAGAGCACGAGCAATGGCAGCATCATTCTCCACAATCATCTTGGCTATCAAAATAAATGAAATCTCTTAAAGTTACCAGTAAGACTCTTATTTGAAAGAATATCTTAGAGATATTGGGTTTGGTGAAAGTTGCCGTGTCAAAGTTGCCGTCTGTTTAGTTAGGCATCCTTCGTTGAAATTAGCTGATGATGCCGCCGTGTGCTGCGCTATCTCTTAAAAAATTTTCATACCCTTTTTGTTTGTACATATTCTTTTTTCCCCTTTGAAGATCAGAATTAGAAAAGATAGGATTTGAAATTAATTAAGATGAAAGATCTCACTTCTCTTCATTCATGTCATTTCAACAAGTCTGGGTCTACCTTGCAGTGGTAAATTCTTGATGTGATCAGATGCTACTTGCATGCAATGGTCAATAATATTTCACCATCAAGCATGAATTAGTTTTTTTTTTTAAGAAAAAAAAAAAACACTTTGAACAGTATTATTTCTAGGGTTTTTTTTTTAAAATAAACTTTATCTGATCAATCGATTAAAATAACCCGGACTTTTAGCCTTGGATTGAGTGGTGGAGTCTTAAAGCTATACCTAAAATATAATATATCGTTGACCAGATGACGCTATGATGGGCTATAATTGGGCTCGACTACAATACCATGGGCTACGATTAGCCCATATCGGGTCATGTACTCAATTATATTTTGAGTGGTGGAGTCTCAAGCTTTCTTTTTTCTTTCTTTTCTGGGCCTAACGTTGTTTAAACTCTAGAAACACTTCACAGTTGAGCCAGGCGTCAAATTGCCTACACATGCCATATTCTGGTGGAGTTTAGAGGAATTGCACGAGTCTTTCCTGTATGTTTATGAATGATTGTCACTGGCATGGCATTGCTTTGAACGGGATTGGAACTACTCCATCTCGTAAACTAGTCTAGAGAAGGCCATTGCTTTAAACGGGTAGAACTTCTGCTTCAGCTATGCGTTGTTCAAAATGTTTGATGACTTGGTACTTCTCGCAAAAGGCGGCTTTATTGTCTATCATGGTGCAGTTAAGAAGGTCGAAGAATACTTTACAGGCCTTGGGATTAGCGTCCCTGAGCGTGTTAATCCTCCCGACCACTATATTGACGTTATGGAGGGTATAGTGACACCAAGTGCAAGCTCAGGTGTGAACTATAAGGAACTTCCTCTTAGATGGATGCTTCATGATGGGTACCTCATACCCCCAGATATGCAAAAGGATGCTGCTGGACTTGTTATGTCACCCGTGGACATAAATGCAGACCATGGATCAAATCCTGCTGATGCTAGAATGGGGGAACACTCTTTTGCTGGGGAATTATGGCGCAAGATGTTAAGAGCAGCGTGGAGCTGCATCGGGACAAGATACGGCACAACTTTTTGAAGTCTGGTGATTTATCATATCGGAGAACTCCAGGAATATTCCAGCAATATCGATACTTCCTTGGCAGGTAAACTCCAAGTGATTTGTTACATTTTCAGGCGTTTCTGAAGAAATAATACTCTCAGAAATTTTCAATTCTTTTTTCTTTTTTGGGCAGAGGTGTTTCTGTGCTTCTGCATTAATATTTATAATATATGAAAGATGAGAGTTCTTGTGTATAACCCTGATAAGGAAGTCACGGGCATGATTCTCTTTTGAAACATGTCTAATGTTGTTGCTCATCCCTTTGAATTATTTCTAAGAGAAATGGTAGGCTACTAGGCTCTGATCTCGAAACACCCGAGAAGAATGTTCCCAGAATGTGTAGCAAACCATAATTGCTTACTAATTTCGATGCCAAAATGCTACCTGCAGCTTACTTTCTATTCAAGCAAATACCGAGTGAATAATTAAAGTGCAGTAGCCCCTGGAAAGGGATAATATGACTCAACCTTATGAAATGTATGTGATTAACTATTTCTGTGGTCTGTGATGTTATTCTTACTCTTCATTTTCATATCAACAGGGTTTCTAAACTGGGACTAAGGGAAGCTAAGATCCAAGCAGCAGATTATCTGATCTTATTGCTCGCTGGAGCCTGCTTAGGATCAATTACAAATCCTAGTGATCAGACTTTTGGGGATGCTGGTTATGCACATTCCACCATTGCAGTTTGTGAGTAGGAAAAACTTATTTACTCAAGCTGTGAGGTTTTTTTTCCCAAATCTAATTTGCATTCGCGATATTCTTTTTAACAAAAAAGGAGTGCTAATAACTTGAAATATTTGATTTGTTTCCATGCTATGTGTTGCGATTGATTGGCACCTTGTGCTCATTGGGAACTACATGAATAGCATTGTTATTGCCATGTCAAATTTAAGTTGGATGACGAGGCTAGAGGTTAAACTGAGAAATTTAGCTCTTCAGTTGCGAAAGCAGAAAGGAAAACAAAAAGGTGCCATCTCACTGAACTTTTCGCCCTTCACAATGTTGAGAGCAAGGACCTCGACCACCCTTCCTGCTCCACGTAGCTTCACAGGATTCGGAAATACAGGAGACTTCAGCTTCTTCTGCATCAAGTAATTGCCGCTGGCAATGAAAAGAGCATTTATGTTACTAAGAAAGAACCTAAACCTCCAGTTCACGTAGTTTTCATTTGGAATGAAATAGACATCTCCAAGCAACTGCTTGGATCCTTCAACAGATGCTCATTTCCATATAATATCCCCAAGAAATTTAAGGGCTGGAACACCTCTGATCTCTACATCAACTAAAGGTCCCTGTATCAATGTCAAGCTCGAGAGTTCTGGATCATTCTGTATCATGTCAAGAGCACGCAATTGATCCTGAAATTTTTTTAAAAAAATGTTAATGATTTTTTTTGGATAAACCACAGCTCAAAATGTTATTCATCTTGATGAGAAATATTAGTTTTCCTATGCTGCAAGTGCAAAGGAGATGAGGGGGGTGGTTGTACTGATGTTCAAAGCTTCAAAGGTGCAAACAGTAACTGTAATAATACCTTTCTTTTCACTGCACAAAACTTGCAGTCAGTGGTAGATGGAGGGAGAATTTGATTGACAACAAGCCTCTTAACAGGAACATTCTCCTTCTTCAAGGATGCACGCAACCTAGATGATTCACTGATTGCCATTACCTTGGAAAAACAAACGAAATGGTAATTATTCCTTTTGAAGCAAAACACTCTTAATAAGCTACACTTCTAGCTATCCTTTTCCACTCCTTGTATGCAAATGAGCTACTCTAGAAAATGACACCATTATACTCTGGCCATTCAACGGTATATTGTGCATTCGAAATGTTTCCCCAACTGTTAAGTGAATCAGTGTTCTAGAGAACACACCAGAGCACAGAAAAGTGTGAATAGCTCCATTTTATCTTATTTTATTTTTCTTTTAAGGGAAGAAAAAAAGTTCTCCCCTCAAGCTTAGACTTAAAAGAGGATTGCATTAGCGAGCAAAAAGCCCTTCATTCGACAATAAGACATATTACCGTTGGAATCGTTACTATGACAAACTCTGTGGCATCTGTGTCACGAAAAAGCTCACGCACTTTTATCATCCTCTCCCTCAATCGCTCCAATTTGTAAGACTGCAAAGAGAGAGAGAAAATTTTAAAAAGAGGGCTTGTGAATTTAAAAGGTGGAGCATAAAGCCATTTCCCAAAGAATTCGGGCTTACAGCATCCTGTTGGCTAGTTTGTTCTTGGCCAAAAACGGATTTGATAGCTGAGGTTGCTGAAGTTATTTTTTGTCTAAGCTGCAGTACAATGAAAACAGTTTTAGAGAAATGCACGGTAACCAAATAAAAAACAGTTTCAAAGGAGCTAAAACAAGTTATTAGTCACCAACACATCCCTAGACCCTAGTTATTCCTTTGATTATACAACATAGCGATGAACTCTTTAAAAGACACCAAATTCATGTAAAATTAAATGACATGCAGTTCATTCATTATAAATAATGTTCAAGGAAGTACCTACAACTTACTCTGTATAACAACACTTTTTCTAGATTTGTATTAAATTTTCCAGGTTTTTCAGAAGTGTCAAGAACACATTTATGTTTTCATTGTTTCATGATGGTGTTTCTACCTTCAGTATCTTGCCAATGGATGCATCCAGGAAGTCCGGCAAGGACAAAAGTCGCAATGTATGGCCCTGTAAAGAACAATCATGAACCTCCGTTGATTCATTCCAAAAATTCACAGAAATTCTAGTGCTTAAGCTCACCGTGGGTGCAGTATCAAAAACTATTCGAGTAAACATACTATATTCCGGTGATTCAAGAAACTGCATCACCTGCCAAGAGTATTTATGTTCAACAAGGAAATCAAAAAATACAGAGACAGTCCACTCAGAATACAAAAATAACAATGAAAAACAAAGATAAATCATACTTTGGCAATTGCTATAGCTTCATCCAAACCAGGAGGAGGTGTGTCCAGTAGCTCTCCCAATTTCAACTCTCCTAACTTTTTTGACAAAAGGATGAAAAAACAGGTCAAGAGAAGTAAGGCATCAATCACGATCCAAAATTCTAGGTGACGGTTCTTAAAAACGCAAGTGCTACATGCCTAACTTTGGATGACCAACAGAAATGGAAATAAAAGGGAAAAACAGAGAGATTTGCCATGACTATCAAGTTATAACAGCATTGAAACCATGAATGACAAATCGGAATGCAAGTTCAGTCAGTGTAAGATACTATCTTAAGTTGCAATGCAAACAGATATAGACAAGGAATTACCTGTTCAACGAGCATTCCAAGGCCCATGCCTTCCATGAAGTCTTTGACCCCAGTCCCACCACTTTTCTGAGTCGCGCTACGAAATTCTTCCCGAGACTTGTCAGGATTTATCTGTTGCAAAGCTAAAAATCTGGCTTACTGAGTACATTGAGCAGCAAAACCACCATAAAATCACCAATAGATAGTTTTTTTTCTTTTCTTTTTAGAATGATGATTATCTTATAGTGCACATGAAAAAAGAGAGCCACCATTAAAGAAAATCAAAGGAAGGTTTATCCGGCAAACCTCAAGAGCAAACAGTGGGTATTCAGGTCCATCAACAGGTACTAGTGTACCTCCAGTCAAATCCTGAATAAAAACACGACACTCATGTTAAGCTCTACTAAAATGCAACGCAGATATTTGTAAACAAAATAAGAAAGGTACTTTCTTGTTCCAACCTGAGCAAAAGAATCACTCAAGGAGTGTGCTGGATCAGTTGAAACCACTAAAGTGGGGTGTCCACTGTTTGCAAATTTCACAGCAAGTGAAGCAGCACAGCTCGTCTTTCCTACACCTCCCTTCCCACCAAGCATGTAATACTTCCGCTGTGTCCCAGCAACCATATCATCAAATCCAGCAACATCTTCTACTGGTGCAGCCACTGATCTCACTGTCAAAAAGAACAAACAAAACAAAACGGACCCATTTCAACGCAGTCAAATTGTCTATGAAGCTGCAGAAACAGAAATTCTTCAAAGAACATTACTTTTCTAAATTGCAAACCACCATTAAACATAATATATTAATAAAATTGTTCCCTCCTCCATGACATATAAATATTTCATCAATGAATTCATCAATTAACAAGTTTGTAATAACACTTAACCATACAATTCATCAATCAAAATCCAATTATGTAGAGCTGGCCAATGAAACAAAGACGGCAATAACTCTCAATTCATATTTCAATCACAAAATATTGGAAAAAAAACCCCATCAAATTCTACACTTGAGCCAAATTCCAGTTAAAGAATCCCACTTTACAAATCTTGAGAAACCATGATAAATACGTTAAACAAGAAAAAAGGTAAATCCCAATAAAGTTTCTATCTTTATTGATAAAACAAAGACCCAAAAAAGAATCAGAAATTGAACATAACAGGGTTTGAAAAAATCACCTCTAAATGAACTTTCATGATAAGCCCTTTGCTTGATAGAGTGAAGGATAAAGCTTGAAGTTTTTGGTGCAAAAGAGAGCAAACCCACAGTAGCCATGGAGTTTCTTGAAGAAAATAACTTAAGTAGAGAAGATGAAGCTAAAGAAGAAGCGGGAGTAATTAGAGAACAAGAAGCCATTTTTAATGCTTTGGTTTGCTCTTTGCTGGTTGCTGCTTCTGGCAAGAAACAGGACAGAGTGTGTTTTTGTTTAGGATTTTGTTTTTGTGTGTTTATATACTTTCTTCTTGAACAAACCTCATAACAGCCCCCAACTTATAAGAAAATCTCCATTAGGTCCCAAATTGTTTTTCGTGTTTCCAATGTATCAATTAACAGATACTCTACAGGATGTGGGTTAAACACTGTATCTGCACTGTGGATTAAGACTCAGATTACTGTGGACCAGTATGGTTCAGCTTGGCTCCTCTTTTTTCTCTAGGTTGTGGGGTGGGTTTGTCTTGGGTTCAGGATTGGGAGCGTTTAGCTAGGACTACCTTTCTTCCCTTCGGCTTCTCTTGTTAATTCTCAATCATATCATTGTATTTGATCAGAGAAGACCAGTAGAGGACAATGATCTGATAGCGCATTCTGCAGACCTGTAAGATTATAAAGTAGCAAGGGATTGACAGAACTTCTGTAATTACTGCAAAACTACTAGAAGAATGCAAGAGAAACATCACCACAATTAGGATGATTTGAAACTAATTGATACATTTTTGTACAGTTAGAAGTAGAACAGGAAGACTGGAAAGTTCGATTTTTAATCCTTTAGATGGTCATTTTTTACAACAGTGCCTCTTTGATTTAAAGACTTCCAAAAGAAAGAGATGGCTAGAGACTGACAAAAAAAGCTTTTACTCGGTCAATTTCTTTAGAGTTCAGAAGCTTGCAGGAAAAGAAAACAGATCGGACAGAGAGATTAAACAAGTTCTTTGAATTCTCTGTACAAGAATACTTGCTCGGTATAATTACAATTGCAGTTGCAACTAAACCGAATGATCAACTGCTAGCCAAATGAACAGCAAAATCTGGCAAAGAAAATCATTCAAAACTCCAATTACAAGATGTAAACCACCCATAAAGCAATATCTAATCATCATAAAGTTATCTTCTTTGTGGATTTTTCCATTGCTTCCCCCATTATCCTCATGAGTTCTTGGACATGCTCTTTACAATGAAATCAATTGCATCGAGATCTATCTTTCGCTCGTCAATTTCCTCTGCTTGGTATGGGTAGCAGATGGAGGACCAGCTCTCATATTTTTCATACCAAAGCATGAACCAATACAGAAGCCCAGAAATCTTCTTGCAGATTTTTTGTGTTCTGGTAGACGTCCATCATCATGTGTCCTAAAATCTGAGCCCAAATTGTGAGTATTCAATTGAAGACTGCAATGGGAAGATCCCAAAGGCTTGTTAGTGCTGGCACGAAAGGAAATTGTCACATCATGTTCGGCAGAAATTTCTAAATTAATTGATTGTAGAGCCTCTTGATCTCTGACAGATTGTGAGCAATCAGGATGCCTCTCAGGTGCATTCGCGATGCTTCCACGTGAAGTTTTCCAGCTAGGAACCAGCTTCATTACCAAGATATCAATCAACTCAGCATTATAAGCTGCATCTTCAGGTGACAATCCAAGTTGTTCAACCATCTCCTCAGCTACCGAAACTGCAGTATCTGAGTCAAGATGAAAAGGAAACTCCACTTTCCTTTCAAGACTACATGAAGTTTCCGTAATGTTCAAATTCAATGAAATCGTATTGCTGTCGATTTTCTCCCCTCTTAATCTGAATTCATTTTTCTCGGTGAACTTACAAATTTCTAGAGTTGAAAACTGGAGCTTCTCATCGATACTTTCTTTACAAGATCCTACCAGAAGCTTCTTGTCGTCAATGTCCATCGAACGGGATTCTGAATGTGGCAAGTTGATCACTTGTTTGGGCATAAGATTATTTGGTAACTTCATAGAACCAGAAACAGTATCTTTTGAATTTTCAGTTGCTAGGAATGGATCTTTCAAAAGCTCTATCGCCGGCAATCTCAAAGAGGCTGGAACTAGGCACTTCTCTATGAACTGTTTAACTTGGGGATCATTCACCTTGTTGAGGGAAGCCGGCTTCACGCCTTAGATAACCTTCTTGTATACCTGCCCTGGATTTTTTATTTCACAGTATGGATATTCACAAGTAACCATCTCTAACATGCACATGCCGAAAGAATAAACATCGACAAGCTCATTGTATTCATCTTCACAAAGCTCAGGAGCCATATACGCTGGAGTACCTAAATCACTTGAACCAGTAGGCTGTTGCGTAACAATGGCTAATCCAAGATCTCCAATCTTAACCTCTCCATTGTTTCCATTAACAAATATGCTATCACATTTCAAATTGCCAAGAATGATAGGAGGTTCATGATTATGTAAATAGTGCAAACCTCGGAGAATCTGCCTTGCCCAGTTCTTAATAGCCTTCGTATCAACATCCTTGTGTTTCTTGCAATACTGGCTCAAACTCCCAGAAACGAATATCTCAGTTATCATGTTAAGAGTTTTCTTCTCATCATCGATCCAAAAATCATAAAACTTGATTATGTTCTTATTTTTCAACGACTTCAATAAGCGAGCCTCAGAAGTCCATCTTTCTAGTTGTTTTTGCGATACATCTTCGACGTTTGCTTGTTTCCACGCTACTTCAACTCCATCAACTTCATCAAAAGCCCTATATACAGTCTTGACTGTTCCTCCTCCCAAGATTTCGTCATACCTAACGTACCGACCTGTTGGATCTTTCTCCACGAACCCATCATTATCTAAATCCATGTCTTCTAATAAAAAAAACAACAAGAACCCTCCATAAGCAAACTACAAGACAGTAGAAACAAAGGCCCGGTCTGTTCTCTCTGCTTCCTTTTTGAGGTGTACTTTCCTTTAGGAAAACGGAATTCGCATTCAATAAATAATGTAGAAGATCTGAAGACGGTGCAATTCCTGCAGGTAATGAAATTTGTATTGTAATCGGTTTCCACATCTTTTGGGCCTGGAAGTCCGGGACTTACGTACGATCAGAACCCCGATTGCTATTTATTTATTTATTATATTTATCTCAAGAAATAAGCTCAATTTTATTATCTTGACCTTAAAATTCAAGCTACTTGAGATTAAGGTTAATATTTTAAAAGCTAAGTTTCAAAACTTTATTATTTCTCTTAATTATCAAAAATAAGAAAAATATTATAGGATGGAAGCTATATAATGTGGGTACTCCTTCCTTCCCCAGGTTAGTAGCATGGGAATTGCTTCCTCTTACTTTTCGTTTGTACCAAAAAAAAAAAAAACCCTAACTAGGGTTAGAATTGATGATACCAGTGACCCTCGTGAACTAGGATTAGGAAATCTCTCCATTTCTAAATACTTTATATTACCAAGCTTGGGTTTATACTAGGACTCGTGTTAAGCCAATGATAGACAAAAAGAAAAAAAAGAGTAGGATTTGGAATCCTTAAGCAGATGGTTAAAAAATCATGATAAAAAATAATAATAATAGAATTGTGTCATGATTTGTGGACTACCTACAGGTTTTTGATTAAAACTAAACTCAAATATAGAAGAAAAAAATGATACAGCATCCAGCATTTATATGACGACATCTAATTTAAATTATAAAGAAAAACAAATATATCGATGAGAGTTCAGCCAGAAAATGCCATATTGAGAAGAAAAAAAAGTCACTAGAATGATGTTACATGGCAGCTGAATTCACTCTTTGAAGATTTTCTTTCCAGCTAGATCTTCAAGTGTTAAATTAAATGTATCGGCAGACCCTTTTTTCACTTCCTCCCCTCGAGCAGCCAGGATTTCCTCAATGCTTCCAGGCTGTCCAAACCATCCAAGATGGTCTGCAATCAGGTGCAGGTTATTGCAACCACCACACCGTGCCACCACCACACCTTTTTCATATGATTCACGACAAACTGTCTTGACAGATCTTGTCTCGCAGACCTTGCAAGTAAAGATCATGGCAAGATCATGCCTTGGAGAGGTTTTCAAGTTGGATAAAGAAGAATAAGTTGTAGCAGAACCCTCATTACTGTTCACTTGGGCGGGAGCATTGGCTGAGCTGCAATTGGGCTTCAAACCATTTTCATGATTTTCCGACTCCTCATTAGCTTGGTTGGCTGGTTTTGCTAGAGTCTGCAGCCCTCTTCCATAAAAATCATTCCTGGTGAAGAGTGAACTTGCAGAAGGAAGAAGCTTCCAGCTATGTTCTGCGAACAAGAATTTTATTAAATCACAAGAAATATCTGAAAATTGAAGTAAAAGTTCCCGTATTTCAAATAAGAACAATCGGATGGGCAAATTGCAGGGGGTAGGGGGGGTGATTGCGTATATTGAAATCAGTAAACGAGTGGGGCTGAATTTCTTTAAACATTATCAGCTAAATAATTCCCCATGCAGGCGGTCACAAATTCACACCCCAGCCATGGCCGGGACAGCCAAAGGGAGTAAAATGTCAGTTGATTCTCTAAGGCATTCAGAGGTTTTAGTGGCATGAAAATGTGGACATGGGTCAAGATCCAATAAACTTTCATCTCAACATGATAAATGCATCAAGAGTGGTTTGAACCTCAAAATACAAGTTTAATCTTTGTTTCACGGGTACACTTTTAGACACACTGAAAGTAAATTCAGCCCGGGTTAGGCTGAGTTTCTCACAGCTGATTGGCTCGTTTGTAGCACCACCAAATGATAACATGCTAACATAGCATAGCATAGCATTTTATTCTACTTGTTCAACAGAAACTGTTTTCCACTTAAGAAAAACAGGGTATAGTCAAAACCATGGGAAAATCTTCCCTTGGTTTGCCTAAATATGCACTCCAAGGATCAGTAGTTTCCTTGTCAAGGAACAACTGATCATTCATGAGAGAAGAGGTTAGAAAGTAAACTGCAACCGCAAAATTAAAAAACCAAACTACTAATTTCCTTTATCTTCCATTACAGCAAGTTTAAACTTTGAAATAAAACCCAAATCAGCAACAACCGAAATACATTTGAATAGACGTGAACCTAGAATCTTCAACAGTACCATTTGAAAATCAAATATAAGAAAACTTATAAACACATGACCTATCAAAAGAAGTGCAAAAGCCTTCCTTTAAAGCTTAAGCTAACCATAACAAACAATGCTTCCACCTCATCCTTCAAAAAGGAGGCGGCTTTGTGGCATGCCACGTTTACATATTCTTATAAAGACCATAGCTTTTGATTTTCTTAAAACATGCAAGCTATACTTTGATCCACTGATTGGAACCAATTGGAAGGTATCGGTATCAAGAATTATCATTTCCTTTCTGAAATCTCTCCATTCCCAAGCTTATGGATGGATCGAACTGGTAATGTGTTCCAGGAAACTTATAACAAGTGAACTATATCTTGTCATTCATGTCCCTACTGAAATTCAAAGTTTTCACATTGATACACGATAACTGAAAACTACCAAATTTATTAAATTTATTAAAAAAATAATTGCTAAGAGGATAATTCAAGAAGCTCTAATTATAAGCTGCCAATAGAAGCAAGGAACTAATCTTCCAATACCATGTCCCTAACAATTCAAAGACTCAGCGAAACACTCAATCAGCGAAAACCCACTTTCCCAATTCGGTTTAAAATAAAAAAGAGAATGAAAACAAGGAAACCCCAAGTTTTACGGCCTAAGTTCCAAGCTGAACACAAACTCAAAGAAACAGACGGTTTCCCACGAAGTGAATGAGACAGAGAGAGATAAAGAGGTTACCTTTATTAAGAGAAGAGGTGAAGGGTTGATTATTATGGGCAAGAGCAGAGAGCAATCGCCTCAGCTGCAACGTGTTTCTAGCTGCCGCCATGAAAGAATGGTGTCCAAGCTCGCAGCTCTGTTTTTCTTCTTGTATTACAAGTCGGAGAATGGGAGCGCACACGTGTGTCTTTGTAAATAGAAGAGTGTGTTTTTTGGACTTAGGTTTTGGGGTGTGTTTTATAAATACAAAGAAAAGATGATTTTATAAACCCGACCCTTAAGTTTGAAGATAATTTATATTATTTGTATAACGTTTGTCCATAAATCTCATCAGAATTCCACATTATCATTTCGGGATTGAGATTTCAACCTAATATAATATTTTTATTTTTTTATATAGAAATGTTCAAGTGCGAGAAAACCTCTTGCTTTTAACTTCAATTTATTAAAACAGTTCCGAAAAAACAATTCAGCAAGATCATTATTATTGGTAGTAATTTATGCAAGGAATTTACAAAACACAAGTGAAATATTTTCTCGTATTCTTGCTGCGTAGAACACTCGCAGCCATAATCAATCTTTTTCGATGATTTCCACCATAAATAAACGGTGGTCAAGATGTTTTTTCTCTTTTCTGAAGTGGTCACTGATGCAAAGGTTATATAGTTATATACACCAGGTTCAATGGTGGGAATAGATTGGATTTATTAATTTTTAGATGACAGCAATGCGAATGTATCAAATAATATTTCTGGCTGCCATCTACTCAAAATGAAACAAAATTCCTTGTGAAGGCTGAGCATTTAGTTGTTCTCTACATGAATATCACGATGCTGCTCTGCTCAGTTCAGCTCAAATGAACAGTAACCGCATGAAACTGGAATCATAGCCTACCTGTGCAACCAAGAAAGGTTCAGCCCACACTGATCCTCTATGTACCTCCTTATCGTTGCTGCTTTGATCTTTTCTACTGCAACAAGGTTATGGAAAATAGGCAAATATTACCTACCTCTCGATCCAATGCAATCATTGTACATATATTTACCAGAATCCAGTGGTGCAACAAACATGTTCTAAAGCTCAAGCTGAAAACAAAGTTGATTTTTCCAATAGCATTGAAGCTGGATGCAAGAATATTTATTGACAGCAACAAACAAGAATGATCGTTGCACTCGTGATGGCAGTTTTAACCTGCTACCCTCAATTAAGGAACCATTACTGCAGATAATGAAATGACAGAAAAAAACTAACAAGCATATCAACGCAGAAATGTCACTTGTTATATCATCTGCATGATTACAAAAATCATCAATTGATCCGCTATCAATCTGATTTCTCAAATCCTATTTGCACAAGTTATCATCAACAAAACTAGAAAAAACCAATTGATCCATCATTTCTTATTAATTGTTGTCATCGTGGCGCCAAAGAGACCGAGAAATCAGTGGGCAAACCAAACTTTTTAGCCCATTTCTTTGACTTCAAGTACAATTTAGAGACTCTAACATCAATTAGCCCCGTATGGGGCCGCTTCTCAGGATCATCATCCACACACTCCAATCCCAACAGCACCATCTTCTCTGCTACTTCAACCGGATACGAATCCTTCAACCTCTTGTCAACCCACTTCCTTAACTCACCCTCACCAGCAGCCACCACCTCCCTTGCCATCTCAATCACACTAATTCTCTCATAAACTCCACCCCCCTTATCAAACACATATCGCAACGCCTCCTCCCCAGACACCAACTCCAAAATCACCACCCCGAATGCATACACATCACATTTCTGAGTCACAAATCCACTTGCCTGAAACTCCGGCGCCATATATCCTGTCGTTCCTTCAAATTTCATTTCCCTACTATCTGACCTACCAAAATTTTTCGACAAAGAACTTTCATTCCCCACCATCTCTCCACACAATTCAGCAGTCCCAAAATGACAAATCTTGGCATTCAAAGAATCTTCAGTAACTAAAATGCTTGAACTTTTTATACGACCATGCACAAATTCTGAATTCAAACCTGAACAGTGGAGAATATAATCAAGACCATTAGCTATATCAGTAGCAATCTGCATACGAGATAACCACGATGATAAAACTGTGTAACTGGGGTTCTGTGGATTCCTAAGACAAGTAGCTAAATTTGCACCATGAACATACTCATAAACAAGATAGATAGAGTTCCCTGGAGAGGAAACACCAAGAAGCTTGATCACGCTACTGTGATGACTCCTGCAAATAGTCAGTAACTTCTTTCGAAGCTCAGGTAATCCAATCTGACGGCGAAACTTGCGTTGAAAAATAATCACTTCTTTTCCACGAATTGAGCATCTCCAAGAGGTTGATGAAGAGGAAGAAGAAAAGGGTTTCTTTAAAAAGTTGTTGGTAGTTTTACAGATTTCAGAGAAGTCATAAATGTGAGGGTTTTCTGGTAATGAGTCTTTGAGGCTGGAAAGAGATGTTTTGCTTGAGAAAGACAGGGACTTTGATGCTTCTGAACAGGTTGGAGAGTCATTTGTTGATGGGTAGTTGTTAGATGATGGGTTGATCAAAGAGGAAGCAGGTGATGGTGATGGTGATGGTGATGGTGATGGTGATGGTGATGGTGACGGTGACGATTTTAAGGACTTCGATGTCTTGGATTTTGGGTAAAGAGAGTTGATTATGTTCATGTTCTTTTTTTATTTGCGCAAGAGCAAAGAAATCTTTGAAACAGAAATTTGATTGTTTACTTTGGGGGCATGAGAAAGGAGAAACCAAGATATTTCGATTTGTAGAAATCTAGGAATTTTAGGCTGTTTGTTGTTTTTGCCTTTTTGGAGGTTTCCAGTTAGGTCCTTGTCCAGTTATTTTTTTTTTTTTTCAATGGAAGAAATAAGAAGAATAAAAGTCATGTGTGGGTCTTCTATTTTACGTATTTAATTAAGTTAAATTAATCTGAGATCCTTCATCCAATTATATAATTACATATGGAATCCATGCAATCTAGTAAAATATAAGTAGACAAAGTTAAAAATATAGTTGTGGATTGTTTTTTAAAAAATCCAATACTAGAACTTAATTTAGCCTATTGATTTGTTAAAACCAACTCAATTGGTTTTTTTAAAACATGAATAACTCGATTAAACTTGATTCAAACCTAGTAGATTAAACATAATAAAAAACATAAACAATAAAAAATTATTTTAATAAAAACAATTAATCAAGATTCATCTAATAATATATAACCTCATCCGAAAAAGTTGATGACTAATGCTTTTTTTTTTTTTCCTGATTAATTCTCAAATCTATAACTATTGTTATGAGACCCGATCGATAATCAATCTGACTAAAGTTTGAGTTTATAGATAAAATAGATTAACTTGAATAAATTAAAAATCTTTTAAAAAAAACTCTAAAATGATATCATTTTTAAATTTTTTTTATTGACCACTCTTAAACCAAACCACCGAGTGAACCTACTAACCATGATTGAACTCTTATAGTTAGGCTGAAATCGGGCCTTATAAATATGGTCACGAGGGCTAAGTGACTTTTTAATTAGCAGTGAAAGAGTAAATTTGATATAATTTAAAATAAACGATTTGACTTAATAAATATAAATAAAATAGAGGGACCACACTTGATTTTTAGTCATGTAAATCATCTTGGGTCTTCGGCCGAAGTTAGAAAAGACGCGGTTCGTCTTTGGTGCACGCTTGTATCCTTTATTTTTTATTTTTATGTTTTAAAAAAATTATTTTAAATTAATTTTTTTGATATTTTTTTTATTATTTTAATATATTAATATTAAAAATAATTTTTAAAAAATAAAAAAAATATTATTTTAATATATTTTTAAGTAGAAATCACTTTAAAAATTAACCGCAATCATATTCTTAATCACGTAATTAGATTCAAATTTTTCTTGGATTTTCTTTAAAATTTTGTGTAATGTTTTATTATCTATCATAATTCATTCCTGATTTTAAATTAAATTAAAATAAAATAAATACTGATACTGCATTTTTTAAAAATTCCAATTACTACTTTGCTCACATTATACTAAGTAATTTATTCCCCATTTTTGTAATCAAATAATTACGGCCTAAACCACTGGGCTAGATGATTCGTGATGAAAATAAGGACGGTCTGGATTTTTTTTTAAAATACTGTTTATACATTCTGGTTAATTAGGTATTAAAATTTTAAATTTTAAAAATTGGCCACACGTCACTGGTCCTCTAACTACAGCCGCCAACCGCGAACAAATCAAATAAACAATTCTGTTCACATTAGACTAACCCCCCTCTATACAGTGTTTAGGATTTGACAATCAGACCCCTTTTCAGTGGAGCTGACTTCATTCAACCTCAAAACTTACAGTTTTTTTTTTTTATTATTATTATTAATTTATGGCGAGTAATATTTTCAAGTCAGCCGAAACTGAATTTCAACTCAGAAATCCCTTAAATATTGATCCTAATTTTCAAACATAAAAAATCTATATAAAAAAAGGAGGAACCTCTCTGGCCACGATAATTATCCTTTAAATTAAATTTCATCTTGTATATACAAGCTATTTAACTTTTCCCATAATATAATGCAGGAGATGTCCCCCGAAACCTCTATTTTTTAAAAAAATATATATAGGATTTTTTTAATATTAACAAAATAATACAATTTACAAAATAATTGATGAAATACTATATTTTAATTTATATGTCACTATTGAAAAATATTATGAAATGAGAAGAGAGGAGAGGAGAAAAAACAAATAAAAAAAGTCATCAAAGCATATTGAAACTTTGATTATGATAATATTTATATTATCAAAAAAAAATTAATGAGATTAAACTAACAATATTAAATTTTTTTAACAAGAATAACTCACTTACTTTTAATAATAAGCATAACTCATTTTTTCTATTATTGATGATTTTTTTTTAATATTGTTGTATCTTTTTTTTAAAATTAACATAGATGTTCTAATCAACTTGCATGAATCTCGATTAATTTTATAGATTTTAAAATTAATAATTATATAAATTTTCAATAACTTAATTTTTATACAGCAAACTCGCTAGGTGGTAAAGATTTCTCTACTATATCTGTAATGTTTTAATTGTAGCTTTGAAATTTGAAGCCTGTCTAAAGCTGGAAACAAACAGCAAAATCCAATCTTGGTTTTCTAACCTTTTCTTTTGTGGGGGTAATACATTTGATCCCAGTGACGCGCACACCTTGGAAGTTAGAACTTCTGTGTGTTCTCCAATTTTCTTGTTTCAGACAACTAGTCAAGTGTAGAAATATAGAACCAGTCACAGCCTTTGGTTTTTTG
>Ga0307507_10006721_pt1 | contig 17313 bp, 23 predicted proteins | sample 7_EM_MG_FD_207223 | JGI IMG/M metagenome (GOLD analysis project Ga0307507, IMG submission 207223) | Populus trichocarpa ectomycorrhiza microbial communities from riparian zone in the Pacific Northwest, United States - 7_EM | ecosystem: Host-associated > Plants > Roots > Unclassified | place...
GCGTAACGCATACCTAGGCAGGCTTGAAGCAAATTGTCTTATGAGGAGGATCGCCTCCTAACCAGTGAGCCCTCTGATGTTCCGGGCAGCACTGGGAACGAATTATATGAACGACAGAAATAATAAGATGGGTCGGACTTACATAGCGTATCGTTTTGCATCTGCACACGATGAATAAGAAAATCAATGAATCCACAATTAATGACATTGCTTACCTGGAACAGGCTTTCAACTCGGTCGTTTTATCACAACCAACCATCCCGCAGACATCCCAATTCTTCAAAAGGCGTCTCATCTGCAATACCTCTTGCATTATTTGCGGTTGCTTTGTCAACTGGCCGAGAGTTCTGCTCGAGACCCTGCCCAGGAATTCATTGCCATGACGCCTTTTCCAGATTCTCAGCCACGAGATCAGTTCAGTTTGTGTGTCCGTCCCAATGAGGTGAGGAGAATCACTCGGCTCCTTCACGAAAATGACCAGAAGTGTGCTCAATAGTTGAATAGGAGTGGAAGCAGCACTCTGATAGTAACCGTGCTCTCTATCAGGTGGGGGATTGATCATTTTGCGATCCCAACTAGGACCAAGTGCCACTAGCCGCTCTGCAACGGTTTGCATCAATCTCTTGCCACCAGCTGCACCTGCTTCATTGGAGAGCAAGAACCTCGAAAAATAGGGAGTGTGAGAAACAACTCCGATCATCTCGAGGTAAGGGTTATTGAGCCTGAATTCTTCTGCCATGAAGGCTGGGATATTTGATGGCAGTGATGGAGGTTCAAGAAAATGGCCAACCAAGGAAGGTAGATAGAGTGCAGCGAATTTATGGAAAACAATATCTTGTTGGTCCATAGGCATCCTCATTCGTAGTTTACGAAGCTGCAATGGCGTTTCGATCAGCGCTGGAAGTATAGGATTAAGTTGGGCTCGACTGACAAGGTGACAGCACGATAAGAGTTTTTCGATTTCGTTTAGATTTGCGAAAAGCATCGTCTCTGGCTGAGCATCCATAAAACCTGTTTCAAAAGTTAACTTGGGCCACAAAAGCGTCCTACATTTGCATTTTGAGTCGCTCACCCAACATCGTAGCAAAATCTTCCGTAGTAGGATTTCGCGTCAGAGAGTAAATACTGCGAATACCGCTGTCGGCTCGACCTTCATCCATAGCGCCAACATTAGCCTCTCGCTCTGAATCCATGGGTGTTGGTCCTTGGAAGCGAAGACGAAGTGCACGTTGCAAAAGCGTGACACTCAAGTCAGCGCATGTTAGTAGGTAAGAAAAGTAGTCCGTATAAGGCGCTGATTTACTGCAACACAATTACACAAATGGTGAGCTAGTAAGCCTAGAAGTTCGAAAACCCTCTGGCTTTCCTTTTGTTGCGCCAGTGCCAATCTCTCTAAATCCTCCCTCATCTCCGCATGGACGATAAGAATATCGCCATAAACTTTCAAGAAAAGATTTTGCATTGTCTGAACGGCTTCAAAATTTCGATGAGAACCCACAATTGCAAAGTTGCCACACGCTGTAACGCAAACGTCCTGGAGGTATAGTGATAAGAAAAAAGGTCGGAAATTTACCTTCGCGATACCAAAACTTGTATCTTTGGATTTGGGTTTGGCTGTTTGATCAACCGCAAAACCGAAATTATATTTTCCCAGTCGCTTTCCCGATAATCTAGCAAATGACTCCTCAGAATGTGTTGTTACAATATCATCCCAGTCTTTGGCACAGGTCGTCGAATAGGATATTGAGGAAATTTCAATGCGGCTAGAGAGACGCTGATCCTGAAATAAAGACATTGACCAGCTTTCTGAAATGGCAGCAATGTAGAGATAGTCCCGCCGGACCGACGTGCAACGGAGACTACGGTCTCTCGAAGTCAACAATTGCTTTCCACCAATGCAGGAGATCGGGCATTCTCTACAAGCCCCACATATACGAAAGAATAAACGATCATCTTTGGTCAAAGGGCCGTCTGGCTTGTTTGTGATGAAAATCGTTTTAGACAAGGGACAACACTGCAGAATGGCTGACTAAGCAGATAGCACTTTGTATTCCAACGATGTTGGACTCCATGCAAGTTGACTCGGATACCTCCAAATTGCCTCCTTTAGGACCTGCTTTTACCGTGACCCTATCACGACCACTTCCTCCCATTTTGGGATCCCAGAAACCAGATGACAGACTAAGAGGACTCAACAATGAACAAGTGGTCGTCTCTCTTGTTGACACTCATAGAGAATTCGGCTGGGGACTACGGCAAGGATATCTTGGCATATGTTTTTGTATCTCTCACCGCGGCATTGCCTTCGAAAGCAGATTTTATTGCGCCGATTTCCCTGTCCGATGCTGCTGAGCTGATCGAGAAGTTCGATAACGATGAATTAAAAGGATGGAGGAGGGAAGTGAAGGAAGCTATAGGCAAGAGCAACTGGGAAAGACTTGCTTTACATCGTACGTTCTAGGTAGTCGTGTCTGAAGGTCTGGAGCCATTCATCTCTTCACAGCGATATTCAGGAAGCCTGTTGAACCTTCCGCCCAGGGACTTCTGCATGATAGTAAAGTGTACGCTTGGTTTCCTTTGCTCTGCTGGAATACTTACCAATTGTACTTTAGTTATCATGAAAAAAGTATGAACCTCCTACCCCCTTTCATGACATTAACAAAATTTTGACAGTATTCACGGCGGCCTACAACAAACCCTTCGTCAGAGACGCTGCCAAGAACTTAATCGAGCATCTTAAAACCATCGAGAACGAAATCAAAGCGCAAGAAAGGGTGGTTTATGCTAAGGCATTTTCTATTGTCCAGAGTTCTGGCACGGGCAAGTCACGCATGCTGACAGAGGTGTGTCGAGGTTCTGTTCTGGTGTGCAATGTTATGAAATGTGTGCTAGGTTGGTAAACATTTATTCACTCTTCCGATCTGCCTGCGCGGGGAAGGCGATCACGGTTATCCACCTCCGGATATAGAAGTCGTCGAGTACTTTGATTCCTTGTCCAAGGAAAATGATTTGAGTCATGCTGCGCATATAGCCGTTGCCAGTTTTATTGCTGCAGCACATACCACTATGCTCAAATGGCTGAAGCGAGCCCAAGAAGGCGGCGCTTCAGATTTGCATACCATTTGGCATCAGCTTATGGAACCAGCAGAAGAGCGAGCCGATCGAAACTCTTTTTTTTCAGATGTTGTTAAACTAGCAAATACTGCAAGTCATTCTTTGTCTTCGGTTGACTTCCCGCTCTAATTTTTCTAGCAGTTGAAAGAAACGTATAAATACTTACGGAAAGGCGCGAGCCCTAAAAGGTCGTCAACGAAGAATTTGTGGACGAACGAGAATCACGCGACATCAATGAATTCGCTGAAACTGCTTATAAAACCATCACCCAGAAGGCCACCGAAGACCTCATGAAATTCTTATCCAGTATCGAGCCTGACACCATATGTGTGATGTACTTCGACGAGGCTCATGGGCTGAAGTTATGTTTCTGGGTTCTCTTACGCATCTTGAACTCGCAAAAAATGTCAACAAGAATGTGGACTATCTGTATGGGAACGAAGTCAAGTCTTTCGTATTATGCCCCAAGGCCAAGCAAAAGTTGGTCCTTTCTCTCATCTATATTCATCCAACTTATTCAAACTGTGACAGTGCTTTCATTGAGAATGACGCAGGAACTGGCTCATCTGCTGCGGCCATATCTTGCTCTTGGGTTCGACCAGCATATGATTGCTAAGTGTCAAGCAGAAACAACTGTGAGAATGGGCGAATTGCGGTCCATCAAGCATCTTGCTCAATTTGGACGGCCATTGTAGGTGGTTCTTGTGGATCGTAGATAGTTGCTTACATTTGAATCAGGTGGAATGCTCAGCTACCTGAACGCGAAAATCACGAGATGATCCAGTACTCCTCCTTCAAGCTTACAAATGGGCAGAGTTTCGATCCGTCCGACGTGAACCACGTGTTTGCTGTGCTCTCACAGCGACTTTGCCTTGATCCAGTGCTGTCAGGCTCTGAAGCGGTCGAACTAGCAGATCGTAGTGTCGCAAACCACATGAGACTTCTAACTGGCTTTTCAGATAACCATGCCTTGTTCTATACACACTCACCATCAGAACCAAATCTCGCACTTGGCAGTGCTCATATATTGCACAACATGGGAAAGCCAAATCACTTGAAGGATTCCTTGACCACTCTGAGCGCCGACTTGTGTAGTGCCGGGCTAGTTGAAAAAGGAATCATGGGTGAACTTGGTGCTCGCATACTTCTTCTTGTCGCCCGTGACTTTGCTGCTCCAGTGCAGGACAGTGGTCGAAAGTTTTTGGAACCTTTTCTTCTTCTGGATTTCCTCCGGTCCCTTTTTGGCGACCAAAAAAAATGGGCAAATTCTCATCAAAGCAATAGTTTTAACACCGCTTTTGGTGGTGCACATCTCAATTTTACACATTGGATAGTGACAAAGGACCCATTGCCTGTGGAACCCGATCTGTAAGTTAAATCTGTTTCCCTGTCTGCATCATGGATGTGCTAATTTGAATTCTCAAAGCAAGTTGCTTGCGAATTTATGGGCTAGAGGTGCAGCTCTTCAATGCTGCTTCAATCAAGAAGCAATCGATTTTTTAATCCCGGTATATCATGGCTCTGTTGCTGCCAATGCAGTATTTGATCCATCTTGTCTTTCTGCCATCGCTGGCCAGGTCAAATTCAAAGAGCCAGGCGACCAGAAGGCAGAGACTTTGATTCGTCCATTTGGTATTCACCGTGATCCTCATAGCCCTCTGCCATATCTTGCACTACTGATGGAGCTTGGGAATGAATCCTCAGAAAAATCAAAAATCAAAACAAAGTTGCCTGAACCACCCAAGCAAGGTAATTTCTTAAAGTGCACTGGTCATCACACTAAGGCAGAGGACCCGCCAACATCACATGACCTTCCCAAAAGGGACTTGGGCTTCAGATTTCGCACTGATTGAGCATTTTAAATACAACCACAACATTTATTTAGAATCGGCTTCCTGAGGAATGTTAGAAATGTTGTAATGCACCCTTCAATACATTTTTTAAGGAAAGGAATAAGGTTTGGTGAAGCTTTTAGATGAACATCGAAAATTTAGCCTACTTTGGCTATTAACTCATAAAGACCTTATCCCTTCGCTTATAAAATTTATGGAGAGATGTATTACAACATTTCTAACATTCCTCAGAAAGCTGATCCTAAATAAATGTTGTGGTTGTATTTAAAATGCTCAATCAGTGCGAAATCTGAAGCCCAAGTCCCTTTTGGGAAGGTCATGTGATGTTGGCGGGATGTGGATGTCCTCTACCTTACACTTGTGCAGAAATACACAACACGGCTCGAGGAAGTAGGGTTTGAGAAGCAGAAAGGTGATCCAGAATTGAAAGCAGTCAAAGATGCTCAGCAAGCTGTCAATTCGTACAACTGCTACTTGATATCTGTTCATGGTGTCTCCCCAGATGTGTATCAAATCTTACACACTGCTGACATTGCCCGTGAATTTGCAACTTTACTCAAGATCACGATGCCATCACCCCGCAACCAAGAGGCCCTAATACAGCACATGCGTCCGCTCGAGCGACTGGGAGCTGTATCCAATCATACAGCTTGGATGCCTGAGTATGTTGCAGTTGAAAAGATTGTCTGTGACTGATATCAATGATGTTTATTTTTCCGTTGAAAATTGCGATGTATCTTTGCCACTTTAGCTTATGCTCACTGCTGGCTCAGATAGGTTCCAGTAGTAGTTCTTGATAATTTACATGAAATGTCGTGACACCTTTCGACATTCCGAGTTGTACACTCAAGTCATGGTAGTACATAACAAAAGTAATCCGTACGAGGCGCTGATTTATGATCTCACAAAACCTAAAGTACCTAGTGAGCTAGTAAGAAGTTCCAAAACCCTCTGGCTTTCCTTTTGGTGCGCCAATGCCAATCTCTCTAAATCCTCTCTCATCTCCGCATGGACGATAAGAATATCGCCATGAACTTTCAAGAAAACATTTTGCATTGCCTGAACGGCTTCAAAATCCCGATGGGAATGTAATCGTCGAATCAATGCGTTGATGAAGAGGGAGTTATGATCAAGGGTAACCAGCGAACGAAGCTCAATATCAAGTGCAGCTGGAGACAAAGTCTTCGCGTAGTTGAAGAAACTTTCATCTACCAGAGATTTAAGAATTCGGACTGTGCCAATGAAGCCAGCAACTCACAATCACCGTCTGAGGTTTCAGCAACCAATTTTTGGATGAAGGTGCTTTGTAAATCTTCACGACCTTTGTCCAGTTTCTTTGAGGACTTTTTATTCGCCTTTTGTGGGTCTTTTGCTTCTGGAGCAAAACGTGGCTCGATTCCTGGCAATGTAGGTAGAAAGAATGGTGCCTTTTCTGGGGCCTTAGGAGGCTCTTTAGGTTTATTTCGTTGCTATAGCAGATTGTGAAAAAATGAAGATGAAATTTGACCGAGAGTGGGTACCTGAATAACATCGAGATTGAGGAGGGTCTGCCATCGAGAACGAGGAAGAAGAGTCAACGTTATTAACTCTCCATCCAGTTGGGGGGGTGTTGAGAACACGTCGACAGGAGTATCTGACTTTTGCAGAGCCGTAAATCCCTCAAGATCTGAGACCGATAAATGAACAGTGTATGAAAAAGAATATAAAGTGATTACCTTCGTCATCGTGTCCTTGAACGGAAGGAAGAGCAACCTCGAAGATGTTCTTTGGATCAACAGTTTGAAAAGAAACATCGGCGTATTGCGCACGGTTTGCCCTATAGGGTGTCAGGTTAAACTAAGGTGAAAGAAAGTCCCGAGGCAGTCGTACCATAGAAATACACCAACACCGTCAACGTGCGCAGTTGCTAAGAAATCATTTGTGGGAGAAAATGCCACGCTAGTCGCGATGCTTGGAGTCCGGAATGCGTTAATGAGTCGACCAGTTGGAATGTCGAATGTGCGAATAACAGAATCCAGTGATGTTGCTACTATCCATCGGGAATCAGGTGAGAAAGTCTACGATTTGAAAATGAAGTTGTAACCACGAAATACGGATGTAACGTACGATATCCAGAATTCGTCCATGGAATCCGCTCAATTCTCTGACAATTCTCCTAGTTTCAATATCAACAAGGCGAACCGTCATATCATCACATATGATGGCTAGCAATCCGCTGTCTCTGTGCAGTATCGTCGAGGTTGCAGTAGACGAGAGTACGACTGTATGTTCCAGTTTTGTAGTTTGGAAATCAAAGAACTAATCGGGAGTCCATCAGTAAGCCATACCGAATTGTAAATTGCACCAACGTTAATTGTTCCATCTAATGTTGTCGCGATTACATATTTGTTGAGTGAATCAGTTGTTATTCCTGATATTGACCTCTCTCTTCCTTTCGCATTCCCTGAATTAAACCGGTTAGCCGTTTCCGGAGGACAACGACCAAGTTTGAAGGTTTTCCGTTTGATGCCCGATTGTAGATTCCACATGCCTATTTGGCCAATCGATGAACCCACAATTGCAAAGTTGCCACACGCTGTAACGCAAACAGCCTGGAGACATATCAGGTATAGTGATAAGAAAAAAGGTCGGAAAATTACCTTCGCGATACCAAAACTTGTATCTTTGGATTTGGATTTGGCTGTTTGATCAACCGCAAAACCGAAATTATATTTTCCCAGTCGCTTTCCCGACATTGTCCATGATCTAGCAAATGGCTCCTCAGAATGTGTTGTTACAATATCATCCCAGTCTTTGGCACGGGTCGTCGAATAGGATATTGAGGAAATTGGAGGAAATTTCAATGCGGCTAGAGGTATTGACAGAGACGTGGCTTTCTTGAGTAGAGATCCTGAAATAAAGATATTGACCAGCTTTCTGAAGTGGCAGCAATGTAGAATTACCTTGGGATAGTTCAAACGATCTAGAGTCCCGGACCACCGACGTGCAACGGAGACTACGGTCTCTCGAAGACGTTAACAGTTGTTTTCCATCATCACCATAATAACGAATCAGATGGGGAGGTGCATGGTGGCCAGAGCGGAACTTCAGCAATCTGGGAGCTGCTGTTGGAGAATCAAAGAGCCATTGCTGAAAACGGAAAATTAATATCTCCGTCAACCTTCGTTTGCCAACTAATTTTACCTTCACACTATTGTCTTCACTTGATGTGATTAGTACAGGTTGACCAGGAACCCATTCCAAAGCTGTAATTGCACCATCATGGGCTCCACGAACCATGTGGAGCAGTCTTCCGCCTTCGTTCAAGTCCCATAGAGCAATGTGACCAGCAGAGGACGCCGATGCAAGAATTGGATGGCCATCTACAAGAAATTAATAATGCGACACTTTATTGACGACGAAACTTGCCTGCTCGAAAACCTAGCGCCTTGATACCACCACCCTCCATGAACATTTTCATTAGTCGTTCATCCGCACGGATGTCGTATACCGATATTTCGCCAGAAGTGAACCCAATTCCTACAACATCGATAGCGGTAGACTGAACGAGGGCTGTTATCGCATTTCCGTACTCATGCGAATCAGGTTCTGATAATTTAGAGGATGATAAGAGTTTAGTTGCAGGAAATTGATGAATACATGATCTATGGACTGTTAACGACTTTTAATAAGCTGATATGGATTGTGACTTGCCTCGTCTTGATATTCCATAGCTGCAACCTTCCTTGACTGCTTGATACAAGGACTTTATTTAGGTAGGTTGCTGGATGGAGAATAGAAGTAGCTGTGAACCCAGGCTCGAAAGAAATTGCGGTTTCGAATTCTGTTGACAAAATCGACTATAAAATCTGATGTGAAGCGGGAAAAGACAACTTACGTCCATCCGAGGTCCAGGTGAGCATGTGTTCTCCTTGTTCATCCAGGGCAAGCAATTGCGAGCCAAATATTGTCAGGTAGGCGAGGTTGCTTCCAAGGGGATTTGATATACGTAATACCTGTATGAAAGATAAGACTAACCACCTTTCACGTAGAGTTGACTGACCTCTTTACCGCGAAGATACTTGATGGCGAAGAGTGACGACGTAACCCACACAGCATCTCCGTCCATAGCCAGACTGGAAATATGCTCGGGCGCATCAGGACCTGGAGACGACATCGAAAAAGCGTCAAAAATCTACACCGTACATACCAACAAAAAGTAATCCCATCTTCCCTCCCTCCCACAGTGCCCAAGCCCGGCCCAGGCAAGTTAGCAGATGTATCCGAGGGCCATCGGTGGCTCCCTTGTACGACCGTGTTTGCAAAATAAATGGAACGTGGTTCGTTATGAGTCCAAGTGCTCGAAATGGAATGAAAAGACGAGATTCCTTGGTGGGTTTTTTATGAGAGTCTGCAGAAGTATCTTGCCGGATTCTCTTTTTCGGAGGTGGTGATGACTCTTCGATCATAGGCCAATTTCCAATACAGCAGGATTAAATAGAAAAAGCAGAAACCTGAGATAAAACAGAGAGCGCTTAAATTTCTTAAAACCAAATGAATACAAATATCACGCCCAACTTCGACATGACATCCGAAGACCTTTCAGCAATATTTACACCATACGTTTTGATATGTGGATCCATATTTCTTGCAGTTTTGGTTATCGCTAGTATGTGCTTGCATGCCAATTGTCCGCTTCCAATTTTTGAACTACCCTCATTTAGTCTGGGTATTTCTAAAGAGGCCAACATCTAGGAAAGGATGCGATCTGCTTTTGGTAGGTCCTCCAGACGCTGGTAAAACTGCCTTGCTTTCCAAAGTGCGTGATTTCTGTTGTCGAAGTCGATATAGTCAGCTGAAGCATCTTACTACAGTTGGCTTTCCACCAAAGTTTACCAACTCAGACTTCGATGCAGACAAATGTTTCGACTGTTGTTTTACCAGAGACGAAGGTTTGCTTCAAGGTGATCGATATTCCAGGCCATCCAAGATTACGAGGACAATTCGTCGAACACCTTTCCGATGCCAAGGTCGTTGCATTTGTCGTTGATTCTAACACGATTTCGCGAAATGCTGCTGTAGTCGCAGAGTATGTTCCAATGTTTATTCACTTTCCGGTTGATTTCAAGAACCCCTGTAGGCACCTGCACCATGTTCTCCATGCCCTTACGTCCCTACCACCTTCTCAACAGCAACCGTCACTTTTGATCCTTGCAAACAAATATGACCTTCTCAAAACCGTGTCGAATGCTAGCGCTCAGTCCTTAGGTATCAACCGAGTGAAAAGTGTTCTTGAACGCGAATTGGAGAAACGAAGATCTTCACAAACCAAAGGTATCAATATTGAAGGTCTAGGTGAGGAAGGCGAGAGGACAGATATGGGTGGTTTAGATTGTGGAGAAAAGGAAGGTTCACCCTTCAAATTTGATGAATGGGAGGGAGGGGAAATCTTATTCCTGGGAACTTCAACTGTTCAGTCTGAATCTGGTGAAAAGGGTAGCCGAGAAACTGGTTCGGAGACGTTGGAGGAGTGGCTCAGGCATACCATGTAATACTTGTAGAATGTTTGGTTTGTTTGCCAACATGATGCCTCTTCTTTCTCAACTCCCCTCATGTCTGACAAACACCGAATCTCTTTTTCCTGTGCCTCGTTTACTCCAGCTACTACGTATTCTGTTCTATGCGAATTCTTCTCGGGCAGAATCTTTTTTCCCGCTGCTCTCGTCACAATTGTCAAGTCAAAGGCAGAGTGGTCCCAAAAACATATATTTTTGACTGCCTCCTCTTCGGCCTTGGCTTTTTGTCAATGTTGGATGGTAACAACATATGGTCCTTACTCTTTTCAGGGTCAAGATCCTTGAAAAAAAGTCTGGGTATTCAATTCAAACTTGAAACGAACCTCTCAGCCCCTTTCTGCTCTTATTTTTGTCCGCAACCTTTTAGACAGTGCCCGACTCCTGCTCGTATCAGGAAGCGAGGCGATTCCGGTTTGCGCAGATTATATTATGGTTGGGTTTTAGAGCTCGCCTCACTCCATTCACACGGTGTCGCGAGTGTCAAGCCTTTCCTACATGTCCATAGTCATACGACTCATACAATTTCACTTGAGTGGTCAAGTCTTCTATAATCTCGCAATTAATAGAAGTACAATCAGGTATTGCTATCACGGGTATTACTGTGAAATATTTCCTGGCAATAGACGAGTCCATGAGTACAAATGAATACAAAGAGCGACAAGCAAGAAGAGGTAGTTTGTGAGCGAAATGAAGGTCAAAGCTACAACCATGAATGGAAGGATTGTGTCGTAGGGATATGTAGAACCAAAAATACGGAATGTTAGTCGAAATGTGTTGTTAGTCAGGTTACTGCAGGGGAAATGAGAAGTTTTTTTTTCAAAAACGATGAAGAATCCATGACAGAGAGATGCAAGATAAATCAGAAAATAAAAAGAGTGCTTTCATAGCTTGACTTTTAAGACGAAAACAGGGAATCCACTGAAAGATGACGATCATACACTCCGCCCGAACAAGGGGCTCATTCAAAATCCCAAAAAGAAGATAGGAAAAGAAAATAGAAAGATACCAATGAACAGGGAGTTTTGCTACCCCCTTTGCGATGAGTGGTTCAGATATTCATCGACAGGTCCTAGGGGGGGGAGATCGATTCTACCCTCTCGCATTGAACCCAGACTGCGGTCAAGCAATGCCGGATCTCGAAAGATCTTGTTTGTCCGCGACGCGGTGCCGACGCCAGCCATACTAGCGCTGGTAACCCCCAGTTCATCCGCGTCACCCGCATCCAAAGGTGGGTATGACAGCATGTCAGTATACAAGCTGTGTGAGACTTCTATGGGAAAGAGGCTTTCGCGGGATTTACTTTGTCGTGTATGAAACTGATCGGAAGGGAGAGGTGGTGGGATAGATGAATCTAATGTATCACCGTGAGAACCATGTGCAGTCAGAGCACTCGTCTCGTGGGTTACTCTTTCATCCGTTAGGGGTGATTGAAGAGATTGTTGGGCAGACAGCAGAGGGATGTCAACACTACGTTGAATCTGGTGTTGAGAGGGAATGACACGGTCGGAGTCACTCTGTTGTCGATGGTGACGAACGGCTGATATCTCAGGTGAAGAAGGCTGGGAGTCATGAGGTAGCACCGAAGAAGCGTCGCTTCTCCGCCCTCTCCACACTGGTGTATCACCTCCCCAATTCAGTGCTGTTAGAGGATCCCATACTTCCACTGGCTCATCTCCGGACACAATGTTGATCCCGGATCCAAAATCGTCCTCTTTCTTCCCTGGCGACAGAGACTCGACCCGCGTCCTGCCACTACTCGCCGTCGAAACCGTGTTCCTTTTGTAGGTGTCATATCTGATCTGCCTCAGCTGATCCTCTGTCAATGTGCCAACGCCAGAAGCTGTCCCTTCTTTGACAAGCTGATATGCAGCCTTTTGGTCCATGAAACCAGCACCACTCTCACTGCCTGTCGTCTGAGATTTACGGAAACACCTCCGCATAAGCAAATATCGAACTAGGAAGAGAACAGCACATAACCCGATGAAGGACATCAGGCCTATGAGAACTGCAATCCCCATTGATAGTTTCGCCCCTCCAATGTTTACTGTTTTGGTGTCATTCACGTTTGTAGTCGTATTAGATGCAGTTAAAGGTTTGTTGAGCACTCTGACAGTGTTGAATTCGTCCAATGCGCGGGATGAATTTGTGAGGGACATCAAACCCAGTCTTGGATTGATGTGTGTTGTTAAATTATGATGCGGAAAGCTGCCGTTTGCGTTAGGTGGACCATACGCCATGACAGTGTAAACATTCCGCAAAAACGGGACACCTAGGATCATGTCCCCTATCGATGAACCAGGTTGCGTGAGCCCCTTGTCTGCAACTTGTATCAAGCCAATGCAGAATTCGGACCGATTGTCATCTGGAGGGTCAGCAGTAAGATCAAGTGGGTGCAATGGGATTTCGGGTCGGTTGTCGATGTCCATTGTCAAGTTAAGCGGCGTCTTGCATGGCACATAAACTAGAAGTGTTGATTAACAAACCCGAGTCCAAAGAAGGGTTTAAAACACATACAGAGCCCATCATTAGCGGGATTAATGCCTATGGCACCATAAATTCCATTGGCAATCGTCGACGTTGTCAAAATTAAGGGAACACCCGAGTCCAACACCGCACTGGGGAAAACGCCACCCGTGACTGACCTCCCTATCGAAACGCGATGTGCTTGCCCATTCGTATAGACAGTGATAGCCCTGACATTGACCCTCCAAAACAGTGTGCCTGTCCTATCCGCCACGAGAGTTGAGTATAGGATCTTGCTAGGATCTGGAACGAGTGCCGACGGATGCCTGCCAATGCCCAGTAGGGATGGAATCTGGTCTGAGCCAGGCCTGGATAAAGACAGTGAAAGAAAAGGGGAGGCGGGAGCTGAACCAGTTGGGGTGATGGAAAAGAGATTAGACGCCCAAGAGGCCCCATCAGCATCGTTGGAAGTCACAGGAGGAAGAGAGGTCGCAATGATAGAGTTTAGAGGGAGAGCTAGTCCAAGGATTCCACTAAAATTGGGAGCAAGGGGTTCGTTCTGAACGTCAGATACAGCGGCTACAGAAGCTGAGTTATGCAATGTTTCTGTAATGCAGCTTATGCTTACCAATAGCTTGATTTTCGATCATGTATCCTCCAATAGACACACTATCCCATACCACAGGCCCACTAGCTGAGCCTTGCAGGTAAAGGATGTTGAATAAAACATCGGTGGCTCTCGAGCCCGATGGATTATACAACCGCCCGTTTGTTTGCGAACAGCTTTGGGAGGAACAGGATGTTGAAGCAACCCACTGATATATTATTGAGCGTTCGTCCCTTATTAGAGTACACATAATAATACTCACCAGATCAGAAGAACCAGTATCAATTTGTAGTGAAAATTGTTGGTTCTTTGAGCCGAACCTGACCGGAAGTGTGTACGCTCTAAAGAGGGACATTAGCCACACTTGTTAAAAAATTGAGGAGGAAAGAAGACAAGCAGAGCAAATTCAACGGGGTATCGATCTGTGTTAATAGGGAATAGCAAAAATGTTCCATACAGCACATTTTCAACCCGTTGAGGGCAACTGGGACAAGAATTACTCACACGTCGTATATTCCGCTTCCAACAAGCTCCAACGGCAAGACTATTCCATCAGCGCCGCCAGGACCCTCGTCTCGTAGCTCAATTGCCCTCTCTTTTCCCTTCCAACGCCTACGAATTGACATTAACCTTGGATTGGTGCCGCCAGCGGTGAACCGAGGTGGCCAGAGTTATATTGTAATATCTAACAGTGAATGGAGAAGACCAATCTGACCGTATAGTACAATGATAATAGTACTATGAAGCAGGCCGGACCCGTTAATTGTGCAGAAACCTCTGGCGGAAATGGTAGAAGAAAGAAAACAGGCAATAAATGGTCCGTCGTTAACGCATTCACATAGCATAGCCAAACAAGGTCAGTTGCGTAGATCATTTACGGGAATATCCGTTAAACTTAGAACACCGACTACAACATCTCGATTAAACATACTAGCGTGCGCTATCTATTCCCTTCGATGAGTACCTTTTGCCGTATTATGCTATCTGCACCATTTGTGGCCGCGACCTGATGTGGACCAGTTATAATCTATACAACTCCCGGGCCGTAATTGACATGCAATGAAGTCATTCAGAACGTCCAAACACCGTTATAACTTACTCTAATACATATTTTCTTATATGTATTCTGAAACAGGCACATCTACTTCTGCAGATCGGACTTCTGATTAATTGGGTAGTACGTTCTTCCATTCTTCTTAAGAGCTAAAGTTAATGTACTGCAGATCTTGCTTCGGTGATCAACAAGTATCAGGTCGTGTAACTCCATCGAGATACAGGCATTCTCGTACCCACATTAATTGATATATCAATTCCTCCTAGTTTCATGTTTGAAATCACCAAACTCCCACTTATAGCAATCCTGATAAACATATTAGTCATGGAATGCCTAATATTGACATTCACACTCACCAAACAATCTGATTCGATAATTGGTGTAGGCACTACTGCCTTTCTTCTGCTCGACTGCCACTCATCATCCTCGCCTTCCTCATTTGTATCGTCTCCGCCTTCTTCTTCTCCATCGTCCCCCCACCAAACGCCCCCCTCTAATACACCCAATACAAGAGTTTTAATTACATGCTTTCTTACATCAACCTTCCATTTCAGCCGTTGCACGGTGTCAAAGATAATACTCTGTCCCAAATGACATCTCGTCTCCAAGGCATAACCAGCTTGCGCACAAGGTGATCGAAATCCGCTGCAAACGCCTTGGGGTATAGGATCAGCAGTATGGTATACGTGAGTTGTGGCGACAGGGTGGTGCGAAGGAGAAGACACGGGAATAGGGGATTGCGTTGGTATAGTGGCTCCTCGAGGTGCTATGGGCCGCAAAGGTTGAGGGAATCTCAGGTACGGCAACCGAGACCACAAATTCCGTTGCTGTGAAACAAGAAGTTGCGATGAATGTGGCTGAACGACAGGTGGTGGTAACGGGAGGTGCAGACGAATTGCAGCGAGTTTCTCTCCAGGGGCTTCAAAGGCAACGACCGGTAGTCCATATGTGGCACCCAGCAAGCTTGCGACAGAACCACCTAATGAATGGCCAACGAGCCATATATTCGCAGAAGGATAGATAGTGCGAAGATCGTTGACAAGTTTCTGTGAAAATTAGAACAAAAGTCAAGCAGTGACTGCGGGTATGATGAAATGAACTTACCACACCGACGGAATAGAATAAGCTGTCTTGAACTAAAGCATCAGTCAAACATTGATCGTCACACCGAAAATGTTTTCTGTAACAATCGCATACGGTGCGGAAGACCCACGAGACGTCCACTCGAGCACAGCAGCATGAAAAGAGCCTAGGGGATCCGATGTCAGGAAGTGAAAATTTTAGGACCGGAACACCCACAGATTGTCATTGTACTTATCCAGCTTCGATGTTGGTCCTTGAAGTGTTGTGCCTTTAATAGAGAGGACAACAGTAGAATTATCGGAGGACAAGAAAACATGTCCTCTAAAACCATCCGATTCTTCCCAACCAAACGGAAAGCTCTTGAGGAATAATGAGATCCCGAGCACTATGCACGCATGTCAGGGATACATACCCTATTCCAAGCCTGGTCTACATCATACCAATTGTGCTGCCCAGGCAAAGCATATGCGTTTCCCGACATTCTGGCTAGCTGCGCAAGCGTATGCAAATCCTCAACGTCTGGCCCTTCCACTTCTATTGGATCCCAAATCGGCTGTTCGGCTGCACTCTCTCGACGATGCAAAGAGCGTAACCTTGCATTATGAAGGACAGCCAAAGACCTAGGTCGGTATACTGTAATGGGACGGGTTTTCACCTTGGAAGAAAACGGAGGGAGTGGTGATCGTTCAAACTCAAAATTGTCCTCGAATGGGATCTGTAAACCAAGCTGGATTTGAGAAGAAAAAGTGACCTGTCCAGTTGCCAATAATTTTGGCGAAATATATAATAGTAATGCCAACAGAGAACTTGGAAGCATCGGGTCAAGCCAGTCTATTTCGGGCAACCGCAGCCGTTGCCTTGTATGATTAAAGTCTCACGGTCCCAAAAAAGCAATGAAAGTTAGTTGTAACTTGCCCGCATACATGGAAGAAAGATTTCGGCTTCACAAAATTTTATCGTAGATACACAAAACTTCCACAAAGGGGATTTAGACTTATATTTTCATGAAGTGACGCTAGGCTAACGATCGATTATAAAAGAGAACCGGTTCCAATTGCACTAGAAATACAACAGATACCTCAGCACTGTATCATTCAAAGCCAGCCACATACAACTCGAATATCACACAACTTCTCAATCATCATCCTTCAACCCGTAATCTTGATGAATTTGTCTAATCGTGCTTTCTTTGAGCGAAGCAAGCTGAGGGGATTTTCAACCCCATCACCATCTTCAAAAATGTTGAAACAATCATGAATCGAAACTTACCCTGCCAATCAGCATCTTATCATTTCGCGTCAGAAAAGAGATCAGAGCGACGGCGACTCAGAAGTCGGCCAAATAATTTGTCACGTACCTGTGTCGCATCCTTCACCTCATTATACCTATGCAACAGCGTAATATGGCGCTTCACAATCGCCTCCGCATCCTCGTACTCCCTTCAAGGTTTACAAATCCGAGTCCGAGTAGCAATTTTCCAGTAGTAAATAAAAAAGAATATCCACAGAAATCAAATAAGAGCGCATATATGCCGAAAAAAGGCTTAAACAAACCCAAGTTGTTGCTGCAGCTCATCAATCTGGC
>Ga0307507_10006723_pt1 | contig 17311 bp, 20 predicted proteins | sample 7_EM_MG_FD_207223 | JGI IMG/M metagenome (GOLD analysis project Ga0307507, IMG submission 207223) | Populus trichocarpa ectomycorrhiza microbial communities from riparian zone in the Pacific Northwest, United States - 7_EM | ecosystem: Host-associated > Plants > Roots > Unclassified | place...
TAAATTTAGGCGTTCTGATGAACCCGCTGATGTGGAGCTAGCAGGAAGTGGTTGGGCTGGTTCTGTGAGTGATAAGGAGGCTAGGTTCTCATCCACCATTTTCTCAGCTGCCATTATCCTCCAGCAAATATCCTTGCTCTTGCGGGGGGTGGCGATAAGTCCCATTGTGTCACGCCGTAATACAGCTTCTGGTACCATTTTTCCTAACACTCTTCGTGCACACAAGGGCCATATGCCACCAGCCTTGAAGGCATGACAAATATTCTGCAAGGTAAATGCCTTCTCTCTTGCCTCAGTAACAAAGGCCAAAAAAATAGCCTTTTTAATTCCCTCTCCAGTTTTTCTTCCCCAGCGCATGTGGTTGTCGACAGCCAACTCATAGAAGTGCTAGTAGGGAGAGAAGAGGCCAACATCTAAAGGCTGTAAGAGGTCAGTAGAGTGCGATGGAAGGCAAAGGAGAAGGATGTTGTGTTCCACACAAAATTTAACAAAGGCATATGTAATGTGCGAACCATGCCCATCAATAATAAGGAGCCTAGTCATCGTATCCTGGTCTGGGGGGCTGTGAGAAATTCTGCAGTGAAGGAGGTTTGTTGGTGGGGTATTTCGGGGGGTTTGGGCAAAGTTGACGCACTCAATTCTGCTAGGATAGATTATCGGTTTTGAAGCAGATATGACCTAAACTAAAGCTGGGTGGTCAATGCAGCTTTTGTAAGCAGAGAAGACGATAAATAATTTATTCAATGCAGTATCCCTGGAGCGAGAGGGGGAGGATAACGTTCACTTATATAGAGGGTGAGCTGGCTGTCGATATTACTCTAGTGGCCAGGTCAATGTGAACGGTCAGCCGTCAGCATCGAGTGTCCTGTCCCACGAAACCACTATTTTGTCAGTGTCAGCATGGTGGTGTCCAAAATTTCGGAACCTGTCAGTGTTTTACTCTTGTTCTGACAGTATAGAGAGATTTAGTGTTTTTCTCCGGAGAAGGTGTTATCGGCTTTTTAGGAATATAGCTCAAAGATCATCAACTAGCTGCAACAATAACCGACTCTCGCTGCCACTGCTCCCAACATTATCCACAACCTCCTCGCTATCCAACAAAGTAGTTTCCCACTCCGTAGTACTCACATCCCGCTTGATACCCCCAATTTTCCCTAAGGTTCTGTCATAAAGAAAGCCTTCGGGAAGTACTGTATAACTGTGAGTCCTAAAATCTAGAATGATCTAGAACCTACTATCTACTCCTCTTAATCTTACTCTCCACCCTGTTACCTGCTATGTACCGTAAAGCAAAAATTTATTTCCAGTACAGTATTTATCAAAGAAATTAAGAAGACCAGAAAAATTATCAATATTTTCCCGGAAGCCTTTTGTGTCAGCATGCGGCGTCCCAACTCCAGGTACTTGCTCTCTTGCGTCAGCAATTTCGAAGCGCCCCAATCGACTCGGCCAATAGTATTGGGAACTGCATCAAAACACCTCTGGGATAGCCAAGCCAAGTATTGGTACCAACCAGGGTACGAGAACTTTGAGGATGCGGCTGTACTCAGCACGAGTACTTGGCGATTCATAAAGTATTCGGAGGGCTTGGCACAAATGTGTCCAGATTACACCTAAACACATGAATCTTGGCGCCAACCCATCCGAATACTTTATGAATCGCCAAGTAGTTACAAGGCACCGCGCGACGACCAAATTCCCATGATTTTACAGTAGTTGGAACAGCGCAAAGGCCCTAATATGAGAAAAAAATTGATTGGGGGAAGTTGAAGTGCACTGCTCCGCTATTGGTCATCTGGCGATTAACAAGGTTTTACTAGCGAGGTTGGCTGCGAGTAAGGTCTCCGCAGGTGACCAGGGGGAAGTCGGATCATTAGCCGTCACTCGGTTGACCTGGGTGACTCAAACCAGAGTGCACCATGAGCAGACATAAGAATCACGATCCCCATCTGCGGACCCTACCAGCGTATTTCATGAGTTCGATGTGCCAAAGCCCAAGCCCCTGATCGATCGAAATTCGTTAAAAAACTCGACGAAATTAGATTAGCAAAACTGGTAGACCTGACAGCCCTGTTGCAGCCGGACCTGACCTGTTACGAAGGGTTGGGGGAATGGTTCTGGGTGGAGCCATGGTGAATGGCGATGGCGAGAGCACGGATAAAAAGGAACGGATCAGGTCAAGTAAATTGGACTACCAGAGACTTAATGAGTTCCACGTCTGAATTTAGTGTACAGTTGAAGTTTAGAGTGGTTATGAATAGATTGCTAATTCCGCGTCAAATCAGATACAATAAAACAACACATTATTTTTATTTCGCAGAATCCTCGCAATCTCCGACAGGCAAGAAGGATAAGTGGGAGTTCTTATTTGTAATTAGGAGGAGAGATGGTTTGGAAACCCCCAAAATCTAATTAGCTATGGTGGAGACTAATTTTTCTCTATTTAGGGCTAGATTAGCAAAACAGATACCAGAAAGCCTATGTTGATATCAAGGGTATAGGGGTTCGGACAGTTCTGAGGGAGGTCTTGAAAGGGGTCTTTGGAATTGGGTTTCCGCCACTTCTGCATATCACATAAATCGTGAGACACAACAACTCACTCGACAGAGAGGATAAGCCCACGATGTGTGATTTGATTCAAAATCCTTTGAAATCCAAAGGAATTCCATGCCCTAGGAAGCGCCTTTCTGAGGGCTAGCTCATAAGCCTACAGGTCGAGCGGAAGTTCCTATTCGACTATCTACGACGGCTTAAGTACGAACTTGCAAAAGCGAAGGCTCTTCCCGAGGAGGAGTGGAACAAGACCCCTGCCTCACATCTCACTCTGTTCAACGAGTATATTTCAACTAACTACCCCTCTACACCAAGAAGCTATACCCCCTTCTAGAACATCACGAGAATACTTTCGGGCTCCTTGGCGCCCTATTTCTTCCAAACACCTGATCTACACCATCTGCGCTTGCTCCAACGAACCCAGATGCCTCAAGCTTGATTAGGACAAGTAGAAGGAAACCTTGGACCACGGTAAATACTTCCAATTGGATTGCCATTATGCTGACTACTATAGCAAACCTTATGGGGAGGCGAGTGCCGTTCTCGAAATTGAATTCAGAGGAGCAAGAAGAATTGATAGTCATGGGGTATTCCCCTGGAGTATTGTGAGGACGAAGAGGGTGTCGGGGAAAGGCTTATGGGGCGCGGAAGAAAGTCTAGATCCCTAGAAGGCATGCACTACAAGGACTATAAGGGTCTCGCTTTCTTCAAGCGTAAGAGGGGGGTTGTGAGGATAAATATGAACGGACGTATTATGGTTGATCCGAGCACCTTCAGAAGGATCAATCCCAATTACCAGATGAGCCCTGTCAAAAGGTCTTCTTCTCACTCTCATCCTCCGGTGCCGCTAACGCTGAAGACGATTCAGAAAACGAAAACGAAGATGAGGATGAAGATTGCGGAGGAGGCGATGATCAGGGTTCCGAATGGTCCGACCGGTCAAGTCTTGGAGGCACGACCAGACGGTCAGTCTAAATTGATGTCCTTGACTAGACCTGGCCAATAAATGTAGTCAAGGACTGGTCGGGATTAGTCCCAGACTAGTCTCCCTATTCCCCCCGGCGCGGATGAAAGGCAGGGAAGGTGTATTAATAACCAAGTTCGCTCCCGGGGCAAACTTGCTTAGTAAGTTTCACTACCTGTACCATCACTCGATTATTGAACTAGAAGATTTGATAAGGTACCCTACGGGAGGCCAGAAGACGGCTATACGAAATAGTCCTTGAGTAGGGAGTGTAAACTAGTTTTCTGAATACCACTCTATAAGTTTGTTTCATGTCACCGTGTGTTTCGGGTCACCTTGCGGTATATTACTCGTGAACCGATTTTCACACTCAAATGTAAGCGAAGCAATATGTGCATTCCAACTTCCCTGAGATTCAACAGTTTAATCCATAGAAACAATAAGTTAAATGAAGAAAGACTTAACGCGAATTAAATAGTGGAAGAAGTCCCCGAGTAGAAGTCTTTCGGGTAGCTTTACTCTCAGGGTTTCATCCGGTTTCGCTGTAGGGGTTTTGGCAATTTGGCGGTTGCCTTTAAGCGGTTAAGCAGCAAGCCAATGCACATTGTATCACTCGGTTTCCACGCAGTCTGCCCAGTCTGACTGAGCCCGGTCCAGTTAGTTTCAACAATTACGACTCTCCGGTCAGTCTAAATTCCACCATCAGACTAGACTAGACTTTGACCTGGTCTAGCTAGTCCGAGCTAGTCCTCGGCCGACCATTCGGAACCCTGGCGATGATGGCGAAGATGGTCAGATTTAATAGCCCGAACAATATGGTTAAGCCTAAGGCTAGTGTTGTGGCTGCGGGTGTAAAGCGAGCGATTGGGATGAAGCCTCAAAGAAGCTACATACTGGGCCCTGATGGGAAGATCAAGCTAGTAGGTACAACTCCGGGCGTAACCAAGAAGAAACTTTCAGTCAAGGGCGCGCTTGTCCCAGAGGAGATGACAGAGGAACAACTTCTCCTATGCTCACCCACAGTATTAGGTCTTAGCTTTGGGGATAAATTATGGGGTGAATTGGATCGATTAACTTACTGTACATAATCAGGGTTCCGAATGGTCCACGGAAGACTGGACGGGACCAGCTAGTCTGGTCGAAAGTCAAGTCTAGTCTAATGGTGGAAATTAGCCCGACTGGACGGTCAGGATTATCGGGCCCGACTCTGCCAGGACGAGTCCGACCAGGCCCGCCAAGCAATAGGATATGCACGGCCCTTTAACAGAATTAGCATCCCATTTTGTTCAAATAAAGCTTTTCTTAATTAAACACGTTGTTTCTATCCATTATACTGTAGAATCTCAAGAGAGTTGGGGCGAAGATAGTGCCTCCCTTAGGTTAGGGGCAGCGAAAATAGATTCACGAGAATCGAATCTTTTTCGGTGCGCCAAGTGAGTGATCTTACATGAATATTCAATCTTTTATAAAGACGGGTTTGGGACTAGTCTAGATCGGACCGGACCACCCCAGTTAGTCAGGTCCAGTCATTGTCATCAACCAGGACTGACCAGCCTGGTCCCGCCTCTAAGACCTGACCGGTCGGACTATTCGGAACCCTGTACATAATGGAACTAGTGTCTTATTGGTGTGCGCAGCGGAGTTTGCTGTTGAACACGTCAATGAAATCAAGTTTAACCCAGCCGCTTTCGAGAGCCCTAAAGCACAAAAGGAAATTGCAAAAGCACTAGTCGAAAGCCATACAGGTAACCACGGATCAAGGCCTAGAATAGACGATATGATAAAGGGAAAGGGAAAGGGGCTGGTGGCTGTTATACAGTATGCTTTTTTTCTCTTTCTTTCTTTTTTTCACTCCGTGCTCTTGATCTTGGTTTTTGGGATGGTGCGGAGTACGCTCTGACACATTTCTAGTGGACGCCCAGGGGTGGGCAAAGCCTTAACAGCTGAAGGAATATCGGAGTTTCTCCAAAAACCGTTGTACATGGTAGGAGCTGGAGAACTTGGCACGGATTCTCGCACACTGGAAACGCAGCTATCTCGGATTTTAGGCATTGCGCATGTCTGGAGCGCGGTTCTTTTACTAGACGAGACAAGATGTTTTCCTAGAACGTCGATTCATGATCTGCAGAGAAATGCTCTTGTTTTATAGTAGGTTGGGACAACCTATCGCCAATTGGGCAAGGCGCACAAAGGTCGGTTCGGACAAAGAGAATGGTGTCTCAGAGATGGTCGGCAAAACATATTCCCGGTTGCTGGGCCATTGCGGGGTCATAGCCCAAAGAGACTGGGTCTGTGAACTCCCACTAGATCACAGCCTGCCATGCTGCGAGACTTCGACACCCTCCTCTTTCCCACAGATCGCGTTCTTTATTAACTGCTCGCGTTTTTGCACCCGGGTTTTTTGCATCTCAACGCGTAGTTTCTATATCTCTCTACCTAACTGGACCAAGAAACATACACCAGAAAAGAAACCCGATGGCCCCCAGAAGAGCCAGCACACGCGGTGGGACCTCCGCACCACCAAGCAGGCGTGGAACAAGAGGGGGAATTCGGAAGAATCCACGGGCTCGACAAGCTCCAACTCGATACGGCCTACACCCGGAACCAGCTCCCAGTACCCCACCAAGTGCCGAGACCAACGAATCCACAAGCAGCAGCGTGGAACCCGAACCCAGTATACCCGAATATAGTCACTCCCCTCAGAGCAACGAGAGACAACCCAGCTTAGCCCCAGTATCCCCAGAAAACACAAGGCCACCACCTGCCACCCCTACGACTGAAAGCGAACCGGAACCACGCTCCCCATCCTCACCTCGCGCAGAATGTACTATTAGCCTTGGCACCATGCGGCAACTCCTGCGCTCACACGAAGAAAATATCATAGACCGCGTTGTCCAGCGACTACGATCACATAATCCGGTTCACCATATAGACAATACAGCCAATGCCAATGACCCTATTCGAGCAACTCAGGACCTTGAGCTCAACCCAACCTTAACGCGAATTGCGGAACTGGAAGCAGAGCTAGCCCAATTGCGGGAAGAAGCCCAGCGGGGCCAGCAGAGCACGAGGAATCAGAGAGCACTCGGTATGTACAATTCCAGCCAATCCCACCTTCCACTAGCAGGTGAGAACGCATCTGCCATTGCAGACTCCGTCGAAGTACTATTCCCAGGCGTAGAAGGGGGGATATTTGTCCAAATAATTGAAAACCGGTTCAAGCCAACGAACATTAAACGGCTGCTAGCGAGCGAGAAGGAACGAGCTGAGTCCCAGCGCACAATTAACATCGGTGGTATCGAGTTCAAACAAGCAGAAAGGGATGGTACCGAGAGCGAATACCGAATGAGCATATTCTTTAAAGCATGGGCTGCTTACTCCGGCATCTTGGTAAAGCTCGCCCCCCATAGCCTGCAAGGAGACCTCGCGACTGCCCTCTCGATCTACCCAATGTACCTGTACGATCTGTTAGAGAAGTACGCATGGGAGGGTGTCAAAGCCTAGCACTTTCAATTTCACAGGAAGAGAGTAGCGAGTGGCCAGAGCATCTACCATGGAACGGAATGGCGTCAGCTAGACAGCGAATTAATCGCCTCGAAATGCTTTGCCCATCCTGCGCCCAGACCCACGTGGCCTCAGAACCATAAGCTAGCCCCAGCACCAACCCGAAGATTCAGTGAACTTCCAATTCGCGAGAGCCTCCCGGGCCATTGCTATACTAGTACACTATTTAGTCCACATACTACAGCTCCCTACAGCGCGCCCGAATACCATACACACTATGGACATAGTGTAGCATCCCCCGCGAATGCACGAATCCCTACAGGCACCGCACCTTTACCTTTGCAAGCATGCAGGAACTGGAACTTCCGAGAATGCCGGTCAATGCAGTGCCGCTACCGAGATTCCTGTATCTCATGTGGTAGCAACCACCGAGCACCACAATTTCCCTCTGGAGATAGTACCGGACAACTACTGCCATCCTACATAGGGACCAACCGACGTCAGCTTTCCTAAGTCCTCCAATTTCTTCTATTCCAAGCATTTATCAGCTTCAACTTCCTTGTACATATCCCAGATATTGCTTTAACTGTAAGCTTACAACTACTCAAGCATCCACTCATATTACCATAGCGAGACCCAATACTGCCTCTAGCCTAGACTCAGATTCCGGCTTACCTGTTAGCAAACAACCACCACGCCCCAATACCCGCATCCACTACCCACTATTTACCACTCATACTATAGCAATGCCAGCAAGCCAATTGAAAATGAATGGATGGAAAGAGCTTACTAGCGAGTACCCTGACCAGCAGGTCATAAAAGCAATCCTCGGCATTTGCCAGTACGGCGCGCGAATTGGCTATGAGGGCCAGCGCAGCGGTATTGTGATCCACCCCAATCTTGCGAGCGCGGAAGACAACACGGACCTAGTAGCCAAAGAGATAGAGTCAGAGATGAAGAAGGAAAGGTTAGAACTATACTCCGATAGCTCCCGCATTCCAAACCACTACACCACGTCACTCCTGGGACTTGCAGACAAGGCCAATGGTAGCAAGAGGCGAATTCACCACCGGTCTTACCCAGCGGGTCTCTCGTCAGCTATTAACTCCGGAGTTCCCGAGCTCTACGGTACAATAGTTTATAGTGGAATCGACGAGGGAATAAGAGCCGTTGAGGAGCTCGGAAAGAATTGTATCCTAATGAAGCGAGATTTTGAGTCAGCTTTCCGGCATATACCGGTGTCACCTCAGGATACACGGCTGCTAGGATTCCATTGGAGAAACCGACACTATGCAGAAAGGTTCCTTCCATTCGGCTTGCGAACAGCCCCTTATCTTTTTAACCTATTCGCGGAGGTTTTTCACTGAATCATTGACCATCAGCTGAAGCAGCAGAATAGCAGGCTCATAGTCATCCACTACCTCGACGACTTTCTCTTAGCACTCCCTGCTGGTGAAAATCCTGCCACATTTAGCGAAAAATTTTCTCAGTTGTGTAACACGGTGGGGCTTACAATTAAATCCGCCAAAAATGAGGGAGGAAAGGTGGTAAGCTTTGCCGGAATCGAGTTCATTACTGAGGGCATGGTAATCCACTTGCCACAAAAGAAGCTTTTCAAAGCACAGGCCATCGTCGAAAGAGCAACAGGCCAGAAGTCCTTATCACTACTCGAGATCCAAAAAATTACAGGATACTTGAACTTCGTCTCAACTGTGATACCACTCGGTCGAACCTTTCGCAGACGCCTATACAACATGGAGCTCTTCTTCCCGCCTGGGTCCAGACACCAACAACGACGGATATCAAAGGAGGCACAGAGAGACTTAAGCTGGTGGGCCGAAGCACTATCACGCGCACCAGCAAGGTCCATAGCGAAAAGAAAGTGAGAGATCATCCGTGCCTGGTCAGACGCCGCAAGCACAAAAGGACTGGGAGGATTCTACCTCTCCGAAAACCAGTCCTATCCGGAGCGAGATACCGCGTTCTCAATCCCCCTTCCGGCATCCCTGGCCAAAGGACGGGAACACATTAACAGGCAGGAAATGCGAGCTGTAGAACAAGTGCTCTTGCATTGGGGCGCTGACTGGATAGGAAAACAACTCATAATCCATATTGACAATAGAGCCGTCTAACATGGACTCACCAACCGTAGTATCCGAGGAGCATCAATGCAAGTCTTACGGAGATACCTTCTCCTAGCTACCGAGTTCGACTTGGACCTGGAAGCCAGATGGGCTTCGACCAAGGAAAATGCCTTGGCAGATGCGTTATCACGCGTAGAAACTAACCGAATTGCTGACATCGCACCACAGTTACTATCCCGCACATCAAGCCCCCCACAACTTGGATTTCGAACATACAGGAATCAGGGCTGTCAGAAGTAGCAGGCTACTACCTGTGGCGCGGGCTGGCACCGTCAACACGGCGCAACTACGAAACCCCAATATCCCTCTTTACCATATTCTGTACACTCTCAGACTTCTGGCTCCAAAACGGGGGCTGCTTCCCAGCAAAGGCCACTTGGCTGATCGAATGGCTTTGTTCCCTCGCAGGAACAGTAAAAGTAAAAACCATGAAGCTATATCTCGCAGGGGTCAGGTCCTACCAGCTCGATCTTGGAATGGATTGCTCGGCATTCTCAGACTCGTGACTTCAGCGCACAATTCAGGGAATAAAGCGCGATCATAGTGAACCCGAGCGCCGCACACGGTCACCACTCTCCCGTCCTTGCCTTCTCCGTATCCTGAACTGCCTGCGACCAGCGAACTATGACAACATCGCCCAGAAGGCTGCTTTCAGTCTAGCATTCGCAGGATTCCTGCGAGTTGGAGAGTTCACTTACAAGCAGGCGGATAGAGACTTGGGCCCAACCTTCTCAAGCTGGTTTTTAACCAAAGGTAGTGTCACGATACGAGCCAGCGGGCGATACATGGAAGTGATACTCCCGGCATCGAAAACAGACCCCTTCCGCAAAGGGATAACTCTCACAATAGCGGCAAGCTACGACAATGCCTGTCCAACACATGCCATGAGAGAATTCTTCGCCCAGGATACGCACAGGCCACCCCACGCACCCCTGTTTTGCATCGGAAGAGATAGACAGCAAGCATTCACCCGCGAGTACGTAGTACTAAAACTTCAGCAACTAGCACTCACTGCTGGACTCGGTCAGGGGATGTGGAACGGACACAGTTTCCGCAGAGGAGCTGCCACATGGGCAGCGGAAGTAGGAATCTCGGAAAGCGAGATTCAAACTCTAGGTCGCTGGCGTTCCGACGCATACAAAAGGTACATTGAGTACTCAAACCGGGAGCGAATCTCTCTCTCAAAGCGCTTCCAGAGAGACCAACGCCCCACCCTAAAGTTACCGATCAGCCTGCCTTGATTTGGAGATATCGGTCGTAACGATCTCCCCGGGCAAGGGCAGCGACAACCTCACTAAAGCCTCCCCCAGTGGAATCTTGGTATCAGGAGTCAAGCTGCTGTATCTCGCTATTCTCCTTTGGCGTTGTTTCTTTCCTCGTTGCTTGAGTTTTCTTCGATCCTGTTCTCAGTATTTCCTTATATCTCAGTTTCTTAGCGTTGGAGAATTGGAATATACCTAGGGCTGCTTGAGTACTTCTAGGGGATCCTATTCCTAACCACTAGTTGGGTCGAAACCTTTGACGAGGCCCCCCAAAGTAGGATTTACATAGCTCTTCGATATAATGACCTCAATAAAAGGGCCTGGAGAGTCATTTGGAAAAAATTCTTTGGAATGGTCGCAAGAGAGGAGTCCAGTTCGAGCTTGTGAATACTTGACCAGGAAGAACTCCCTGTCTGGAATTTCCCGACGATACCGAACCTGGGGACACTCTCGCTAGTTGCAGGCGACTAAAATCGGATATGGGAGAGGCTGGGATACTGGCTCCCCCAGATTAGCAGTGGCAGGCGTATAACCAAAAGTTAGGGGCAGATCATTTAGAAGTGATAGTTCTCCATTACTTTCCTCGATGCAACTACCTTGGTTTGTGAGGGTAGAGCAGCAACCCCAGCCGCTGCAACACTTTTGCTGTTAGGGGTTATGGGCGACACCAGCAAAATGTTAATGGCTGGAGCTCCTCTCTTTTTCCTCGTCCGAATATCAGTGACAATGGGCGTCAGCCCACCCTTGGAATTGTAGTAGTGGTCAGTGTTTGAGTTGGAGTCGATAGAGTTTGTGGGAGCCCATCCGGAGCAGTTCGTCCCTAGAGCCTTCCGTTCCCTCGGGAAATATGGAGTGGATCTGCTCTCTGCGCTTCTTTGGGTTGCGCGTTATGGTCAAGACGATGCAAGCCCCAACAATCAACCGCAACATTGCTACTACACCAATAGAGATTCCCACAATCACAGCAGTCAATAGTCCCGAAATCCCCTTAGACTCCTCTGCGGTCTGCGCTGCGGTGGACAGTTAGGTGCTAACCTTGGCGGGGGATGTGGCAGCGATTGCCTTGAAGGGAGGGAATCCGCAGTGCCAGATGACCACGACACGGGCAATACTTTGTCACACACACTCCTAACAGAAACCTCTGTATCCCAGTTGGCCTCTGGGAGACAGAGCTTGCGGTCTTCAATGCAATACCGGAGCGGCTCTTGATAGCCCTCAAGGTCTTCCCCTCATAGAAATTTGGCCTTTGCGCGATTGGAACTCGAACCGCCGGGATAACTTGTCATGCACCCACCGCTGTGCATACTGTGGTAGAAGCTTCACTCCCTGCAGTGGCCTTCTTTTCTGGCCTAGAGTGGCGAATATACAAATGTGGTGGGAATGTATAGCACGATCGTAAGAAGCAGCGAGCAATGCGACATGAAGGGTAAACAGCTATTAACTCGTTACTCAATTCTCATACGCGAGTAATTCTTAACTAAAGAACACAAAACTCTAATAACCCTAGTTACCACTTAACTATAATGAGCGTACCGTGCGATATAACAGAAGATACAAAGTGCTCCCAATGGCAGAAAAATAATAATAAAAGGAACGTCGACAACAAGGATCCCTCAGGGCAATTCATTGATACGGAACCTCTTAATGTCGGAGGACGAGAGTTTACTGGTTGGCGATGGTGGCAGCATCCAAGAGAATCCATGCATCGTACTATAAAACATCTCCACCTCAATCAGAAACAAGCCCACTATAATATCTAAAGGGGAACGGGTAGGGGATACTGACTCCGATATGGTCACCATGCTGTTTAGCAGCCCACATCCCTTCCTAGATCGCGACCATCTGAGCAATAAGCTTCTCTTCGGTTATCCCTATGTTCGTAGCACGGGACTCGAATTCGGCAGCCCTCGATTTCTTCTCTTCTTCCGCATTGTTGTCCTCAACTAGTATGATTGTACCAACACGGTCAGCTTGATTTACTTGGTGTGCATCTTTAGGGTTAGGGTTGTGGTTGAACTGAATGATTTGTGTATGATACTTCGTGCTCAATCCCACCCAGATCGAGCCAAGCCCCTTTCCTGTTGCCCGCGCAGGTGAATCCCGGGGTGCTTGAGGTATCTCTTCAAGCGCTGGCGGGGCGTTTCTCCTTTAAAAGTAAACAGCCAGCTAGAGGCGGGACAGGCGAGCTGAGGCGGACTTGTATTGGCAGGGGTGGAGGGGAGTGGAGGGGAGTGGAGCTCTCAAGGGATCGTACGAGGAAATGGAGGGTTGTGGGATAGTTCTTTTACCCATGGAACAGGAGGGCATTTTGGCGGAATGGAACGTTCGGACATGCCTTCATTAGGGTAGCTAGACATGATCTATGGACTTGAATCCGACTGCTTCTAATTTAAAGTGGTGTGTTCTCGTTGTAGTCTTATTGGATGGCGGAATTGGAGCTGATCGGCAAGTGGGTGAACGTTTGAGATAGTCGACAAAGTTGTGAGTGAGCAATCTGCTAACGCGTAAGAGATAAAGAGTCGGGGAGATGAGGGGGGAAGGAAAGATAGCGTTCACTTATATAGAGGCTGAGCTGGCCCTCGGTGTTATTGGGAACTACGAATGGATTGTGGGAGCACTTAGCAGGTCCTTTGGGTCAATGATCTAGTTACAAGGAACTGCGCGACAACCAAATCCCCATAATTCTAAACTAGTTGGAAAATCACAAATACTCTCATAATATTATGAGAAAATATTGATTGGGGGAAGTGGAAGCGCGCAGTTCCCATTTTGGAAATTCGGCGATTATCGAGGTTTTACTAGCAAGGTTAGCTGCTAGTAAGGTCTCAGCAGGTGATCGAGGGGAATTCGGGTCACTGTATATCACTCGGTTGACCCTGTTGACGCACACCAGAGGGCACCACGAGCAGACACTCATATGAGGGCTCCGACCCGTATTAGAGTGCGCATTTGCCGTTCCATCAAGAAATGAAAATAAGACTAAGGAAAAACAACTGTTCACCAAACTCTCTTTAGAATTATAGCATGCTCCTAGAATGAGGATGAAAGTGCTATGTTTTTCTTTATTTTTACGTGCTCACTAGCTACGAAGTTGGGTGCTATAGCATGCGATACCGGCCCGGTAGTGGTGTTCTCTCTATGCTTCAATCCGTGGCGCTTCTTCCGTCTGACCTCCCATCGTCAGGAAGGGGCGTGACTAAATGAACAGGGGTCCGGGAAAAAAAGAAGAAAAAAAGCAGAAAAATAAAATACAAAATTACACTGCCAAGAAACCAAACTGAAGTTCCTATGGTGCTAGAGTCCGGCAGTATCTGTGACCCATCTCCCATCCCCCCATCCTAAGCTGAAGAATGGGCTGCTCATATTCGAAGCAAGGAAGGTTCTCGCCGCGATCGCTAGTTTTGTGAATCGATTGAATGCCACGTGTTATAAGTGTGAAGAAAACTTTTTTTTTTTTCCTTTTCCTTCTCCCCTCGCAGTGAAGAAACTCTCAAGTGCCGAAGCAAAATACTTGTGTCTTTGTAATTTTTTTTTCACATTGTTCCTAAACGAATGGGTTGCGGCGGCGGTCATCATGCTTAGCGGGGGGGACTTTGCCGCAGCATTTTGTTCTAGTGCCGGTACCCCTCCGTTGGCCAAAGGCTGAAAAATGTTCTCTAGCATGTACCGTGCCTTAGCGAAGGCGCTAGGACCGGAAAATGAAGACCGAGGTGGGCCGAATCAGTATCACCCTCCTCAGGCGGACCAGAATTGTCGACCGCACCATAATTTCAAATATTCTACTCGTACTGTACCCATTAGGACCCATTAGGCGGAAAAGCACGGGCCCCAGCAACGAACAGCAACGAACAAAACCGTTTCTATGGTGTTATCCTCGCTGCGCGGGGGAATGTGACTTACCCCACAGCTGCTAAGACATTCAGTCCAGTTTTAAATATTTAAAACTAGCCTATTTGAGGAACAGGGAGTAAATTTACCGTACCTAGGGATAAAAGGCCTATGGTCCCCTTTGTTATGAAGCCTTTCTACTATCGGTATGCTCTCTATCCATGGTTGACATCAGCTGGCACGCAGGGTACCTTTCGTGACCTCTTTGTCCCCAGCCTCGGTACTTGTATTCCTCCTCAAGTTTCAAACTGCTCTCTCGCCCAAGTTTATTTATCCTCATAACCTCCACACACATCGCACATACCTACCCATATCCTCACACTGCCCCTACCCTATCTCCCTTCGCATTCAATCTTCTCCACTGCTTTCACTCACGCCTCGTTGTATCTAAGCTATCATATTTACTGGGTCATAATTACGCGGCTGTCGGTAGGGTAGCCAGCGTTGCAACGCACCCACAGCACACTCGCAGCAAGAAAGTTACCGGACAGTATGGTTCCGGAAGACTAGACGTAGACCCACTTTTCACATAAAATTGTGACAATTTTGGGGGTGACGGCAACCGTAATGCTTGTAATTTGTCTTGGCTAAACATGTTTTTCTTGTTGCCAAGAACTTTAGAATATATCATAATAATACAAAATAAAAATAAATGCCCATTACCCTACCTTTAAGCACAAAGACTTTGTTTGACAAGATTATTCAGTAAAGTCAGTCATGTAAATCTGGGAAAGAATTATTCTCTCAACAACCTGAAGTGCAGCGGAGACGATCGAGAGATATGAGACAGAGAAAATCAATTGAATAAGGAAACAGGTATGTGATCTACGAGTTTTGAAGAATTAACAAGGATTTTAAGTTGATAAAAGTATGAACTCCAATAGGATGCCGGAAATGGATAAAATCAAGGACCAATTGGCTGCGAATAGAGGACGAGTCTGACGACATCGTGCCAAAGTTAAACCCCCTTGCCCTGAGGCCAGGCCAGCTCCGTGTACTGGTGCTGAATGAACACGGAGATAGAAAGAGCGAAAGCGTCAAGCCAATATTCAATCAATGCCCCCTAGCCAGGGGCAAGACTCGAATCACCAACCCAAAGAACCAAAGCAGTACCCCTCCGGGGAGCGTACCTGACAGTATCGTTTGAGGCAACAACCCAGAGCTGGAATGCCTGTAAACCGTATACCTTTCACCAACAAAGAGCGGTGCCAACGATATTATACAAAAAAACAACAACTACAGCTGAAGGCCTTCTTAAGGAGAAGCTCAATTGAGTTGGCAGAACCAGAATTAGTTGAACCGAGTACTGTAAGTAGGTATCTTCAAAGTATATTCACATCACTAATTAATATTTAGCTCACTCCAGCAGCTATAGCCTATGGAGAGGAACATCAAGGGTTAAACATCGCTGCCTGTGCTGCATGGCGAAGACTCCATGGTGATCTCAAGTTTGTCAAGCAAGAGATTTTGGAAGCAGCTTATAAGCGCATGTCCAAGGTAATCAAACGTCGGGCCAAGACACGCTCTGGCCACCATTTTGGTCTTCAGCTCAACTGGAACTTGCAGCTCTGTGCATTTCTTAAGGTCCAACTAAAGACAGAAATGCTATGGCATAAGAAAGAGCTTGCACGTCAGCCGATAGATCTAATCACACTATATCAACCACGCATGGAGCTTGCACTTCAAGTAGCCAAGTCAGCTGGCTGGTCAAAAGCAGTTGCAAAGCGAATTCTTAACCAGGAGGTAGAGTACATACACCATTGTAAAATCCCAGTCCCACAGCAGGGCAAGCACTCAAAAGTGGCTAGCTGGATTACCGATGAAGGTACCGAACTGGCTATGAAAGAATACATGGCCCAAGCTGGTGAAGGTATGTCAATTATCATATTTAATGCATTCATTCTATAATATCAGATCAACTAATCAATTACATTTGTGGCTATGGATTCGATAGGGCTGGCAACTACAATAACAAATTATTGGAGAGACAAATACCCAGGTGCCGAGGGTCAAGTACAAGAGCAAGCCCTGCTATATTCAATTGGTGGCATTCATAGGCGGATTAAGAAGACTCTGTCGAATCGCTCTGATCGGGCCAGACTTGCCAAGTTAGGCTGGAACTGGAAGGAGGATCGCAAGGCAATCTACAAGGATGGCCATGAGCGTTCTGATCTGCAACCCTATCGCCAGAATGTGTTCCTTCCCCAAATGGCGGCATACAAGGCGCGAATGATGGAGTGGGATGACAATTTGCAGCCTATTATGCAAGAGTTGGGTGAAGGGGTGAAACCACTAGTATTCATCACTCATGACGAGTCAACATTCAACTCGAATGATGGGAGAAAGCGTATTTGGATCCACGAGAATAAGAGTCCATTGAGAAAGAAGCGGAGAGGACAAGGACTCCATGTTTCAGATTATCTAACGCCAGTTGGACGATTGGATAATGGCAAAGTTTGTGAAACACTCAAGTGCGGTGGAGATATCTGGTGGACTGGCGAATTAATGATGGAGCAGCTAACCAATAAAGCTATCCCAGCATTTGAGAGAGCTTTTCCGGGGTGCCAAGCCTTATTTGCTTTCAATAATGCCGAGTGCCATCAGAAATACCCAGGTGATGCACTTCGTACAGGGAATATGAATCTTACTCCAGGGGTAAAAATACATTACCAATGAGGGATGGATGGTTTGTTGCAGCAGACAAACCAGATGAGATTCAGAAGAAGTTAATGATGTTGCCTGATGGTAGATTGAAGAGTCTACGAATTGTGCTGCAAGAGAGCGGACTCTGGCCAACTAGACGTAAGTTTCTTACCCAATGCTCAATCCCTGGTGATAGTCCTGGGACTACAAAGCTCGATCCAGCTTGCAAATATGCAAGCAATGCTTCCTGTTGTGCTCATGCCCGTTTGTCTTCCCAACCAGACTTTCAAGCACAGAAAGGTGAATTGCAGGAAACTATAGAAGCTGCAGGGCATTTAGTTATATTTTATCCT
>Ga0307507_10006724_pt1 | contig 17310 bp, 3 predicted proteins | sample 7_EM_MG_FD_207223 | JGI IMG/M metagenome (GOLD analysis project Ga0307507, IMG submission 207223) | Populus trichocarpa ectomycorrhiza microbial communities from riparian zone in the Pacific Northwest, United States - 7_EM | ecosystem: Host-associated > Plants > Roots > Unclassified | place...
TCTACCTAGTTGGGGTGGAAAAGCTCTGCACGGGCACTTTTATCCTTATCGATTGCGATATTTTATGCATTTTCTATTGGATAAGGATATTTTATGCTCGCTTATTCGCATGATCCAAAACCACACTAGATATAGCTAGAGTATGCTTTACTATAGGCTACTACCCATAACTTAGAAGGTCTATAACAACGGTTATCCTATAAAAAGAAGGCAAAGCAGACTACTTAATCCTAGTATAGAAGGGTACGGTGTCTCTCAGATAGGAAAGTCACGGTACTATCTATCTATCAGTTAGTCAGTCAGTCTATCTATCTGTCTATCTCTCTGTCGGTAATAAAGAAAGAAAAGAATGTATTCCATAAACTGGTAAGGTTATAATATATAAGAGAAAGGGAAGCCGAAGGCTCTATAAATATAGGAAAATGCCAAGACAGTAGGCGACGTCCAATCTACACCACCATATACCTCCCCCACCAGGAACGTTGTCCCCTAACGTTCTATACCATAGAAGAATAGCTAAACGAAAGTATAGTAAAAGCAGAATAGATAAAGGAAAGCATATCCCTAAAAGAACGCAGGAAACCTCTTTCTCCTAATAAGATACCTATCAGACACGTGCTGAATAAATACACCTATTAGCCGTACTAGTTGCCTATACACTATACCCACCAGCGTCACTGGTTAAAAGCATAAATATACGCACTAGCCGCCCTAATCGCCTATATACTACACCTACTAGCGGTACTAGTTAAAAGTATAATTCTATAGCCGTCTTTACAGCCTTATAAAACTATTCTATAATATCCTTCCATTATTTATAGCCAAGATCCAATCTTCCTACTAGTAACTAGAACAGTAAACTAGAAATAATAACAGTAGTAGTAACAGCAGTAACAGTAGTAACAGCAGTAATAGTAGCGGTAGTAGAAATAGTAATAAAAGCAGATAGTTAGCGCGGTAAAATAAAATAGAATAGTTAGCGGTAGAACACTTGGTAGAAGAACTTGGTAATAGTAAGTAAGCAGTAGAACATCCAGCAGTAGGACTTTTAGTAGCAGAAATCTTAATAGCGGCAGACAGTTGATAGCAGTTGGTTAGTAGCAGTTGGTTAATAGTAGTTAGTTAAAACAGCAGTGGTAGAATAGTTGGAATAGTAGAACGGAATGGTTGGAGCAGCAGTTAGAATAGAACAGTTGGTTAAAATAGCAGAAGCAGAATAGTTAAAATAGTAACAGTAGTAGCAGTAGCCGTAGCAGCAACAATAGTAGAACAGTTGGTCTAAATAGCGGTTGGTAGAAACAGTAGAACGGAACAAGTTGGTTAGAACGGCAGTTAGAATTAAACAGTTAAAGCAGCATTAGGTCTAGAATAGATTAGTTAAAACGGCTAAACGGCTAAATAAATCTAGTAGATCTAGCAGTAAAATAGACCTAGCAGCGGTATAGATCTATAACAGTAGAGACAGATCAGTTGGTTAAGACAGTAGGGACAAAATAGCCGGACAGAATAGTAGCAGTAGCGGTAGTAGTGGTAGGGCAGTTAACTAAGGTAGCAGAGACTCTAGCTTAGTTTAATTATTTAGTTAGTAATATTAAGACTCTGCACCTAGCTCTGTATCTGGCTGTGTATTTAGCTGTATACCTAGCTGTGTATTATATGTTCTACGTCCATATCTGCGTGCGTTTCTATATGCCAAGACTATCTAATTAGTTGGCGACAACGTACTGCAACTGATTATTTGGTTGTTTGATTAAGGTAAAAAGTCGGTTTAGTTAAAGGCTCTGATTGTTCTAATCTAAATGCAAGAACGGCGTTTAACTAATTAAGACTTAATAAGGCCCTAGCTTAACTTAAGGTGTCTTCTACTATATATACAATTAAGACTCTGTATTGTTGTATGCTTAATTAAGGCTTTAAATCCGTTAACGTTTAACTAAGGCTCTATATCCATAGGCTCTATATCTGCGGATAGTTAATTAAGACTTTGGCTATATAGTTATTTAGTTAAAGCTCTGCATCTATAGTTAATTAAGGCTTTTAATGTCCACTAGACGTCTAATCTAGAGACCTGTCTTAAGACTTTCTTCCTTATAAGCATAAACAGCAGTTTCTAGTAGACCATTTCCGCGGGCCCAGTGCTTTTGTAAGACGTCCTTAATAGCTACTTTCTTTCCTTTTAGAGTCGCCTTTACTCTTAGCTTCCTTAGCGCATTTTTAGGCTTTTATAGCTGCTTCTTTACCCTAGCTGTTGGTAGTACGCTTATATATCCTTAATCTTCTTCTAGCTTAAGAGCCTTCTTAGGATTATCTTCTACTTTTAGTCTCTTTGTTATTATCTTACTGGTTCTATACTTTACCTAAGTTGTCCTTAACATCTTTAAGGCCATCTAGGAGCAGCTTCTTAGCTGTTATAACTACCTCCGTTATATATCTCTTACCCTTATATTCATAATAGTCCTTTATTAAAAAAACTAGAGGGAAAGTGTTAGTTCCTGTATATCCAATTCCTATTCCCTTTATAATCCTTAATATGGTCCTTTACTAGCCTAGCTAGATATAGCCTAGTTCTATCTTTAGTTATATAAGAATGGCTTAGGCTTAATATAGTCAGCTATACCCTATCCAATCTCTTATAGAGCATCTTTGTTAGTATCTCTTTATATACTACTTTACCATTTCCGCGGTACTTAATTACTAATATTATGTTATTACTTTTATATAGATCCCTTCCTTGCCATAGTGTCCGTTCTTTATGCAGCTAGCGTAGTACTGAATTTGGATAGCAGTAATAGTTATACTATAATCAGTCGTTGTTTAAATAAGGAATAAGGTCGGCCCGGTTAAAGGCTCTAATTTAACAACATTTAACTAACTTAATTCAGTGACGGTAATATACTAATATTAAGGCTCTGGCTTAATTTAACTCTCTAATTAACTATAGCTTCTATACAGTTGTTTAATTAACTAAGGCTTCCATACAGTTGTTTAATTAAGGCTCTACGTCTAGTTCTATATTATATAATTAGCTCTATATCCGTGCAATTAATTAAGGCTCTTTATACCGTTCTTATTATATAGCTGGCGCATTTAAATTCTAGGGGTAGTATAGAGTTCTACTAGCTCTATTACTAAATAGACTAATCAGGATCTTCCGTCCCTAAGATAGAAAATCGCTATTAGTTTATTAACAGGCGGTAAGCTAAACTAATATCTTTTACAGTAGATTAACGCGTTTAACAATACGTTATAGTTAAGAAAGTAAATATAAAAGGAGCTTTAGGAAATACAGTAACTAAGCAAACAAATAGAAATCTTTTATACAGCCATTACCTATATCCCCTCCCCCACCTTAAAACTTAACTATCCCCTAGTTAAACATCCTACACCTACTATAGAGCCTGCGGTTAACGGCTAACCTTAAGTATCTATCTCCAAGACCGTCTCTAAGGATTAGATAATTCCTTCTTCTTTCTAGCTTTAGCTATTTTATCTATAGGCCGTAATATAATCTAGATATAATCTTCTAGTTATACGTCTCCTAGTTACATATTCTTCTCCTATAGCAGAGCCTATGGCTTAACGGCTATCCTAGTTATACGGCTATCTTTAGGGGTTGGGCAAGTCTACAGATGTTACTAGCTAGGTGCTACTACTAAGTCCATAGGCCGTACTTAATAGTAGTCCTCCCAGTTTATAAGTGTTTTATTACTATTCTTTAGTACTACTCCATTATGGAAAGTAGTTAAATCTATTTATACTATAGGGGCCTATTACCACGTCTATTCTTCCTTTAGCCTATCTAGGTCTGTTCCTTAATATATATAGAGCTAGTTCTTAATACCTATTAGCTGTTCTTTATTGCCAAGCCATAGTAGTACTAGTCTAGGTTAACCGCACGTCCCAGCTATTAGTCTTCCTTTATTAGACAGATACACAAATCCTTACTAGATAAGATCCTTTAGCCCTTAGCATTTAAGCTTAGTAAAACAGTAACTTCCTCTACATTTAAAATAGGTCCACCGGCCTAATCCTTACGTGCCTCGCTAACCCTATACGTCTTATTACGGCCATCTAAAGGCAGTAGAATCTCGCGGATATTAGGGACCTTGTGGATATTAAAAGTCTTATAGAGGTCAATAGTCTTATAAAGGTTAACAGCCTTGCAGAATAAAGGGAGCTTAGGTGCTATTCTGCCAGTCTTTATATCCTAGTACTAAGCTATATCCTTATGCTGGGCTTTAAACTACAGCCTAATTTAATAGCATTGCGTGCTTTCTTGGGTCCAGAAGTCTTCCTTCCCTTTAGCGGTCGAGCTCATTCCCTTACTGCTATAGCTCTTATATAAGCTGGACATTTAGGACATCCTCTTCCAGAAGAACAGCCATTCACTTAACATTCTCTACAGCCATTATTCTTAACTCTACGGCCTCCTTTAGTCTTTTAAACACAAGGGTACTAGGCTTATTTGCTACAGCTCCTATCTTTTCTATTATATGCCCACGGTATTTAATAGGGAGCCCTTACATAAACCACCACCCCTTCTCTTGCTTAGTAAGGTTTCCTACGGCTACCGCTTTAGCTAAAATAGTAGTAAAGTCCTATATATAGTAACGTAATTCGCCTAGCTATTCTATAAATTTTTAAATAAAAGCTTCTACAAAGTCTCTTATCTCCATACGTTAATAGTAGTTATTTACTTAGTATTCTACCCTAAGCTTTCTTACAAGCTCCATCCAATTGCCAGCTATAAATTTAGGCAAGCTTTAGATCCATATCCCTATCTAATAATTACAGTACTCTAGAAGGCCCTAGCACTTCTCTATACTCATTATACAATATTGGGTGCATAGCCGCTTATACCGTTTAATAAACTGTAACACGTTCTGCCCTGTAAAGTAAGAAGTCTTAGCAGTTCCTAGGGCTGGCATAGGCTGGACTATAACGTAGACCTTGTCTTAAGCCGTTAACTGCTAGTTATTAGGTGCATCTAGAGCTTCCTTAGAAGCTTATAGGTGATTCTTATAGCTTTTATCCTTTGTCTGCTAAGGGTCATTAGTCTTAGGTGTTACAGGTAAACGCTATAGTAGATCTATTTACATAGCCATAGTCTTAGTAGAGGATGTCCCAGATAACTATCCTAGCGGGATATTAACAGGTGCATACTTTGGCTAGTCTACTTGTACAGCTATATCCCTAATAGAAGGCGCCTGCTTCTTAATGCCTAAGGGGAGGTCTTCCTAGGAGAGCACGGAATCTTTATCTTCTACCACTGCCGGGTCTTAATACGTCCATCTATTTTAGCCTGCTGTTGTTCTGTACGGGAGGTCCTTACAGAGTGCCTCTAGGGCCGCTGCTAACATAATCTAGATAACTTAAAAGAGGATAAAGCTAAGCTAGAATAGGAAGCTTTTAAGAATAGACCCAATCTTATATGCTTACGGCCTTGCTCGGTATTGTCTCCTCTGGGCAGCGCTAACTTCCTTTGCCGCTAGATGCCTTAGATCTCGTTTCTATCTAATTAATTAGCCCTTAGCTTATTGTCTCTATATCTTTAACAATATTCTGGCCATGCTTGTGCGCGCGCGGGTAGCGAGACTTTAACGGCTAGTAGTTATTTAATTGGCTTACTGGTTCGCTTAACACTAAATTTCTAGGGATAGGCACTAAACCTAACTCCTAAGACCTTTTAACCTACACCATTTTGCCTCTTATTACCACTCTTTTTCTGTAGTCTTTCTGTTTAGGGTCTACCTAGTCCCCCTTACTGTCTAATACTGCCTAGTTCTCTGGTTCCCTGGTTCTACTATCTTATCTATCTAGCTGGCGGTTCTTTTAGCTAGTCGTTCTTCTACAGCTGGCGGTTCTTTAGTAGTTGTAGTATATTCCTACGTGTCTCCTATGTATATAGTTGTGTATAGAATACCAGACTTCTAATCTAAAGAGCTTGCCGCCGTCCCCATGTGGAATGCCAAATAATATGTAGAAGGGTACAGTGTCTCTTAGATAGGAAAGTCACGGTACTATCTATCTATCAGTTAGTCAGTCAGTCAGTCTATCTATCTATCTCTCTGTCGGTAATAAAGAAAGAAAAGAATGTATTCTGTAAACTGGTAGGGTCGTGATATATAAGAGGGAGGGAAGCCAAAGGCTTTATAAATATAGGAAAATGCCAAGACAGTAGGCGACGTCCAATCTACACTACCACACTAGGAAGCTACCGCCTTATTGCCTTAGAAAACACCCTTAGCAAGATCCTAGAAAGGGTAATAGCAGACCATATAGCAGATATGGCTGAGGAACACGCCCTACTACTATAAAGTTAAATGGGGGCAAGAAAGAACCGCTTAACACTATTAGCACTTACGTTACTCACCGCCACCATTAAGTCTGCATATGCGATGCGAAGGGACTTTGTAGTATTAATGCTTAGCCTAGATATTAGTAGTACCTACAACAATGTACCCCATAAGCGCCTCCTATACATCCTTAGGGCAAAGGGCTTCTTAGAATAGATTGTATAATTTGTTTAAGGGTTTATAGGCCAGAAAGAAATATCGCTAGTCTTTAGCGGATACCAGAGCCCCCCTATTATAGTTATAACAGAAATACCATAAGAATTACCCCTCTTGCCTATACTCTTCCTTTTCTTTATAAGCAACCTACTTAAGTCCTTTAAGGAAGGGGCAACCTAGGGGATAGGCTTTATTAATGATACAAACCTAGTTATATATGGGCCAACAGCCGCAAAGAACTGCAGAACACTAAAGAAAGCCTATAATACCTATATAGAATAGGCAAGACAACACAGAGTCTAATTCTTACCAGAGAAATACCAGCTAATCTATTTTATAAGAAAACGCAACTAATCTACAGATCTTTAGTATATAATCTATATTTAAGGCTTTGGGGGCTAACTAGTTCAAGGCCTAAGGGTACTAGGAGTATGGGTAGATAGTAAGCTCTAGTGGAGCGTATATGCGTTACAAGCGGCCCATAAGGGCCAAGCGCAGTACATTATAATATCCAGAATTGTTAATTCTATATAGGGCCTATACTTCCAGAGGTCACGCCTACTATACATAGCAGTTGTCCGGCTAACCACAACATATAGTTCTAGTGTTTGGGCTATAGGAGAAACCAAGAAAGGCCTCTCTAAAGCACTTCTTAAACTACTCTAAAAGGTCTAAATAGCTTACCTCTAGAGCATAACAGGCGGGTATAAGCAAATAGCCATAGCACTACTTAAGAAGGAAGCTAATATCCCCCCCCTATAATTATATATTAAAGCCGCTGCAATATAAAGGGTGCAAAAGGAGCGCAACTCTAGTGTTATAAAGTATATTAAGTCACGCCTAAACAAACCATAGAGGGACCCTAGGGTGCCCTATAAGAGAGCTAACCAACAACCCTAAAGTAGGGAAGATATATTAGAGAAATAGGTAGAAAAAGTAGAAGAAGAATAGTGCTATATTAGGGCTTAGGCCTATATAGAGGAGGAAGGGAGATGTATAAGAGACTAGCAAAGACAATAGTAAAAGAGAGAAAGGAGCTAAAGTAGAGTGTAAAAGAGTGCTGGGAAACCATCTACCGTAATATAATACTGGTTAGACTAACACTGGAGAGGTGTATAGAAGTTAAAGGTACAGAGGCTGTCTTAGGTAAGAGGAACCTAGGCCGTAGCATAGTTAATGCTATAGGGGGTAAATACCTAAGGGCTCTAAAAAGGCCTAATAAAGGCAGAAAATATAATAGTAATACTCTTAAGAATAGAAATAATAGGACTAAAAGACTAGCTCTACTAGGTAGGTGTCCTAGTAGGTAACCTAAGATATAAATATGGCTGGCCAAGACAGACACCAAAACATATAATACTATTATGCCCCTTACGCACTAACCAAGAAGCAATGCTCTTAGTAGCTAGCACAGAGAACTATAATACACTACTCTTAATATAAAAAGGTCTTAAGGCGGTTACCCAGTGGCTTATTAGCTAAAATATACTAGACCAGTTTTAGGTCACAAAGGAAATAGTAATAAAAGGAAAAGGGGCAAGCACTAGGCGCCCCCTAATAACTCTACTGTAGTAGAGTTAAGTTCACAATACTAGCGCGTCCATAGGCTTGTTACGGCAGCAGTAGTTCCCAAAGAGGTTAAAAAGTAAGGTAGTAAAGTACCATAGGTAACTCGTAGGCGCCTCGCAGGCGCTATATAAGCGAGTCCTAAAAGGCAGGGAGATAGATCACAGGGTTCTCTCATGTAGAGTTTTCTCCCCATATATATATAAGGAGTAGTCCGCGTGGGCCTAGTAGGGATCCGAATCGGACGTTAAGCAATAAATTATTATTATTATTAATATATACCCTTTTTTCCTATTTCTTTACCTTTTCTTCTTATATAATACCTTAGCTTTATTATATAGTTTATATATATAGCTTAATAATATCTACTTCGCTATATATTATTACCGCTTATACTTATTCTATAATACTATATTATATTAACCTTATATACTATCCTTTAAAATATAAAACAATCTTAAAGCCCCTATAATAGCCGCCAGCATTATATCCGTATTCTAAAAATAATTAGTAGAGATATAGAAGTCTTTTATAGATGCCCTTATATAAAACTAAGCCACTTTAACTTAATAATAAGCTAAATAAGAAATACGACACTAGTAAATAATTAAGAACCTCTAAGAAGAAGTCCGTACCCTTAAGATGCCTATACTAGGGCCCTAAAACTAAACGCTATCTCTAGAGATAAATATATAGGATAAGAGTACTAAACCTATAGTAGCTATTTATCCTAAACTAACTACTATACTATAACAATCTAAATAACTACTAGACGCTTTAATATTTACTAGTAAATAATAAGAACTCTAATTATTTTTAAACTAGCTTAAAAATAAGCTAACTAGTACATCGGCAAAATATAGTACCCTATCAATGGCCTTAATGGTTAGTAGTTAACGCAATTAGCGCGCAGTTAAGGGCATTTAGCAACTCGACCGACTAGCCTATATCGTGTTTTTTTAACACGCAGCCTACACGTAACCTGCTAGTAATCTGTAACGGAACCCTCTAGGAGGTACATATTAGATAAGACAGTAGGAGGTTTTATTAATATCCCGTCTACGTCCCATATATATCCCAAAGGAGACATAGTTAGACAGATAGGGGCGAAAGGTTTTACTAGTGTCTTAGAAGGTTTATATAGGAAGCTAGTTCTCCTCTAGAGAAGAACCAGTAATTAGTCTCTAAATGGAAGTAGTTAGAAGCATTTGTCCTTTAATACGTGTAACTTATTCTACCTTTAACTTACCTTCTACTTACCTATAATACTGCCAATTAGATAATTATACGTTCTGGTTAGGCTGGCCTCTTATAATTCTAATCGCTTATAATCCTTTACGGAAGGAACGTACGACTATTAATTGACGATAACGGGCCATACCTTCTTACCCCCTAAAATAACGCCCTTACTATAAGAGGCTGATAGAGTCTCCCCGGAGAAGCGCATCCCCTCTACTTACAAAGGAGTAGACTAGAAAGCTACGGCTAGTCTATCTAACCTTTTAAGACCCTTAGGAACGATTACCGCTAGGGAGTTATTAGAGCGATTACTACGCGAGACCCTATAAAAGATAAAGGAGTTAGAGATACAATTAAGATAAGCATATTAAAACTACTAAGGACAATTATAAGGATAATTGGGGGAAGTATAAACACCCTAGACACAAAGCAGACTTAAAGGGGTAACGCTACACTACGCTATAACGTTAGAAAAACCTAAATTCCGCACAAAGGAACCTAATAAGTATAATAGTAATAGTCCCCGGAACTGTAATTGTTTTATCCGTTAATGCGAAACTAAGTTTTAGCTAGACCTAAAACGTTACTCTAACGAGTATAATTAGACACTAATTGCTTCTACCTTCCTACGTGGCACTATTAAGAGTTTATAGACACGCTATAAGAAGAAACTTACTACACCCCTTAAATTTAGCGAACTTAAGTTATAGTTAGTTAATTAGATCTAAGACCCTATTAATTAAGGGATAGATTATAACTAGTAATACTATAACGCCAAATAGCGAGAAGGCCAAAGTATAGTCTAGTTTATAAACTACTTAGAAGAACTAGAAGATAATATACCCTACTTAGACCTATAGGATGACGCTATATAACTTTACCAGCTACTTGCTAAGTTATAACCTAAGATTTGACAGGCTATATAGGAGAAGGGCGAAATTCCTACCTCCTAAGAAAAGCTTATCTCTAAAGCTACTTAGATTAAGAACGCTAAAAGAGACTATTTAGGGAAGCGAAAGGAACGAGACGCCAATGATAAAAAGCGTAGAACTAGACCTAGCTTTAATAAAAGGGGTAGATTCTAACCTAATTACTCTATAGAAGGATAATATAAGCAGGCTTTATAACCCTAGAGCAACGCTAGTTAACCCTAGAATAATAATAGGCAGAAACTGTAAAACTAAGAGTTACGTAGCTATTATTACTGCGGTAAAAAAGGCTATATATAACGCTTCTACCGGTAAAAGAAGTAAGAGGATACTTAATTAGGAAAAGAGAGAGCCTAGTAGATCTTTACTCCCTTATACTAGGCTAGCAAGAGAAGGAGGGAGTAAGCTGCTATATAGTTATTCCCGTCTCTATTTAAGTTAATAATAAATAGGTAACATAAGACTGCCTTATGGACAGCGGCGCGACTATAGGGTTTATTTCTTAATTACTAGTAAAAGAATTGGATTTATACCTTAGTGGCTTACAGGTGCGCACCGTTTAAAGTATTAAAGGCCACCGGATTCCGTACTATAGAGAATAAACTTTTTCCGTAGCCAGCTAGGACCGCGATAGTCTATAGGACACGCAGGAAATACACTTCTATACCGTAGAAATTAAGGGGTATAACCTTATTTTAGGATACCTATAGCTTTAACAAGTTAATCCAGACATTAATTGGCCTTTAGCCTTGTATTAATACCGGAAGTCTTAACTGCGCATTATAGTTAAAGATTAAAAGACTTTCTTAAACTGTATATAAGAGGAAGGGTGGGCGTATGCTATATATACTACCCTTAACACCAAGAATAGGGACATAGGGTATTTATTTTTGGATGTCCGGCTATACGCAGTTAAGGAACTAGAGATTCTATAGGAATATATAGACCTAAAGGATATTGCTAATAAGGAAGCCGTGCATACCTTACCTAACCCTATATTGGTAGAGCATAAAATAAACATAGGAGATAAGGAACCTCCTTTTGGACTACTATATAATCTATTAAAAAACAAGCTAGCAGTATTGCGTTAGTATATAGTGGACAATCTTTAAAGAGGATGGATTTGGCCTTCTATAAGTTAGGCAGGGGCACCAATTATATTTATACCTAAGAAGGACAAGACCCTTCGTCTCTATATTAACTATTAGGTGCTAAATAAGATTACTATAAAGAATTGCTACCTGCTACCCTTAATAGGGGAGCTTATTAATAGGCTATTAGGCGCAAAGATATTTACAAAATTAGATCTAAAAGATATATACCATCAAATCCGGATTAAAGCCGGCGATAAATAGAAAACGGCATTCTAAATATAGTACGGCCACTTTAAGTACCTAGTAATGCTATTTGGGCTTACTAACGCACCGGTAATATTCCAGGCCTATATTAATAAGGCATTATTGGGCCTATTAAATACAATATATATAGTCTACTTTAATAATATTATAGTCTACTTTAATAACTATAAAGCACATACGCACTATATACGAATAGTACTAGAAAGACTGCGGGAATATAAGCTCTATATAAACTTAAAAAAATGCTTATTTTATATTACTAGTATTGATTTTCTAGGCTTTATTATTAGCGTTAATAGAGTATTAATAGAGAAAAGCCAGGTAAACACTATTAGGGAATGGCTATACCCTATAACGTTTAGAGAAGTATAGGTTTTTATAGACACGGCAAACTTCTACTGAAGGTTTATTATTTATTACTTATAAGTAATACTCCTAATTACTAATCTATTAAAGGGATTTAAAAATAGTAAGAAGTTAGAACCCTTTATATTTAGGGAAGCTACTAAGTAGGCTATAAACCGGTTAAAGGATTTGTTTACGTTGGCGCCTATCCTAATACACTTCTACTAGGAGTTATATATATACCTTAAAACGGATACATCCGGCTTTACCCTAGGGGCAATTATATCTTAATTAAAAGACGGAGAGTAGCATCCTATAGCGTTTTAGTTAAGGAAAATAACCCCTATAGAGTAGCGTTATATAACGCACAATTAGGAGCTGCTTATAATAGTTACAGCAATAAAGCACTAGCGATATTATTATATAGGAAGCAATTATTCCATTAAAGTCCTTACAGACTATAATAACCTAGAATACTTTATAACTATAAAGGTATTAAGCGGTTAATAAGCTAGATAGGCGGAGGCACTATTATAGTATAACTTTAAGATTATATACCGCCTAGGAAAAACAAATCCCGCTAATAGGTTATTAAGACGTCTAGATTATAAGACCAGGAGAATCTAGGATAGTATAGGGGAAATAATTCCTATATTGCAAAATTTGCTTAGGAAGAAAGAAGAATCTTTCCCTAAAACTATAGAATTCTGTAGTAGGGTAGAGGTCCTAGTAATATAGCTATAAAGCACTATAATAATAGAGCCATAGGATATAGTTATAGACTAGGTTATAGACCAAGCAGATATTATAAAGTTAGCGTACCCTAGAATTAGCAAGAATTCTACAGAATATGCTAAGGGTGTCGCGGCACCTTTAACTCGACGGCGTATTAGCTGCAAGTTTCTAGATTTAGAGGGGATAGGCAAGATGCCTATCCGCAGTATAGTATACTATACAACGGTAGGAGAATCTGCTAGCACTAATAGTTTAAAACGTCTCGTGCCACGCCTAGGGTTTATAATGGCGGTAGGCGAAATGGAAATAAGTAATCTATATAAAACCTTTCCGGATCTTCTTCTTTAAGCATAATAAAGGGACGCCTTTATTTCTAGGAAGAGGTAGAAAGACGTAGTAGAGACTAACTTGGCCGGAGTTACTAAAAAGCTATAGCAGTAAAACCAAAAGGGTCTGTTACGCTTTAAGGGTGCTATATATATCCTAAAGGACCAAACGGTTTAAAATAAAATTTTAAAGGTCTTCTATAATAACCCTTTTAGGGGTTACTACGGTACCAATAGAACCCTTAAGGCTGTTTAAAGGAAATACTTTTAGGATAGAATGTCTAAAGAAGTTAGGGACTATGTATTAAGATATAATACGTGCCAAAGGGTATAGATATCCAGGTATTGCCTATATAGTAAGTTATTAGTACTTCCTATTCCATAAGGACCTATATTAGAATTAATAATAGATTTTATAACAGGCTTACCCCCTACTAAAATAAGAATAGGAGAGGTTGCTAACGCTATCCTAGTAATTGTTAACAAATATATAAAGTTTTTAGGGTATTTTGCTATTATAATAATAATCACAGCAGCGGAACTGGCAGACCTGTTTTTGGAGTAATAGCTCTTATTTAGCACGCTAAGGGGAATCGTGTCTAATAGAGGTACCATATTTAACAACGCATTTTAGGCTTCATTCTGTCTTCTATTAAAAATACAGCGAAAGATAAGCACTACCTTTTACCCGTAAATAGATAGACAAATAAAGCGTCTAAATGTGTTATTAGAATACTACCTCTGCTACTATATTAATTATCAACAGGATAATTGGCCATTATGGTTAGCTCTAGCGCAATATATATATAACATAAGTATCTATAGTAGTATAAAAATAACCCCTTATAAAGCACTATTTAGGGTAAAAGTAAATAACCCCTAGAATGTTAAGGATATTGTTCCCAAAAAAGAGGCCCTAGCGGCGTCCAAGAGAATTAAGCAAATAAGAATTCGCAGAGAAGAACTTAAAAAGCACTTACTAGACGCCTAGGCTATATAAAAAAGGTACTATAACAAGGGATATATGCCTAAAGAATTTAAAATAGGAGACGAAGTCTTACTATCTATAAAAAACATCCAGATAAAATATATTAAGAAAAAGCTGGACTATAGGTGGCTTGGACCCTTTAAGATAGTTAGGAAAACTAAAGAAAATTAAGCCTATAAATTAGAATTGCCGAAATTATATCTAATATATCCTACATTTTATATTTCCTTATTGGAGTTATACTGGAGAAGAGATAGTGTAGAACCACCCCTACCTAGTAAAATTAATAGGGAACTAGAATGGAATATAGAAGACATTCTAGACTAAAGATGGCGTTAGAAGAAACGCAAATTTTTGGTTTATTAGGAAGGATACTTATAGGTATATAATAGTTGGGAACCTAAGAAGCACCTTTAGTTAGGATATAAGATAGCAATTAAAACTTTCCTAAAGACTATAAATTAGGATTTAGCAACGGTTCTAAATATACTATAGATAAGACAATAGGGAAGACCCTATAAATTAAAACCATAAGGTCTAGCACAGGTATTAGAAATAGAAATGTTTTACTATTATAATAGGGATCCTAGAATCCTATAAGAGAAAGATATAGGGATCTATATAAAAACCACTAGGGATACTGTCTAAAGAGGACGCTGTTTAAAAATAAGTAGTAGTACTAAAAGAAGAGGCCCTAGGGATTTAGAAGGGTTCCTAAGGGATAAAAGAAGAGTATCTAGTCTAATACTAGAGATACGTAATAGAGTTAATAATACAAAGAGGACCAAAAAGACATAGAGCGAAAATTTAGAAATTTTAAGAAATTGTAAAGCACCTATAAGAACACCACCCGTTTATTATATACAGAGATTATAGCAGTATACTGCTTTTATACAGACTATTACCAAAAATAAAAATAAAGATATCCCTAAAGTATAAAGTTAATTCCTAGTACTAGGGTATCCTAGAAGCACTAAAAAGATACTATATAAAGCTATTCTATAAGAAGAAAGAAAAAATAAGATAATAACTTAAATACTAAAAGTAGTAATAGGAGCCTCCTCCTCTATCTTAATATTATTGCTAGCAGTATTATCAGCACTCTTATCCCTAGAAGCATTAGCATTCTTACTAATATTTTTCTTAGAGTAGTGGGAATTAAATAGACTACTACGGCCAGGGGACTAGTAGGGAGAACGTTTATCTTTATTACTATCCTTAGTATTATCCCTAGGCTCTAAATCGGCATCTAGGCTAGGATTAGAAAGTTAACAACTAAAGAGTTAGTATAGTTCCCAAATGTATTACTAAAGAGACTTACCTAGCTAGAAAGGCCCGCGTAAGAGTGTAAATATTATTATTTATAAGAACGAGCTGCTTATATATACGCTCCTAGATACTATATATCCAAGATCGCTGCGTCTCCATAGTAGTAGAAACCCTTATTAAATTAAAAAGGCTGTAAGTAATAGAAGACACCTTCTATCCCCGTCTTTTACTATTCTAATATAAACAGAAATCCCTAATAGCGCGTTAGAGCCGGCGAGCCTTATATACGTAGATAGCGGGGATCTAATATAGTTAGTAGAGTCTAGAATAGGATAGAATAGGAAATACTAGAATATAGGTCTTTTTTTGGCTGCAATAGTAGGAACACTTAGATCTATTCTTACTAGAGTGCGGTATCTTATAGGTATAGGACAGGTCTAACATAAGCACATAAACGTAATAACGGCAGCACTTTAGAGAAACTACTATAGAAGCAATAGAGGTAGTCTATAGTGCTAACAAAGCAGGGATAACGCCGCCGCTAGTTTAGGGACGCGTAGTATAATTATAAGCCATTGCGAGAGAACACTATGGGAAGTTAGTATTATTAAAGAGATAAAATAGGGATCCTATTACCTATAGACGCGTCATAAAAAGAGAATAGAGCAGTAGTAGAAAGAATAGCTGGAGATATAGAAGCTAAAAGCTAAGATGTAATAAAAAACAGTCTGCTAAAAGGCGAGACGAATAGTATTATTAATAGAAAGACGTATAAAAGACAACAGCTTATAAACTAGAAGAAATTAATATTAAGACATTATTATTAGGACCCATTTTAGGTAAATGGGGATAGTAGCTAGTTAACGCGTCGTATAGGATAACTTCCGGATTAGCTTATAACAAATTCTTATAATAAGGAAGGTAAACCCCATTTAATTTTCATTATTATTATTAAAGTTCTATTATAAAGGCACCATAAAGAGCTATAGTGGAAGAAGAGTAGAGGAATAAAAGATAAAGTAAGGTTTTACGCTAGTAAAGAACCGGCGATAAGCTGTATTATAGAGTACCTTTCCACTAAAGAACTTCCCTAGTGGTTTTAGTTAGAACTCTATAAAAGTTTATTAAGAGGTAAAGTCTTAAAGGACTAAGACCCTAGAAGGGGAGGCAATTGTAACAGAACCCTCTAGGAGGTACATATTATATAAGATAGTAGGAGGTTTTATTAATGTCCCGTTTACGTTCCATGTATATCCTAAAGGAGATATAGTTAGATAGATAGGGGCGAAAGGTTTTACTAGTGTCTTAGAAGGTTTATATAGAAAGCTAGTTCTCCTCTAGAGAAGAACTAGCAATTAGTCTCTAAATAGAAGTAGTTAGAAGCATTTATCCTTTAATACGTGCAACTCATTCTACCTTTAACTCACCTTCTACTTACCTATAACACTGCCAATTAGATAATTATACGTTCTGGTTAGGCTGGCCTCTTATATAATCTACGTATTTAGTAACCACAATTATATTTAGAGCTATTTACCTCTTTTATACTAATAGCATATTTTAAAAAAATAAAAGCTACTTTAAAGCTATTTATAAGGCTAGCAAAATAAATAATAATATTTTAGATAATTTAATATAATATAGCAATGGTTCTCTTCTACCTATCTACCTATTAACTTACTTATAGTACCTACCTATCTACCTACCTACCTACATCGCCTACCTATCTGCATTGCCTACCTATCTACATCGCCTACCTATTTGCATCTGCCTACCTATCTATATCTGCCTACCCGTTAGCATCTACCTACCTATCTATATCTACCTACCCGTTAGTATCTGCCTACCTATCTGCATCTACTTGCCTGTCTACATCTACTTACCTATCTGCATCTGCCTACCCATCTGCATCTACCTACCTGTCTGCATCTGCCTACCTATCTACATCTACCTACCCGTCAGCATCTCCCTGTTTGTGCCTACCTGTCTATACTACCTTGATTCGATCGATCAATCGAATCGTTTATAGTGTTCGCTGGCTAG
>Ga0307507_10006725_pt1 | contig 17307 bp, 6 predicted proteins | sample 7_EM_MG_FD_207223 | JGI IMG/M metagenome (GOLD analysis project Ga0307507, IMG submission 207223) | Populus trichocarpa ectomycorrhiza microbial communities from riparian zone in the Pacific Northwest, United States - 7_EM | ecosystem: Host-associated > Plants > Roots > Unclassified | place...
AATTATTAAAATTTATTATTAAGTGGTTGTTAAGATATTAAAGTGTGATTTTTCCATTTTTTGGTGTGTTTTTGAAGTGATCAGCTCACCCGTTTGACCAGCTCACCCGTGAAATACGTTATATTATTAGTTAGTGTTTATAGTTAAGCTGACTAAGAGGTCAACGTCACTTAAACTTTTTGTGGATCACCTGACCCTCGGCTCAGTTAGCCGAACTTTTAGCATGGTCGGGTGAACTATACACACGACCTCTTCACTCATCCTTCGTACTTCCATTACAGAGACGTTGCTTTTGCACTCACCTGCCATGGACCAAGTGGAAGCTCAGCAAGATCTCGCTGTCCGCGCAAAAGTCTCGAAACCTGAACGTCAGGATAAGAAACCCAAGGGAAAACCAACGGCCGCAACCGACACAAAAGGCACCGCCGACACAAAAGGTATGTCACAGCTACCTTTCGTTGTCTTGATCGGTCTTCACTTACATTACCCAGGCCTGACTGTCAGCCGCTCGGAAGATCTTGCACAGTGGTACTCAGAAGTACTCACCAAAGCTGGCATCGTCTCCTACTACGACGTCCAAGATATGTTCCCCTTGACCCCTCATCTTCCAATGCTGACCCTTTCCGAAAGTTGCTATATTCTTGAGCCACCACTCATCTTCGCATGGGAGGAGATTCGCACGTGTGTTCTCATGTTCTCTTATATTAACTAGTCCATGACTGATAATCCTCAGCTTCTTTGATGCCAAGATTAAAACTATTGGTAAGTGCTGAAGCCACTAGTTTTGATACATGCTAATATTGGCGTTACTAGGGGTTCGCAACTGTTACTATCCTCTGTTCATCACCCGAGAGAATCTGGAACGGTCCGCCTCCCACCTCCTATGAACCCGAACGAGAACATACTGAAAGACCCCAGGGAAGCTAGCCATGTGGAAGGATTCGCCGCCGAGGTCGCATGGGTCACACATGGTGGAAAGAACAAATTAGAAAAGCGTGAAATATCCTTATCACTTCTATGGCCTAGGCTGTCCTAACTTACTGTTTTCAGCCATTTCGATTCGTGCCACGAGCGAAACAGCCATGTATAAGGTACAAATCTGTCTTGATAACGTGGGTGATAGGGTTATGACGGTCGGCTTCTACCGCCTTCCTAATGTAGATGGAACACCAAAATACTGCCAAAATGCCTCAGAGGTAGCGGTTGGGTCGTGCACGCCGTCATATCGTGCACGACCCAACGGCTACTTCTGAGGAAGGCGGTAGTAGTTGACCGTCATAACCCTATCACCTTCATAACCCTATCACCCACGTTAGTGATTTGCCATTAGTCTAACGTTAAGTCAGGACTTCTCGGATAAGATCCAAAGCCATCGAGATCTTCCGCTAAAGCGCAACCAGTGGAACAATGTCCGTAAACTCTCCTTAGTCCGAAAGACTGTCTTGTTAACACTTTACAGGTCGTCCGTGAGTGGACCCGGCGTTGCCAACTTCAGACAGACACTGACTTGACTCTGCCACAGGATGGGAGTTTTCACATTGCACTCGTTAGTGAACCCGTGACTACTAGTTGCATTTCACTGACCTTAATAGCGCTCCTAAGAAGCCGCGAGTTTCTCTGGGTCGGTCATCCCTTGGCCTGTCTAAGAGTAACGAATACTGACTTACTTGACTAGCAAGAAGGCCATACGGTCCATCTTGAGAAATCCCAAGCAGATGCAGAAGTATTGCAAATTTTGGATTGGTACGCTGCAGTGTATGAGGAGCTCCTGGCGGTAAGCGCCTGCCGATGCACATGGCGAAGCGTGGAAATGCTTAACTGCGTAAAGGTTCCGGTGGTAAAGGGTCGGAAAACGGGTACGTCTGTCTTCATTTTACGAATACCAACAGCTGACAAGACGCCAGAGAATGAAAAGTTCCCTGGTAAGGCCTCAAGAGTCTTATCCCATTACCTGCTTTTATTAACTCTTGGACAGGAGCCCTATATACTGTAACAACAGCTACTACAAGTAAAGCAGGGTTAGTAACTAATAAAACTTCAGTGTACTATTGAGAGCTTCGTTGAAGCAAATGGCCGGGCCATTCAAGCTGGTAATCGGTGCCCATGTTAATGTCGTCTGCTTACTCTAATATCGGATGCAGGAACTAGGTAGCCTTTTAAATTTAAAAGTAATTGTAAGAGGACCAATTTATTAACTGCAATTTTAGCCATTCACTTGGTCAGAACTTCTCGGTCATGTACAACATTACAGTGAGTGCTCTAGGCCTTACATCCATCAGTCAGAGCCTAATCTCTCTCAGGTTGAAGATCCTTCCCCAAAAGTTGATGGTGAAGGACCGAAACCTCCTCTGCACGTGTAAGCACCTACTTCGCTCTAGTTTCAAGTCGTTAACTGAATGAATTAGCTGGCAAAACAGCTGGGGACTGTCTACGAGGTAAGTGTCTTTGAAGCAGACCATAGCATCACGGCTTACCCTTCTTTCACAGATCACTGGGCACAATGGTATGCCAAACTTAGCAAACTACATTAACGACATTTTCGACTGCTGACAAAATGATTCCAGTTAATCATTCACTCTGACGACAAGGGCGCCATCTTTCCACCCCGCGTTGCCGAGTTTCAGGTTGCAATTGTTCCTGTTGGCCTCACCGCGCGTACGAGTGAGGCCGACAAGCAGAAGATCCTTGAAGAAACAAAGAATATTGGGCGGACTCTGAGCGAGGCTGGCATTCGTGTTCAGTGTGACACGCGCGAACACTACTCTCCCGGCTGGAAGTTCAATGAGTATGAGGTATGTGACAATCGTTGTTCTTAATGTCAACAAAATATATAACTATGCTAGCTCCGCGGCTTTCCCATTCGTATCGAATTCGGTCCCAAAGATGCAGCAAAGGGAGTCATCACCACCGTGCGCCGTGACACTGGCGAGAAAGGTACCATTCAGATATCTGGTGGGAAAGCAATGGCCAGCGAAGTGCAAGCATTGCTGGACAAGATTCAGAGTGAGATGCTTGAGCGAGCCCGCAAGATGTATCAGGATCACATCAAGTACACCAGCAACTGGGACGACGTTGTTCCCCTTCTGAACGCGAAGAACGTCATTCGCATGCCACACTGTGGAGATGGCGAATGTGCCGAGCTGGTTAAGAAGGAAACGGCAGAGATTTGCAAGACGGAGACTATGGATCCACGTGCTCCATCAATGGGCGCGAAAGGTAAGTAACCACCCCGAACTCTTGACGGCAATTATTTGTATTAACTAACTTTTGTTTCAGCGCTCTGTGTGCCTTTCGACCAGATTGAGCTGCAGGAGAATGCGCTCTGTACCCGTCCGGCTTGTAGTAAACCTGCCGTCAACTACACCCAGTTCGGAAGGTCGTATTGAAATATAGACGGTAGCATGGTCTTGGAGTCATGAACAAAATCAGGTACGAGTGAATCGAATGGATATGAGCATACTGTCTGTCATAGCTTCCTCAAAGCTATATTTCATATCAAAACTCCCAACGCTGTCTATGAGTGTAGGATATATCCAAATTCGACCTGATCCCATACCAGTAGGACGTTGATAAAACTTGAACATCACAGGCAGTTCTCTTTGCAATCTACAATCAATTTTGGTTCCCTGAGAAGTAAGAAATGCTTCACGCATTCCGCCCGAGTGTCTCTATACCATACCAGAAGCGGTAATGCGACTGATATCGCTGTCATCGTCACTCATCTCTGCCAGCACGCTTGAATCCGCATGGGCACCCAAGAGGAGTGCTTGTTCCTCATGTATAGCACTCTGAGATATTCTCTCGTATTATCCCTGATAGAGTAAGTGACGAGCAGAATCATGAGTTTTGCTTCAGCTGCTAGGATGGAAAATTGTCAGTTTCCTAATACAAAGGCGATGTGCCGGTTCACATGACGGAGAGCAAGGCTGCCAAACCCATCTTGTCCATTTACGCCTGTTCTTTGAAAATTCGCACTAACGTACAGAGCCACCCCAGTGACAGTAGCCCATTTACCCGGTTTAGGGGACCCAAGTACAGCTCAGGATGTGAATATCCGTAGCCTGTTCCACAATGGTCAAAGTCCGATGCCACTGAGGCTCCGAGCCCATGCCCCTCGTCATCATTACCCAGGTTCACTCATCTCGCTAATCCTCATCAGGATTGTACACTGAGAAATCATCCTCAAACTCGTCCTCGTCAACATGATCCTCGTCCCCATCCTCGTAAGTATCATATTGATCAATATGATTCTCCGGGCGATCATCGTCGCATACCTCTCCGTCATGAACTTCATCCAGCTCTAATTCAGGCTCATCCATATCAGCATCATCGATGGCAGCCATTCCTTTAGCTTCCCCAAAGATCTGAGCCACGCGGGAATAGAAGTCTGTGATCTTGCACTGGTTAGCGAGTAGGTGTTGAATAAGGCGCCTTTGTACTCGAGCGAGCTTGGACATGTCATTGGCGGTAATGCTGGTTTCGACAATTGTGGAGAGAGCCTCTAGGTACTTCGTAATATTCTGGAGGAAGCCAGGCGGATAGATCCTCTGTGCAGGGGGCTTTCGTATTTACACCAAAACTCCAGCAAGTAAGCATGTGCTGGTGGCGTCGATCCGAGCTTCATGATGGATCAATGCCAAATGGTGTTGTGGGAATAAGGTTCTAAAAACTCCCTCCTCGTCCCAGTGGGCGAAATGAATCACGGGGGACAGGTACCGCTTCGCTAAGTGGAAAATGCTCACGCAGTTCTGGCGAGGGGGGATTATATCTGCGATTTGGGCTTCCGACGAACCACCTAGAAGGACTGATTTCAAACATTCCCGATCGCAGCGGCCAGAGCTCCATTCCATGAGGATATCTGTCGACCCGAATCAGGTCCTTACTGCCCCGACTCAGCTACCTACCATTGACTCAGTCATTAAGTCAGTCATTGAGTCAGTCATTAACTCGGTCACCTACTCCTTGTTTCCATTGCCACCCCCTACCCTCCTTCTCTTTCCTTTCCTACACCTTTTCTTATATATATATAGAGGTCTTAGAACCACATTTCAATAGACAGAGTCCTCATTCAATTCTTATGATCGGTGCACGGATATCCGGTCGACAATATCGCTTGATTTCAAGATGCCGTACTCAATAACGTTTTACGCAAACTCAGCAGGTGAAAGTCTCGGTACCGATTGGACCCTTTCCAGGGAGCACGTCGATCCGTCTTGGCTGATGACTGCGGTGATTAAAGAAGTGGTATTGGCATCCATGATGGCGATCTCCCATACCCAGACTTGCTTGTTAGCCTTAAAATCACATCTACTTGCTTGCTTGCTTGCTAATTACTTGCCAAGACAGTATAAAATTTAAAGTTCTATAGAATTTAAAGCTCTATAAAAAATCCGCTATGGCTTTGCCTAGTAGTAGTATATTGCCCACTGAGCTCCTCTATTATTAATTAATTGTAGTATAAGCTCGTTCGCGCGGCTCGGAGGCAGTTTGTAAGGCAGACGCGGTTGAGGCAGACGCGGTAAAGGTAGCGCGTATATTACGATCTTAGCGTGGTGTAGAGGATTAGGAGGTAGTAGAGGAAGGTATAGCAGCTGCTCCTTTATTAGCTATTAGCTTTATATAAATTAATAGACTTACTACCTTCTCTAGTGGCCTTCTTATAACCTATCTTCTTTTAAGAACGCGTGTATTGTAGAGCAGCAATTATTATTAGCTGCAGCCTAGATCGATAAGGCTCTAGTAGATTACTAGCCTTACTAAATCCTCGCTTACAATCTAAGCTTATAGCTAGTATTATTAGTATATTAAAGGCAAACTGGGTAAGGCGTGGAAACTTAATTTATATCTACTACTAGTACCTAATTAGATCCTAGGCTAATAGATATTCCTTTAGTAGAGGATTAAGCAACTTCTACCGTATATACTCGTCCTTATAGACCATCTGGCTTAGTGTTAAGGCACTAGAGTAGGCGTTAATATGGCTATTACGGCCGGCAGAGGCTCGCACGCGCTTTAGACGCGGTGCCTTTGGTTCTACTAATAAAGGTAGCAAACGATCTTTATACTAAAGCTAGAAAGTTTAAAAGGTAGCGTTGCCGCTAATAATCTAGTTAGGCCTATCCTTCTACACGTTTTAATAGAAGCGCTTAAAATAAGGATATAGAAGGACTGCAGCGTAATATACTAGAGTATTATTAAGCTTAAGGTAGTAGTTATTTAGCTTTACCTAGGCCGTGTTTGGATTAATTATAAAACTGTCCGTATCACTTCCGGTGATACGTATCGCTATTGCAATAGTATTGGGGTAACTGGTTGATTGATTGATGCTTTTTGATTCTCTTATTCTACAGGTGGAATTTGGTGGATTTCCTAAGCTCGCTTAGCTTACGTAACTAACCCAATTAGTTACAGACAACCTTGTTTAGACACTAGGAGTATTTAGTTTTTGATGGTGCTTAAGCACGCCTCCTGCCAAATTCTGCCAAGTTCTGCCAGGTCCCATTAAGTTCTGCCGAATTCTGCCATATTCCACCAAATTCCATTAAGTTCTACTAAATTCCGCTATATTCTACTAAATTCCATTAAGTTCTGCTAAATTCTGCTATATTCCGCTTAGATTCTGCTAAATTCTACTAGGTAGTTAAAGTAACTAATTACAATTTTCTATCCCTGGGATGAAAAATTGCTATTAGCTTGCTTAGTACTAGCGCCTTAGTGGCTAGCCTTATATCTTCACACTCTCTATTCCTACTTTAATGTCTTCTCCTCTCTCTACCCACTCGGTAACTTATAGCTTAATTATATTTATATTAATTAGGTCCTTTAATACCTGGTAAGGCTTTAATTTTGTTATAGTGTTTATAGGGTTACTGCCCCCATTAATCCATTTAATCTCTACTATCTCTTTTCTCTTATATAATTGTTGTAAACACATTAGGTTAACCATAAGTCATTTCTCTTATATTGTCCTAAGTTTAACTAAGCAGTTATATAGAGATTTTAAATTGGTATAAAGAATAAGCGGCAGTTGTTTAAGTTATAGGATCTTCTTAATAGTTGCTTTAATTACAGCTCTGGTGTTAAATCTGTGGGCTATTCTATATAATTTAGATGCTAGGACACTTTATATAACTTGCTTACATTTAATAGATAACTAGTAGAGGATATTAGCCTTATTGTTTTTGTCTATAAGTGTAATAATAAAGCCAATTTAGGATGAGAGGTTGTAGTTATTAGCAAAGGATAAGTCTATAAAGATTATTAATTTAAGGGAGTCTTTATTAATGTTAAGTTATATAAAATAGAGCCCTCTTAAGGGGTTATTAATCTGCTACTATAGCCACTTATTAAGCTGCTTTGCGTATTCCTTTTTTAGATTAATAACTTATGCTGTAAATAAGAGGTTAAAGATAGCTTCTGGTTAACAGACTATGGCGATATAGGCTCCTCTTACTCTCTAAGTAATGTACTAGTCCTTTAGTATAACTGCCTTATAGACTTCCCCTCTAGAGCTAGTTAGGTCTATAGCCTTTATAGTAACCAACTTTAGGTTCTAGTATTAACGTTTTTAAGTAAGGGCTATTAAATCCTTGTCTTGCTTAATATAGCCTCCATTAAACTTAATTAGGGTATTTAGCATAAGCTTCTCTCTCTCTTTTACTAGGAACTTTGCCTCCTAAAGTCTAACTTCTTTAGCCTCTATAAAGGTTTTATTAGTAAGAAATAGTATATTATTAGTTTATAATCCTACAATTCTAAAGCTATTGCTGTTTGTGTATAATAAGTAGGGGTTATATATTAACTGGTTTATCTGTAGTTTATTAAGGTAGTAATAGTGGTATATATTAAACTAATAGTTGCTAGCTTCTAGGACACTATAGAGTAGTTTAATAACTCTTAGAATTAATTTATCTTTTAGTCTAAGTTCTAGTAGCGGGCGTATAAAGAAGTCTCTGTTTAGGTGGGTACTAGACTATATATAAGCTTATAAGATATTACATAGGTATAGAGAAGCTAGTCTTCTTTTATTTCCTTATAGGGTTGCTATAAGTGCTAGGATAATTCTCTAGCTAATATATTAAATGGTTAGTAATTATATTAAGACCAGATCTTTGCTATAGTTATTATAGGCTTATATAACTAGTCTAGACTTCTTAAAGGCCTTGTTTATTCTAGTGTTCTTAATCTTATTAACAAATTAGGAGTTAAAGATTCTAACTCCTTTTAGGATGTCTACTATATTAGTAAACTTAAAGATACCTTTCTTAAGTAAACCGTTTATCTCCTTGCGTTAAGACTCTATAAATAATAGTAAGGTATACTTAGAGGTTATAGTATCTGGTTTTGTTAGGCTATTATTAATAAATATTAATATATCTACAATATTTTACTGCGACTTTGTTGGCGGTTGTTATATTTATTTTAATCTTTAGGGGGATATAGTAGCTGCTAGTTCCTTAGTTGGTTCCTTAGTTAGTTCCTTAGTTAGTTCCTTAGTTAGTTCCTTAATTAGTTCTTTAGTTAGTTCCTTAGTTAGTTCTTCTAGTTTAGATTATAGGTATAGTTTTACTACTATAGTCCTAAAGTTAGTAGGTCTACTAGGGAGCTATATCTTATATATCTCTTTATTAATTCCAAGTAGCTTAAATAGGCTAGTCTATCTGCCGCTTTGTCTAGTATTGCCTTCGCGCTATATAAGTATATCTAAGTTAAGAGGGAGATTGTAGATTATGGTGACAGATAGACCGTTTTATTAGTTTAGTGCATTATTAACTTACTTCTTTACCCTAATCCTTATAATTTCCTCTATTGCCTTCTTTATAGCTGCCGCTCGCTATATAATAGAAAGTGCTAGTGGGTTAAGTTTGCCTATTTAAGGGTAGGCACTAAAGATAAGTAGTGTTGGGACTAGGCCGTCTGGGCTAGCTGTGTTATTAGCGGCTTTTACTACTATTTATAAAGCTAGTTCTTTTATTATTCCTAAGTCCTATAGTTCCTCCATAATTATCTAGTATGCTTAGTATAGTATTAGATAAGCTCTTTCTACTATTCTAATAAACTAGTAAGCTTCCACTAGGACGCTCTTAGTTAATATAGCTATTACTATAGCGTGCTATTAAAACTCCTTGCTTATAAAGTTCTTCCTAGCATTGTAGGTAATGTAGTTAGGTGGTCTGATATAGGTGTTAATCTAGTATAGTTATAAGATATCCTATGTATATTTTGCGGAGATATTATATAGCTATCTTATGGCTTAAAATCTAGTAGCTTTATTAATTATATGGAGAATAGGACTCCTATTAATATATATAATATTAATAAAAATAGAATAGTTAAAATCAGAATCTTGGTCTTCTTATAGTGTGAACTTAAACTATTTAAGAGATTTACTGTGTTTCTGGCAGTAGGAACAGTACTTAGTAAGATAGTTAATAACCTACTTATTAATATTATTGTGGCTAGAGCGTTTTAATACTTTATGCAGCTTATTTGCTAATAGGTATTTAAAGTAACGGTAGAGTTGGCGGAGTTTAGTAGTGGTTAGGTAGTAAGGGTTTTAATTAAATAAGTAGGTTATAAATAACTGTAGTAACTCTTCCTATAATAAGAAAGGGTAACCAAATTAATAAACTACTGGCACTGATTTTATTGGGGTAACTAGGACGTTCTTAAGGTTATTATAGTAAACCTTTAGTACGTCCATATCTGCAAAATATAGTAGGAAAGGTATGTTGGCCTTTACAATATAGAACTTAATATTGCCGACTAGTATGTTAACTATAACGGAGCTAATAGAAGAGGTAGAACTAATACCAAACTAGATATTAATAGCGCTAGCCTTTAAAGTATTAATAATAGTATTATAAGTCTTCCTATATACAAGGTATTGTCTATAGCTAGCTATTAATCTCTTTAAGGCTCCTATATTGATTATTACTCTATAGAACTTATTAGAGGTATATTGGCTGGTAGCAATATAGGCAAATAGGTCTAAGTTGTTGTGGTAAGCAATTGGATTGGTACCAGTAATTGCGTAGGTAAAGGATTAGTCCGCTAAGTTAGTTATAGTATTAATGGCTCCTTTGTGCTGTATTATTCTAAAAGAGGTAAGGAATAATTTAGTCTATTCCTAAGTTAGAGATAGTAGTAGTAACTTAATATTAATTATAAGAGCTTCTATTACGTTATTGGTAGATTCTAAGTTAAGTTTATTGTTATAATCTATTCCCTTATACTTAGTAATATATTGCTTAGCGTGCCTATTAAAGCGGTAGTTAAGTCTATCTTTAAACTTCTTCCTTAATTTATCGCGTTCTTCTCTTAAATATTTAGATAACTAATAGCCTTCCTTATAACAAATAAAGCAGCGCTTCTTTAATAATGCATATTAGTTAGATAAAGATGGTTATATTCTATAAGGTAATTAGGGGTGTTATTTATAGTAGCGGCAGTTAGTAAAGAAGGCTTAGGGGTTCTTGCTATTTAACTTTTTAAATATTGTAATAAAGGATTATAAGTTATTAATTAGACCAGTTAGGCTGTTAGAAGGTTTAAAGTAGGCATATTAGTATACTGGTAACTCTTAGTAGGCGTTAATAAGCTTATTATAAAGGAATTTGTCTATGTATAAATCTAGGTTAAGGCTATACTAGAGGTGTCTTAGTTCTTTAATAAGTAACTATAGGCAGTTTAAGGTTAACTTTCTAGTATTCTCGCTCTTGCCTATTATAGACTTTAGGGTTGTCGCGTTCTACCACCCTAGTATACTGCGTCTATACTTAGGTCCCTTAAAGTAGTTACGTGTAGCGTTACAGATTTAGTTAAATAAAAGGGTTAGGGTGACATTCTTAAGGTTAGTATAGTAGTGGTTAAGTGCTAGACCGCGTAGTATTATAGGGTAGGCTTTAACCTTAGCTTTTTAGGGTATATTAGCTCTGCTACAGAGGTTATAGAAGATAGTAAGTTTAAAGTTAAAGTTGTTATTTTCTCTGCTGTACTTGTTATCTTCCATATATATCTTTACAAGGTTTGTTAGCTCCTTACTAAAACTCTAGGTTTAACTCTATCCCCTAAGTGGTTCTAGTTATAGGGTTAAGTTAATATAGTTAGGCTCCTATTATAGGGGTAGTATAGGGGTAGGTTAGGGTGTAGTAGGTGGTATTATAAGTAGGGTAGGGTTTATAGTTGGTGAGATTAAGATTAGGGTTTTAATGGTACTGGTGCTAGCGAAGTTGTTCTTAAGAAGGTAGTTAATTTGTCCTAAGGTAAACTTTCTTCCAGTTGCCATATGCTCCTTAATCTTAGGCTTAGTCCATTTTATAGGGTCTTCTTCTTACAAGGTGTTAAATAGCAATTTAGGGACTATAGTATTCCTATACTTCTTTATCTATATGCTATTAGTCCATAGGAACGTTTGGAGCTTTTAGATACTAATTTAGTTGCAATCCTTAAAGATTTATATTGTAAAGTTTTAGAAATCTTCCTTGTAGACCTCCTATAGTTTATCGTCCTTAAAGTTATATGCTTTATATTCTAGGATCTTAAACTTTATAAATTTATTAATATCCTTTATGGTGGTTTTGTTGGACTATAGGTTAATACCTTTAGGCTATTTCTCCTATCCTGCGTTAACCTGTGCCCTAATATCTAATATATTAATTATTGTTTTATTGGGTTCTGGCTAAAAACGCGTAATAAACGCGAACTAAGGGCCTATTAAAAGGGTTGGTTCCTTAAGTACCTAACGCATTTAAAATGCGTAATAGATGCAAACCAAGGGCCTATTAGATAGGGGTCGGTTCTTTAAGTACCTAAAGGCTATGTATAAAAAATCAAGGGCCTATTAAATAGGGGTTAACTTTTTAAGTATACGTTAACTAATGCTCCTTAACGTAATCTGGGTAGTATAAAATGCGTAATAGACGCAAACCAAGGGCCTATTAAAAGGGGTTGGTTCCTTAAACACCTAAGGGCCGTATATAAAAAATTAAGGGCCTATTAGATAGGGGTTGACTTTTTAAATATACATTAACTGATGCTCTTTAGCAGGCGAGATTGGTAGAGGCCTTTAGTAGGGACTGATCAAGCTTATCTCTCTTTATAGATAATACGTCTCCTGATCTGTGATTACTAATCAGTGTCCGTATCACTTCCGGTGATATGTATCGCTATTACAATAGTATTGGGGTAACTGGTTGATTGATTAATGCTTTTTGATTCTCCTATTCTATAGGTGGAATTTAGTGGATTTACTAAGCTCGCTTAGCTTATGTAACTAACCCAATTAGTTACAGACAACCTCGTTTAGACAAAAATAATCCTCTATAGCTTCCTAATTTAGATAGTCCTCTATTATAGCTTTAGTAACGCAATCCTTTTTTTCTTTAAAGACTTTAAGCAGCTAATTAAACATAGGAATGACCTTCTAAATCGCGCTATATTTACTAGCCTTGCCTCTACCTTCTACTAAGCTTGTGGCTTCTTTAAGAGGGCTAAGGATCTTTATATATTTATTAATAATTAACCAATTATATACATTTAAACCGCTAATAGCGATATAGCGGCGAGGCTTAGGTACCTTCTTGCCTTTAGATCTAAGGGAGGCTATTTCCTTTTTATACTTTATAATCTAGTACTAGGTAAACAAATTAAGAGGCGCTTAGAGCTTAGCAGCTTATTTAAAGGTAGTATAGTAGCTATTCTAGCGGGTCTTAATGGGCTTAATAAGCTGCTTAATTTAGAAGCCTTTTTACAAAGGTATATTCTTATTAACTTAATATTACTTAAATAGCTGCACAAGCTAAGGCGTATTAATTAAATTAATAAGGTTATAAAGTGTTCTAAGCAGTTCTTCCTTCCGCCACTATTTAAGGAACTCTTCTTCTTCCGGTATATTTATATCCTTATTTTTAAAAGCTTCTTTATTCTTACTAAATATAAGCTGCTAAGCAACTAGATTTAGGATATAGTAAGCGTAGTAGACGCGCCTATAGGCCTTATTAAAGCTAAATTTAATGGCTAGATAATCTAAATAAGTATTATTTATACGGGCGTTGTTAGTAATAAAGTAGCCAAGCCGCTCCTTTATAATCTTAAATATATTAAAGACGTTACTAATAATTTCTGTGTAGTTAATTCCTAAGTGCTAACTAAGCTATGTAGGTAGAGTAAGTATATAGTCTACTATACGGCCTTTCTTATTAAGGTAATGTATATATACGCTAGTAAGAGTAAGCTTGCCATTAGGAGTCTGCTAGCTATTAAAGGATATATATATAAGCGATCTAGAGGCAGTAAGAGCCTTGGTAATAGAGGGAAGGTATACTTTATAGTTAGCTAGTATATAGTCTGCCACCGATTAATAATTAAGCTAGAGTACGCGCTTAGCCTTAGAATTTGTAACTTGTATTATATAGCGGAAAGATAAGGTCTTTGTTGGTTACACAGGGTGACTCACCAATAACGACTACTCGAGTAGGTTACAGTGATGTTGGTTAATAAAGCTTATTTATTGGAATGAGGGAGGGCGAGGAGTGTAAGGCTCCTCCCCGCGCTAGTGCCGCGGCGGTACGTGACAACACGTGACGACTACTTGCCTTATTCCCGACACTGGCAACTCTTCTTTTGTGGTTGTCGTCTATATATATATATCGCTTGGCTAGCGGAATAAATACCAATCCTCCTTACTTACTATTGCCGTTGCAATATAAGTCTCGCTGTCCTAAAGTTTGCCTTTTAGCACGTGGTGCTTCTTGCTTAAGTAGGCGTCGTGTTAGGGCCGCTAAGGCGCTAGTAGTAAGCGAGCCAATAGTGATTTTTTATGCTGGGTATGGAAAATCCTAATTAGCTGGTTAAAATTAGGGTCTGTAGAGCGTTATATTCTTACTTCCTTTTAACCTAACCTTTAACCCGTATATATAGAGTATTTATATTAACGAATGTTTCTAGAGCCTTGTTTAGGTTTGCCTTCGTTATTATATCTACCAGGTTATCTTGGCTATTAATCCATTAAATCTTAAAGAGTTCTTGCCGTTTATAGGATTACCGAAGTGCTATAATGTTAATTATAAGGCGCTTCTCCTTTGTGGTACTAAGCTTAACTAAACACTTATAAAGGGAGTATAAGTCGGTACACACGACTATAGGGATAATGGGAAGTCTGAGTTAATCTATAATTATCTTTAGGGTAGTTCTAATTGTAATTACTATGTTAACTCTGCTAACCATTCTATATATCTCTAACGCTAGAACGCTTTAAGTGACGTATTTACTCTTGGTTAAGCTCCAATGGATAAGATTGCCGTGGATTATAAAGTTATTCTCTCTGGTAGATTCGTTCGCGATAATGATCTTATATCCTAGCTAGGAGCTAAAATCTTTGTTATTTACGAATAATCTATTAACAAATACAAAGAGCTTAGCGGTGGGAAGATTAATAGGCACGTAGAGTAGTCCCTGATTAAGATGGTTTATTTGCCAGGAGAGACGCTTATTTAGGGCAAGAATATTATCCTTAGTTGGTTCCTGGTATTGGGCGGTAACAGAGAGATTGAATAAAGCCTTAGGTTAACAAATAGAAGTAACATAAGCTCTATAAGCGCGTTACTCCACGTATTCTTGTTTTGGAGAGTTAATATTAATAACGTTAATCTTCTTGCCTTAACCCTTTTAGCGCAAAGCAATAGAATCCTCATTTAGGGAGAGGATGCATCTATTAAAAAGTAATAGTATTGTTAAATTAAGCTTTTCCTTTGGCTTTGCTATAAGATTTGCCTTTACTAGCTTATCTTCTTTAAGAGCTAAAAATTGGTCGTCTTCTAAGATAATTGTATTATTAGTTTATATACCAATAATTCCGAATGGGGTTCCTATGGTTGTAATAAAAAAGCATGGATTAAATATAGAAGTAGTTATTAAAAGTTTCTCTTTATAGTGCTTACTGTAGGTAGCCTACCAATAAGTTCCTACCTCTGCAATTCTATATAATGGCTTAAGCACAACTATAATCGTATCTTCGGGATATTGGTGGCGAATTTACTCTGGAAGGTATGCTAATATTAAGCGCTAAAGGTGCGTCTCTAATTAGGTGTAGGCCTAAGTGATATCTCACAGATAGACCACTATTCTATTCTTTATTAAGGAGGGAGCTAGCGCAATAATGACTCGCTAACTAGCTTATTAAATCATAGGAGATTGCATAAGAATTACCTCCTTGCTATTATTATTATAACCTTAGATAACAAGCCTTAATTTCTTAAATAGGGCGTTAGTAGCTTTACCTTTAATCTTATTAACTATTTTTGACTTAAAGATGCAAACTTTGTTAAACTTAGTAGGGTTATACTTCTTAAATTTAAAGACTTCTCTTGTGATAAGGCTATCGATCTCCTGCTTATTGGATGCTTAGAAAGGAGCTCCTAGGGTTATAATATAACCTTCCTTTTAGAGCTGTTTTGCGAGTTTAAAGTCAGCCTTCTCCTTAGCTGTTATAAAGGCTATTAATAGCTCAACTCTATTCTTAATAGCGGCAATAAATTGCTCTTTAAAATTAATAAGATGTTAGCGATTTTGTGATTCTTTTAGGCGACCTCTACCGCGTTGTAGTTGCGGCGTATCTACTATAATTGTATTAGAATCGTGGTCGCCTTCTAGAGCTTATTAATTGTGGCTCTCCTCTAGGGCATCTTTTATGGTATCCTATAAAGGTTTAGAACTGTTATCTTTGTAGTAAGGCTTAATAATAGTTAAACGGAATTAAGTGGGTCCGTAAGGCATCTAAATAGTATAAGTTTAACCATTAATTGCAATAAGTTGATGTGGGCCTAACTACCCTCCCTTTTTACGCCATACGCGTACCTTAGACTGGAGTGGCAGATTAAGCGTAGTTAAGGTGTTTAGGCCATTTCTTATTCCTAGTATATTATTAACCTGACGTGTGGTGTAGAGACGTCGGACCTCCTTTATTGCCTTGCGAATAGCCTCAGCTCGTTGCATAATGGAGGGAAATAGTGGAGAATTGTTAGTTATTTAAGGGTAGGCGCTAAAGACTAGTAGTATAGGTATGAGTCCATCTGGGCCAGCGGAATCGTTAATAGCTTTAATAGCTATTTGTAAGGTAAGTTCTTCGCTAGCGTTCTCTAGTTCTAAAGAGATAATCTTATATACGCGGCGTAATGGTGTGTGATATCATTCCACTTTTCTAACGCTATTATGTGCCTTAATAGGGACTTCCTTAACCTTAATTGCTATTGCCTTTATCTGTTGTCAAAACTCTGTAGATAAAAAGTTCTTTTCTGTATTATGGACGATTTAATTAGGGGGTTCTAGGTAGACATTAATCTAGTATAATTAAAGGGTATCCCATGTGTTTCTAGCTGATATATCCTTTAAGAAGCGTGCGGCTTAGAAGAAGGTTAAGAAGTTAATAACTTGGAGTACTAGCTTGCTGCTAAGATACATAACGTTAACAATAATACAGAAGTTAAAGTTATAGTTATCTTTAAGGGTGAACTTAAATTGGCTAGGGGACTTCTGGTTTATTTGGTAGTAATAGCAGTACTTTATAAGATGCTTAATTGCCTTAACCTTAACTTTATGGCCTACTTGCTAAAGAACCCTAAGTAATTGGTGAACGGATAGGTGGCTAAAACAATGGTGTAGTTAATATAACTCTGACTTAGTTAAATGGCTTTAAGCAACACTCTTTTCTGGTTAATAAAGAAGCAACTAGGGGTGACCCTACTTGCGTATAATAGGCACCTAATTATCTCCCTAAATAAGTATATTCTTGAGGTTATTAAGCTTAACGCTTAATTTGTCTATATCGCACTGCTCGAGAAGGAAGCCAATATTCCCCCCCTACAACTATATATTGAAGCCGATGCAATGCAAAGGGTGCAAAAGGAACGCAACTCTAACGTCACAAAGTATATCAAGACACGCCTAAACAAACTATGGAGGGACCCTAGGGTGCCCTGTAGGAGAAGGAACCAACAACCCCAAAGTAGGGAAGATATATTAGGAAAACAGGTGGAGAAAGCAGAAGAAGAATGGTGCGGCGCTAGGGCCCAGGCCTATATAGAGGAGGAAGGGAGACGCGCAAGAGGCCAGCAAAGACAACAGCAAGGGAGAGAAAGGAGCCAAAGTAGAGCACGAAAGAGTACTGGAAAACCATCTACCGTAACACAATACTGGTTGGACCGACGCTGGAGAGACGAATGGGAGTCGAAGGTACAGAGGCAGGCTCAGGCAAGGGGAACCCAAGCCGTAGCATGGGCAACGCCATGGGAGGTAAATACCCAAGGGCTC
>Ga0307507_10006726_pt1 | contig 17306 bp, 23 predicted proteins | sample 7_EM_MG_FD_207223 | JGI IMG/M metagenome (GOLD analysis project Ga0307507, IMG submission 207223) | Populus trichocarpa ectomycorrhiza microbial communities from riparian zone in the Pacific Northwest, United States - 7_EM | ecosystem: Host-associated > Plants > Roots > Unclassified | place...
GCAGGTCTTAAATACACTTGTCAGGCTTACCGGAGCCTTGTAAACAATAACCATAAAGACTCCCAAAACGGTAGCCTTGAAACGTTACATAAACATATCTAGTATCACACGATACCTTGACACAATAACCAAAACATACTGAGTATCAAACGATACTCGAAACCAAACATAAAACATCATGAGTATCAAACTCAATCATAAAACATACTGAGTATCAAACGATACTCGAAACCAAACATAAAACATCATAAGTATCAAACTCAATCATAAAACACACTGATTATCAAACGATACTCGAAACCAAACAGTAACCTGTACCGGTTACAACTACGATTTAATTAACATGTATTACCTAAATCACTTCATCAGGAAAAATTACTCTTGGCGTCCGTGCACTTGGTGCATTAGATGCCCGTCGCACCAGAGATGCAAATCACAGTTCTCGATGGAGGCTGGCGTTCCTTGTTCGTCTGGGCAGTAAGATTACCCCTCCGGGCACACCAGGTACTACCGACCAAAAGATAATGCATCTAACGGAATCTACTAATATGGCTACTACATCATCACCATCAACTTGGATATTGCCAATTAGGATTTCCCCAGTAACAAATCATTCCTTACCTTGTTTCTTTCCTATTGTTCTAGTTTCCTATTAGGTTGTACTTTCCTTAGTTCCCTTATTACTACGTTTTGTTTCTTGTATCCTCTTAGGAAACCCTATGCTTCCTACCATGTATTACTGGTTTAGTACATTAGTACCGATCCCATACTTGTTTGATTCCAATACTTGTTTTGTTAGTTATATCCTGTCGCATCTACACCTTTGCTTTCGGACTTAGTTGTTTTCGCTTCTATCTTAGCTTAGATTAGCACTCTCTTCTGGACCGAATATTGGTTATGATTCATTTGTATTTAAAGAGCTCGAGATCCCTTAAGGATTCGAACTCTCAAGCCTCACAGGAACCCTTACCTTAATATACTAAGTTGAACGGTCACTCTACTAATTCCTAACCTTTGTTTTATCTCTTCTTGAGATTTCCATCGACGCTTGTCCTCCCTGTTTTCATAGTATCGCCAGATCTCCATCTGGGAATCTCGCGATAGGCAAGAGCAGGTTACATTTTTTGACAAAGATTTAAGTACAACCTTTGATCTTCAGGAGAGAGCTGATCACCCTTCGCCTCCCTTGACCCTGCAGTACCGATACCCCTCCTTGTCTCCCGAAAGGCCTAGAGCAGACTCCAGGTGAGACCTGCTCACCACAGATTTCAATTATTTCCCTTCCAAGAGACAAACAAGAACGTTTCACCAAACCTCCTGCAGCGCCATTAGTGTCTTCATTCAAGCTCAAGCCTGCCGCGCCAGCTGAGAAGGCAGCCCCACATCCAGATCCAGCCCCACCTCCAGCCCAAGACCAAGACCAAGACTCCTCAGAATACGAATTAAGTAGTGAAGACGAGAACCCAGGACAGAATTCACAAAATCCCCAAGACTTAGAAGCAAGTGAAACCCCAGAACACCAAGACATTGAAGAAACACCTGACCAAGAAGAACTGCATCAGGAAGGAGCACCCAAGCCAGACCCAGACCAAGATTGAAACTCAGACAGCCCTGATTAACCAGGACCAGCTCCACCAGGATCCCCAAGTCCACCCTTTTCAAGAAACCCAAGTCCAGACCCAGCACCACCACCGCCTCCTGATCCATCTCCACCACCAAGTCCACAACAAGCTGCTATGTCAGTCCAACCAGATGGCACTAGCCACCCCAAATGGCTAGCCCCATTCTTCTATAGTGGAGAAGGAAAAGACCGAGATCCATTAAGAATCAACTCATGGTTCAACACAGTCCATCGATACATATCCAGCTTGGGAATACAAGATATAGACCCCTAATCTTTGCAGTACTATGGAGCATACTGCAGAGGAAAGGCCCGCGAAAAATTCACTCAATATGACAAGAGCTAAGGAGCCAAAACGGTTAACGGACTCAAGCGCAAATTTGAAGTATATTTCCTACCTTCTACATCCAGTGATACCATCTATAAACAATGGCTTGCAGTAAAACAAACTACCAATGGGAACACCGCGCAGATAACAGACACAGTTATCACTCTTGCAACACTCAGAGACAGCTTACCCCCAGAACAACCTCAGACTACTCAGCAAAACAAAGACTTCTAGGAGCCATGGACATCAAACTCAAGCGAGATGTCAAACCCCATATCAACTCAGATACATCTTTCGATGAGTTAGTTGAAATTACTGAGAAAAGAGACCCTATCGCTTACTCCACAAGACTCTATGGTACCAGGAATCAACATACCAATGCAATATCGAATGCAGTCACTCACTCCAGACCCAAAGACACCAGAAACAAAAACCAAGGACACCACCAAAGATCCTCAAATAATACCTCCCAGTACAATAAGGTACCACCCCATGAGAGAAAAAGATGCAAGAGAGAAGGAGCATGTTACGATTGTGAAAAGATAGGACACTTCTTCAGCAATTGTTACCAAAAGCCAAGAGCCCAAAAACATCATTAAGGGTACAACCAGCGAGGAAATGGAAGAAGAGGAGGAACTGAGAGAGGAGGAAAATCTTGCCGTTCCTACCATACCCAGGAAGAAATCAATCATACCATCGAAGTCACCAATACATCCAACCATGTAGGACCATCTGGAAACGAAAACAAAGCCCTCGAAGTCTACATTACCGTCAATGGCCACAAAGCAAAAACTCTGTTTGATACAGGAACCATGAGAGATAACCTCATTTCAGGAAAATTTGTATCTACCTTCCAAATCCCTACCAAAGACCTCGATACCTCTATCAATCTAAAGATGGCAGTCAAAGGATCCCGCTCCACCATAGACTACAAATCTCAACCAGTCATTCAAGTAGGTGATGAAACCAGTGATATTCCCGATGCTCTAGTATGGTCTTTAGACAACTATGACCTATTCCCAGGAATGTCATACCTTACCCCCCATAACACTATAATCGATTGTGGAAACTCCATCATTTCATTTTTGAAAAAAGGAATTACCCTTACTTGCAGGAAAGGAAACAATGCTAGGTTCTCCGCTATGACCAACTCAGATATCCCGGACTTCATCTCCGAGTCCCCTGATGTCTTCACAGCCAAGAAAATTACTGAAGTGGTACCCTTGCACCAGATTAACCACCACGTTAATCTCATCAAAGGCAAAACGGTACCAAGTCTGAAAATGTTGATGGTTCCTGACAAGATCCTCTCTGCATAGAGACAAATTATTGAGGACTGGAAAGCAAAAAATATGATCTATGCTTGCGAAGCTAATAACCCTGTCAACATGTTCCCTAAGCTCAAACCCAATGGCGAAATCAGACTCCTAGCAGACCTAGTACCCAGAAACGATATCACAATCAAGAACGATAGCACTATTCCGAATTAGTCCATGATTCTCAGAACTGTAGCCAGAGCCAAATACCAATCCATTATAGATCTATCAAACTGATACTTCCAAATTTGTGTAGCCCCTGAAGATGAAACCCTCAATACCATCAAGATGCCCTGCGGATCCTTTGCATGCAGAATAATGCTGCAAGAAGGTAAAAATGCACCCTCCCCAGCTATACAAGTTATGGAGTATGTCCTTGCTGGACTCATAGGAAAAACAGTTTTGGCATACATAGACGATATTACAATCTTCTCAGACACTTTTGAAAACCATGTTCGCGAGATCCGCCCGATCTGTCAGAGATTACAGGACCACCACCACAGTAGAGCCTTCCTATCCAAATGCAATTTCTTCGCCAATAGGCTACTCCTGTTAGGACATGTAATGGACAACCAAGGAATCCATGCAGATCCTGAGAAAATACGAGGAATCCAGGACTAACACACCCCCAAATTGAAAAATGAATTACAAAGTTTTATTGGTCTTATAATATATCATGCACAATTCCTACCGCACCTCGCTACTGCTAGCGCGCCACTATTGGATCTGCTTTCCCGAAACGAATTTCAATGAAGACCCCTGCATGAGGAAGTGTTTCAACAAGTCAAACACCTAGCCAAAAACATTGCCACACTCCGCCCAATTGACTATCAATCACGCCACCCAAATTACCTCTTTACCAATGCTTCTAACGTTGGAGCAGGTGCATCGATAGACCAACGACCCTCAGCTGAAAAAGCTCAGCGTGCAGCATTCCATAGCCGAATATTTGCAACAAGTCAGCTTCACTATCCTGTGCATGAACTGGAACTTCTCGCTATAGTGGATGCAGTCCAGTCATTTCACCCCATGCTTTATGGTACCAGGTTCACTGTAGTAACGGACAACAAAGCGCTTTCATTCTTCCTATCACAGACAAAGCTCCCTTACCCTGAGGGAAGATGAAGAATGTTCCTCCAATCTTACGATTTCGACATCATACACAGACCAGGAAAGCATAATGTCCTTGCAGATGCCCTCACAAGCATATATGAGGAACGAGAAGCAAACGCTAACATGATCCTACTTGACCCCACTGAGAAGAAAGCTATAAAGAGACCCTATTCCGCCATGACTAGAAACATCAAACACAACCTCCACCTCTCTCACACTCTGGATCCCGTTAACGAACCTTCTTTCTTCTCCCCAACACCGCTTAACCCCTTTTCTATCCCCAACATCTCTTCTTGTGGAACGTTGAAGATGTCCCCATCCCAGACTCACCCAAGGAGAATGAAAACGATCACCACCCAGGTCCTTTTGAACAAGGACTTCATAAGATAGCAGCCACCCTCGAAGAAGGTATCGACGCCATGCTGCACAACAAAGCCCTTACCCAAGGACAACCGCATGACCCCACCGAAAACCACGATTTCCATTCAAGCAGCTCAGTCACAGCCTGCTGCACTTGCGTCAAGAATTCACAGCCCTTCAAACCAAATGGAACAATCTTTACCCCTTAACGCTATCACCAACTGCTTTGGAAGAAATCATGACTCCATTACCAAACTGGAATCGATTGCCCTTGCCAGCTCAGAATACAAAACTACCCCATCTTTTACCCCTTCGACTCCTCCCAGAGATGAGTTGGAACGATTTCTTATATCTACAGGACATAGAGCCAAACACTGGGCACAGTGTGTATAAGACGAATGTGAATTCCATATGGAAGGAAAAGCCCGTCAATACTACCCCTCTGGACCTCACCATATCCCTGCCTCTAGCCCCCTCTATTCCACCTCATGTTTCATTACTCCTCACTACCCAAAGGGAAGGTATGAGGATCGATGGGCTATCCCTCCCGCCTGCACCGATGATGATGATGGATATCCACTCTTTCACACTATAATCAACAAGGATAATGGACCATCCTCAAACCATGCCGCTCAGGAAGAAGACTTACCGGTTCCTGACGCCCCTGTCGACTACCATGACCCTTTCCATGACCAGCCCTCCAGAGCCCTTGATATTCGCGCCTTCTAGCTCTCCCAACATCTCAAAAGCAAGTGGTATAACAGCCTTCGAAAAGCCACAGCCTCTGATCCTCTCTGTGACATCGTCAGAAAGAACCCCCACCATTCTAGTTGGATTCTTATTCACAGACTTCTTCTTTAAAGAGGGGAGAATGACAGTCAAGACTGTCGATATGTTCCCAATGAGGCCGCCTATGAAGGAACCAACATCAGGAGCGAATTCATTCGAATCACTCATGAACAGATGACCTATATGGGAGGACACAAATGCTTCAAATACGCCTCCAGACATTCCTATTGGATGTCTATCAGAACTGATTTCAAAGACTATATTCGCAAATGTCACCTTTGTCAGATGAACAAGCAACCTACTACTCTCCCTGACGGAGTTGTGAACCCTCTCCCTGTCCTCAGACAACCCTTCTCTTCAATTGCAATAGACTTTGCCGGACCATTCCCTAGTGACAACAAGAAGGAACTAATCTTAGTTGTGTTGGATCGCTTCACTGGGTTCACCTACCTTATCCCAGTCTTCCTGAACATCACAGCAGTTGAAACTGCCAACCTTCTCATTGAACAAATCTTCTCAGTCCATGGTGTCCCTACTTCTATCGTCTCAGATAGGGACTCCAAGTTCACCTCCCACTTCTGGATGCAATTCATGGCTAATATCAAGATTGATCTCAACATGGCTACCAGTTATCATCACCAGACAAATGACCAAACAGAATGCTGAATCAGAACAAAAGGCCAATGCCTCCGCAATTTCGTTCACCCCAAAGGCACCAAGTGGACTCACCAGCTTCCTCATATTCAAACAGCTCTCAAGGCTGTTCCTGGCGATTTATCTGAACTCTCACCGTTTGAAATTACCTTTGGACGAATTATCAACCTTCTCCCTAGTGTCAATGTCCTCCCTACCACTGTCCCTTCTGCTGATGACATAGCGTCTCATATCATGAAAAACCCACAGCTTGCCAGAACCGCCGTTCAGAAAGCAAGAGCTCACCAAACTACCACTAGCCAGAAAAGACGCAAAGAAGAACCACCCATTACCCCAGGCAAAACTGAAGTTACCCTCAGATCTGAACCCTATGTCCCCAAAATTGGACGAACCCAGAAGCTAGTCGGACCCTGGTTAGGACCATTTTCAGTCTCTGCAGGACCTGACAAACATGATAACTACCGATTCAACCTCCATCCCATCATGCAATCCATCCACTCTTGGATTCATCGCAGCCATCTTCGAATCAACCTCAGACCAGACCTCAAAGCTTTCCCAGGCCTCCCAGAACCCAGCTTCAAAGAACCAGTCACCATGGGTGCCTCAGAACAAGAAGAATGAAAAGTTGAAAAGGTTCTCAAAGATCAAATCTAACGAAAGAAACGTCAATTACTAATCCATTGGAAACGCTATGACGAGATCGAAGCTACTTGGGAGCCTCTCAATGTCCTTGAAGGAGCCAGTACAGCTCTTAGAACTTACTGGTTTGATACCTATAACGAGACCATTCCCTTCCACCTTCCGTGGACTCATAACGAATGTTGGTCAGCTTGGACAGTCCAAACACCTGAATACATTCCTCTATCGCCAGAGCTTGATTCTGACAGATTCTTGACACCTATCCAAGACTCTGACTACTCTGAGACCAAAACCTGTTACACTCCTCCTTTCCTTGACAAGACTGAGTTGGAAACCTAACGGAAACTTTGTACCTTTTATTTTGTTTTCGTTTTGTTAGAGGGAATGAGACGGAATCTACTATTGTCGCTACTACTCATTGACATGACATTGGATATTGCCTATTAGGATTACCCTAGTAACGAATCATTCCTTACCTTGTACCTTCCCTATTATTATAGTTTCCTTTTAGGTAGTACGTTCCTTAGTTCGCTTATTACTACCTTTTGGTTCTTGTACTCTATTAGGAAATCTAATGCTTCCTGCCATGTATTACTGGTGTAGTACATTAGTAGCAATCCCTTGCTTGTTTGATTCCGTTGCTTGTTTTGTTAGTTATATCCTGTCGCATCTACACCTTTGTTTTAGGACATAGTTGTTTTCGCTTCCACCTTAGCGTAGCTTAGCATTCTCGTTTGCACAGGATATTGGTTGAGATTTATTTGTATTTAAAGAGCTCGAGATCCCTTAAGGATTCGAACTCTCAAGCCTCACAGGAATCCTCACTTTCATATTCTCAGTTGAACAGTCACTCTACTAATTCCTAACCTTTGTTATATCCCTTGTTGAGATTTCCATTGCAGCTTCTCATCCCTCTCCTTACAAAATTGCCGGATCTCCCTCTGGGAATGTCGTGATACTCAGGAGCAGGTTACAATACACTTTAGCCCCACCTGCAATGAACTTGACTCGCCTGAGTATGACTAATACTACCCAGGACCAGAGCATCTAGGTCTCACAATTAGCTAGGGCCCTTGGGAGGGGATCTGATACTCTTCTGAGAATTGTGTAAAAGTGGCAGGTACGAATAGGTCTTCAGAGTCCAGAGGAAATTAGTTTTCAGAGTCGAGAGACATACAGAAGTCTAGCGGGGATCTTTAATGCTTGTGAGGCAAGAGGGATCCAGCGAGGGGGATTAATATGCAATTGATACTACTATTAAACAAATATATAAAAGCAATACTAGTGGTAACCGCCTCCTGGGTAGTGGCAGGAATCGATAGTGTAACGATACTATCTCTATACCAAAGTGCAGTATCTATCAAGACTAAGTACCAGAGGCCTAGACTAAGTTGTTATAACAAACTTCTTACTATATTGCAACTACCAAGTAGTTCCTAATAGCTAAGTATGTTTGGTCTGGATTCTCGAAGCAAACGGAAGAAGTAAATGTTCAACCAAGTCTGTTGAAAAATCGCTCTGTCGAAGTGTCCTTTCTGTAAGTCCGGAAAATAGCAGGTCTTAAATACACTTGTCAGGCTGACCGGAGCCTTGTAAACAATAACCTAAAAGACTCCAAAACAGTAGCCTTCAAATGTTACATAAAACATATCCAGTATCAAACAATATCCTGACATATTAAATAAAACATAATGCGTATCAAATGATACTCGAAACCAAACATAAAACATCATGAGTATCAAACTCAATCATAAAATATACTAAGTATCAAATAATACTCAAAACCAAACATAAAACATCATGACTATCAAAGTCAATCATAAAACATACTGAGTAACAAACGATACTCGAAAGCCAAACCTAGTAACCTGTACCGGTTACACAAGTCATACTATATACAAAGAGGTATTCAAGAAAGAAAAAAGGTGGAGGTCCGGAAATGCCAGATTTACAGAACAAGCTAGGTTTACAGTCCGGGGTCAGTTCGAGTCGGGAAGCAGCTCAGTTGAATCTGCTCGCTGAGACGAAATGAATAGTGTAAGGCCCCAAGCGGGGGCATGCCATAGCCTTTAGTAGAGTAAAAAGCAGGGTAGCTCGCCCGGCAGGTGTCCGCATGAGTTGGGGCGTACACCATTGGAATCCGGTCACTGAGACAAATCGAAATGTATAGGGCTCAAAGTGGTGGGATGACTGTAGCCTCCCGTAGCTATCAATCTGGGGAGGGGGGAATACTCAGGTATATTTATAAAGGAAGACAGCTCGACAGCTAGTGGTCGGATTGAGTCCTGAAGTAGCTCATTTGAATCCGCCCAATGAGCCGAATCGAATGGTGTATGGCTCGAAGCGGTGGCATAACTGTAGCCCTCTCTAGCTTTAAGTCTGAGTGGGAGCTCGCTGGGTGGCCAGAGTCAGGAAGGATGGCAGCTCAACAACAAGGGGTCAGCTCGAGTCGGCAAATAGCTCCTTTGAATCCGCTCCCTGAGATGGATTGAAAGGGATAAGGCTCATCCCAGGATGATGCCTATAGCTGTTAGTATATATAAAACAATCACTGTTTATAAGGTAACCTTCCTGCAAGTAAGCCTCCAAGAAGGTAAAGAGTACTCGCGGTGTGGAATAACATAAGTATTTTAGCAAGTAAGAATCAAGGGTGGCTTGTAGGTCTTAGCGGTTACTGGAACAATCAATACTGAATGAGATAAGATCTATCGCAATCTTGCTCACAATGCTGTTGTTAGAAGAGAGAAATTGTGGGAGATATGTGGGGTATAAACTGAGTAGTGTGAGGTATAGGGATGGAGGTTGTGTGCACTGAGTGCTGTGGGCTGATTAGCCTAGAAAAGCCCATGTCAGAAGGCAGTGGGCGGCCGGTTACCATGCTCCCAGGATCCGGATGCACGATCTCTCCGCAGTCCCATCCAACCAGGATCTGGACGCCCCAGGTGCCCTGGGCGTTCCTGGCGGATTCTCTACATCCAGGCGCACAGCTGCTTCACCCTATACAAATATTTTTCTTGCTGATGTTTGCACAGCATGTACGATGTTTTGGGTCTGTTGCAATGTATTCCACTGATATCGGCGAGCTGGCGCATAAAGAGCAGATCAAGGAAGGCTACCGCAGGCCAAATAAGAATCAAGCTGCAGAACACATCTTGGTACAATAAAGTAAACAACACGTGATTGGAATGAGATTATTGATAATGGAGGCATTACAGAGTGCGGACAATACGGTTGAAACAGGCAACGTCGGTGTTTCCAATCAAAGGATAAGAATAGTGACTTGTCTAACCCCACGAATTCTACCGCGAGCCCTCCAAGGGCGGACCCATAACATCAGCACTGTGTTTGAACTTTGTCTTGCATTAGATATCGAGTATGAGGACTTGGCTGCGGAGTTAGTTAACTATGTCTGCCAGACCTGGCCGATGAACAGCAGCTTCCAGTTGACCTTAGCGAATTGAAATTCCTTCCAGCTGAGCAACTCACACCGCTCGAAATTCCAGTTCCTGACTTCCAAGAAACTGATATCTTCCAGGTTCATCGTGCGCACTGTACATGAAAGTCCAGCAGAAGCTCTGCTGCTAGAAATAATTCGATTTACATACAGGCTGGCGGACTGGATATTTATAACGAACTTCGCGGCCAGGCCACGCCCCACTTGGTAGGACTTTTCAAGATAAAAAATGTGCGGATGGAGGTTGTAAGCAGGCTTGCTTTTGTTCAAGTACTTGATCTGGTAAAGGTGGCAGATTTAATAGGGCTAGTGGACATATACAGGTCTGCAAGCGGCGCAATGGTCGAGATATAAGGATAATCTATATTGAAGTCATGGTTGGACCGGCACATGTGGTTCCATATTGAGATGGGCAATGGCTAGTAAATAACCGGATTGATCTACAAACATTTCATGACATTTATTGAAACATTATATGTAAATAAAACCATTTAGAAGACAGAAAATAGAAAAGCTAGTTTAAAAACAAATAACTAATCTAGTTATCAGCAGACGAGCCCTTCCGGATAGAGAAAATAACTTCTGGGAGAGGTGGCAGGCCTCCAATCCTGACATAATCAGGTGAAACAAGAATGGGTTGGTACGAGTAAATGAAGCAAGGCTGGATCAGGCCAAGATCAGCAGACAGAATGGGACGGAAAAATAAAAGTTCCTGGCATGAGTCTGAATATCAAATGCTGGAAGGGCAGTGGGCAGATTTCATCCGTATGCAGCGGCAGGTTCAGGATGAAAGATTTAGGAGTTGGGAAATCAAAGATAGTGGCTACTGGGCGTAAAGCGGTGAAGCAGGTAGGGTAGGAAGGTATAGGATGGGATAGGTACGGAGTACCACCGACTGGGTATTTCAAGGGGGGTAAAGGGTTATGGAGTGAGGGGAAAAGGTTCAGGAGGAAGATGAATGGCTTCAGGGGGAGAGCGGACTGCAGACAGATCCGTAAAGAAAAGAGCAAAAATGGGAGCTTCTAGAGTTCAGGAGAAAGGGTATGGAGGAAGATGAATGCCTTCAGGTGAAAGCACACTGTGAATGGATCAACAAAGAAAAGAGCACCAATGGGAGGTTATGGGGTACACGGAAAAGGGAAGGAGGAAGATCAATGATATCAGGAGGGGAAGCAGACTGAAGATAGATCTGCAGAGAAAAGAGCAAAAATGGTGGGTGTTGCAACGCAGTGGGCGCGAGAAGGCATCAGATAGAGAATCTGGACACACCAGACATATTGGGTGAGTCGGGGGAATGCTGAGGCCCAACATCTACTCATCCGCTATTGGTACACCATGTATCTTTTAGTGTCACCAGTATCTTCCTGAATCCAATAGTAATATTGCTTGACCGCAGGTAACTTCATGGCTCTTGGGCATAGTCTTATGCTTTAGGAGGGCTAGGAGGTATAGGAGTACCTTACCATGTCACTTGCTACATGGAGGTAAGTATAATATACATAATGTAAAATATGTTTTACTGATGCATTCCTTCTATATATCATGATCATACATTTTCCTAACCTAATTTCAATATAGTTAGCTTCTGGCCTTTAACAAACCCCTCTGTATATCTCAGTTGACATCACTATTAGCTAAGAATTTAGCTAATAAAACAAAACAAAAAATCACTCTTAGTGATATCCAGTGACTGCAAGCATATCTTACATAATATTACTAATCTTTATCTCAAGCAAGTTCTGTTACAGGACTTACATGAAATGGAGGTTGACAATCACGTTCCCACTGATCAGCCTGTTTCTAGCAATCAATGAGTATCATAGCAACGATCTACCGCTTTTTCTTTAATAGACCCTTGTAGAGCCTTGGTATAAAGATATTTCTCTTAATGAAATCAACTTTCCTCATCTTCGTCCTTACCAATATCCATTACCGCACCAAGACAAAGCCCACTATCAGGATTTTCTTCATTTTAGAAATATCCTATAGACTTAATGTAATTTCTGGGGAAATAAATCAGGACCAGGATCCCCCTCATCTATAGCAACTGCTGAGACATCAATCCTACATTTCATCATATTAATGAAAAATAGAGATACTAGTTTGAAAATCCTGCCTCAAGTACTTTGAAATAGAGAGAATCTCAAAATCTGGTTTTTATTTCTTGGTGATAAATTGTTCTTCTGGTATAGTGGTTTTAAGTATGCCTGTTTCAAAAAAGAGTTGCATTTTTTCTCATTGATAAATTGGTTGAAAACCCTCTAAGAATGAAATTCCCAAAGGGATAGCAGAATAGTATCAGCCCTATATATTCAGAGTAGTCTGATTTTGATTTCATTTAAAAGCATTTTTCAAAGCAATAATGGTCAAAAGAGAACTAGAAAACTACATATAAATTACATACTAATTGTATCAATTTTCCCATGTAATATTTATATTCATAGTAAGCCAATAACCTCAATTCCCTTGAATATCATTTACTATGATATCTTATATAAGTATACAAAGTCTGAATCTGAATAAAAACACTTTGAATAATGTATGATATCATAACAGAATATACTTACTTATTCTGATATATACTATCTATCCTGTGCACTTCATGCTTATCAAATCATTTATTGACATATAGCTTGGTTAAATATTTATTTGAATTATATAGCAATTAGTGAAACCCTTTTTTTTTGTTGCGTCATATTACTCTTTATGACTATAGTATAAGAAGAAACCTGAGTCGCATGTTGGTATAACTTTTAACTTGCTATACTTACTTAAGATATTATAGTAAAAGATATTTTAAGGAATTGAGGTTATTGGCTAACTATAAATATAGATATTATATGGTAAAATTGACAGAATTTGTATTTGATTTATATATAGTTTTCCATCTCTCTTTTGATCACTATTGCTTTGAAAAATGCTTATAAATTAAATTAAAACCAGATTACTATAAATATATAGAACTTATACTAGTATCCTTCTATCGATTTTAGAATTTCATTCTTAGAGAGCTCACAATCCATTTATCCATAGAAAAAAATACAACTCTTTTTTGAAATAGGCAATCTTAAAACTACTATACTAGAAGAACAATTTATTACCAAGTTATAAAAACTAGATTTGGTGATTCTCTATATTGTAAAGTACTTGTAGCTAGATTTTCAAACTAGTATCTCTATCATTCATTAATATAATAAGATGTAGGAGGAATTTTCAGTGATTGCTATAGCTAAGTGGGATCCTGGTCCCGATTAGTTTTCTCTTAAATTATATTATGCTTGAACTTCTTATATCTCTTAGAGAGACTTCTCATACAACTTGTAATACAAGTTGCCACCCTAGTGACAGTTCCCCTAAAACTCAAAGAATCTAAAAACCTCACTCAATCATATAAGTTCCTTGAATATCACCTGTCTGTGTGAACTAGCTAGCAAGAAATCACGCCCTGCAATTTGCTCTAGAGGTGGAAAATTCAAGCTTGCTAACTTTTCTTCAGTATAGCAATAGTTCAGGAATTGATATACCAGGTCGTCTTTGAGTATTATTAGCATTACTAAGTTTGAGAATAGATTTTGGCTTCCTGTTCCACTCATTATCTTTCATCAGAAAAGCAAAATCAGAAACTTTTGTTGATCCACAATCCATCAGTGGCATAAATCTCTTAAAAGGGTTCTTCCTAACTAAATATAGGAATACTTCATGATAAACATTATTGAAGTCTTATTGTAAGTTGTAAAAACTTTACAAAATATTAATAATATAAATAGAATATCAAGTTTGAAATTTGTAAAGTAATAATGAAACTAGATTTGTAAAGCAAAAGCTCTGAGATAAAGTCTGACCTTATGAATTAGAGGTTATCAAGGGGAATACAGAGAGTATCAGTAGTCAAAGAAAGTGTGAAATTCCAACTGGAGGAGGAATTGAAATAGAAGAGCTATAAAGATAACAAGCTACTAGCAAAAATGGACAAGTACTGGAAACTAATGAAAACTAACTAATGACTTCTGTAGATTAGTAAAGGAGGTTAAGTGATTCTTTGAGTAGGCAGAACATGGTTGAGCAAAGAAGTGTGTGTAAAGGCTGCTGTAAACAGGAGTGAATGGTTCATGAAAGCACTTTGAAGGCTTAAAGAAAGTGAAGTGGATAGAGGGTATAGTGGGGAAGCAGTGGGAGAAGGGGAGACAAGGATAAAAACATTGAAAGAAATACAGGAAAGAGAAGGGTATACTGGTAGTAGGGGCTGTGGAAATGGGGGATCTGGTGGTGGAAGGTTGTGACTGGCATGTCAAAAAGCCTAATAAATTTTGCTGTATTCTGAGGGCCTTAGGGCCAGGCGGTTTTTCCGGTCATGCTTCCTCAGATAAGCTACCCTATTATCATAGCTTAATAAATTACGTATCTCCATACAGGACCCTAATCTCCATTTGGGAATAAAGGCTCCCTCGAGTGCCTAGTAGTGAACAAAAGGGGAATAGAAAGATCGCTCCAACTGCTGTCAAGAAGAAGTCTTATCCCCCGCAAACCTACCGGCAGCTCAGCACAAGTGCTGACTTCTGCAGCCGGTTGCTGCTGTCGCTTCGCTGGAGCCTTGAGGCTTCAACTCGTGCGCCCCCAATACGGTAGACTAGGGGAGTGCTCAACTAGGCAGCACCCTCAGCGAGCCTTGGCATAGGTTGGAGTTGTTCTAAATTTACTCGTACTCATCAATACCGGTATTCTGAGGGTGCTATCATACCTCGCTGAGCACTCACCCGGTCTGCGGGAAAACCTATCGTAAAGCCTCTGCTTAAATGCGATAATTCTGCCTATCGGTATCATACCAACTCGCCATCACAACCACACAAACATAATCACCACAATCGCTACAATCACGACTACTGGGGAAGGATGGCCGATCTAATCTTGACAGTAGCCCTGTTAGCCCTCCTGGTCTTGGGACTCCAGCTCACCCAACAACTCCTAGCAACGGGCTACACAATCGGCAAATGCGACCGGATAATCAGCGGGAACCTCACGAAAGGCGGTAAGTGTCACTGGCACTGGTTACAATTCCGGTTCACCGTGACCTACGAAGGTTTAACGTTCTGCCTCCCACTGGAATTGTACGCATCGCCGAATGTCAGTCAGTCCTGCCGTGCCCGTGAGCCCGGGAATGGCAATGGGGCTCTGGGAACGGGCGGTAAAGCTACGCGGTGAGAGGAAGACTGATCAGGGGTGTCGGGTTTCTTTTGTGCAGGATATGGCGTCGTATATCCTTGCTGAAAATCTCGGGAGGAAGTGGGAGAGTGGGGATATGGTTCCGGATGATCTTACTGTCGCACCGGTGCAGGTTGATGTTGTCACGGTTGTGTTGCTGTGCGTTGCGGGGGTATGAAGTTCTCCAGGTATCCTCCTGCAGCTGGTGAAATTAGCATGAGCGGAAAAGTCAGGGCTATTAAGTTACTAGTGCTGTGCATCCCGTCTTGGGGGGTTTATTGCATTACACCCCTAGTGTTTTAGCGGTAGCGAATGATGGTCTGGTAGAGATAAGGATGCACTCATAGGCAGTGAACCAAGGAAGGGGGGTGTGGGCAAATGCGGTATTTGGAAAGTTTAATGATCGGGGGGTTGGTCGCGGTTTCCTTAACTTTACCATGCTCCTAAAAACAATGGAAGGGATTTTGCTGCGCCATGGATGGTCAGAAGGTAGCTATAGGGATAGCACCGGTGGAGCCGCAGTGTTTATGGCATTAGCCACAGTGAACGTCTATGTTGTTATCTCACTGACATGCATTCATGCCTGGTGTGCGCACTTTGCAGAGGTTATCGTCAAAGCCCACCTCTTACGACATCTCGAGTATCATTGTATGGCAGTTAGATTACGAAGTATGTGCTCGAGGGCTGCTAAGACAGCCGCATCCGCAAAGTTCTCATACCCTGATTGGTATCAGTACTTGGCTTGGCTATAGCAGATGTATTATTATGTAGCGGAGTCATGATTATTATGATTGCCCACTATGTACACTACATCAAAATACTTCTGGGATAGCCAAGCCAAGTACTGATACCAACCAGGGTATGAGAACTTTGCGGATGCGGCTGGATATATCTTTACTCTTGAGTTTTATGTAACTTAAGCTGGAAGTGTGGTTCCGTTGGTCAAGTCATGTTTAAATAATAATTTATCTTACTCATCCCCCTCTTTACTGAATCTAGCCCTCTTAAAATATTTAAGAGAGATGGTGTTTTGTGTACTATCCTCTGCAGTGTTGATAGTGCCGAACCCCTCTACATCACACTAAAAATGTAAACTAAAAAACTAGCTTCGCACTTTTCCAGAAATGTTGATCAAGTGATATCAAAAACACTTGAGGTCAAGTTTTGGTACAGATCTTTTTCCATTAACAGGAGCACTAAAAAACTAATCATTTCACCGCTTGTGACGTGTCATTTTTCGGGCTTTAACCAACCAGGTTCCTTGATTCTTATCTCGCGATAGCTTCAAGTCTTTAATTGCAGCAGATTTCCGCTGACTTTAATCTTTGATAGTGAGATCAACTTATCTCTTTTATCAACTTTTCGAGCTTATTCATCTTCCTACGAACCTTACCCTTCAAGTCAATATGGTTAAGACAAACAAGACTAAGTTTTCTGCCGCCTCTGTTGCAAAGGGGTCGGTGGTTCTTTCACCAGCCGTTGAGAAGAATTTTGCCCTCGAGGCTGAAGTCTCTCGCCTGCGGCACCACGTTTCGGTCCGCTCCAAGCGGTTGCACGTTGTAACCCTGGAGAGAATAATATTCGAGGACATTGTCAATCAAAGGCAATGTCCAAACTGTTCGAGAGAAGAAGAGCCATCGGGGGATGTGGTGGCTGAACAGGTGGAAAAAATAGACGCCACTGAGGAGGTGTGTAACCGGTACAGATTTATGTTTGGTTTCGAGTATCGTTTGATACTCAGTATGTTTTATGATTGAGTTTGATACTCATGATGTTTTATGTTTGGTTTCGAGTATCGTTTGATACTCAGTATGTTTTATGATTGAGTTTGAT
>Ga0307507_10006727_pt1 | contig 17305 bp, 21 predicted proteins | sample 7_EM_MG_FD_207223 | JGI IMG/M metagenome (GOLD analysis project Ga0307507, IMG submission 207223) | Populus trichocarpa ectomycorrhiza microbial communities from riparian zone in the Pacific Northwest, United States - 7_EM | ecosystem: Host-associated > Plants > Roots > Unclassified | place...
CATACCCCGCCCTGCTAGGAAAAAAAACAGTTTACAAGGCAATAAATAGGGAGATCATAACTTACTAGAGTGAAAAGCCCCTATAGCTTTCAAGACCCATACCTGCTTTTCTAAGACAAAGGAAGCAAAAAAGATATTTTTTACTTCACGTCTGCTACCCCGCCGATCGCCAACCTTTTAGGTCTAGAGTCGGTATCTCCCACCTCAGTAGCAGGATTGATAAATCCCACAGCCCTATTGATGAAGGCTAGGTTCTCCAATCTCCCAGTCCCCATAGGGCAGGGATTTTCAAATCATCCCACCCTACATGACGGATCATTCAATAATAACTGATTGCCAGCGTGAATTGAACTCCTGGGCTCCTGCTAATTGCAACATAGGTTAATTGCTTTTAAGCATATTAGCCACTGCGCCAGCTAGGTATTTCATGAAATGTCAACTTGGGAACTAATACTTATCCCACTGGGAGCTGGATTTTGGGATTTTGATAGGAGGGGTAGTGTATCTCTTCCTCAGTTCTTCGTATATTTCAATGAATTTCTTGAGCGAGAGATTCTCTGTAATCTTAAACAGAGGTGGGGGTTTGTGCGCTCATTACTGCGGTACGGTGTGATGTAAAACCGCACACACAGCCCGAGCGATACTAATCTTAAACGTACTATACCGAGTATGAAGGGTATGTCCGCCGAACTTCCTCTAATTGGCTCCAGGGCCATCTTGACCACTCAGAACTGCGTTTGCTCCAGCCACTGCGCCGAGAGTTCGATAGACTTTTGTGCATACCCTAGACACAAGTACAGATGCGCACTTCTGAATACATTCCAGTTCGGTAGCCTAGCATGATATGGCTTTGGAGATTGCTATAACCCAGCTGTATTCATTCATACAGCACTACAGTCCGAGCTTTGCAAAATACTGTACAGTGCACCAATGGCAAGGCTCGCAAACGCTTTTTTTACATCACCCCACATACTGTTACTAGGAACCTAGAAATTCCCATGACCCACAAGCTAAGATAAGGTTTGTGGGGTTATCATTGAACCTTGATACCCACTAGGCTATTATATTTTAGAAAACACTATACGTACTCGAGGACCGGCAGTGGAAACATGGTACTATGCATTTCGAGAACTTTCTAAGACACTTTTAGTTACACGGAAATAAACGTTTCCCAGGTCCAGCAAGGCTTTAAGGTGCGGGAATTGAGGGAGGAATATATCGTAGCAGACAATCTATATTTTTAAACCACACCCTAAATTACTGCCTAAGAGCTAAACTAAAGGCTGTCCGATACTGTATTCGACCGTGTCATTACATCAATATCATGTATTAATACCGGGAGTACCTAGCCCCCTCCAAACATCCTTGTTTCTTACTACTTGGCATGGTTCTCACTACTTTTTTTCTTCCAGATAATTTAAGAAGTAACTTAGAATACCATTGTATAGCATATTGCTTGCCCTCGGATACTAATCTCAATTCATTTCAATTGCTCCCCAGGCTATTCATTAGGTCTCCGGTACCAGGCTACTCCGCTGGACTAGTCCACCCTTCCAGAGTGCTTCCGACTTCTAGACAAGTATAATGCTCCCGTGGTACCGTCACTCACTTTACACTGTGCGAAAGCCACTTTGCATCCTCCCCGCTTAAACCGCATGACCACAAAACTACTCGAGTTTATTACAGCACCTAACTCACCCCTCCGCCAATGTACTCTTCGCCCGCATTCAAACTAAAGACGCCCTGCTAAGCTTATTGTAACAAGACATAACCCCACGCACCTTGGCACACAGCGAATTCCCAGGTTTCCAGAAAGTGTGTCCACCAAACGTATCCCACTGTGAAAGCTGCCCCCGGTACCTTCCCATCTTATACCATCCAAGTAAATTCCCCTTAAGCCCAAGTCTAACAAATCTATAGCCGAGCGGAACGTCGTTGTGATGCAACTCACTGTGCAAGAATGTATAGCGCCCCATGTTTTTTTTACTGATCAGAACTGAGAATACAGCGGAGAAGGGATATCGCTGATGGAAAGGTAGAGTGGAAGAGTGTGGGCTTGAGGGGCGATAATTCCCGGGGCCACCTAGGCCGAAATGGGTGGACTACCTAGGCCGAAATGGGTGGACTACCTAGGCGGACTATGTAAGATGCTATGGCCTAGACACCAGCTGATGTTACAGAATGGAATCACCAAGAGGGAGAGTCCTGACGCTTGAGAGTAATAAAACCCTTTTATACCTAATTTGAAAGAAAGAAATAAGGATGGACGTGCTTGTATTCTTTTAGAATTATGTAAATGCCATCGTTACGATTAACACCATTAATCTCTGCTACACAAGCTTTCACAAGTGATACCTGATACCTGATGACCTTATCTCCACTATATTTCCTGTCCTACCCACAACCAACTCAACGAACACACACACACAGTGATGCAGAAAAATCCCACTCCCTTTCAGTTTCCCGAAAAAAAGGAGTGCGACAAACAGGCGTAGGCCCAACCCTTTCTAGCCTCCTATTGGGTAAGGGGAAAGGAAGGAATTTGGCGAATCCACCTCTGGGTCTCCTAGATCCCTCCTCCATATCTTCCATATCTATAATACGACATGAGTAGAGTTCCATTCCGTATAAGAGGCCCTAGTGCAGGTGGGTGGGAAAAAAAGTACAAAGAATAAGAAAGAGATGGAATATCAGAAGGAGAAATGGGAGGATACATGAAAGAAAAGGAAGTAGAAAAAAACATTTTCCCTTACAAAAACGGAGAGATAGTCAAACCCAAAAAAAAACAGAAAGGCAGTCAATCACCATTAACTAGAAGATGGTTGAGAAACCCATCCCCGGCCCCCGTATCAATAATTCCTGCACAACGAACGGGGTTGCATCTACAATACAAGCTCAAGATCGCCCTCTCTTGCCGCTACGGCCACGGTTCCCGCTCTCCGAATTACTGGGCCCATAACTGCGCGCTCGCTGGTATCCACCTCGACCGCGCTCACTACCGCATATCAATAGACCTGTGACGAAGAAAGAATTAAATATCGGTGACTTAAATTTTATATTTCGAGTTTCTGTTAAGGGACTGAGGCTGTAGGATATCCCTCCCGCCCGCATGGGCAGACACTCTAATCTCATCCAAATTAACACCTCTCTTCCTAAACTGAAATATTATTTATCCAAGCAAGTCAACTATTGGAGATGAAAAACATTTTAACATATAGTACTACAGTGTCTAGAGCTCTGTGAGGTTACATGGATTCATCATATAAACCCGTGCTTGTGCCATGGTATACAAGGGTGTGGATGTTGAGATTAAGTTACGACTAACCACGATGGGTTAAACACCTAAATAAATTAGCTGACAGAGAGCTAGCACTCTGGGAATGTTCGGACGAACAGATGGACGGTAACCTAACACAACCCCATTCTCATATGCCCAAGTATCAACGTTTCTCATTCCTCCCATAAAATTACGTCCAGGATCCATCACACCCTGTCACTCGCTGACCATGATATAATAGTTCCAATAGCAGTAACTTTATGGGAAAGTGGAGTCTAGGAGAAGTATCGGAGGCAAAAAAAGCCCATCCCCAGTCCCGAGCCTTGTGACCCCAGACCAAGCGATCGCCCAATACCAAATATTTTGGTATAAAATGCCACTTCCAGGTAGTGTAACCCACACCTGTAATTTATCGTAACGCACCGCCTAGGACACAGTAACAACCGTATTCTTCTAACACTAGGAAGAGGAAGGACTCGACAAGGCGGGAATATTTGTTGGTGATTTGGTTCACGCTCTATCTCTTTCTTCTCTAAAACTAAACTAACGGTAAAGACAGGTGTATAAGAAAACATAAGCAACACGCCCTGTTCCTTCCATAGATCAGTACACCCGTCTCTATATTTCCCCGCATTCCCTCATTCTTCCGTACATTCCCGTGATAGTAAAGGAAAGACATGTTGGTATAATTTATTCCGTAAACTGTTAAACAATCTATTGCGCTCACCCGATCCATCCGCAATGCTCCTAAGTTTGAACTATCTATCACTCTCCCGCAACTACCGAAGTCAACCACATCTTTTCGGCAAACCCAGCCCACCAGCCGAGAGGTACCGTGAATTAGCCGATCTAGAAGTGTTCCCCTATCTATGTCTCTTGTAATACCTGGGGATTGAACCCGATGTGAGTAAAGTCTGTTGGTGAGGTGGACATAGGCGACCCGACGTATATTTGGGATCTGAGGGACCCCCTTAATAAATGGTTGAGGTCATTCCTTCGGTTATGATAGTTAGTCTATTTCCACCCTTTTATGTTCTATGTTTTAGCTCCTCTTTTTTTTTTCGGCTTCGGGATTCCCGAGTTGTCTAAGTAGCAGCATAAATTGCCTGGACAGTTCAGCCCACTCAAACCTATACAGGGCGCCGTGAAGCTGGGCCGTGTGCATTCTAAACTCACTCGGACAGAGCCAACAGGTAGAAGCTAAAGAGGAGCGAGAGAAGGGCGAGGAGAAAAAATGGTCAAAAAAACAGAGGGGAGCTCCTCAGAAGACAAAGTCTTCAGCTGCGTTTTCTTTTGCTTTGGACCACCTTGGGGCACTAGTGGGCGGTTGGTTAGCTCGGGTCAGAAAGGGAAATGAGAATTCCCCACCGGTTTTCAGTAGATAAAACATTGGGTGAAAAACGCCAATCACACAAGTGTCGAACGAGTCTTTGAGCAAGGTCAACCTAATATATCTTGCCTCCCTAGCAATTAGAGTTTTTTGCCCTAGTAAATACAGTTTGGGAAAGCACACAGGGCAGAAATACACGGAGCTGCCACACTATGATACCTCACTCACCCCCTGGTCATGAGAAAATTCCCAGATAATATTATAAAGTTCCAAAATAATATATTCATATTCGTTAATTCTTACAGGCCCTATTTAATCCATGATCAATGATACTTATAACTAATAAAACACCGACTCCATAACCCATAGCCCCATTACAGAATGTCAACTCGAATCCCGAAAACTAAAAGAACCTAAGGGGCTGTTTTGGCGGGACATGTTTTGACTTTCAAATATGTCATGCCAAAGTCCAAACATGTCAAGCCAAATAGCCCCTAAAATAAAAATAAAAATAACAATGCCACTACTCCCTACCTTGAATTGCCTCCTTATAGTCCCTAATCAAGCTCATCCTCTCAATACCAACACGTTTCTTCCCATCCGACCCCCTAAACCTCCCATAGCCATATGTCCACCCCAATCCCTTCAAATGCCTGCTGCGCATGGCAGAGCTCATATTCGCCGTTCCAGCAACATCAGACAGAGCACTACTCCTATGGAAGAAGCTGATCTCAGAAACGAGATTATAAGGAAACCTTGGCAGGAAGCACCTAGGCCTCGACGTGTAGATTATAGCTCCGGCAATAAGCTGGAATCCCAGTACGATGACGGCAATGTAGAACATCACAGGGTCCATCGACATCCGCGGCTTCAGGGACTCGAGTTTGCCAACTTCGGATCTGCGCACTTTGCCCGCCGGGACGAATATCTTGTCCTGGTTCTGGGCAAGCAGGATGGTGAAGAAGCGTTTGTAAGGCATGGATAGCGCGTGCTGTGCGTCCTCGAAGCTCGGTGATGGGGTTGAGGGATCGGAGAGTGTCTTATTGATCAGGTACTCGCCAATGAACTGCGAGAAGCTATGGGATGAGTTGTCGTTGTGCATGATTCCAAAGTCACCTATTTTCCCCGGGGGTGCGCAGAAATGCCTTGCCAGCTGCGCTGTGAAGTTTCCGACCGTGGTGGACCGGTTGAATATTGTAGGGTCATTATATTTGAGCTCTCCGATGAGCTTTGATCTTTTCACGCGGCCTTCACCATCTACTGTCACCTTGAACTCACCGGTGGAGATTTCCTGGCTGCAGAGTATTGTAGTGTCAGATTCCATAGTTGCAGAGACCTTTTCGTCGGGGTTATTTCTGTTTCCCTTCTCTCGAGTGGTTTTTGCCTCGCCACGGCCCCAGCCCGCGAGGATTAGGCTGCTGCAGGCTCGCACGGCTTTTAGGTCACTTCCATTGGAGGCTTTGAGGTCCCAGACCCACTCCGCTGCAAAAGGATGGGTTCCTGCTTCCAATGATTGAATACCCATTCCGTGGTCATTCCCGCAACGCACATAGCCACCATCTGATATTGGCAACGTGACATTAATTCCAAATCTAGGTGCATCACCCACTCCCCCATCCATCTTGCTGATCCGTCGGAAAGTGCCACCGGCAAGTAACCGGCATGTCAGACTCCCTCCATATCCTTGTGTCATCGAAGTCCTCAAGTCAGACTTATTCCCTCGCTCCCAGTCGAACGGGAGGAAGTAGAATTCGTCCGTAGCCCATGCTGGCAAATCAGTGCCTTTAATGACGTTAGTGTTGACAACCAGCCAATGTTCCTCCATATCTTTCGCGAATGTCTCCCCATTAACCCTCTGCTTTGGCTTCGCCATCTGGATTTCCGTGTTGATACTAGTAGTAAACGGGTATGTTACTGTTAGGTCAGATGTGAGTGGTTTCAAACTCTGGTCGAAGATTCCACCAAACGCGACAGCGAGAAAGTTTGCCGTGATGACCATCATGGACGCTAGGAAGAGGATGATATGGCCGTGACGAAGCGCACGTGGGGCGATGAGCACAGGGGGGATATTTGTGTATTTAAGGCCTAGAGAGAAATCTGGTGACGCATTTCCTCTGTGAAGCTCGGTGTATGGCTGATACAGTGCAAGATAACGCCCAACCAAGACCCAGAACGGCTCCAAAAGCGTAGCGATGACGGTTGGAATGAAAGAGAAGATGATCTGGGTCACGATTTGTTTGTCGGAAAGCATTGGCAGACCTAACTACCCTATTAGCATCGCCGCGCAATCCTAGATGAGTTTGGTTCAGTTTTACCATTCCACTGCCAAGCGGACTTATACAGGACAATGAGCAGCGTCAATAAGGCGATGTTTACAAGTGTCGCTGCGAGCCCCATCCACATACTCAGTTCAATCGGACTGACCAATTTGCCATCATGAGGGACAGTGCAAGAAGCGTGTGGGTTTTGAACCAGTGCATTATCTTTACCGCCTACAACATCCAATTTGTATCTGCCTTCACCTCCCCAGGTCCCAAGTTTATATTTCCTTGGTTCCATGCACAAATGAGGAGCTGGGCACTCATCTGTGCCATCAAAATCTCTCAGAAGCGTCTTGCTGTGGGCAACCAGGGCCATCTTCGTTCCTAGTGTATCTGGGTCACTAGTCAGATTATTCTGTCGATTATAAGAGACGAAGAACACTCCACAAAGACAGACAACAACCAATCCCAGAAAACCAGCTAGAATGTGAGCAATTAGAGGGACAACAATAATGCCTACACTTCTAATTGCCCTATTCCCTACAACCTCCTCTCCACCGGAATCGGGCACGAGCAGAGTCTCTAAGGCGTTATTGAAAAGCAACTTGTGCATTCTTTCCACTCCGTTCTTGAAGGTCATGGGGTCTTTAAAGTCGTCGAATTTCTTCCCTGGTGACAATCCTATAATATATGAAATCTGGCGAGTCGGGTTATCAAGGCCCCAATCCTCGAACCTCAATATAGTGCCCGGAGCTTCGGACGCAAAATACTTCGTATTTACCCCGTAGACTGTTGCAGCTGAGGCCACATTCCCCTCAAACATTTTGATGTCAACAATTTGGTCGCCCTGGGTGAAATTTGTTCGTTTCCCAACAGGGTCAGCCTCGAGAATTGAGCCATCGGCCCCATCCACTGTGACTTCATAAGTTTGGTAGTGGTAACTTGTCTTACAGTAGAGAGCGTTTAGATCGAGTTCATCGCTTCTGTTATTGGCGTTGCGTGATTTGGCCCAGATCACGAGGAATAAGTTCGGGTCCTTGCACTCTGCTTCCCTCAGGTAGTGATCTGTGAGGCCATCGTTGTGGGCAAACCCGATATACATCATGCTCCGGGTCTTGTTGTAATTACGGAAAGGGTCAACGGTGTATGTACATTTGTCCGTGCTAAACTTGTATCTACCTTTTATCCAGGAAACTTCTGTTTCAGCAGGAGCGCATGCGAGCCCCGTTTGATATACTCTTGTCTGGGAGGCCCAGGATTCGCTGCCTCGTGGTGAGTGGTCTTGACCTTCGCCGTAGCCTGCCGGTTTGAAAGGTATGGCGATGAGCTCCTTGGTCATGAATGAATGCACCTTCTCCCCCAGCCAGGTTACACCATAGCTAGTGTATAGGAAAGAAGCACTCATGGTTGCCTTTTGATCATCGAACGGGGTGAGCTTTTTGAATGTCTTGAATGATGTCTCTATATCTTGTGTCACTGGCTGGGTAGTCAGGAGAGAACTGTTCAATGGCGTAATGACCCAGAAAATCAAGCACAGGGCCAATCCAGCCCAGAAGACGTTCCAGTGCCTACACATCATTAGTTATGAATATCTCTAACGGAGTGGGTATGCACTAAAACACACCCTTTTCTAGCAGCATTAATTGGAACAAAAGCAATGAAGTCAAAAGGATAGTGAAGAAATATCGAGTTGCTAGCAGTTGCTCCCTCGAGCTTTGATAATTGAAAGTACGGCTCCAGACGCTTCACATCTAGATCCACTGCAGCCCAGCCCACTCCCAATGCCACAACTATCATCTGAGGTAGATACCGGTAACAAAATACTACACCAATTGGAAAGTCCTCGGCCTTTTCCGCAAAGAAAAGTGCCTTCTCTTCAATACTGATTTTGTTGATATATTCTATAAGTGTGATTAGAGTAACCGTAATGATGAGGGAAGCAATGATTGTCGGCGCTCGTAAGGTAAATGGTCTCCATGGTTTATTCAAATTTTTGTCGTTTATGCCTATGGCAAGGTCGGCAGGTTTGGATGAAACTAGAAACTTATTAGTAAAGTGTGTAAATTTTCTTAGCTGGTCCTTACTTGGCGGGTCTGAAATGTCTACTGAAGTAGATGGTTGGTTGGGTTGGCTTAATTGGGTGTCATTGTGGGAAGACAACTTGTAGTGACCAAAACCGTAACTATATGCCATACTAACCAATACCTCTGGGTCCGCACCAGCCAGAAGGCACTAAAATTCGCCGCTTGAGCCAGGAATAATTTCTTTGTAGTCCTATCGCATAGGTCAGTTTTAGACTTTATGTATCGTACCCCTCTTGAAGATGGCTTCCTTAAGGAGGAGCAGCTTTTAAGGGATCCCACTTCTGCTGGCTCTACGAGCACCAGTACCTGCAGGGAGAATTGGAGCCTGCAGGAAAAAATGTGCAACGAGGATAATGAATTTCGAGTGTATTTTTATAACTTTGGTCGTTCCGCCAATTTGATCTGGCACTCGCGCGCGGCCCTCCAATAGCTTGCTCTAGCTCACAACCCGCGCTACAAGCACTGAGCTCCCTGATCTTATGAAGAAGCCCCCGACGCAAGTCGATAGTCGCCCTCTGGCATAAAAACCTTACTCTCTTGGGCTCTTATTATGCCGGATATTTTTACTTCTCCCTTCCGTTCTGCGTTTAAAAGTTCTGCATGCCACCATGTGTCATCATTCTTGAGCTTTAAGATAGCGCCCAGGCAGACTTACCTTAGGCTATATCTAGCTCCCTACCTATAGTACTTAAGCACATCTTTCTGCAGTATCTGGAGATAGAAGAGCAAGACGTATAAATAAAGGCAAGTTAGCAAGGTCCAAGAACTACTACCGGTAATAACAGCAGGCCCCATTTCGTCTTTGGGGGTTTTTATCACCCTGGGGTTTTTAGACTCACGACACGCACAAACACAGTAACTGTTAGGCTTAGGGACTAATCCATTACCGTGTATCTGTTTCTTGCTCGTGACAAGAATACCTGATGTAAATTCACGGAGATGCAACAGGCCCCCAGAGGCGCACCTAGACTGAGGAGCAGATACCGTAAACACCAAACCAGCAAAGCAACGGAAAGAGTAGAAAAATAATTTACTGTACCATATGAACCACTTTCCCCTCTTCTATCCCCCGAAACCAGTAGCCAGCGCTTGTTACCACCGCTACCCAAGTAATACGAAACCAATTACCGGAATCTCAGCCCCACAGACACCCCAACCGCCGTACTGCCGTGCAGCAGTGCCCTTCTGTGGAGTGGCTTGGGACTCCTTGTACTGGCTCTCTCGTTCTCCCCGATTTTAATAGCAAATATGCCCATCCACACCTATGTTACGACCTCTACTCATACCAGGATCATACAGGCATAAGCAACAACCATGGGGGCTAGCAACACACCTACAGCCGTGGACCACGTTCAACCCAGGTATGATAAGCAGGGGAGGAGAGAGGAGGGTAGAACAATCGCCTAGGTTCGCCCGCTTGAAGGGTTGGTGCGTTTGTGCTTGGGGCTTGCTCATCTATCAACAGTTCAATGCCGCTGTTCCTGCCATTCGTGCTACACTTGTACTCAGGTACCGATATAGTACCGGTACGTGCAGCGCGTAAACAGTACCGAGGTAACCATCTCTCGACCAAAAAGGACAAGCTGCATCGGCAGAACCATTCGATTTTTCCCGGAATGCTGCAGCACTACCGGCAGACCAGCACTGTACTCGTACGAGTACTACCATAAAACACTTCATTGATGAGGAGTGGCTTGGCGACGGTTGCATCTGGTATTGCTTTCGAGAGGGCTTGGTTGATGGGAGCCATTGAGCAAATGAATGGCATCAGTTCCCACTCAAGCGGTTCGGGTTGTACGAGTAATTCACTGCATGCCAGGGAATGACAAATTCCTCTACTGATAGGCATCTTTGATTAGAGATTTTCAAACACTGGTTACAGTTTTCGAAGCGACAAGGTCATTCGGCAGAATGCCTAATCTCGCCCCAGAATTACTCTTCATGGATCAACTCCAGCACAGTACTGCCAGTTGCACTGTGCATATTTGAATCCACGGAGAAGAAAATATTTCAATAAAGTGCAGAAGCCTCTAGAATCCTAAGTGTAAAAAACCTGTTTCGACAATGTCTTATAATATTGTATACAAATACTTGCCTTGCCTTGCAGTACAGTGAGCGCGCGCGTGAATCACTGAAACGCAGTACTCCCCTACCTCATACTATTAGGATTTTGAGGTGTGCGATCAGATGCAGTCTCACCCCGCTGTCCCGGATAGTCAAAATCAGGAGTGGGCTCTCCGGGACAGCGAAACATCTGGGAGAGTGAAATGGTTGATGAAAATGGTGTCTGGATAAAATTGAAAAGCGAGTGATAATTGAGCAGATATAACTTCTAGCTATGCTACATGAGGTTTAAATGAGTCGCGGTAGTAACACGCTCACAATTAGCTCTGCCCCATTAGAGCAGAACCCATTCCATGAACATCCAATACTACTCTCCGGCTTCCCTCAATGACCCTTCAACATTCGCTGGGAGGAATTGGGTCGGATTTGGGACCCGGGTATGTGGGAGACTCTATGGGCAGTGAAGAAGGTGAATGGGAAGAAGATGGAGAAGACTCGGACAAGAAGGAACATTTGACTTGTGTTCCCGGACAGGAGGCCACACCTGGTATCGATCATGCAATTGAGCAGTTGTGATGTGAGATTTTAGGCTAGTATGAGGAAATCCGGGACACTGAATATGCTTTCTATATGAGCAGAGGTTAGAAATATTTAAATTTCCGTCCGGTCCGAAAACCCCCAGATCCGGGACAGTGAAGTGCATTTCTATGCAGCTCGTACAAATCTCCCAAAATTGTCTGGGACAACGAAGAATCCGGGCGAGTGAGGTCCGAGACAACGGGGTGCGACAGTACTAAGGTACCAAGTTAGTACAGTATCCCGAGGATCTCATGTCTTTCACCAAGCACTGTCCATACCCCGCCCTGCTAGGAAAAAAAACAGTTTACAAGGCAATAAATAGGGAGATCATAACTTACTAGAGTGAAAAGCCCCTATAGCTTTCAAGACCCACACCTGCGTTTCCAAGACAAAGGAAGCAAAAAAGATATTTCTTACTTCACGTCTGCTACCCCGCCGATCGCCAACCTTTTAGGTCTAGAGTCGGTATCTCCCACCTCAGTAGCAGGATTGACAAATCCCACAGCCCTATTAATGAAGGCTAAGTTCTTCAATCTCCCAGTCCCCATAGGGCAGGGATTTTCAAATCATCCTACCCTACATGAAGGATCGTTCAATAATAACTTAACTGATTGCCAGCGTGAATTGAACTCCTGGGCTCCTGCTAATTGCAACATAGGTTAATTGCTTTTAAGCATATTAACCACTGCGCCAGCTAGGTATTTCATGAAATGTCAACTTGGGAACTAATACTTATCCCACCGAACGCTGGATTTCGGGATTTTGATGGGAGGGATGGTGTATTTCTTCCTAAGTTGTTGGTAGATTTTAGTGATGTCTTTAGAGAGAGATTCCTCGTAGCTTTAAACAGAAGTAGTGATTTGTGCCCTCATCACTAGCATACAATAGAGTATCAATCCACACAGCCCGAGCGATACTAGCCTACTACGCACCGTCCTTAAGTGGACTAAAAGTATGCCTGGGTGATCTTATAAGGTTACTGCCACATCCCCGCCGCCCGAAATTACGCCCTCTCCTTTGCTTGCCGGGAGCAGACTCTCATCCTCATCGCCCGCCGAAAACAAGGAAGAAAGGAGAATTCGCCCGCAAAACACCTCAATGAGCAAAAAAGTCACGTGAGTAGAACACTACCGTGAGCCAATACCCGCCTGAGCAAGTTCCAACGATCGAGGGCTCGAGTGGGGCCTTGCTGGTCTATACGTACCATAGCTATGGGGTATCTACTTCTGTCTCATTGTCATAGAGTACCTACTAAGTTAACCCGTAAAAACATTAGGCGAAATGTAAAATCTATTATTGGCATTAGATTTTTATTTATCCCTACGTATATATACAATACCGTGCCGCATACCTACAATCGGAATGTCAGAGATGTCGTTTCAACGCGACGAAGCCACATCCCGCCACCTACCTTACAACTCCGATCAAGAGCTATCAAGAGCCATATGAACGCATAGATACACCTCTTAGTCCCTAGGAATTAAGGCGGTCTCCGACACATAGCAAAAAATGGAACGAAAACAAGCAACAAAACGCCCGGTTGTCTACTCCCGCCACAATTGTCTTCGAGTGAGACCTCATGACGAGGGTACTTACTCATAGCTTGTGAAGAATTTGCGAGGGGAGAGGGGATTCTTAGCTCCTGTAAGAGCTGCTGGTATTCCATAGAAATAATCTAACCTTTTGGACCTTGAAGCACGTCCGGTTATCATAGTCAACAGCCAGAACCCCCCCCAAAACGAAAAACAAAAAAATGTTATCCAAGACAGGCTGGGGTACTAGGCTCTTTCAACCCTAACTTAGACTTGAAATTGTGAGCATATACCTTAGGCTTATCTCAAGCTACATATCAACATTTCAACCGCTTCTCATTCTCTCAGTCTCTCTCTCCCCTAAACTCCACAGCTTGAATCTCGAATTCAACTTGATAAAGCTCGTTTGGAATTAAAGCAAGCACTTTCACCACAGTCACTCCTTCACCCTTTAACTTCTCGACTACTACACCCAGCAAAAATAATTCCACTCATCAAAATAAACAATTCACCTGTCCAAAATTACCACAACCCCCCGACCCCCAAAAAAACAAAGCAATGCCTACCACCCAATCCAAATACACAGGCTACAAACACAGAGTCCTCCAAGCCACAATGACAAGAGCCTACAACACCGCCGCCTCCTGCCGCCAGCGCATCAACGAAACCACCACCTCCCTCATCTGCAAACTCAACGCAGGACGAATCCGCCACCAGCTGGCTAAGGAAAATCTCGAACTGGGTAGAAGCGCCATGATAGACCGTATCCTCAACACGTGGGATTGCGCGGAGGACCTTCTAAAGCTAAACACAGAGCAATACTCTGAGGAATCGAGGATACTACAGGATGAGGCGGACAGTTTAGTGCAGGGCCCTCTCCGGTTCGTCTCTGACGGGCTGGATGAGGAGAGTTTGGGGTTTCAGAAATGGGAGGAGGATACCTTGAAGTTTTTGGATGCTCTTTCTGAGGAGGCGGAGGGGTTGAGGGGGTATTTGGTCGAGCTTGCGAGGGAGGCGCAGTTGATGGGGGTTGAAATCACCTGGTGGGGGAATCCCGAGGATCCTGAGGCTAAGGTTGAACGTTTGGAAGAGGGGGAGGTTTTGGAGCTTTGATTTCTTGGTGGTCGTGGTGGTCTCGACTGTGGTTGTAGGGGTGGGTGAAAATTGCCCCTCCCGTTCTAACTCTCCCCTATTTTCTTAATATCGGTAGTTCTTTTAGCGAGAGTTAGTTGTGATAATATTATGATAGGCGGATAGCTCTTACACACTACACACATTAACTAGCTTAAAATTTTTTACTTACCTCCTCATGGCTGTTGCTCCTACTATTATACCAGCTTAGCCATATTTCACCTCAGATCCAAAATTTACAAGCAAAATCACCTAAAAAAGTCCTTAAAACCTACCTCAAACTGTCTTCAGTATATCTAGAGAGCAGTAGCTAAGACTAGCTTAAATAAAAGGTGACCTATGTGATGCAAAATATTTTTCCAACTAAGGGGAGCCTTATCCCGTACCCCCGCCTTCTAAATACACATCCCTCAGTTCAACCCCCAAATCCTAACGAGAACACACCACTCGGCTACCAAAACAGACATACAGCACTGCAACCACCACCTAGAGAACTTTACGGACGATACAGGGAACAAGCCTAAAACTCAGGGATAAGCCACTACAGTGAGCCCAAGATAAGTCTGTACATAAAGAGCATTATAAGCAGTTTCACCACGAAGCACATTTACCGTCCCACATGGACCCTCCCTTAAAATAAACTACTCTCTTTAAATCACCCGATCACTCCTCAATAGTGACTAGCACTAGCAATCGTTCCAACCAGCAGATATCTAGAGGTATATGAGTGAAAAGTTGTGATCAAGAAAACAAGTGTTATTTCTCAGCCATGTGTGATAAAACACATTTTATCGTAGACAGCGACAGCCTTCGAAAGCTTAAGTCGCTGAACTTATACGGTGGGCCATACATATTTCGGAAAAGAAAAAAAGAAAAAATGGAAAAAACAGACATGACATAAACGGAGATAATAGCTTTGACAAGGTAACGGACTCGTCAGGGTAATGATTCAATTGAGGGAATTGTGATTAAATCAGTTACGGGGGTGCCTCAGGGGCGCTTGTGACAGCTCGTCTCCGGGGTGAACTAACTAGGTTAGTACACATCATAACATTACTATTGTGGGATGATTCCGGGCATATCTATTGATGGATTAGACTTAGCTATACTTGAATTCCGCACTAAACCTACCTGCGACCCCGTCCCCCGGAATCCACTTCAGAATGGCAAACATCAAGAGAAATCATCCCGCAAAGCATTTCGCAACATGAACACTCAAGGAAACAAAAAGACACCTTACCTATCCACACACACAACACATATAAATAAATCCCATACTTCTCCATTCCTCCACAATCACACCACCTATTATACCTACCTACCCACATACATCACAAATCACCACAGCACTACCCTCTAAAAAAAATAGAAAAATAAAAACAATCCACAACCGACAAAACATGTCCACCAGCAAAACCCCCCACCACCGCCCCCAACTCCTCGCCCTAAAATCCTCTCTCCTCACCACCCTATCCACCCTCCAAACCCACATAGCTACAAACCGCGACACGCACACCCGGAACATCAAAGCCCTAGCAACAACCCACCAAAACCTCCTCTCCCAAGTCCTTGCTGCAAAAACCTACGCTGGCGGACGGCAACAATTCCTACACCCCACCACCTCCACCTCTGCTTCCGCTTCGGCCAGCTCCCTCGCAGAGAGTATCCTCAACGGCCCACTCCGAAGGATCGCAACCCTGATCAGGAACGAGGCGTACGCTGCCAGAAGGCGGGAGGAGGATACGCTGGCTATCCTTCAGGCGTTGAAGTGGGAGGTTGAGGCTTTGGAGAGGGTTGAGAATGAGAAGGAGAAGGAGGAAGAATATGGGATGGGGTTTGAAGAGAGTAGTAACGGCATTGGACAAGGATATGAATATAAATACGAGGAGGAAGACCAGAATGTGTACTTACAATTGTCACAGGACGTCACGTATATTTGGGATGGAGAGGGGTATCGTGCCACGTACAACTTTGACACCACAGTGGAGGATGGGGAAGGGCAGGGGAAGGAGAGTAGGGGGGGAATGATCAATCGGGTGAACTTTCAACCTTAACCCCTTCCATTTTCGTTTTTTCCCTTTAATAATTTTGTAACGTATAATATAATACGTACTCAGTCAGTCAGTCCTCACGACCTGTCTGTCATTAATTCCTATCGCAAGAATCAAGAAGAAAAACTCATAACCATCATCTCATCATTAAACCGACAGAATCGCCTTTCAAAATGTGTGATTTAAGTTATGGATTGCCCAGGGGAGGGAGGACCTCCACAGAACTCACAAAATTCAAACCTCATCGAACATAACCCCCGACCCCCCCCTACTCCCCTCAAACACTGAGACTAAATCCCGGATATCTACAAACCTCTATCTATCCCTCCACTTAGAAATTTGACAATCCTCGGCTCGCTTACGGGGCACAACCGAACGAACGAAGGAACGAACGAACGAACGCCCCCTCCAATAAAGTGGTCATAAATACAAATGACACTCTGTGCAATCCCACTTCATGTATAGACCTGCCATCCTCGAAATATGATACCAGTCACCGGTCTCAGGGATCAAGTATCGTGCACTGATAACGTCACCTTTCCTACCTACTGCCACCACTACCGTCCACACACAAATACACCACCGCATCACCTTCCACTTTGTCCAGTGTAGGTGTATATAATGCGGGCACCGAAAACACACACATGCACACACCTTAGACGGCCACACTTTCCACCAAGTACACGCTCTATTACACTCCATATCAATCCCCAAGAAAAAATCTCAACCTTCATATCGAATGCTAAAACCACAATAGGAATCTCACCTACGCCCCAATCGGAGGTGTCGGAGGTCGCGCAGGAGAGGTCGAATATGGAGTCTAAAGTAATGGGACTTGAATGATGAGAGAGAGAGAGAGATGGATACTATCTTGCTTGCTTGCCTATAGACGCGCCTGAGATAGCCGTACTTATAGCAATCTCTACTATGATCATACATCAATATGACTCAAGTCATGTCCTAGTTCCCCATGTCCTAAGTCACCTGGCCACTGGC
>Ga0307507_10006728_pt1 | contig 17304 bp, 20 predicted proteins | sample 7_EM_MG_FD_207223 | JGI IMG/M metagenome (GOLD analysis project Ga0307507, IMG submission 207223) | Populus trichocarpa ectomycorrhiza microbial communities from riparian zone in the Pacific Northwest, United States - 7_EM | ecosystem: Host-associated > Plants > Roots > Unclassified | place...
TAATTAAATAGAAAAAAATTAATTTAATGATCAAAGTCGTTAAATACAACCATGTCAAAAATTCGAGTTGCAAGGCCGAATATTTTGGTTTATATCCGACTCTTAATTTTTTTATTTTTAATTATCTTTGATGACTTTTTATTAATTAATTTATTAATATATATAGTTTTCAATTTATTTTATTAAATGTATAAATAAGTTTTTTAATTTTAATTTGTATTTTGTTTTATTAAAAAATACGTTGAAAAAATCAATATATTTTGCTTTTAAAAAAAATTATGACCCACAACAAAATTCGGGTTACATAATTAAGTATATAATAAAATAAAAAAAATTATAAATTCTTTATCTTGTACCCTAATTTAATATTAGAGTTCTAATGATTAAAAAGAGAATATAAACCCTTAACGTTTTGGGAAACCCTCAAGATTTGCTAGTTTTTAGTACTTCTAATTGTTATCGTTGATTTTGGGATTGAAAAGAAAATAGTACATTAACAAGCAGTGCAGTGCAATTTCACACATTAAAAAAAAAAAAAAAACCAGCTTAGTGCAAAGTACAATTTCCTCCTTTCTTCATTTCCCCCTTTTTTTTATAGTGGTAAAGTACAATTTGAATCTTATTTATCAAAATAAACTTTATAATATGATTTTTTTGAGAAAAATAACATACTCGTATTGATAAGTAATGTCATGACTTATATTCTATTATTAGAAAATGACAATAAGAGTTGAGAAGTATAAGATAATTTACTTGTAAGATAAATTTGTAGCCCTAGTGATTTTAATTTATGTATTTTCATACTTTGTATTACCTCACATTAATCTTTATTTTTTTTATTTATCTACTTTATTTTAATTATGAAGAAGATATAATTTAAAATCAGAAATAATTTAGTTTATGTGCTCAAAATTTAACTATATATATATATATTAAAGAATTATTTCATATTAACACCAAAAAGTATCTCAAAAAAACTAGAAAAATCTTTTCTTATTAAAGAAAAAAAATAAAGATAGCAATAATTTAAAGGAAAAGGACTTTGTCAAATGATGACGTGCCCACCATCCCATACACACTCAAATACTAAACAAGGAAATCAACATTAGATTCGATACATTTACATCACACATTGGCCCACCTCCACCACCATCACCACCACTTCCACCCCTTCCTTTCCTCCTCCTCCACCACAACCACCACTCTCCTTTCACTTCAACCTATTTCCCCACCTCACTGGAGAGATCACTCTCCTTTTTACTATTCCAAAATTCTCCTTCTTTCTCTCTTTTTTTCCCCACACTCCTTAGTTACTTGACACAAAAATAATAAAGTTACAAGCTTTGTTCAATTTTGGCATCTGGGTCTAGCCCCAAATTGCATCCTTTTGGCTTGTTATTAATTTGATTCAACTATATGGTTGGTGGGTTTTGATAAAGTTTCAATCTTTATACAATCCTATCAGTAATAAACAACAGCAACAACATTAATAAAGACCATTAATTTGTAACTTGGTAAGAGTTATCAATAAATGGGGAATGTGAATGGAAGAGAAGAGGAAGAAGGAGCAATTAGTCCATCAAGTGTTGGTGGTGGTGAAGGAGAAAGGAGTGACAGCAGTGAGGTTATGGTTGCATCAGATGAGTCCCATATTAGTTATCCTGCACCTCCTCCTGAAATGATGGGTCACTCACCTCCTCATAGCCCTAGAGCTACTCACTCACCTCTTCTGTTCACTCCTCAGGTGTGTTTTTTGTGTTTTTGGTTGCTTTTGTTTTTTATTTTCACGAGGGTTCTATGAATGAATCAACTAAATTGTTTGAGGATTTGATTGGTATTGTTAGTTTTTAGATGATTCTGGATTGATATCACATCATCTTCGTTGTGAGATTCTATTAGATGCTGAAGAATTTTGTTAGTTTTTAGAAAGTCTTGATTTGGCTGTATTTTGTGTGGGAATCAGAAAGGAAATTGCTTTAGCTACTTTTAACGTGTGAAAAGATGTGAATAGAATTAGCCATAGGGTTCTTGCTATGAGATTCTACTTGGGCGTGGACACGATTAGTGGTTTCTAATTTGGTGCCATGTAGCTTGTGTTGTCAATCTGGAACAAAGTGTGCATTTCGATTTGATGTAAATAGGGATTGAGCTGTTATTTTTAATCCGACAAGATCAAGTGTTACATGAACTAAAACTTTGTTGGATCCTGGTGATATTCATTTTAATATTTAGTGCTATCCTCATGTAACTTGCTCTTCTTCATGCCCAAGAAAATATTTTCGTTAAGCTGAGTTATTTGCTTTATGTCTATTCTAGTGTGTGCTTCCATCTACAACCCTATTAGAGTTGCTATCTTTTAATTGCATGTTTTTTGTTGTCAGGTCCCTGTGGCTCCATTGCAAAGACCTGATGAGATTCAAATTCCAAGCCACTCGTGGATGCAAACTTCTTTAGGGTATGAAGAAATGTGCAATGAGCATGGAATTCCAACAATGATTACATGGAGCTATGGTGGCAAGGAAGTAGCTGTCGAGGGATCATGGGATGACTGGAAAACAAGGTTCTTAAAATTCAGTGCTTAGATTTTCCCCGTCTGTATCATAACAACTTCAGGAGCCACTTTGTGATTGTCTAATATATCCTGATTACATTGTTGATCAGAATTCCTTTGCAAAGATCTGGAAAAGACTACACTATAATGAAAGTTCTGCCATCAGGAGTTTACCAATACAGGTTTATTGTTGATGGACAGTGGAGGTATTCCCCTGACTTGCCCTGGGCCAAAGATGATGCTGGCAATGCTCACAACACTTTGGATTTGCAAGTAATATTTTCATCCCTTCCCTTTGGTATTTCGGCGGAACTTTATTCTGATTCCACCAAATTAAAGGGGAGACCAGTAAAAATTTCCCCTTCTCAATTAATCTATTGTGTCTATATGGAAACTGTTACTTCTCTTCTCTTTTCCTTGAATGATAATTAGTGCATAAGTAGTCCATAAAAGTTAAAATTTTCACTTTCACTAAGCAAGCAATATCAACTTCATTCAAAGGTCCAAAAATCACATATCTAGCACTGACAAAGGAAGGAGAAAGAATTTGACTTTAGATATTCATCCCTGTCTTGATTTGGTAGAGATGCTATTCTTTTAGGTCTACTAATTTGTTGATCTCAAACTAACATATTTTAGATTGTGCGACAATTTCTCCAACACAAGGTTTGTATGAAACTCCCCGGTGAATATGTTCACCTGGAGCAGACTTGCTTCCATTCTATTATGTTAGGCAAGATTCATGAGCTTATCAATGTGTAAAATATAAAGAGGAATTCATGAATAAAGTTGATTGATTTAAATCATTTTAGCTAGTGAAATCAGTATGAGGTTCAAAACAAAGAGTAAATAAATGAAATATAATTAGGTATCTAAACAGCTCGTGGGTTGCGTTTTAAACGTTAGATACCCTACTTATTATTTCCACCTTTTTATGTCCTCCTGCCTTTCATGGCACTTCCAGCATGGTGTTCTCTTGGTGTCATCATGAATGCGTAAGGAGAAACTATCTTTAATGTAATTTTGGGTTATCTTCCTGTGTTACTGGCTCCACACTGTCAGTTCTATTCCTGTCTATTTTTGGAAGTATCATAAATGACAGAAAAATAAGGATAATATTTAGCACAATTCTCTTACCCTAAAACTTAAACAACATTTGGAGCTTGCCAAAATTGCATTCGTACAGGTTATACTTGCAGTTTCAGTTTTCTTTCTCTGAAGAAATAAAGCAGTTTATTCTCATAATTGGTTGGTGCAACACTTGCTGCCTTGCAGGTTTAATGATCAGTTCTTTAAAATAGTGTATGCTTTGTATGTGATATTTTATAAGGATAATTCACAGCATATTGGCTATTGCATAATGGCAAAAGCATGATATTCAAATAGCCTAGGACCTTCTGTTTCACAATTCTGATTTTGTGATCTATCTCTGACTTATAGGATTAAAAGATATTTAATGCTGCTCATCCTACTAGTTTTTTTAATGTCTTATGCGTGCCTCCTTTAGTCTTGTGTCTTGGAATTAGAATATGAAATACTCAGAATTGTGGTTGCCAAATAATGTTTTGCAGGACTTTGTTCCAGAAGACCTTGAAAGTATATCTGGTTTTGAACCCCCTCAGTCCCCAGAGTTGAGCTACAGCAATTTGCAACTCGGTAGCGATGATTTTGCAAAAGAGCCACCAATGGTTCCTCCACACTTACAGATGACACTGCTCAATATGCCATCATCCTGCATGGAGATACCGCCTCCTTCATCAAAACCTCAACATGTAGTGCTTAATCATCTCTACATGCAGAAGGGGAGGAGTGGGCCTGCTGTGGTGGCACTTGGTTCAACACATAGATTCTTAGCCAAGTATGTGACTGTGGTGCTTTACAAGTCTTTGCAGAGGTAATAATTTATTGCATCTGTGTGGGATTATGGTCTACCATCCCTAATATCTAGTTTAATATATATGCCAATGGCGCAAGTAAGCTAAGGAAGGAGTCACCTCTGGCATTAAAAAAGATTGTATTTTACAAAATACAAATCCTTGATAACCATTGTTAGTCAAATAGCTACTTGTTCATATGGGGAAAAGAGCTAATTATTCTCTTGCTTTGGCTCATCTAATGCTTTCACCACATTCGCCTAGAGTCCTCAATTGATTTAACTGGATTGGGGACATCTTCATACTTGCCTTGATGCTCTTTTCTTTTCTGGAGAGGAAAATGGCTAGACGCTTGAAATCTTAGCTTGTTTTTTTTTTCCCTGTAGAAGAGATTATCTTGATGGCATAACCGTGGGAGGTTCGTCTCGAATTCCTTCATTTTTCCATTAACGATTATAGCAATGACTTTGGATATTGATGGATGTGGTTTCTAGAGTCAGTACAAAATTTCTCGTGGGCACCTATCTTGAACTGTGGCCAGATTTGGATTTAGATCCCCCACAAGAATGCATGTGTTGAGGTCTAGTCGTTAAGCATGGATTGCAATTGAATGCTGGATGAATCTTAGCCCTTTGTTTCACATACAAAAACTTCTATAATCTTCACGAATTCTATTGCAAAACAAGATATTCTTGATGAGCATGCATTTCTGGTTTTTAAGGCTAATATCATAGATATTAAACCTGGTCTAGCTTGGTATGTATACCTGGTGATCTGCCCGCCAACTTGACAACATGTAGATAATTAAGTTTAATATCTGATAAATTAAAATTTCAACCTATCTAACAAAATATTATACAACGATAATTCAAAAGTTCAAGTGCAATGACTTAATTTTTTTTCTTAATTCAAACCCTTATTTAACACCCTTTGAAACCCAAAATTATCCATTAGTGTCAATTTTTTTTTTAAAAAAAAAAACCATTGCATTCCCTGATGCCATGGCAAATTAAAAAAAAATTCCCTGATACAAATTAAAGAGTGAGTAAATGATTGCATTCGCTAGATGCCATGACAAACAAATTCACGATCGATGAACAGATGGATAGAGGAATCAAGAACAGCATGTTTTTGTTACATATGCCTATGATCAGCTACTCCATCATTTGTGCTCAAAGCATCATGAACAGTTGGCCATAACACAATGCTCCGAGCAGAGAGCAGACTGTTTAAAATCTTGGACCGGTCTCATGCACCCTGGGTATTCAAGCAAGTTAAGTTCTCTCAAATATAGGCCATCGAGAGGGTTTAATTTTCTCGAGAGCTTGTTTCGGTGGCTAAGGAATCTTCTTGAATGAATACAATCAATGTATCTATCTGGTCTTAGTTGATGACGTAAGAGTTGATAAAGAATATATTTATTTTCGAGCAAGAAAAATCTTTAAATGGTCAAATAACAATGTCAAATGACAGGCTTGGGAGTTACGAAGGTTAGGCTGTCCTTTTTTATTTTCTAATAAATAAGAGTTTACTGTTTTTTCTTGAATGTATCAAGTTGATGTAAGGAATGCGTCTCTAAGAATTTCTTGATTATTTTCTTTATTTTTTTAATTCAATTTTTGAAGTTATATTGATCCAAGAGATTTTACTATGTAAGTGAAAGGTGTATTTTTAATAAGTTGCTAAAAGAATTGAGATTGAATTTTCTTTTCTTTTTTAATATTTTTAAATAGTTTTAATATAATAATTTTAAAAATAAAAAAAATTACTTTAAAAAATAAACTCATTAACACACTCATTTCATAAAAAACGACGTCATCCTAGGATCATGGTACAGTACAGTTATTACGGAAGAAATCTCATGTCTGAAATGACAGCACAAAGGTTGTTTCTTTTTTTAATGGCAATTTTAGTCCTTCAGGTATTGCAATTTTGGCTCATCAAACCCAACGGTTCCAAAAAATGTGATTGAGTCCTTAGACTTTTGTTTCAAAGCAAGATTAGTCCCTAAAATGAATAAAATGATTAGTGCAACGTGTCAGAACTTTAAAGGCCACAACACTGAATATGTGACATATTCCTAATACCCAAAAAAAAAAACAAAGTATTTCTATTAAAATTGTTGTAATTAATTAAAAAGTATTTCTATGAAACTTTTTTTTTCACCTTGTACGGACACCCAGAAAAAAAAGATTTAAAAGAAAAAAAATCAATATAAAATAAGAAAAGTATTTTCTTCAAATATAATAGTCATTTATGTTATTTTTCTTTCTTCTAATTATTTTTATCCAAATATTTTATTTTTATTTTAATTGTCTCCGAACCAAAAGTTTAAGAATCCGATTTGTGTTGCTGGGAACAACTAGGTTTGATGTGCCAAAATCACAATACATCGAGGACTAAAACGGCCACCGAAACATTTTTAGCATTTTCATTTAACATCACTAAAATTTCCAAATTCGGAAACCTTGGCAAACCACAAAAGCAAAACTAACATGTCCGAATTCGGCGAGGCTTCACTCCTTTGATTGTTAAGGAAGGAAGATGGTTATAAATACTAATGAGCTTTGTCAAGAACAAAATGTTTCTTGTCGGAATTATCAATTGTTTTCTCACAATCTCTGCGGACTCTTTGATAGGCCAGTGAAACAAAGAAACCGAGGAAGGCCTATTGAAAGAGACTGTAGAGCTAGAACACCAAGAAATTATAACAAAGCTTAAGGTTCTTGGTTTGATCTTTCACCATGGAAGATATAAAGAATGAGAGTATTGATCTTGTAAGCATTTCTCATCATGTTTTCTCTGTGAATCTTGCTTCTTGTTTAGGTACCTATATATTGACAAATGTTGTGTTAATTTGTTTTTGTGTTTGTGCAGGAGAAAATTCCTATTGAAGAAGTGTTTGAAAAGCTAAAATGTACGAAAGAGGGGTTGAGGACAACAGAAGGTGAAGAGAGGCTTAGGATCTTTGGCCCCAACAAGCTTGAGGAGAAAAAGGAGAGCAAAATCCTCAAGTTCTTGGGCTTTATGTGGAATCCTTTGTCGTGGGTCATGGAGGCAGCTGCCATTATGGCCATTGTTTTGGCTAATGGAGGAGGCAAGCCACCGGATTGGCAAGACTTTGTTGGTATCATTGTGTTGCTTATCATCAATTCCACCATCAGCTTCATTGAAGAAAACAATGCGGGTAACGCCGCCGCCTCTTTGATGGCTGGTCTTGCTCCTAAAACCAAGGTAATATTTGTCCAATATCCTTCCTTGTACATGGCTGTTACTTTCATTAGCAGCTCATAACCTCATGTAACTCATTGTCTACATAATTAATCCTACAGGTTTTGAGGGATGGAAAATGGAGTGAGCAAGATGCAGCAATTTTGGTACCAGGAGATATAATTAGCATCAAGTTGGGAGATATTATCCCAGCTGATGCTCGTCTCATGGTAGGTGATCCGCTCAAGATCGATCAGTCTGCCTTAACTGGTGAGTCCCTTCCAGTCACAAAGTATCCCGGCAGCGGGGTTTACTCAGGATCAACCTGTAAGCAAGGTGAGATTGAGGCTGTTGTTATTGCGACGGGTGTTCATACCTTCTTCGGCAAGGCAGCTCACCTTGTAGACAGCACCAATAACGTCGGTCATTTCCAAAAGGTATTGCTTGTTTTTACTTCATTAATGAGAATCTAAATTGATCACACAGAGATTTGTTTTACAGCTGTTTTTTTTTTTTTTTTTTTTGTGTGCAATCTATTTATCAGGTGTTGACTGCTATTGGTAACTTCTGTATCTGCTCAATTGCAATTGGTATGCTGATTGAGATCATAGTGATGTACCCAATCCAACACAGGAGGTACAGAGATGGCATTGACAACCTCTTGGTGCTTCTCATTGGAGGTATCCCTATTGCCATGCCCACAGTCTTGTCAGTGACAATGGCTATTGGATCTCACCGCCTATCACAGCAAGGTGCCATCACCAAGAGGATGACTGCCATTGAAGAAATGGCTGGAATGGATGTCTTGTGCAGTGACAAGACTGGAACTCTCACCCTTAACAAGCTTACTGTTGACAAGACTCTCATTGAGGTCAGTGATCGTAGCCAAGTCATATAATCTTCAAGGGACTTATCTTACACGATTTCATACGACTTAAGGTTCGGTACTTTCTGCATTGGTAATTACAGGTGTTTGTGAAGGACATGGACAAGGACACTCTTATATTACACGCTGCCAGGGCTTCTAGAACCGAGAACCAGGATGCCATTGATGCTTCAATAGTTGGGATGTTGGGAGATCCCAGTGAGGTATGCAATTTAATCCCATTTTTATGAACTTTTAGTTCTTGTCAGTTTGTTTTCGTTATATTTCCTGGAGTCATTGAAATGGAAAATTTATTTTGCCTTCTTGTGAGCTTTGTAGGCAAGATCAGGAATCATAGAGGTGCATTTCTTGCCCTTCAACCCTGTCGAAAAGCGCACTGCAATCACCTACTTTGATGGAAATGGTGATTGGTATAGAAGCAGCAAGGGAGCTCCCGAGCAGGTATGCATTCCAGTGTGTTTTAACTCTTATTTGAAAACTATCCCTTGTACTGCCGCCTGCGGGTAGTAACTTTTCATTTGTTTGCCAGATTATTGAGCTCTGTGAACTCAAGGGGAATATTAGGAAAAAGGCTCATGAAATCATCAACAACTTTGCTGACCGTGGCCTTCGTTCCCTGGGAGTTGCTCGTCATGTACATTAATCTAACAATTTCTTTGCTACTTGTTTCATAATATTACTTGGAATATAACAACCTAGGTGAACTTTTTAGCTCAACCATGTTTTGATGAAATGAACATTTTTTTTCCTGTTTACAGAGAATACCAGAGAAGAACAAGGAAAGTGCAGGAGCACCATGGGAGTTTGTGGGTCTCTTGCCTCTTTTTGACCCTCCAAGGCATGATAGTGCTGAGACTATCCGCCGAGCACTTGACCTTGGTGTCAATGTTAAGATGATCACTGGTGACCAACTTGCAATTGGCAAAGAGACTGGCCGCAGGCTTGGCATGGGTACCAACATGTATCCTTCATCATCCCTCCTTGGTGATAACAAAGATGAATCAATTGCGTCCGTTCCAGTTGATGAGCTCATTGAGAAAGCTGATGGGTTTGCTGGCGTCTTCCCGGGTAATGGGATCTTTATTAAACCTTGACTGGTACAGCAAAGAGTTTGTGTTTGAGTACTATTTAGGAGATCTAAATAATGTGAGCTTTGGATATGCAGAGCACAAATATGAGATTGTTAAGAAGCTCCAAGAGAGGAAGCACATTTGTGGAATGACAGGTGATGGTGTTAATGATGCGCCGGCATTGAAGAAGGCGGACATTGGTATTGCCGTGGCAGATGCAACTGATGCTGCCAGGAGTGCCTCAGACATTGTTTTGACAGAACCAGGATTGAGTGTGATTATCAGTGCTGTGCTGACAAGCAGAGCCATCTTCCAACGGATGAAGAACTACACAATCTATGCTGTTTCCATCACAATTCGTATTGTGTTGGGATTCTTGCTTGTTGCACTTATCTGGAAGTTTGACTTCTCTCCATTCATGGTCCTCATCATTGCCATCCTCAATGATGGAACCATTATGACCATCTCCAAGGATAGAGTCAAGCCATCTCCTGTCCCTGACTCCTGGAAGCTTAAGGAAATTTTTGCCATGGGCGTTGTCCTTGGAACCTACTTGGCAATTATAACCGTGCTGTTCTTCTGGCTTGCTCATGGCACTGACTTCTTCTCCGTAAGTGAATTGGTACTCTAAATGATAAAGTTCAGATGAAGTTAAATTGAAACAAATACTAAAATTTGATGATGTTTGCAGGATAAGTTCGGCGTGAGGTCAATCAGAGGTAAACCAGATGAGCTTACAGCAGCTCTTTACCTTCAAGTGAGCATCATCAGTCAAGCACTCATATTTGTGACCAGGTCAAGGAGCTGGTCCTTCACTGAACGCCCTGGTCTCTTGCTTGTCGGTGCCTTCCTTGCAGCGCAATTGGTTAGTACTTTGATCTCTTTCCCCCTTCTACTCCCAGCTGTTATCTATCCATTAACATGATCACCGTAGGAAGCTCTAACTTATTACTTCTCCATGAAGGTGGCAACTGTCATTGCTGTGTATGCAAACTGGGGATTTGCAAGAATCCAAGGCATCGGTTGGGGATGGGCAGGAATAATCTGGATTTTCAGCATTATCACCTACATCCCTCTTGACATCCTCAAGTTCATCACCCGCTATGCATTGACCGGGAAGGCTTGGGATAATCTGCTAGAAAACAAGGTTTTTAACTCAACAAAATCTGATTTGCTATTTCATTTCACAAACTTTTTTCTTATTGCATTACCTCTGTGCTTGTTTAAAAACCAATCCAGACTGCTTTCACTACCAAGAAGGATTATGGAAAGGGTGAAAGGGAGGCTCAATGGGCTACAGCTCAGCGCACGCTTCATGGTCTCCAGTCTCCAGAAACCATGAAAAATGACAAGGCCAGCTATAGGGAGTTGAGTGAGCTCGCTGAGCAGGCAAAGAGGCGTGCCGAAGTAGCAAGGTAAGTACTTAGCCTGCACACACAGTAAAGAACTAAAGGTCATTCCATGATGGAAATCCTTTAACTTACCATCTGGAAGGTAAAGTTTAGCTGTACCAAGGTTAGAGCGAGAGGGGTAACTTGTATTTTTTATATCAGTATCTGACAAGTATGATTAAAGATGGACATGCATGAAGATTAGCCCTCTAAGACCTATTTCAAGAAGTGAAAATCAAGCTCATGATATTACATGTAGTCATTTATCTGCAATTTCTTTTCTTGAAGGACACAAAGCATATGAACTAGTGCTAATGTTGCAGGCTAAGAGAGATTCACACATTGAAGGGCCATGTTGAGTCAGTGGTTAAAATGAAGGGGCTTGATATTGAGACCATCCAACAACACTACACAGTCTAAAGAAATTAAAGAGTTTCTATTAAGAATCATATGCAAGTAAGATAGAGACATAGTTGAAAGAAAACAAAGCAGCTAACTTGAAGCTGCTTTTTCTGTTCCCTGATCATCTGTTCATTTATTAATATTGTTATTATTTTTAGCTTAAATCATAGGAGGAATATTCAAAAGGGTGAGATTCTATAGTTGCCTTTTGAAAATTACAGAATACTAGTGGAGAACTGGTATATAGAATGAAGGACTGCAGGGGCTAATATGCTATGTATGTCCTTGATTAGGATAGCGAGCAGCTTTTGCCTCTTTCATTGTATATTTTTTTCTCATTCCAGTAATCATAATAAGCTTAATCTACAGCATTAATATCTTGTTATGCTATAGAATTTTAGTTCTTTTTTTTTTTCTGTATACTAAAGTGATAGGCCAACTTGTATGAAAAGATTGCACGAGGCATCCTGCTGAAAAGCATCTGTTGTGATATTCACTCAAATCAGTTAGTAAGTAGCCAGCATTCAGTGCTGTATCAAGAACAGTGAGAACATGACCCAAAAGAGAATGCAAAGATTTTATTACCAAATGGAAAATTCCCTATTTTGTGAAGGGCATTCTCTGCTACATATAGCAAGTAAAAAACATCTCATTAATTCACATTACAGGACGATCAAGGTTGGAATTTGGTAGGGATTCACTGCTAAGTTGAGAGAAATTACTGCTAACAGCTGTAAGCTGAGAACAGTAAATGTTCATTGAGGAGGCATAAAGAGGAACATCATAACTAGCACTTTCTAATTAAATGGAAAGAAGCATGTACAAGCATGGAAAATAAAAACGGATTCTTAATTGTTCTCTATCACTGCTCCCAATTTCTTATCCATCTCTTAAATGGCTGCGTGGCTATTTAAAAGACTGGACATCCTTTAACTACAATCCCCGGTGCTGTTGGACATGAAGCCAAAGGACAGTGATCAACTTCCGTACCCCACCATTTCAATTCTTTGCCTGAATTCTGCACAGCGAAGAACAATAAAACACCCATGAAAGCTGTCCCAGCATCCAATGCTGCAGATAGGACATAGTTATACTTCTGCCACCAGCGCTTGCGATATCGAAAGACAAAGTAGTTGAATATAGTTCCAGTGACAAGCCAGCTTGCGATGTTGGTGGGAGTTGCAGGTGGCATTCCGGCAAAACCATAAGATATTACTGGTATATTTATCAATGCAATCCATTTCTTTTCAGGGAACATTTTGCTCAGTACCCAGAAAGGAACCGGTAAGAAAGCTCCAATGAGGAACAGCCATACCAAGTTCCTGTAGAGGCCACCAGGTCCAAAGAGCCTCCTTGGTCCAATGAGGCCCCAGATTACAGAAGCATCAAACGTGACTCGGTACTTAGGACACGTCCATGGACTACTAGAATCAAGTACATCAGTATCACAGATATTTTCAATGTTCTCCAACATCCACCACGCAACTGCAAGATTGAGTGTACCAGCAACAAAGGTCCCCACTAGCTGAGGAAAACACCAAATCTATGGTTAATACTTCACACTACTAAAACATGAAATTTCAATGCCCAAATGTACAGGTTTCTGCAATGCCATACCTGAGCTACATACATGCACCGTGGTGGAATTTTCATATAGTGTCCAAGTTTAAGGTCAGCTAAGAAAGAAAGAGCATGGATCGTGCTAATTCGTCCATAAATCTTGAAAAGCAGGTTTGCAATTGGTTTTCCTGGAAGAACATATCCAATCATGAACTGTGCTATTATGTCATACCCAGGTTGCTGCAATGTAAACACTACATTATGAGATAAAACAGAAATACCCTCAACTAAGATTTGGCTATCCATTAAAAGCAAAGTTTCCTATGTCTAAGAGGGCAGATAAGAAAAGACACAATTTTAAAAAAATTGGCCATACCTGATTCGTAGTTGCTTGAATAACACCAATAGGAAGGGTAACAAGCCAAGCCAAGGCAAAGGCAAAGAGCATACCCCACCATCGCAGCTGCACAGTTTCTTTCCAAACAAAAGACATTAACAACGAGAGGACAACACTTCCTATTAAGAGAATATAAAACCACCAATCAGGAACTTCTTTGTAAGCTTTCATCAATTTTGAATGAACATCCAATTTCACATTCTGCACTGCTCTTCTACTTTGCCTCCAAATATCCCTGAACAATGGAAAACACGTATTGTCATTTATTAAGATCCAGTGATAAGGGAACCTATACTTGTATTACCAGGGTACCTTCCGTTAAACAGCGCCACATGTGTGAGGGTTGCTGTGAACCTTGCAAATCCTGATCCAATTGACAGGGCAAATAGAGGGCTCAGATAGAGCTTGCTATAACTATCATAAGCAGGGATGTTAAGTTGAAAATCTGGGGTCAAGATCTTTGTAGTTTCATATTTTTGCCCGCTAGAAGTGAATAGCTGATTAGAAAATATTGGAAACTTCCAAGCATCAAAAGTGTTATATTTCCAATAACACAAAGGGAGTATTATGTAGATGAACATGATAAATCCAACCGCAACATTGACAATGGAAGACCAAGGAGCGACAAGAGGACTGCCATGGTAGGCTGAAATCCCAGCCCAATCAAGAGTGAAGGCACCGACACCAAGGCCATGGTAACCTGACCCTACTTGTTGAGCCGTGATACTATGAGGCCATACCCAGCACACCCATGAGAAAAACGTCATGATTGGGAACAAGTATCCAGGGACTGTATAATAGAGAAAGCTTGCTGTCATGGCAATGAGGAAGAATTGCATCCTAGTCAGGCCTTTACTTTTCGGATCCTTTTCATGCAGTGCTCTGTAGAGACAAGATTGTTAGCATATGACAACATTATTGCCAAAAGTTACCTACGAGCTAATCACATATGAATGTTTTCACTTAGAATACTTTTTCTTCACCAATGACCTTCAGGAATATGATCCCATATGCAAATTCATGACAAACAAAACAAATTAAGAAGGCATTTCATTCTCTGTCAACAACAATCCAACGTCAGTAGCATCATGCACTTTGTCCCCTAAGGCAAGAACACATACAGAACAGATTCTCAAACAGTGAAAATGCACTTGAATCATATACCAACAAGCTAAAGTAATGCAACTAGAATTATAGTCATAGTCAACTCCATTATTCAAACAAAAGCAAATTGTTTGAGTTCATTTCTCTTAACACCACAACTAGATGGGGATTTTGCAATGTCCTTTTCTCAGCCTCTATTTGTATTTTTAGAAATATTCTGTCGTGTGCATCTTCGGTAATGGAATTTGAACCACAAGCAGTCTTTCGATATGTTGAAGAATAGATCAACTATCACCATCCCTTCAAAGATTTACCAGTTGTCAAGAAAGAGCATAAAATTTATACTTCTATTGTCAAAATCAATCAAGGTATGGGATTCTAAAAGTTAAAGCTTAAAGGCTTTAAAAATTTTCTGTGTTCTGTATTTTCACATCAACCAAACAGATATTTTATAAAATGTAGGGCCAAGTTAAAAAAAAAAAAAAAACACAGACCTGAACAGAGAAACCTGAGCAAGGTTTGAAGGCCACCACATCTCAACAGGATAAACCAAGTATCTCCTTAGCATCCCAGCCCATCCATATCCCAAAATCTGCAGATCAAGAACCAGAAACACAAAAATCAAATGAAAATCTACAATTAAATGCACTAATAAAACTAAACTAAATTGAAAAAAGATAGCTTTTGGTTGAAAATCAAATGCACAGTAACCATATCCCCTGCATAATGCACATAAAAAAACTGAAAATAAAAAGAACCACAAAAAGTTTGGAGTCCAACCAACATGCAAATAATCAAATCCAATTTTCTAATCATATTAAAAAAAAATCCCCACTGTTTCACTACGTCAAAATCAACCATGACTCTTGAATCTAGACACAAAATCAGAAGCAAACAACACCAAAAGAATTACCTGAGTAGTCAAGACTATGAACAGCCCACAAAGGAAACTCAGATTCTGCTTATAATAAGCCTTCATAACAGTAATGGCACCAATAGAGTAGGCATCACCACCACCAAAAGACACACCACAATTAGCAAAGATAGTGATAATCACATGTTCTTTCATATTAAAAGGCCCTGGATTCAAACTAAAACTCCACCCCAAAATCCTATAATCTCTAGTGGGCAAAGTCTTAGCCATAAACTTCCCTATAGGCAACACAGCAATTTGCATAAGAATGGCAGAGATAGTGAGTGGCTGTGTACGGTAAGTGAAGAAGGTGTTCAAAAAGATAAGTATTATGCATGAAGTTAAACCCAGAAACCATGCACGGAAAGTCAGGACAGGAAGTGTTGGGTCATCAGTTTCAGGCACAACTAAGGCCACTTCCTCAACAGGACATCTTTCATGTTGTTCTTCTGCTGATGAATCTAACCCTAAACCATTTGTGTGTTTCTCATCCTTACTCTCTGTAGTTGCCATTCTTGAACTAGAAAGACACAAACAGTAGATCAAAGATCACTTCTTTTCTCTCCCGTAAGAAAAAAAGAGTTTGGTACTTTGGATGTCAGTCTGGTTGTGATATATAGCTGAGAGAGTGAATATTTTTGTGACAAGAATGGCCTTTGGAAAATAGTGTTTTTACCTTGTTGGTAATATTTCTCTTTTTTTTTTTTTTTTTTTGAGAGGTAATGAAAATTCAAGGATGTTGACTCCATGGTTGACTAATGTGATGACTATAATATCCTTTTGGGAATTTTCGTGTTCTTGATGGCTCTGGCAGCATCAGCAGCAGCCCATGAAGAAGAATATATCATTAATTAATTATTGATTTAGAGACCGTTAAGTAATACGGTACAAGCCGGTTTAAAAAAATCAGAAAATCAAAATCAAAAGTTTTATTTTTACTGTTACTGCAACCGTTAGATCCCAAAAAAATCAGAAGCGACAAGTTGGTTTTTAACATTACGTCTCAGCTGTATTTTAAAAAAAAATTGATTTTTTTTAATTTTAAAATAATTTTTTTTTAATTTAGATTGTTTTAATACTTTAATATCAAAAATAAATTTTAAAAAATAAAATAAATTATTTTAATATAAAACAACATCTATCTTACTTTTAAATTAACTATAAACTAAAAGTCATCAGCCTTTTATGGTGGATTGCACAGTGAAATTCACGGTAAAAAAGATAATGCTTTTAGTTAAAGGTTTTTTTTATTAGTTTTATTCTTTTTAATTAATCTTTTTTTTGTTTGGTGTATTTTGTTAATATTAATTTTTTTCCTATTTAGTTATCACACTCTCATAACGCAGATCCCAGGTTTGGCGAGTTAACCTGGTTTGACAGGTTAACCCCGTTGATTTAGAATTTTTTTTTTAATTAGTTTTTTTAAAAAACTTTTATTTTTTTAATATCAATTTGATTGAAAATTAAATTTCATGATTTGTTTTGTTTATTTTTTATTAGATTATCGTGATCTCATGAGGGAATTTTAATGTATCCTTCCTCGCAAAGCATTATTCATTAGAATAGTGCTTTGCTTTTTCTTTTCTTTTTTTTGCTTTGTTTTTTTGCTTTCAAATAATATTTTTTTTTAATTTCATTCTTTAATATTAAATTTTTTTCTATTTAGATATCACACTTTCATGACTCGATCTTGCAGCAAAATCCACATCCAAGGCTCTTGGGTCTGGTGTTGCAGCCACACCCATTTAAACTTGGGTCATACAAGTTTAATATTATTATTAATATAAAAAAATAATATTATTTGTATTAAAAATATTATTAGTTTTATTATAATGAATATTGCTAATATAATAATTAATAAATTTGAAAAAACAAATATTATTAGTTATAGGTTTCTTTTTTGCTTTTTTTTCCCACTGTGAATTGCATTGTGCAAATCCACAATG